>Ga0075471_10002058_pt1 | contig 13355 bp, 12 predicted proteins | sample DEB19_08_DNA_2_FD_74787 | JGI IMG/M metagenome (GOLD analysis project Ga0075471, IMG submission 74787) | Aqueous microbial communities from the Delaware River and Bay under freshwater to marine salinity gradient to study organic matter... | ecosystem: Environmental > Aquatic > Marine > Coastal ... | reverse complement strand
AGAAGCGGAGGAGCGCACGCTCGCGGTGACCGATGCCAGCGCGGAACTGATCCGACGGGCCCCGCACGTTGAGTTGATTCTCGAACCCGAACTGTCGGTCCTGGTGTTCCGACGCAACGGCTGGGCGCACGAACAGTACGAGGAGTGGAGCGCGCGGGTGCTGGCCGCGGGCATCACCTTCACCGTGCCCACCAGCTGGCAGGGCGAGACTTGTCTACGGTTGTGCATCGTGAACCCGGAGACGACCGAAGCCGACATCGCACTCGTGCTGGAGACCCTCGAGTGAGCGACCGGGCCGACCTCCTCATACGCAACGGCTACGTCGCAACGGTCGACGGCGCGCGGAGGGAACTCGACGGCGGCTGGGTGGCGATCACCGGCGGGTTCATCACCGGTGTCGGGTCCTCCGCGGACGCACCACCTGAGGCCGCGGAGACACTCGATGCGTCGGGCTGCCTGGTGACCCCCGGTCTCGTGAACACCCACCATCACCTGTACCAGAACCTCACGCGTGCGTTCCCCCCGATGACGAATGCCCCGCTGTTCGGCTGGCTGCAGACCCTGTACCCGCTGTGGCGTGCGCTCGACGAGGAGGGCGCACACGTGTCGGCGTGGATCGGCCTGGCGGAACTGGCGCTCTCCGGTTGCACCACGTCGACGGATCACCTGTACCTCCATCCCCGCGGTGGGGGCGATCTTCTCTCTGCCGAGATTGCCGCGGCTGCGGACCTCGGGATGCGTTTTCATCCCACCCGAGGGTCGATGTCACTCTCACAGAAGGACGGCGGGCTCCCTCCCGATGACGTCGTACAGGAGGACGACGAGATTCTCGCGCTGTCACAGGCGGCGGTGGAGCGCCACCATGACCGTTCGTTCGGTGCGATGGTGCGCGTTGCCCTCGCACCGTGCTCCCCATTCAGCGTGACGAAGGAACTGATGATCCGGTCCGCGGAACTTGCCGAGAAACTGGATGTGCGCCTGCACACCCACTTCGCCGAGAACGCCGAGGACGACGACTTCTCAATTGCCACGTTCGGCTGCCGTCCGTTCGAGTACCTCCGCGAGGTGGGTTGGCTGAGTGACCGCACGTGGGTGGCGCACTGCGTGATGCCGAACTCGGCGGAGATCACCGAGCTCGGGCGGGCCGGGATCGGGGCTGCTCACTGCCCGTCGTCGAACCTGATCCTCGCCTCGGGCATCGCACCCGTTGTCGACCTGCGTGAGGCGGGTGTGCACGTGGGGCTGGGGGTGGACGGGTCATCGTCAGCCGACAGTGCGTCGCTGTGGCTGGAGGCGCGCCAGGCGATGCTGCTGGCCAAGTTGCGCAACGGCGCCGGCGCGGCCGATGCACGGATGGCCCTCGAGGTGGCGACCGTCGGCGGTGCCGGTTGCCTCGGCCGCATCGGGGAGATCGGGTCGCTGCAGGCGGGAGCGGTCGGCGACGTTGCGGTGTGGGACCTGTCCGGCATCCAGTTCACCGGTGCCATCGCAGACCCGGTGGAGGCGTGGTTGCGGTGCGGGCCGGCATCGGTGCGCGACACCGTGGTGCACGGCAGGTTCGTGGTGCGCGGAGGTCAGTTGGTCACGCAGAGGACCGGGGAGATGATGACCGCCCACCGCCGCCTCTCTGCACGCATGCAGTCCTGGGTCGGCTGAAGAGTCCCCGGGTCAGGGAATCCTGACCGAGGACGTCGATGATGTTGCGGCCATTCCGTCCTTCACGGGTGTGACGGACAGGCTCCAGCTCCCATTGGTCAATGGCTTCGACGTGCAGGTGACGACTCTGCCGACGGTCTTGCACGACAGCTTGATGCGCGTCTTCGACTTCGCCTTCGCCGACGCGATGTAGGCGTCGTACGAGGTGTTGTCGCCGGCCTTGGTGAACTTCACGCTGATGCGGTTCTTGGACCTCGTGGTGGTGATCTTCGACAGCTTCTTCGGGGCGTTCGGGGGCAACCCCATCTTCATGCGGAGCACCTTCGTGGAGAAGGTGAACCCGGTGGCGGTGACCACGAACCTTGTCCCGTCGAAGGACACGTTCCGCGAGGCGGTCACCTGGCCGTCGGCGGTGTCCCGCACCTCCACGGTGAGCGCCTTCGTCGCGCTGATGTACCCCTGCGCGGAGACCCCGCTGCTGGCCACGGCACCCGGTGTCGACGCCACCGCGTCGAGGCTCTTCAGCCCGAAGAGAAGGTCTGCATCGGCGGCCGGGACGATCGCCCGGTAGAAGCCCGTGTTGGCGGTTGTTCCGTCGGGAGCAAAGTGCGGTGCCGCGGACGTGAAGTCCATGGATTTGTTGGTCGCGTTCCACGTGGGTGTCGACAGTTTGCAGGTGCCGTTGCTCGTGATGAACATGTCCCCGGTCATGCCGTCCACGCCGAACGGGTCGCGGCCGTTCTTGAACGCCACGATGGCGTAGAGCTGGTTCGGCTTGGCTGCCGCCACGGAGGTGGAACTGTCGCAGTCGGCCGTGCTTGTCGCCTGGGCGACCGGCGTGGGGTTTCCCTCGAAGGTCATCACCTGGACCGTCCCGTCGAGCACCCTGGTCACCGACACGTCGCTGCCAGCCGCGATCGTCACGGCGGGATTGAGTTCGCCCAGCCGCACGGTGACCTTGATCTTCAGGTCGGCAGGCAGGGATGCGACACTGTTCGTGACCGGGTCCTTGATCCTGCCGACCGTGCCGGCGGCGGACGGACCGGCAGGTTCGATGTTCACGGACATCGTGTCGGTGAACTCGTTGGCCGGCGCGACCTTCACGTAGACACCGTCGAACTCCCTGGTCGCAACGGGAAAACCGTCGTAGCTCCATCGCCCCGGGTAGTTGGTGGCGGACGTGCCGAACGTGGTGAAGGTCTTCGTGTTGGCCGCGCCCGCGGAGTCGACCGTGGCGGTGCCGGTGGGGACCCATTTCGACGGCCGGGCGACCCCGCCGTCGGTCAGGACAACCTCGGAGATGCAGTACGTGGTCTGTGTGGCCGAGCACGCGGGAAAATCCGCCCGGGGCAATCTGGCCCCGTCAGCGGCGGCCCCCGCCGGGCTGGGGTTCCCGCCGGGTGGGGAAATGACGGCCAGCAACGCGACAGCCATGGCGAGCCTGAATCTCGGGATTCTCTTCTTCATCACGTTCTCCACGGCGCCCCCTGCCGTTCGTGACAGGCTCCCCGTGTCACGAGAGTAAATCCCCGCGTGGAAAGGACATGACAATGAGGATTCCCCGGCTCGCCGCCACCCTTCTTCTCATACTTGGGGCACTCATCCTCACGGGGAATGCGGCTCCGTCATCGGCCGCCACGTGGACCCCGGCGCCGGTTCCGTCGGGGACCCAAACATGGTTGACCCCCTGTGCCACAGACTCGTCACTTGACTGCATCGAGTATGTCGGGGCAATCATCAACGGGTCGGAGGTCAAGGGCGCGCTCACCGGCCGCACCGGGAACACAAACACCGGGGGCATCTGCTGCCACGAGTGGAGGATTCCCGGGTTGGTCAACGAGGACGGTCTCGACCTCGTCGAGACCCAACTCAGGCTCACGGGTGACAACGTCTCGGCCTCGCCCTGCACGTCGAAGTGCCTCGTTGGGTTCCAGGGAGACATCTACGCGACCAGCCAGAACGGTTTCCGACCGCAGTGGGAGAGCAAGCTGGACACGTGCGCAGCGAACAACGGTCGCGTGAACGGGGTGTGCTCGAGGTTCGGCAACCTCCAGCAGGGCGTCACCTTCTTCATGGTGCTGAGATCGAGCTGGGTGCTTCCCTCCATCGTGTCGGCGAAGAGCAGCGATCCCGTGGTGACGACCGAGCGACTGGCAACCAGCGGAGCGAGCCGCGTGCGGATCCAGGGCGTTCCTCACCGCATCCTCGGGGTCGATCCGTCCCAGATGACCACCTATTTCACCGATCCGAATGGGTTCGGTGCCTGGACCACCAGATCGTTCGCCTTTCACCTGCTGGATGGCCGGCAGTTCGGTTACTACAGCGAATGCGTCGAGAAGGCAACACTCGTCATGGGGGACAACACCAAGGGCGCGACTCCGCCCACCTTTGACAAGTCGACGGGCGCCCTCGACCTGAAAGTGGTCAACCCGCACTTCGACACGGACCGCACAACCGTGTACACGGGTGCCTACCAGGCCCGCATCCCCCAGGAGACGGCACAGTGCCTGTGGGGTCCGAAAATCACCTCCACCAAGCAGTTCAAGGTGTCGGTCATCGAGGATTCGACCGGCTCGTCGAAAGTGTCGACCACCTCGATCACTTCTGATGGCTCGATGTTCCGCATCGATGCAAGCGGCTTCACGTTCTCCTCCCCGACCATCCGCGTGACCGCCGACGAGTCACTGAATTCCACCACTGCGCCCGTTGTCGCCAAGCCGGCCAGACCGACGGGGGTCAGCACCGTCACTGCGCGTGGTTCGGTCACGGTGGCCTTCACACGTGTCTTGGGGGTCTCGCACACGGTCACGGTCGCCTCCGGGAGTCTTCGGAAGACGCTCTCGTGCCGCAGCGGGACCTCGAAGGTGACCTGTTCCGCGAAGTCCCTGAGGAAGGGTTCGTGGAAGCTGTCGATCGTTCCGCGGAACAGCGCCGGCACCGGCACCGCATACACGAAGTCACTGAGAATCAGCTAGGAGCAGCCATGCGCCGGATCATTGTCATAATCGCCGCCTCGTTGACGGGTCTCGTCGTTCCGGTGGCGTCGTCCGCCGCGACGGGCACGGACGTGGACGAGGGATTCCTCTACGAGCACCCGAACACCGCGGGGTGGCAGGGCGTCTACTTCGGCGACAAGGGGGAGGATTACATGGAATCCGTGTCCGCCCTGTTCGGTCGACCCGACGACGACTGGGGCTTCCTCATCTGCTCGAAGAACTCCGATGCAAACTGCACCGGCCGCAAGACGGTGGAGTTCTCGGCGATGCTCCAGCCGTGCGCAACAACCACTTCCCTCGACTGCGTCTCCGGATTCGGGCACCTCGCCCCGGACGGAGCGAGGGTGCCCGCAACATTCGTGTCGAAGTTCCCCAAATCGGCAATGAACGAGTTCGCGGCGGATCCCGCGGCGGGTCTGCCGGCGGGAACATCCGCGGGAATGTGGCGGCTTGCGGCAGGCAGTGGATCAGCGGTTGATCTGCACTATCTGCGGGCAGTTGTCTCCGGCAGGCGCACCACCGGGAAGACCTTCGAGTTCTTGCAGTACCGTGCCGTGATCTCACCGGTGGAGATGGTGCCGTGGGAATGCCAGGGGGTTCTCTGTTCCCCGGGCTACCACCCGCATCCGCAGGACAACAGCAATACATCCGGGTTCCAGTATGGGCAGGGACGGGAGGACGGGCTTGACTGCGTGATGACCGGTGTCAACCCGCTCACGGACGAGATGACGTGCGCCAAACGGAAGGCGTTCACCCCTGCAGTCAGGTACTACGTGACTGTGCGGCTGTCTCAGTCCCCGAAGGGCTGGTTGCACGGTCGGCTGAACGAGCCGCAGATCTCCATCGCGCCGATTGCGGGAAGTGACGATGCACTCACGATCGACATTCTGGGCGGGAGTGTGGCCGTTCCTGTCGTCAGCACCGGCCGCCTGTTCAAGGACCTTCCCGCAACCATGCAGGACAAGTACCGCAAGAATGGCGGTTGGCCGGTCGCGAACGGCTCCGGATACTTCACCAGCAGGGACGGGCCTTCTGGCGAGAACTGGGGACCCGAGCAGCGCAACAGGCTCTCCATCCCGCCGGCGGGCGGGACGGTGGGGCTTGCCGAACTGGAGGCATGGCTCCCGCTCGTGAACGACACTGCCACCGCCGACCCGTCGCAGTGGATCGTGCGCACGCTCCAGGATTGGGAACTCCAGGGTGCGAACCAGTGCTTCACGGCAAAGCAGCGACTCAACGGCGTGGTGGTCACAAATGCCACCCAGTACTCAGCTGGGCCACCCGCATTCGATTCGGCCACCGGCACCCTCAACTACAAGGTGTCCGCACCCCACTACAGGTCCGGCGGAGCGGAGACAAAGGGTGTCTATTCGTTGTTCATGCGGTCGGAGACGGCGCGCTGCCTGTACGGGTTCGACAGGGCCCCGATCAAGTCCACTATCGAGGTGATCGAGAAGGAGGGCGTGCAGGACATCGCCACGACCAACGTCGGCGAACGAAACGGGTGGCTCCAGCTGTCCGCGTACAACTACACGCATTCGTCACCGACCATGAAGGTGAAGCTCGGACAGCGCGTGTCGGGGTTTGCGTTCGTGAAGAAGGGCAAGTCGCTGTCGTCATCTGCGCTAGCCGCCGCCGCCGGGTTGAAACCGTCCACGGGGGCAAAGGTGAGCGTGAGGGTGGTGTCCGGCACCTCGAAGTGCTCGTCGTCCGGGTCGGCAGTGAGGGCAAAGGTCAAGGGTTCGTGCCGTGTAGTTGTGACCGTGAGGAAGGGCACCAAGTCCTCCTCGCGCACTGTCGACGTGTCGACTCTTTAGGAACCGTGGCGCACTAGCGTCAGTGGGGTGCTGAATGCCTTCCTGCTGAGCTTCGGGGTCATCTTCGTGGCGGAGTTGGGCGACAAGAGCCAGCTGATGGCGCTGGCCTTCGCATCCCGGTTCAGGGCCGTGCCCGTTCTCGTGGCGATCACGCTGGCAACTGCAGTCGTGCACCTGGCATCGGTGGCCATCGGCGGTGCTGTCGGTGCGGCCCTGCCGACAGATGCGATCAACCTGGTCGGAGCGCTTGCGTTCATCTTCTTCGGGTTCTGGACGCTGCGCGGCGACGAACTGTCGGAGGAGGACGAGAAGTCCACCCACCTGACGGCACGCAATGTCATCATCGCGGTGGGCACGGTGTTCTTCCTCGCCGAGCTGGGCGACAAGACCATGCTTGCCACGGTCACCCTGGCCACCGACAACGACGTGGTCGGCACGTGGGCCGGCTCGACGCTGGGGATGGTGGCCGCCGACGCGCTCGCGATCGGCGTGGGCAAGGCACTGGGGGACCGCCTGCCGGAACGTGCCATCAGGATCGGGTCAGCCGTGGCCTTTTTCGTCTTCGGCGGACTGATGCTGGTCGATTCCCTCGGCTGACCGTCAGCCGGAAAACCCACCGAGAGACATTGCCTCTTCGAGAGTCCCGACTTTCGTGACCTGCTCCGACCTCCCGTTCACGGACCGGCTCACGAAGAAGGCCACATCGAAGATCGAGATCACGACGTGGTTTGTCGTCTCGTCCCCTGCTGTCTCCTTGCGTCTCGCGACGACCTTCCCCCGTACTGCCATGAGAACGAAAAAGTCCTTGCGCGCGAAGAGCGCATGTTTCTCGTCATCGGTGAGGTCCTCGGCGATCGTGATCTCGCGCAGGATGTTCGCCTCGAGACACATCATCATGTGGAGAACGTGGGCCTTCAGCAGTGCGGCAAGACCGTCGCTGACGGTCACTGCGTGCTCGAAGAGGGCGGTGAAGTCGAGTGGTCCGAGTTGGTCGTAATCGAGAGACTGCAGGGCGGACCGGAAGTCCGTGAAGTGGGCGATGAAGCTGTCAACCTCGTTGAGAATCTCGAGTCCGTGATTGTTGTGATTGTCGAATTGGTTTTGTTGGTTCATGTGTCTGCTTTCTTGTGTGTTGGATGTGTGTTGACGTGAAAATGAGGGCCGAACGGCCCTGGTGAGAAATTCTTTGGTTGTGAAGGTGCAGGGGTGACCCCACGACGGCAAGTCATGGATTGACGGACAGCACGAACAAGAATCCGTGGCTTCGGTGTGCGGGCTCTACCCTCGACAGGGGAGCAACGTGTTGTCAGGGTAGTGACTCGGCGATGCTATCGTCAACCCTGTGACGCGGCACTCACGTGCGGTGATGTGCTCAGACCGGGGTCATGCGGAACCCGTGCGTCGGCATTCCCTGATCAGGAAGAATCCGTTGAGTTCGTTCGCGATGGTGCGGGCGTCTTCCTCATACGTTGTGAAGACCGCCCAGTGGCTCCCGGCGGCGATGGCCAGGTGTCGTGCCCCGCGGAGCCGTGCCAATGTGCACCCGAGCGGGGAGTTTGACAGTCGGACGGAATCCCATGTGGCGTCCTCGTCAACATGAACCGTCAGATCGAATCGTTTCTTCCCGACGTCACATTTGGCCGAGACGAGTCCCATGTCCGAGATCGGAGTCTCGTCGTGGAGCAGACAATCAAACCCCACCGAGCGCAGGCGCTCGGCCAGTTCCTCTACCGTGACCTCATAGGTGGAAGGGGCGTCCGCACGGTTCTCCCACGGCCAGCCCGTCTGCTGCATGTGCTGGTACAGAACCCCTGCGGCGAAGAACTCACCGAGCAGGACCAACTGCACGCACACAGCGCTGAGTTTCCGGCGGAGTGGGACGGCCCGGTCTGGTCTCTTGTCGATGCGCACGGGAGCCACAGGTTGACGCATGGGTGTGTCACGGAAGCGACAAACAGTTGCACGGCGCAACTCATTGAAATCACTGGGTTTCATTGATGTGCTATAATGTCGTTTCTACCTTTAAGGAGCCCATGGGACTGTTCAGTTTTTACCTCGGATACCGGCACGCAAAAAAGAAGGCGGCACGCCGGCGGGCCAGGGAGGAATGGTCTACCGAGGAATGGTCCGAGGATGATCCCGAGTGCGACGGCTGCGGGTATCTCGCGAGTCAGCACGACGAGGGCGGTCGCTGTCCGTCCTATTCCTGACCAGCGGCTGCCGCAGCGCTTCCTTCACTTCACTCTCACTCCCTATCACCCACCGAAAGGACCCAATTGACCCAGACCGTCGACCTCATCCAGATCCTCCAGTCCGCCGGGGAGGTGGAGACCACAACCCTGAGGGGGGTGGAGCGCCCCTGTGCCCTCGTTCCCGGTTCCTATCCCGATCCCGACGGTCCGACGGATGCGGTCATCCGCACGATCCTCTGCGAGAAGCACGGGGTTGAAGTTCTCCAGTTTGACATCGTTGTCGGCGACTACTGCGACGATGTCGATCTCGCGAGATTGCACCGCTGGGCGTCCAGCCAAGAGGCGGGAAGCGGCTTCGGCAACGTGGTGGTGACGGGGTCGCAGCACGACACGCACATCTACGAAGGAAGGGTCTTCGTGCGTCATTGCGTACGTCTCGAGAGTCTCGATGAGGTCACTGCCCGTGTGGTCACCGAGGGAATGCTTCGACTCTGGCAGCGCGCCACCGTGGAGATGGAACGCAACAGGGCGGCCTTCAGCTACGCGAATTCCCGGGCGAGAGTGAAGGCCCGTCGTGAGGCACGTCGCAGGCTCATGCTGAAGGACGCACGACTCCGCCTCGACTCCCTCGTGGGACTCGACCCCGTGAAGCAGCTGGTGCGGCAGCTCGTCGCCAGGCAGGAGATCAACGCTCTCCGTGCGGAGAAGGGTCTCAAGGCCTCCACGATGTCCCCGCACCTTGTGTTCACGGGGAACCCCGGCACGGGGAAGACGACCGTTGCGCGAATCCTGGCCGACATCTACGCACAGATGGGGCTTCTGTCCAAGGGTCACGTGGTCGAGGTCGACCGCAGCGGTCTCGTCGCCGACTACGTGGGTCAGACCGCATCGAAGACCCTCAAGGTGTGCCAGTCAGCGAGGGGCGGTGTGCTCTTCATTGACGAGGCGTACTCGCTGGCCCGGGAGTCGGGCCACGACTACGGGCGCGAGGCCATCGAGACGCTTCTGAAGTTCATGGAGGACAACCGCGGCGACTTCGTGGTCATCGTGGCCGGCTACCCAGGCCGAATGCGCCGCTTCATGGACTCGAACCCGGGGCTCGACAGCAGATTCGACCAGACGGTGCACTTTCCCGACTACTCGGAGTCCGAGTTGATGGAGATCTTGGGCAACATGGTCTCTGAGGCGGACTATGTGTTCGGCCCCGGGGCGCACCACGCGGCGTTCAATGTGGTCAGGTCCCTCGAACGAGGAGGGAGCTTCGGCAACGCCCGTGAGATGAGGCGACTGCTCGACTCGATGACCGGTCGCCAGGCTGAGCTCCTGCAGGGGCGGAAGAACCTGCAGGTCGCCGACCTCAGGCGCATCACAGTGGAATCGGTTCCTGTTCCAGGGCCGATGGGGTTCGAGTACCTGGAGGGCCCTTGGGAGAACTGACGAATCAATGGAAGAGAGAAGCAAGGGAGAACTGGACATGACGGAACAATTGGAATTTGACCGAGCCTGGAGAAACTTCTACGAATCACGACCGAACCATCCATCCGATCAGGACCTGGAGAATGTGCGCGAGATCATCGATCATTTCGGGCTCGCATTGTTCGTCGTGACAGAGAACTACATCCAGGATGTGGACAACAAGATCCACATCAATTCGGGGTTTCTCGTGTCGCGAGAGGTGTGTCCTCATGTCCTGCCGGACGATGTCTACTCCAAGGAGGGTTTTCACTTCCGTCTGCGGTTCTCGAACCGTGGACCCGGAGACGGCCCAAGGCCGGACGGCACAACCGTTCAGGGAAAGGTGTTGTGCCCGGTGCAGTGGGTGCGTGTGACCCCGAATGTCTCATGCGACTACTGCGGGGCTGTCCACCCGCCGGAGGTCTAGGAGCCCCAGCGTGTCTGGCCGAACCGGTAGCCCACGGACCGGACCGTCTGGATCAGGTTCGCGTGCTCCTCGCCGAGCTTTGCCCGCAGGCGACGGATGTGCACGTCCACCGTGCGGGCGCCGCCGTAGTACTCGTAGCCCCACACGCGCGAGAGCAGCATCTCGCGGGTGAACACCTTGCCGGGGTTCTGGGCGAGGAACTTCAGCAGCTCGTACTCCATGAACGTGAGGTCGAGCGGGTTGCCGTTGAACGACGCCTGGTAGGTCTCGAGGTTCAGCACCAGACCGCTGTGCTCCACCAGGTCGGCCCGCGTGGTGGTGCCACTCGCGCGGGAGAACATGTGGCGCAGACGTGCCTCCAGTTCGCGCGGGTGGAAAGGGGCGAGGCAGAAGTCGTCGAAGAGGTCGTCTCGGAGCTCCAGGTCGCTCATCTGTGCGCCGGTGACGAGCAGCATGACCGCGTTCACCGGGTTGTCGCGCTTGCGCAGTGCGCGGGCGAACGCCCATGCGGACTCGGGGTCCTCCTCCGCGGAGATGACTGCCCCGGCCCAGCCGCCCTGCGGCTCGGTCTTGGCGGCCTCGTCGACCGACCCGACTGCCTTCCAGCGGAATCCCGCCAGGTCGAGCGTGCGCGCGAGATCCGGCGACGGTGCCGCCGGGAAAACCACGAGCATGTCGAGGGGGTTCATCGGGTGTTCAGCAACTCTCTCAGATCGACCGCAGGTAGGTCTTCAGCTCGAACGGGGTGACCTGGGTCTTGTACTGGCGCCACTCGCGGTGCTTGTTGCGCAGGAACCAGTCGAAGATGTGCTCGCCGAGCGCCTCGTGGACGAGGGCCGACTCCTCCATGATCCGCAGCGCGTCGTTCAGCGACTGCGGGAGCTGCTGCACCCCGAGCTTGGCGAGCGCGGTGTCGTCCATCTCGAAGAGGTTGGCGTCGGCCTCGGGGGCGAGCTCGTAGCCCTCGCGCACGCCCTTCAGGCCGGCGGCGAGGATGACCGAGAAGGCGAGGTACGGGTTGCATGCCGGGTCTGGCGAGCGGTACTCGATGCGGGTGGCCGACGCGCTGCCGCGCTTCGGCACCGGCACGCGGATGAGACCGCTGCGGTTGTTGCGGGCCCACGTCATGTGCACCGGCGCCTCGAAGCCGGGGACCAGACGCTTGTAGCTGTTCACCGTCTGGTTGGTGATGGCCGTGATCTCGGCGGCGTGGAACAGCAGGCCTGCCATGAACGACTTCGCGGTGGACGAGAGGTTGTACGGGTCGTCCGCGTCGAAAAATGCGTTGTCCTCCCCCTTGAACAGCGAGAGGTGGAGGTGCATGCCCGAGCCCTGGATGCCCTCGAGCGGCTTCGGCATGAACGTCGCGTGCACGTCGTGCATCGCCGCGATCTCCTTCACGATCATGCGGAAGGTCATGATGCTGTCGGCCATGGTGAGGGCATCGGTGTGGCGCAGGTCGATCTCCTGCTGGCTCGGTGCGTCCTCGTGGAACGAGTACTCGACGGAGATGCCCATCGCCTCGAGTGTGCGGATGGTCTCCTTGCGCAGCGACGATGCGACATCGGTGGTGGTGAGGTCGAAGAAGCTGCCCTCGTCGAGCGGCACGGGAGCCTCGCCAGGCTTCGGCGGGGCGAAGTAGAAGTACTCCATGTCGGGGGCGACGAGGAACTCGAAACCCTGCTTCTGCGCGGCGGTGAGGTTGCGGCGCAGCACCTGGCGCGGGTCACCGTCGAACGCGGCGCCGTCGAGGTCGTGGATGTCGCAGAACACACGCGCCTCGGCACTCTTGCCGTCGACCCAGGGGAGGATCTCGAACGTGTTCGGGTCCGGGATGGCGAGGACGTCGGCCTCCTGCACGCGGCTGAAGCCGTCGATCGACGAGCCGTCGAACGTCATGCCGTCCTCGAGCGCGTTCTCCAGCTCGGCCGGGCTGATGGCGAAGGACTTCAGGCTGCCGAGCACGTCGGTGAACCACAGGCGCACGAGGCGGACCCCGCGCTCCTCGACCGTCCTCAACACGTATTCGCGCTGCTGGTTCAGCATCTCGCTCATCTCCTCAGTCTGCCGATGGAAGCCGGCGGGGGCTACCGGGGTGGCCGGAAGCGTTGTGTTTGCAGGGGAAACGGCAACGGGGGGCCTTCCGGCCCCCCGCACCATGTCGTCTTGTCCGTTCAGCGGGTCAGCCGCAGACGGTCTCGAGGATGAGACGGGTGACCGTGTAGGGGTCACAGTTCGCGTTCGGACGGCGGTCCTCGGCGTAGCCACGCTTGTCGCGGGCGACCTGCCAGGGGATGCGGACCGAGGCGCCGCGGTTCGACACGCCGTAGGAGTACTTGTTCCACGGGGCCGTCTCGTGCTTGCCGGTGAGGCGGCTCTGGATGTCGTGGCCGTAGTTCTCCACGTGCTCGAGCACGCGGGTGCCCAGCTTCTCGCACGCCGCGATGATCGCGTCGTAGTTCTCGCGCATCGCGCGGGTGGAGAAGTTGGTGTGCGCGCCCGCGCCGTTCCAGTCACCCTTCTCGGGCTTGGCGTCGAACGAGATGACCACGTCGAAGTCCTCGGCGATGCGGTGGAGCAGCCAGCGCGCCACGTACATGTGGTCGGAGACGGTCAGTGCGTCACCGGGCCCGATCTGGAACTCCCACTGGCCGGGCATGACCTCGGCGTTGGTGCCCGAGATGCGAAGGCCGGCGTCGATGCAGGCCTGGGTGTGCAGCTCGATGATCTCGCGGCCGACGACGCGGCCCGCGCCGACGCCGCAGTAGTACGGGCCCTGGGGCTTCGGGTAACCGCCGACGGGGAAGCCGTA
>Ga0075471_10002057_pt1 | contig 13355 bp, 6 predicted proteins | sample DEB19_08_DNA_2_FD_74787 | JGI IMG/M metagenome (GOLD analysis project Ga0075471, IMG submission 74787) | Aqueous microbial communities from the Delaware River and Bay under freshwater to marine salinity gradient to study organic matter... | ecosystem: Environmental > Aquatic > Marine > Coastal ... | reverse complement strand
CGTCGTTGGCCAGCGAAGCCAGGATGGCGAAGCGCCGGCCAACGCCGAGCGAGTGGAGGGCAGGATGCCCGAAACGAGCGTCCGGCGACGGGGTGTGGGCAACCCCGAAGCGTTGCCCCACGAAAAAGGCAACCAACCAAAGCCGGAGCCGACGCCGGGACGGCGGCGACGGCGCGACAGCACGCGTGTGGGCAACCCCGAAGCGTTGCCACTCTCAAGCGCCCCCTCACGCCGGAGCCGACGCCGGGACGGCCAAACACTCCTCGCGTGGCCCCACGCCGGTCCCACGGCTCACGCCGTCGGGCTTCCACCGGAATGACCGCGGCTCAAACCGAAGCCCCCGCTACTGGCGGGCGGGCATCCCGACGATCGAGAGTTCTTTGTCGTACTCGATGCGGAGCGTGTACTCCATCGCCATCCGCTTCGCCGGCGCCACCTCCACGCCCCATCGGAGAATGCCAGATTTCCGGTCGGCAGCACGCCCCTCATACTCCGCCAGGTCCTTGTCGCTCTTCACCATTGTGATCTTGATGTCGTCCTCGCCAACGACGGGAATGCGATCGACGAGCTGAACCTCGGCTGCCGCGTCGGCGAAGTTCTCGAGGTCGAGCCGATACACGAAGTCGACCATCCGGTTGCCGCCCTGGATCGTCTCCTCACGACTCACAAGCTCCCGCGTCGCCCGCAGCGAGGAGTCGATCCCAAGCCCCACCGTGAACGACTCACCGACGGCGACGGTCGGCACGGCACCACGCCCCACGAACTCCTCACCGATGAACGTCGATGCCGGTCCGGCGAGCATCACCACGTTGCCGGTGTTGACCAGCTTCGCTTCCTCATAGACGTAGCTCGACAGCACCGGCGCAGCCACCCGATAGAACTCGCCGGTGAGCGGAAGCCTCGCGATCTGGATCAGCTGCTGGTCGCTTCGGCTGGGAAGCGAGGTCTTCCCGGCCAGGCGATAGCTCACGCTCACGCCCTCCGACGGTGGTGCCGCCAGCTTCTTGCCGGCAATGATCGTTCCCGAGTTGAAATCGAGAATCTGGAGCTCGTTGGCAAAGTAGTTGAGGCGGGCATCCACCACCCCGTTGCCATCGACATCAAAAAAGGAATCGTTCGCCCGAGCGCCTCCGCCACCCATGCCCCCGCCGACCTGGCCCGTGGCCGCCGCCTGGGGTTGCGCTTCGGTGACCACACCTGCAAACGAGGCGTCGGCCTGGGCGAGCTGACTGCGGCTCCGCGAGAGCTTGTCACGGTTCTCACCCAGTTCCCGCTTGAGCCGTTCGTATTCCGTGGCATCGACCGCCACCTTCGGGCCGCCTCGGGCCGGGCCGTCGCCGAGCCTGATCGCCAGCGGTTCGAGCTTGGGCGGCGTGGCGAGCAGCGACGGAGTGGCGGTGGAGAGCGTCATCGCCACGTCGCCCCAGTCTTCGCCGCTCATCTGCTGAACCGAGGCGTTGTATTCCACGACGAGATCCTTGCGATCGGTGCCGGCGCGAAGGTTGTACGACGGCGACCACGAAGCGCCCGCCACGAGATAGCGAAGCCGCAGCACCGCGCCCGGCCGCTCCGCGGCGACGAAGACAACCGCCTCGCGCACCGTTTTGGCCGAGCCCTGGGTGATCTTCTGCCGCTGTCGGTTGAGGAGGTCGATCTCCTCGTCGATCCTCCGCTCTTCCCTGGCGAGCTCGAGCTCGCGGGCTCCGTCAGTCTCCCGCTGGGTGAAGACAAACTCCGTGATCTCGATGAGCGTGTCGGCGTCGAGCACGCCGTTTTCCAGCTCGGCCTTGGCGGTGGCGGTCGTGAACCCCTGAAGCCCCTGGAGATAGGCCTCTCGTTGCCCGAGCAGTTGTCGCGCCCGCTGCACGGCCGCCTTGTCGTCGGCGAGCGCGCGGATCTGGGCATCGAGCGTGCGCACCTCTTCACGCACGTCTTCCTCCACCGGCCGCGTGCGATACCGCACGGAACGCACCTCGAGACCGTCGGACGGCTCGGCATAGATGCTGCCCGGCAGGATCTGGTCGGGAAGGTCGGTCACCACGATATCGCGGAGCCCGGCCTCGTCTCCGGGCACGGCCACCTCGCGTGTCACGAGTGCCTGCCCCTGATAGACGGTCACTTCGACGAGCCGCCCTTCCAGGATCGCCTCAGGGGCGACCTCATCGGCACCGGCCCTCGGAATGGCCATGCACACGATCGCCATCAGCACGACGGCAACCCGGTTCATCACACGACGGAACGACAGCATGGCATGGTCCTCGAGGACGGCTGGGGAAACTCACTCTGATGGTACTTCCGACTGCGGGAGGATGCCGGAGGCCCGAAACCACGTGATGCAGGCGTCCGGCCACGCCCGGGCGGCGCGGGTGCACGTCAGGCCATAGCCATGGCCGCCGGTCGGGTAGAGGAGCATCTCATGCGGGGCATGGGCCGCGGCCAGGGCGGCGGCATAGAGCCGTGTGCCGGGCACGAACGACCGGTCGTCGTCGCTGTGCACGATCAGCGTCGGCTTCATGGCCGCATGCGGACGCACGTCGTCGGCCACCTCGCCATCCTTGCCGAGGTAGGCCGGATAGACGAGCACGGCCACATCGGGGCCGCACCTCGCATGATCGATCTCGTCGATCGCTGCAGAGACCCGCTCGTCACCACGGGCGTTGGCCTTGGCCACCATGTTGCCACCGGCGGAGAATCCGATCGCCCCGATCCGATTCGGGTCGAGTCGCCACTCCGCCGCCCGTGATCTCAGCAGGCTGATAGACCGTTGCAGATCCTGAAGGGCCCCTTCGCGATTGTTCGGTGTGCGGTATTTCAATACCGCCGCGGCGATGCCGTGGGAGTTGAGCCATGCAGCCACCGCCTCCCCCTCCTTGTTGAAGGTCACATAGGAGTAGCCACCGCCAGGGCAGACGACGAGCACGGGCGACACGGTCGCCTTCCCCGCCACGGGATACAGAGCGAGTGTCGGCCGGCTGACATTCGTGATGCGACGCACGCCGTCGCCCCGCGAGGGCAGGTCGGCTTCGGGCTCCCTCGCCCCGTTTCCGGGCATCGTCCCGCCCGGCCACACATCGATCGTGGCCGCCGGATCATGGCGAGGCTCATACAGCTCCACCTCGACGATGCCGAGCGTACCCTTGGCAACGGTCGCACCATCGGCGGCGTTGGCCGCGTCGGCCACCTCGGTGATACCCCCGAACGTTTCATCCGCGCGTTCTCGTCCGATCAACTGCACCCGCACCACCCGTCCCTGCACCGGCCTGAGCGGAAGCGTCACATACCCGAGGCTCACGGGCGTGATTCCCTGATAGACGCGCCGGCCATCCACCGACACGGCGATCGGATAGGTCTTCGTGCGCCAGCCGGGCATCTTCAGCGTCAGTTCGGTGAGCGTGGCCGGCCTCACCAGCGTGAACTCGGCCCATGCCGTGCCCTGGCCGCCGTCGCTCTTCCACGTGGTCTCCTCGTTGTCGTCGTAGGCCAGGGCGATGGTGTCGGCGTTGCCCCCGGCCGTGGCCGACATGATCGCCACGGGCACTCGCGTGGCCTGCTCGCTTGGCCCCGCGGGTGGCTCACTCCGACGAAACACGATGGCGGGTATCGGCGGCAAGGGATGCACACCGGCCGCGAGCGGCCCATCCGCCTTCACGGCGTCGAGTTCGATCATCGCCGGCGCGAGCCCCTCGGCTGCCGCGCGGATCGTCACCCTGCCGGAAGACGTGGTCGATCTCACCATCACCCTGTTCACGCCGCACTCCACCGGGATGGTGGCGGCACCGATGAGGTTCTCGGGCCCCTGGGCGATTCCGCCTCGCCATTCGGCGGGGCCGTCGATCGTGAACGTCACCGCGTCGAGCGCCGTGGGCACGCGGCGCCCCTTTCGATCGACCACCTCCACGTCGATGAGCGCACAATCGGCCGCATCGGCCCGCAGACCGCCCCCCGCCGTGTGCGGCACGAGCCTCACCGCGGCCGACGGCCCGGTCGTTTCCCGTCGATCACGACACACCTCCCGGCCCGACCGGTCGTAGCCCACCGCCTCGAGCACGCCGGGCTTCCAGTCCACGTCGGGAAACGTGAACAAGAACCGATGCTCGGGCGACTCTCGTCGACCACGACGCACGCCGTCGAGGAAGAGTTCGACCACGTCGGCGTTTGACACCACGTGCACGGGCTTCGTCACGCCCTCGGCGTAGTTCCAGTGGCCGATCAGGTGGAGTCGCGGATGCTCCGCATCGACCCAGCCGTCCCACATCACGCGATGGGCATGAAACCCGTCCTTGGGAAGCCGCATCGCGTCGACCTCGCCGCTCCGGCGGTAGTTTTCGGCGCCACGATGGTGGGTGTTGGAGTCGGAGAAGACGATGTTCACGCCACCGGCGTTGACGCGATCACCCGTGCCCGGACGCTCTCGCCAGTAGTCGTACCAGCGGCGCACGTTCTCGATCGCGTGGGAATCCTGATTGCGGTTGTAGGAGGGCGCGGGCTCCCCTTTGTGGGGCGGGCCGTCGCCATCCTTGTGGAAGGGGGGCGAAAACTCGTCCCAATACTTCCGGAGCCCTTCGTCGCGGGAATACTCCGTCGCCCACATCGGCTTGCGGCCGCTCTTGTTGATATAGAGCATTTCACCGCCATACTCCGCCACCGCGCTGCCGAGCATGTCGCGGGAGCCGATCGCGCGGCCGCCGCGTGGATCGAGCGTGTCGCGGAGCCGCCGCATCTCGGTCATGTGCTCCTCCGAGACGCCGTTGTTGCCCGACTCGTAGAACAGGATCGACGGGTTGTTGCGGTTGGCCACGATCGATGCCCGCATCACCTCCACCCGCTGCTCCCAGCGCCGGCCCGTGACATCCCGTTCGGAATCGCCGGCAGGCATGGCCTGCATGAGTCCCACGCGGTCGCAGGATTCCACGTCCTGCCGCCACGGGGCCACGTGCATCCATCGCACGAGGTTTCCGCCGCTCTCCACCATCAGGCCGTTGGAGAAGTCGCTCACCCAGGCCGGCACGCATGGACCGAGCGCGGGCCACTCGTTGGTCGTCCGCTGGGCGTAGCCCTTGAGATGGAGGGTGCGCCCGTTGAGCTCGACACGCCCGCGGCCAAACCGCGTCTGCCGAAAGCCGGTACGGGTGGTCACCGCATCGACCACGCGACCATCGACGACCAGCTGCGTGGTGACGTCGTAGAGATGGCCGCGGCCCCAGGTCCACCACTGCAGCCCATGCGCCTTCCCTTCGGCCGTGAGCACCGCATCCCCGCCGGCGGGGATCGTCACCGACTCCGGGGCCTCGAACCGCCCCACCTCGCGGCCCTCGAGGTCGGTGACGATGGCCTCGAAGCCGACGACCCTCGGCTCGGAGCGGTCATTGCGAACCTCGGCTTCGGCACGGATCAGGGCGGCCCCAGCCGGCAGGTCGAATTCACTGGCGGTCACATACACACCGGTGGTCCCAAGACCGTTGACGAGCGGAAGGGTCTGATGGAGTGGATCGGCCACATGCAGCCGCACATGCTTCGTGATACCGCCGTAGTTGGCGAAGAAGTTGCGGTCGTTCCACTGATACCGCTGGTTGGTGCTTCGCTCGCGGTAGTCCCAGGCGTTGTCGGTGCGCACGGCGACCACGTTCACCTCGGGTGCGGGCCGAACCCGCGCGCTGATGTCGAAGCCAAACGGCGTGATGCCGTCTTCGTGGAGCCCGATCGCCTCGCCGTTGAGAAAAACCTCCGCGGCCTGCCGCACCCCCTCGAACTCGAGCAGCACCTTCGCCCCGGCCGCCCCTGGCGGCAGGACAAACTGCTTTCGATACCAGGCCACGCCGGTGGGAAGTTCGGTGATGTCGACGCGGAAAGCGTCGTCTTCATTCCAGGCCCTGGGGAGCGTCACCGCCTTCCAGGCGGAGTCGTCGAACCCGCGGTCGGCGGCGTTCTGATGGTCCCCTCGCGACAGCTTCCAGTCGCGATCGAAGTCATACGTGACCCGTTCGACGGCCACCGCCGCGGGCCACGGCCCCACCAGGAGGCCGATCACGACAAACACCGATGCCACACGCATGCGGCCACTCCGTTCCATCGGGCTCGGGGACGGGAACACGCGCGCGAGGACCGTGGCCCACGAGAATACCGAGAAGCCGATCCCACCCCCAGCGCACGGCCCAATTCGACCTCCGAGGCAGGAACGCACTATCATTCCTCATGTGTTCCCGGGCGACGGCCCGGGAGAGAAGAACCCGGCGGCGGTCTCACAGTGATCGTGACGGCTGGGAATCCTCGTGCGAAAGGAGGTGGTCTTTTGAAACCAGACTGTACCGGAGGGCTGCGCCGATAGCGGCCAGTCGACGGGCGGGCCGTTGACGCAGCCCACCATGTGATTCGTCGGCCGTCGCCCCTTCGGGGGCGGCGGCTTTTTTACGAATCCCTCGCTCATTCGCACACGATCATTCCCTCGGGGAACCAACATGGCCGTCGTGTTCTCGCCCGATGATCCCCTCTTCAAACTCGCCATGGTGCTGATCGCCGGCATCGTGGGGGGAGAGGTCTTCAGCCGACTCCACCTCCCGCGGGTGACTGGATGGATCGCCACCGGCATCCTGATCCGCGCCACGTCAGACTGGCACGGCTCCGCCACCGGCCTCGTGGCGGGCACGACGCTTCAGATGCGTCCGTTCATGAACTTCGTGCTCGGCTACATCGCGTTCACGGTGGGAGCAGCCCTCCACTTCGTCAGCCTGCGCAACGCGGGCAAGCGGGTCGCATGGCTCTTGGCGTGCGAGGCGATCGTCACGCCCATGGTAACGCTCGGGATCCTGCTGCTCGCGGGATGGTGGCTCGCTCCGGGCGGGATCTCGACGCGGGCGGCCCTGCTGCTGTCGACGATCGCGATCGCCGGGGCTCCCGGCACGGTGGTGCTCGTGATCCAGGAGGCTCGGGCCAAGGGCATCCTCACCCGCACCCTGCTGGGAGCCATCGCGCTGATCGACATGATCGCCGTCGGTGTGTTTGTGTTCGTCGCCGACTCGCTCGCCGAGGTGGGAAGCGGCGGCGCCGCCTGGCTCGACGCCGCACCGTCGGCACTCGTGTCGGTCGGCCGCGAGTTCGGCGTGGCACTCGCCGCGGGGGCCGCCGGAGCCATCATCGCGCTCGGGCTGGTGCGCGCGATCGTCAGCCCTGCCTTTCTTGGCGCCACGATGGTGGCGGTGATCCTCGGCACCTGGGGCGGCGCGACGGGCCTTTCGGCGTCGGGCATCCTGGCCTGCACCATGGCCGGCATCCTGATTTCCAATCTTCGCCACGATGCCGTGACGTCGACGCAGGCCTATCTCCACTCGATCGGCGCGGTGCTCTTCAGCGGCTTCTATACCCTCGCCGGCATGAACCTCAATCCGTCGATGGTGGTGCGGGTGGCAGGGCTCGTCGCCATCTATTTCCTCGCCCGCGCGGCGGGAAAGTATGCCGCCTCCTTCACGGCGATGACGCTTGCCGGCGCCCCCGACCGGGTCCGCACCAACCTCGGCTTCTCGATGCTGCCGCACGGCGGCGTGGCGGTGGGCCTTCTCCTGATGGTGCAAACCGACCCACGACTCGCGGCTGTTTCCGAAACCGTCGCGGCCGTGGGGCTCGCGGCCCTGGTGGTGAATCAGCTCGTGGGGCCGAGCGGGCTTCGCCTGGCGTTGTCACGGGCGGGCGAGGCGGGCATGGCGGCGCCGCGGCTGCTCGATTTTCTCGATGAGAGCCACATCACCGTACGGCTCACGGGGGCCACGAAGGAGGATCTCGTGCGCACGCTGGCTGCCCACCTCTATGCCGGCGGTCGACCGCCGGAAATTCCGCAGGCCGAGTTCGTCGAAAAGGTGTTTGACCGGGAGGCCCAGGCGAGCACGGCCTTCGGCGAGGGGCTCATGATTCCGCATGCCATCCTCGACGAGGGGCAGGAGATCACCGGCGTGCTCGGGATCAGCGAGTCGGGCATCGACCTCGACACACCCGATGGACGGCCCGTGCATGCCGTGCTGCTGCTGGCCACGCCAAAGGCCGACCGCAAGCGGCATCTCGAGGTTCTGGCCGCCTTCGCCAGGGCTCTCACCCGCGACGAGAGCCTCCGCGAACAGCTCTATCACGCCCGAAGCGCCGCCCACGCCTACGACATCCTCCATGCCGAGGATGCGGAGGGGATCAACTACTTCCTCGAAACATCGATCCCACGGAAGGCATGATCGCGGCAGGGGCCGTGCCCGGGCGATCAGGCTGCCGCCTCCGTTTCGACTCCGCAACGCGCGAGCCGCACCACACGCGTCGGCCCGAGCCGGGTGGGCCACCCGCGCGCCGATTCAGCGATGGCGTTGCCGCGCGATCGGCGACACCTCCTCCAGCCGAAACTCCTTGCGGCTGAGGGCCTCATAGTGGTGGCCAATGTCGATCTGCGCTCCCTCGGTGACGCGGTTGCCGTGTTCATCGAGCCGGGCGTTCATCGTGGCTTTTTTGCCACTTCGACAGATCGTCTTGATCTCGATGATGTTGTCGGCCCATGCGAGCAGATACTTGCTCCCCTCGAAAGGCTCGCCCTGAAAATCAGTACGGATGCCGTAGCAGAGCACGGGCACCGACAGCTGGTCGCACACCCGCGTGAGCTGCAGCACCTGCAGTGGCTTCAAAAACTGCGACTCGTCGATGAGCAGGCAATGCACGGGCGCTGCCTGCTGGGCTCGTCGCACCTCCTCGAAGAAATCGTAGGCCTCGCCGAAGGCGATTGCCTCGGCGGTAAGGCCGATCCGGGAGTGGATGAGATGGGCGCCACTGCGGTTGTCGATCGCCGGCGTGTAGAGCAGGGTTCGCATGCCCCGCTCCTGGTAGTTGTGGGCCGATTGGAGAAGCGTCGTGCTCTTCCCTGCATTCATCGCCGAGTAATAAAAGTAGAGTTGGGCCATGGTCTCTCCCGCGCGTCACTGGAGGCCGCCCCGCGTGGCGGCGCCTCGGCTGGCGATTGTCAGCCCTTGCCCCGCGGGCGCACAGCCCTGCGGCGTGGCGGCCGGGCGGAGCCGCCATCGGGCAGCGCAACTCCTGCCGCCTGGAGCTGCCGTTCCGCCTGGGCGGCCCAGCCGCGGTTGGCGGCCGGACTGGCGGGGCTCGGATGAAGGATGCTCGTGATCGGAAGGCCGCTCGCCGCGAGCGCCTCCCGGGCCTGCCCCGCGGCGAAGCTCCCGACGCCGATCACCCGGGCGGGATCACACCAGGCCACGAGTCGTCGCAGCGCCTCATCACACACCTCGAAGAGCCTCGCCTGCTCGGAGGCTGGCAGCTTGTCGGGCGTGCGGTTCTTGCCCGACTCCTCCATGAACACGAGCGGGCAGTAGTTGGCCACGAGAAACCGGTCGCTGAAAAAGTCGGCCGTTCCAAACCGCTCCTTCACCCATCCCCACAGCCGACGGCCACTCACCTCGCTCCGCGTGCATGCGAAGCCCTCGATGGGCCGCTTGGGATGCACGATCGCCGGCTGATCGACCTTGGCTTCGATTCCGAGAAAGTCCCTGACGTGTGCCACCTCGCCAAACGGCACACCTGTTTGAGCCATGCCCCATGGCCCTGGATTCATCCCGAGCAGAATCGCGTCGACGCCCTGTTTGGCGTAGCGCTCGAGAAACGCCTGATGGCTCCGCCGGGCGTAGATGAGGGGGTTGTAGGTGCAGGCGGTGGGGGAACGAAACGCGATCGCGTCGAGTTCCCGCGTGAGCCAGCGTGCGATCGCGATCGGTTTCATGGGCCACTCGAGGAGCGACGGTGCCGAGCCCCGCGGCGCCGAGAAGCGGACACGATACGATAGCCACTCTCGAATCACCAAATCCATCCCCGCCGCTTCGGCACCTCTCGGTTGTGGAGCCACAAATGAGCCTGCCTGCCATCGCGAGTCGATGTGTCGCATGGGCCACGATCTGCCTCGCCTTCTCGTCCGCCGCCGTGTCTGCCGAGCGTTACAAACCCGGCGACGAGATCGAGGTGTTGCACCTCAATGAATGGCGGCCGGGCGTCGTGGTTGACACCAACGCTCGCGGCGACGTGATGGCGGAATTTGACTTTGCCAGCAGTTCCGTGAAGCGGGTCTTCAAGAATGCCGAGGTGCGGCATGCCTACGAATCGGGCGCGATCATTCGCGGCCGGGTGTGGGCAGACGCCGAGGGAACCTTCCGGGAAAAGGCCGCGCTCCTCGACATCGACGACGAGACGATCCGGCTTCGCAAGCCCGACCTGACGGAGATCGATCTCGAGATTGCAAAACTCTCTCCAGCCGATCAGAAGTTTCTCGACAAGCTGCGCAAGGACTCGGGTGGAGGCCTTGCCCGCCCGCCGAAGCGGCCTGAGACGATCGACTTCGGCGATCCTGCGACGATGTCGATCTCCATGATCTCCGAGGCATCCGGCCGGGCGGCCCTCGAGGCCGATCCCCTGCCGTCGTACCTGAAGATGCAGCAGGGGGGCGTGGGCTTTCCGGTCGACGACTTCTTCGACCGGCTCGGCGCCGTGCTGCCGGTGGGGGGCAAGGATGTGTGGGTGCTGGCCGCCATCGAAAACGAGAAGCCCGGCGGTGCGATTCCCACGCGACTCGTCTGGGCATCGCTCGCGCGCTCGAAGGCAGAGGGTCGCCAGATGCTGCCTCCCTCCGAACGGGTGCTCGACTACCACAGCCCAAGCCATCGCGTGCTCACCTTCTCGAACGTGGCGGATGACGAGGGGGATGACGAGGTGGCCACGCTCACCCTCTGGGAGGTGCTCCCAGCCGACGCAAAGCCGAAGCCCGTGGTTCGATGGAAGGCCGACTCGAAAGAGGGCGGCCTCCACGAGCCTTGGGGACGGATCATCGACACCGACGTCGTGCTGCAGCGTTTCGGCAAAACGGAGTACGTGGGCTGGGACGTCACGGCCAGGGAGGCACGCTATCGCATCGCGCAGCAGTCGTTCTTCGCACCGGTTGCCACGCTGAGCCCGGGCCGACGGTATCTCTGCCTGCCGGAGGATTCGGGCGTGCGCGTGTTCGACGCGGCGTCGGGCCGGCAGGTCTCGTCCTTGCCGGTGGAGGGCGGTGTGGCAGGCGTGGCGGTGAGCGACGACGGCCGACGGGCTGCCGTGCTTGGTTCGACGATGCTCACGATCTGGGATTTGACCGACGCCGCCGCCGATCCCACGCGTGTTCAGGCTGAAACGATCGGCACGCCGTTTGCGAGAAGCCTCGCCTGGGTGGGCGACGACCGGCTTCTGGCCAACGACGGCCAGCGAGCCGAGGTGCTTTTCAGCCTCGGCCGTGCCATGTCGCTCTGGCGGTACGACTACGACACGAGCGCCGTTCCCTCCACCCGCGGGCATCGGGTGCACGAAATCATCGACCGGCATCTCGTGTATGGCGCCACGCTTCGGGAGGGAGGCACGTCCGGACTCGCCGTCGGCGCCGTGAAGCTCCCCGGCCCGAAGGTCGATGAAACCGAGGCTTCGGTCGATCCTGAGTCGTTGCTGGTGGTGAAGCCCGGCACGCCGGTGCGGCTGGACGTTCGGGGAGTGGAAAGCGCTTCGGACGTGAGGGCCGCGCTCGAGAAGAAGATCAAGGAAAACGGCTGGCTCCTCGCGCCGTCGGCCACGGCGGTGCTCGTGGCGGAGATGAAGCGGGGCGACCAGCAGACGATCACCTACCGTTTCGGAGGGTTTGGCAAGCCGGAGTCGACCCAAACGGCGACGATCCAGCCGTTCATCTCGTCGGCCAGAATCCTGATCGGCGACACGGTAGCCTGGCAGGCGGGTACGAGCAGCGGGGCGCCCTCGGTCGTGATGCTCAAGGAGGGGCAGACGGTGCAGGCGGAAGTTGATCGGTGGCAGAAGCCAAACCCGGCCTTCTTCGAATCGGTCACGATTCCGTCCAGGATCATCGATCCGGCCAAGCGCGACGGCCTCGGCGTCACGAAGGTGACCACGCGAGGGCTCCTGGTCGAGCCGTAGAGACGGCTCACGATCGCCCGCCCTTCACCTTCATCGGGCATCACGCGTGGCGGAGATCCACGCCTCCATTTTTTGAACGTCGTCGTCGCGCCCGTCTGCTCGCGCCGCGTCGATGGCACGGGCGGCCGCGGCCATTGCCTCGTCCCGTCGGCCCATGGTCTCGAGCACCATCGCGAGATTGGATGCCGCGACGAACGAGCCGGGGCTACTGGCAAGGGCCTGGCGATAGCATTCGACCGCCTCCGCATGGCGATTGAGCGACGCGAACACGTTCCCGAGATTGCACGAGGCCTCGGCGAAATCTGGCTGAAGATGGATCGCCTGCTGCATCGGCTCGATGGCCTCCTCAAACCTTCCGGCCTTCGCGAGCTCAAGACCTCGGCTGCAGAGCACGGTGGCCGCATGATGCCGAGCCGTGTCGAGATTCACCTGGGCGTCTTGATAGGAGGGGTCCAGCCGAAGTGCCTCCTGGTAGCGCTGCATGGCCTCAGGCACTCGACCAGCCTTGAGCATTTCATTCCCCAGGTTGTTGTGTGCCATGGCGCATAGAGGGTTCTCGGCCAGCACGGCCGTGTAGAGCGTCGTGGCGTCGTGGTAGATGCCGCACTGCCGCCACGTCATCCCAGCCAAGGCGACCACAACCATGCCCCCAGCCATGCCAAGCATGAAGCGATGCGACGAATCACAACGGTGCATGCACGTTGCCCACGCGGCGGCGGCAAGCGTTACCACGCTGATCAGGGCCGTGTGGGCATACCGGTCAGCGACGAGCGAGTGCTTCATGAAGCCGACGTCTGCGAATCCCATCACGGGCAGAAGCGCCACGCAGAACACCACCCAGGCGAACGTCAGTGGCCTCCCCCACGGGCCCCGCCATCGCCAGAGCCCCACCGTGACAGCCACGACCGCCGTCAACGGAAGCCACCATCGCAGGCTGTCTGACTGAACATGCCACTGCGGATACACGAAGGTGAGACGGATCGGAAGCACGGCTTTCGAAAGATAAAACAAGACGACGGCTCCAGCCCCCGCCACGCGATCCCAGACGGTGACGTCGCGAATGGGCGCATGGAACGAGTGCGTCTGAAACCACACGTTCACGACCGTCAACCCGGCTGCTGCCACGAAGAATGGCGCAAGCCCTACGAGGTCGCGCCACGCCACCGGCCGCCGCCACCACACGATCGCCAGGAGCAGCAGAGGCACCACCACCGCCGATCCCTTGCTCAGCATGGCAAGCAAAAAGGCCGCAAGGCTGAGGCCATACCACACGGCATGGGGTGAGGCGGGCGAGCCCTGCCGAGCGTCGGGGAGGGCATCGCGACAGGAACGACGACCCATCCCTCGATCGTCGGCCGTGAGATAGCACGCGACGGCCACCA
>Ga0075471_10002055_pt1 | contig 13362 bp, 13 predicted proteins | sample DEB19_08_DNA_2_FD_74787 | JGI IMG/M metagenome (GOLD analysis project Ga0075471, IMG submission 74787) | Aqueous microbial communities from the Delaware River and Bay under freshwater to marine salinity gradient to study organic matter... | ecosystem: Environmental > Aquatic > Marine > Coastal ... | reverse complement strand
CGCTTAGAAAGTGAAGGACGACGGAATCCTTCTGCTTCGATTGAAGCAATCTTCAAGTCGCTGCCACCATGATAAATGGAAATGTCAGGAGTATCGGCATATTTCTTTTTCAGCCTGTTGTATTCCTGTTGCTTTTCTTCCATTAGCCCGATAATGCGTTTACTATCTCGACGAATTGCCGGATCAAACTCATATCCATATTTATTTCTAAATTCGCCAAGTGCCACATCCAACACCGGCTCATCAAACTTTTGAGTCTGTGGCATATTCGTCAAGATTTTATAGTTTTCTTCGCGCAGTTGACGAATCTCTTCCAACACTTTATTGCTATCAGGACCGGTACTAGAGCCAAGTTTGCCAGAGAAAATGCTTTTCTTCCGATCAATAGTAGAAGTTGGCAAAACATCTTCTTCACCGGTGATATCAGCAGCAGGCTTCTGAGCCTTTGTAGCCTCTACTTCGGCAATGGCTTCATCAACCGTCTTAGCCTTTGACTGAATGTCATAGGGCACAGGCGCAGATTCACCTTTATTACCAAACATCTTCTGCGCTTGTTTCTGAAGCTCATTGGCAAACTTTTCTTTGTTGCTCTTCAGCTTCGTGTACAAGCTTTCCATCGCAAAGCTGTTTTCTAGCGCCATCTCAGCAGCAAAGTATTGGTCATCCGTGAATACTTTATTAGGAAAGCTATAGGGTGACCAAGACTCGCTTGCGGGTGCAGGCAGCGCTTCTTCGGTTTGCTTGGCAACGCTTTGTTGCTTGGCAAACATTTCGGCATTAGAAAGCGTAAGCTCGCCTTCAGGCGCTTCAACAGCCTGAGCAGGGGTCGGAGTAGGCTCGGTGGCTTTTGTCGCCTTCAGCGCCCGTTTAGGAGCCACCAGAGGCGTCTTTTCAACAACACCCTCTGCCGCCTCTTCAACAAGCGGTGCTGCCTTGCGAATGGCAAGGCCGGTGGTTTTACTTGCAAGTGTGCTTGCGCCCTTTGAAAGAAGTCCCATGATTATCTTCCGAACAAATGTTGCATCTGTTGTACCACACCGCCCATCGCAAACTTCACGTTACCAAAGTCTGAATACAACGGCAACTGCTTGTAGGCTTTGTCTTCCTCCATCGTCCTGCCGTTGTTGTCTTTTGCATAGCGTTGATTAACGATTTTCTTTTCTTCAGACGACAGGCGCAGATAACGAATCCGATCAATTTTATCGGGAAAATCCTGTGCGAATTGACCTTCTGTTTTTACTTTAGCACGCTCTGTTGCGGCACGGATAGCGTTGTCAATGATCATCTTCTTTTCTTCGCTACTACCTTCTGCATAATCAGGACGACGAATAGCGCTGTTTACGAAGCTAATTGCAAAATCATTGACATTACTGATATAGGCCCGGTCAAAATCTTTGTCACCACTGGGACGACCATATACCTTAAATAGATCAGTGCTGTGCTTATTGATTTCTTTCTCAGCGTCTGTCGGATTCGGAATAGTGCGGAAACCAACAATACGATTGAAGAATTCACCCTCTTTCGACGGGGTTTCTTGCTCTTTGAAACGAACAATGGCGGGTGGCAACTCTTCTTTAACAACCGGAAGCTTTGCCTGTACGCGCTGTGTAGCAGCTTCGACAGCCTTTCCACCGGCTGTTTCAGCAGTTAGCACATTCGGGTCGCGAGCCATTACAGCTTCGTCACCACGGATCAAATCGATTAGGTCGAAAATTTGCTTGGTAACAAACGGCTGCGTAAAGCGACCCATAAAGTCGCCTGCCATTTTACCAATTCCCTCAAGCGCCTTGTCCCACTTCTCTTCGCTACCAACCAAGTCCTGAATTGTTTCTAAGAAACTATTCTGGCTACCGGCAGGCATCTTAAAGCCCATGATGTTTTCGGCAATCTCCTTTGTCGGAGCGTTACCAGTACCACCGGCAACATCGCGAGCAAGCCAGTCTGCCAATCCGAGATATGGCGACAACGGGAAAATGGCACGAACATCAACATCGCCCAACTGATACCACGGCTTGTCGGGGTTGTTGACACGATAGTCATACGCGGCAGCAAGCATGCCCAAACCAACGGTGGCTTGAATGGCTTTGGTAGCACCTTCACGAGCCACCATCTCTGCCTTATCAAGTTGACCGGCAGCACGAAGCTTTGCCGCTTGCGTGACGTATTCGGTAGCGCCAATGAAGCCCAACGGGCTGTATTTATATTGGAACGCAATGGCGTTGGTAACGAAGCGCGGAAACGGAATTACCAATGACGCACCGGGTGCTTCTGCCATGCGAACAAACTGTGCTCCCACCTTTTCAAAACTATCTTCAAATGCTGAGAACGACTTTGCGTACATTTGAGGCGTGTACGAGAAGGTGTCCTTAAATGCTTCGTCCATTGACCGCTTCAACACAGACGCCGGAATCTCTTTGTTCTGTGCCAGCACATCTTTGTACAGATCGACGCCAACACGGCGCAGTTCGCGCTCCAATGAAGATGCAAACGATGCACGCCGATACATACCGTCCATTGCGTTGTTGAGCGTTTGTGACCATTTAGCAAGCCTACTAACATTATCCATCTCAGTATCTTGCGTGGCGGTGCTGATGCGGCTGAGCAGCGACGGATTATTTTCAAGCACTTTCTCGGTGACATCTTCTGCCAATCCACGATTGCGCAGGTAATAGAAGGTACCGAGGGCATCGCTGAATGCGTCGCCCATTGTCGTCTTGAGTGTAGCAACACGAGTGCCATCGGCAGCACCGAGGGCAGTACCGACGCTGTAGCGCAAGCCTTCGAGCATTTGCACACCGGTCTTGATGGTCAGCGCAATGTTGTTACCAATCAAGTTACGAGCAAGTGTGTCAATACCCGAAGTGATGAGTGCCTTACTCTCGCGCTCAACCCGCTGAATGCCTTCACCGACTTTTGTCAAAGCGCTGACACCATCGTTATCGACGCTGTACAACTCCTTCATGCGTTGATCGAATGTCGAATCAATCTGACGCATGCGATTAACAACACGAGACGCAGCAGAATATGCCTGCATCGTCTTAGCAGCTTCAGACACCGTCGTCTTCATCATTGCCGCAAACTGATCAGGACGCAAACCGGCCTTATTTACAGCAGCTTCGAGGGCAACATCGTCAATGGTATCGACCTGCGACAGCGTGCGATAGACGGCATCGCTAATTTGTTCCTTGGCAGGGTTGAAGCCGTATTGCGTCGGATTGTCTTTGATCAGTTGTAAAGCAACGCGGACAGCCGTGCGGCTATACGGCTCCTGCACCTTTGCGTCGGTGACAGCCGTTGCAGGGTCAAGCTGATTCAACAGCGCTTTGCCATAGGCTTTGACATATTGCGAATGCACGGCATCAAAGTCTGTCGTTAGAGCCTTGGAAATTTGCTGCTCAGCTTCTGTCAGCGGTGCTGTTGGATTTGCGGGAGTGATATTACGACGAGTGATTTCGTCGGAGATGATTTCACCACGCTCACGAATCGTCGGAGCCTTTGTAGCTTTGGCAGATACGGCAGCACTAAGTGTGCCGCCTAGTACGGAAACGATTGCGGTGCGAGTGGCGCTATACTCCGGCACTTCCTCGCCCATAATTTCGGCTGTAGCACGTTCTGCACGTTGAGCAGTGATGTCGGCGGCACCAGCAACAGCAGTTTCTGTTAAAGCAGATGCGCCAACTTCTGCACGCTTTGCTGTCTTTGACAACGCCTGCTTTTCCAAAGCGCGAGTGGCAACACCAGTGCGAACAACGCCTGTAGAGACCGCCTTACCGGCACCAAGACCAAGATAGGTTGATGGGTCAGTAGCAACAGACTTAACAATGTCCCATATGGCGCGAAGTGCTGACGGCCCACCCGGAGCACCGGCACTTTCTGCTTGCTCATACATTCTTCGACCAAGGGCAATAGCCTCTTGTGTATCCAAATTGGCGTTCTTTAGCGCAGCAAGTTCAGGAATGGTGCCGAGAACGGTATTGAAATCAGCAAAGCGACGCTCGCTGTAGAAGCGTTCAATAAAGTCTCTACGGCTTTCTTTCTTCTCATCGAACATTGGCTGTCCGACAGCCTTCATATATTGATTGGCAATGGAGAAATAATCGTCACGATTGGTGAGTTCGTCCATCGAAATCTTAGGCTCTTGTGCAGCCTTGCGTGCTTCGATGTTTTCACGACGCTGTTTGCCTTGAACAGCAAATACACCAAAGGCGGCACCACCAGTGCCCTCAACCGGAGCCGTTGTCGAAGGAGCTAGGCCGGTTTGTTCACGATAGCGTTTACGATCTTCTTCTGCCTGTTTGCGAATATCATCAGGCGTAAGCGCCTCGCTTACAGGCACAAACTTTGCCTTTGGTGCGGGAGCTATTTCAGCAGTGTCTAGCGGAACAAAGCGCAGGGGTTTAGGCTGCGCTTGTTGTTGTTCCGTAGTTGTTTCTGCCTCGCTCAGAGGTACGAAACGCATGTCAATCCTTTATTCTTGATTGTATTGAGCGTAGCCGATTAGCTTACCTTCGGCATTATAAACCTTGAATCCTTTACCGGCAACGAATTCATTGCGAGCAATTTTGCTACCGGGAGGAAATCCTTCAGGTGTTGTAGCAGGCTTTGGAGCCGGTGTCGAAGGCGCTGAAGCTGCCGCAGCCGGAGTGCGCGGAGGAACAGCAGGACGCTCACGAGCAGGAGGCATCGGAGCAGCTTCAATGAGAACCGGCTTTTGATTCTCATCAAGTGTGATACCGAATGCAGACAGCGCCTGCTCTACTTTCTTATCCGTCACTCGACCATCCTGCGTCATGTACATCCGCAACGAAGCAACGACGCCTTCTTGTTCGCGACGAACAATGCGCTTTTGCATCTCAGGATCATCACCAGAGTATTGAACAGAGGTGCTGCCGTCTTGATTGGTAACGAAAGCAAGTTGCGCACGAGTAACACCTGTGCCGTAGGTGTTGCGAACAGCATTAGCGCCTGCGGTGCGGGCAATGCTAACGAGTGATCCCGGTGCAGGAATCTTTTCGTCAGGCTTACCCAAAGCTTCTTGTTGGCGCTTGTATGCGTTATAGCTGTCCAAATAGCTTTTTGCCCATGCCCGATCTTGATCAGTTACATTGGTCATGGTCTTATCGAACATGATGGCATTAGCACGAGACAGCTTTTTAGCGTGATCGAATTGCTCTTCCGTCAAATTATTGGTAGTAACCCGATAGCTATCTACCGCAGCCTTTGCTTTGATTGCTTCTGGGCTGTCGGCACCAAAACGCTGAACCGTGTCAGCGTAATTGGTTTCGTAGCGCTCAAGCTTTTGTTTCCACGTTGCTTTGTCTTCTTTCTTCAACGCTTCGAAGTTAATCGACGCAGCCACTTCAGGACGCTGCGGAGTAAATCCTGCTTCAGCACGACCAACATCTTCCGGCGTCAATCCGCGCATGCTAGCGATTTGTTGGAAACGCTGTTGTTGCATACCAGCAGACGGAGCAAACATGCTGCCGCCTTCTGTTGGCGTAATCGTTGCAGCCTTCACTGTACCTGTCGGACGTGTTGCTGCCCTAATCATTTCCTCCGGAGTGCCCGCGAAGAGCTTGTCTTTATTGACGGTGATAAGCGCTTTTGGATCAACCTCAAGACCAGACAGCTTTGCCTTTTGCAAGGCTTCGAGCGCTGTAGGGGCAGACAAATATGCTTTCTGCAATTCAGGATCGTTTACACCGAATTCTTTCAGCGTATTAAGCCTGCCCTTGAGGTCTTCTTCAATAGCTTTTGCTTCTTTTTCTTGCTGCATTTTCAACACGGACGCACGCTCAATGCGACCCTGCAACGCAAGATTGGAAAACTTACGCTCTTCTTCGATGCGCTCGGTCAAGCTTTCAGCAAGACCAGCACCAAATCCAACAAGACTAAAAGCCATTATTTTTTCCTCCGAGCAATAAGACCACCGGATTCTTCTTTGCCTTCAGCAATTTTCTGCGTTGTTTCTTCAACGACTTTTTCAACAACATCGGATGGCATAAATCGCTGACGAATCAAATCATCAGCTTCAATAACATATCCAACATCATAAATCTCAGCCATCGCAATCATCAACTCAACGAGAATCGGCTTAGCAAGCATAGCAGCATCGATGCTGTGCAGTCCTTCCATCACACCCATCTTCAACATGCCGTCTGCAATGGTAAGCAACGGAATGTTGCCTTTAATAGCATCAAGCATGTCTTTAGTGACATCAGGCTCTATGATTTTATCGGAATAGAAATCAACGACTTCATCAATCGTCGTATATTTCGGAGGTTGTTCCCACGGGGCATTGCCAAGTTCACCGGTCAACGAGATACCGGGGATGGGCTGGTGGAGGAAATCAGGCTGCATTCTTCGCCTTCACTTTCTGTGCTGTTTTGCGGATGGCTGCGACATAAGACGCAATGGTGTCAACGTAGTCGTCAGCAGCTTTCATGTCACGCTCTTTACGAGCCATGATGCCGCCTTCAGACTTGGTTGGCTTTTTACCAGATTTTTCGATGCGCTCATTAACTTGAGCCATAAACTTTTTATAGTTTTGCATAAACTATCCTTCGATTTAATTAAGGCCCAAACAGGAAGTTCCATACTCCATCTAGCACCTTCTCGCCAACTTTGGTTCCAACGACAGAGCCGAGCAGCTTACCATATGCAGCACTGGTTTCAGCGCTAATCTTTTCACGAGCAATGTCAGCCTGCAACACCGCTGTTGCCATCGATGCAGCCCTATCTTCGGCACGCTCATAGCTGTCGAATACCATTTTCACATGATCGCGATAAAGCTGCACTTCGTTATTATATTGCGCAAGCGTCATGTTGTTCATTGATTGCGCGTTTTGGAAGTTGGCTGTATTAATCGCAGCGGTGTTAGCAGTGCTAATCTGAGCAATCAACTGGGCGTTAGCTTGGTCAATGATGATGCGGTTACGAGCGTTAAATTCCTGACGTTGCCCCTGCATCTGCGCATTGAATTGCGACACCGCATTTGCTTGTCCGGCATTAAACTGCTGCATAGCATTATATTGAGCAGTGTTAAACTGAGCAACTTGCGTTGATAGACTCGCGTTAAACTGATCAGCTTGCTGTTTGTTCGTGGCATTAAACTGACGAGCGCTATTCTCAGCGGCAGTGTCTGACAACGCAGCTTGCGCCAATGTCTGTGCCTTGAACAACGCAGCTTGCTGCGTATTAGACATGTTCGCCATTTCCATTTGCAGGAAGTTTTGAGCATTGGCAACAGCGGTTTGTTGACGAGCATTCAAGTTTGCCATTTCCATGCTAGCAAGCGTTGCCGCATTAGCAATAGTGGTGGCTTGACGATTGTTCAGATTTGCCAAATCAACCGACTGAGCAAGCCGTGCATTTTCCAAATACACCTGCTGCTGAGCGGTGAAGTTCATGTTTGCAATGTCAGCAATCTTTGCTGCATTCAATACACGAGTTTGGAATGTTTGGTCAAATTCTTGACCCAAAAACTGAGCGCGTTGTTGTGCCGATAACACAGCCACTTGTTGACGATTGGACAGATTCTGTGCTGCCATCTGTTGATAAGCAGCAGCATCAGCAGAAGCAATTGGAATAGCCTTTTCGAGTGCTGCTTGCACAACAGCTTGTCCTGCCATACTAGAAGCACCTAAGCCACGAGCAGCAAGTTCAGCCGTAACAGAACGAATAGCACCTGCTGCCCAAGGCGGCGGATTGCTAGCATCGAAGTTAGCCGTAAGCTTTGTAAGCTGTCCCTGCACCGTCATGTCTTCAGTGACAACACCCTGTGCAGCTTGCGTTTTGGCAATGGCTTCTTCGGCACGACGCATGTCCACAGCAGCGCCAGAAACAAGTTCACCTTCTTGCAAAGTGCGAGTTGCCAATTGAGCCTGTTGCGCTTTGTCAAGCTGTTGAGCCTGAGCCATGCCCGCTTGTTTTTGCTGCTCTGTAAGCTGTGCTGCTTGAATGGTCTGAGCCGCTCCAGTGGCGGGAACAACACCCAACATTGCTTGTTCAACAGCAGGTTTCGCTGTAGCAGCAGTAACGGTTTGTCCTGCAACGGCAGTGGGTTTTGTTACATCAGCAGCACCGACAGCAAGCGTTTGTTTCGCCTCTGGTGCTTGCGCTGCTGCGGCATATTTAGAAGCATCAAGCTTCATTTCATCGGTAATAGCTGTCTGAGACGGGATAACAGTCGATGTTGCACCCATTAAAGGCTTGCCGGTTTCACTATATTGCGTTGCCGGATTTGTACCTGCTTCGGTGGTGCTAATAAGACCAGCTACATCCGCCGCGCTTAGTCTCGATGTAGATGCTGGTGCAGGCGTTGGAGATGGTGCAGGCGTTGGCGAAGGTGCAGATGCTTTTGTTCGCAAACCGGCAGCAATTCGTTGTAGCTCTGCCCAATTTGCATCTAAAGGCGCATTAATAGCTTCACGGATAGTGGCATCATCATATCCCGCAGCAAGCAATGAATTATAATATGCAGCTTTTTCAGTTGGCGTCTTGCTGAAAATTGATTGATCGAATGACGCACGAAGCTTTTCAACAGGCGACTGTGTAGTGGTTGCTTTTCTAGCAGCATCAATACTAGCAGCAAGTTGCGGATTGGCAGCGCGAACATCGCGAACAACTTGATCAAAAGAATCAAGTCCTGTTTGCATCCAATAATTAATTGCTTCTTCACCCGGAGTCAATTCTGCGAGTGGGTTATTCCGATATGCAGCTAACACTTGTTCGCGAGTTGCTTTTGGCGCGGCTGTCGCAGATGAGGCAGGGGCAGGCGACGGTGTTGGAGAAGGCGTTGAAGACGGAGCAGGTGTCGGTGTAGGCGCTGGTGCGGGCGTTGGCGAAGGAGCAGGCGCTGCCGCTCGTTGTTGGCTTGCCATGCTCGTCAAAGCACTCCAGTTTTGATCTAACGGAGCACCAATAGCAGCACGAATGGTTTCGTCGTCATATCCGGTATCCAAAAGCGAGTTGTAATATGTCGCTTTTTCTTGTGGCGTCTTGCTAAAGATTGAGGTGTCGAAAGTGCTGCGAAGCTGTTCAACAGAACCACCTTCTTGATATTTCATCACTGCCCCACCTTTATTCATGCGCTCGGTGTACTTATCATTAATCATCTCATATTTCATGGCAAGCGCAGGCGAGCTTTGAACGAATTCGTCAAAGCCTTGCATCGGGCCGTCGTAGCCAAGCTTTCGAGCAATGATTTCTTTTTGCTTTGCAGTGAAGTTTTTCATACAGTTCTCGGGTTGTCGATTGCGTCTCGTAGATAGTTCATCAGTGTTGGATTATCACGCAACAAGGCAATGATGCCGCCAGTTAAACAATACACATGACGCTCTGTTAGACCAAGTTGAAAGATTTCGTCTAACACATGCAACGACTCGTGCAATATTGTATCAGCCTCTAAGAGTCTTTGCTGACCACTCTTGATGTTTATTGTACACGATGGGAAGTCTACACCGCCAACTTGACCTTCATATTCGTCAAGCATTTTCACCTCAAACTCTCTACCAATGATGCGGAGCGAAGTGGGTGCAATCATGCTATTTCTTTACTTCTTTATAGATTTGGTACAGCTTGTGACCAATCATAATGACGGTGTAGAGCAACGTAGCCCACACCAATATTTCTGAAACAGAGAAGCCCGCAACAGTGGCAAGCGACACTGTAACGGGCGGTGCCACTTTGGCAACGACAGCAGATGCGGATTCGGTTACTTGTTGAGCGGTTTCCATAATTAAAGTAAGAGTTTTCCTTCAGCTTCTCGTCGCAATGTTAACCCTCGTAGGACGCGACCTGCTGCTTTGTTCCACTTCAAGATTTCTTCATACGCGCCTTGCCAATCTTTGGCATCAACGCGCTTCTTGAACGTGCTTATCCGATAGTTACCTAGTCCACAGTTATAAGCGAAAGATATCACAGCGGCAAGGCGTCTCGGAGGCTCAGCAGCCAATCCGGGTGATAGTTTCAATACTCCGTGACAAAAATGCATTAAATGATTGTCAAGTTCTGCTTGTGCTTTCTCGACAGTCCAGACGGTGCCGGGTTTGATGTCGGGACCAGTACAGCCCCATCCAATCGTCCAAGGATCACCGTTTGTACCGGGGTCTGGATAGGCTGTACAGTCGCCATTGGGAAGACGCTTGGCATAGCCCTCGAAGGGCTTCACCAAAACGTCCCCGGCAATCTGAATAGCCTCTTTCATTGCTTGTTATATTTTTCGATGGAGCGACCAACGAACCAGAACGTTAGGCACATATTGAGCATGGCAAAGTCATCAACGTCCCACGACTGACGCAAAATCTCAGCCCAATGTCCACCGGTCTGCATTGCCAAAGTGATGGCAGCAATCTTGACAGCCGCATACATGAAGAACAACGCCCACGTGATGCCGGGACGAACCAGAGCCGACACAGCGGAAACAAACCATCCGGCTTCTTTGGCGGTCTTAGACTGCTCTTTAAAGGCTTCCTTGATGGTTTCAAGCTGCGTGACGGAATAGTCAACATAGCGCTCTTCCATCTTAAACTGACCACGCATCTTCTCCAGATCGGTTTGCAACGTGAACATGGAAAGCTCATGTTTGCGCTCGTTGCCCTTGTCCAGAAACTTCAATACTTCGGGAGCAAGTCGAAACAAGCCACCGAAGAGGCTACCCAATACACCACCGCCCAACAACTCAAACATATTAAGCTCCTAAAGCAATAAAGAACAAAGCCGTGCCAATGGCACCAACGCCCAATGACACATAAAACAAAGACAACGTCACAGCCAAAATGGCAGCAGACGACAACACAATGGCAAGTTGTAGGGCCATTGCCGAATACGAATACCACGGAGACTTTGTTTTGGCAGCGTCTCTGGTGGCTTCGGCAGCACGTGCCTTAGCCTCTATTTCTTCCATGTCGGCACGCAGACGAATTGCTTGCTTATCAAATGTGTCTGCGTTTTTACCACCCTGTTCAGCAGCAATGTGATACATTGACGCACGAACATTTTTGGTACCATACCATGTCCACAAATTGTTAGCGCTAATAGTGCCATTCAAAACAGCAGAGGAATTTCTCCCGGCAAAGTAATTTGTAACAGCAAGGAGTAGAGCAAACACGCTAATAGAAATCGCAGCAAGAGCTTTGACATACGCCTCTTTCTCCGAGCGAGTGGCAGTTGGTGCAGGTTTTTTTAGACTCATTTTTGGACAGAAACTATAATATAATAAACTATTCCAGACAAAGCAGTCAATAAAAATGCAATGCCTGTGCCGTATTTGACATTAAGCATAAATGCCTGCTGACGCAAATAATGCTCGCGCTCTCTTTTCTCGCGCTCCTTCTTCAGCCGGATGCGCTCCATGATCATCTCGTTGTAAACATTCTCACCGTAATGAGCGATGATGAGTATCTTTAGCTCATACTCCTGCTTCACAAGCGCCTGCTTATGCATGGTAATCTGCAAGGCTTCTTGCTCTACAGACCCGTCATGCAATAGGCGTTTGAAGACTGACGGCTTTTTGTTGGCTTTCTCGTTGGCAAGTCGGTTGAAGTCACCAAAGGCTCCATACCACTTGCCAATCTGACCGGCAACATCCTGCACTTCTCTACCGGCAGCAACAAGCTTCTTAACAGCGCCAAAAGCGGCATTCGCTGCCGATACTGCTGCGAGGATGCCGCTTATTGGCTCCATTACTGCGCTTGTTCTTCGGGTTTAATTTCAGGCATTGGCAACTGCGGAGTTGCTTGCTCCTGAATAGCTTGAACAATTTGAAACACTTCCTGATAGGGGCGTGTTGCCAAATATTGAAGCACAGCGTTCACAAGGGGCAGCGTCAATGCAATTTTAGTGTCGTTCATAAAAGTCCTTTCGTTAACATGAACAGGCGTTGTTAGCGCCTATAACATGTTACCACGGAACTCCAGAAAGCACAGGCGGATTTGCAAGAGATGCCAATTGAGCATCCAATGCTGCTTCTTTAGCGGCAACGCCTTCCTCACCCCAACGCTCTGTAAGCCAACCGGTTACATCAGCTTCGGTAAGCTCTGCAAAAGGTTTGAAGGTGCCTTCGTGAGTGAAGGATTCGGTGCCGTACTGAGAAGCAGTGAATTCACCGGAGGTCTTGGTAACGCTCCAGTGAACCACGGTCACGAATCCGTCTACGGACAAGCGATCCATTTGGTTGATGATGATGTTCATTTCAGTTTCCTTTCTTACTTGGCTTCAAGTTGCGCCACACGGGCGCGGAGGGATTGCAGTTCAGCAATGATGTTGGCGATGAACTCCGAATTGCCATAGTCCATGGCTTGCATTTCCTCGCCATCCTTGGTTCCGGTGGCGACTTCAGTACGGCTGACCTCTTGCGCTTCGTGAGCGATCAAACCAACGAAGGTTGAACCATCAGCCTTCCATGTGCCTTCCACGGGTTTGAGCGAGTCAATGTATGCGCCGCTGTTGGTAATCGGCCCGGTGATGTTTTTGAGGCGGTAGTCGGATGAAGTGTTGTAAGCGGTTGCAGACGCAGTGACAGAAATAGAACCAACCAAACTTGTTTGTCGATAAAATTTAACAGCATCGCCATCACTACCTAGCCTGTTTGAAAATAATGGTGCGTCATTATTTGCAGTAAATTGACCATATCCTGCACCAAAAATTTCTATACCAGCAGTTCCTAAATCCGATGATGTTTTCCCCACCAGCAAGTTACCACCCGACGTAATCCGTGCGCGTTCGGAACCGCCAACAATTAGGTTGAAGTTTTTAGATGTGTCTTTATTTTCAATGTAAGCGTTACCAGCGCCATCAGTTCCAACAAACACACCATTTGTATTTAGTGCAGATGTAAAGTAAGCAACAGAATAATTTTGAGTTGACTGAATCTTTACAGCACCTGTTGCGGATGTTGAATAAACATGAAGTCGCTCTCCCGGAGAAGTAGTCCCAACCCCCAAATTCCCACTCGCATCCAGCGTCATCGCCTGCGTGAAGGTAACATTCGTGCCTGCTGTGCCACTGCCTGCGGTGCGCCATACATGAGCACCGCCAAACTGGTAGTAATCTGAAGCGGCTGCGCTAGTTATGTAGAGGTTGTTGGAGCCGTTGAAGTACCAGTTTTGCCCAACGCCGATCTGCCCTGTTGTGCCGCCCGCATTTGTGTAAACCGAGCCGCCATGCCCGCTGCTACCACCGACCTGAAACGCCCTCCATGTAGAAACCCAAGCACTCGGCGTCACCCCGAGGCCGAGGTTGCCGGAGGAGTCGAGCAACAACTGATTTGTGCCACTCCCGCCCGTTTGAATTGCAAACGATGATCCACCAAACAGCGTGACAAGCGTTGTGGTGGCGCTTGTCGTGTTGATGGTATAGCCT
>Ga0075471_10002054_pt1 | contig 13366 bp, 23 predicted proteins | sample DEB19_08_DNA_2_FD_74787 | JGI IMG/M metagenome (GOLD analysis project Ga0075471, IMG submission 74787) | Aqueous microbial communities from the Delaware River and Bay under freshwater to marine salinity gradient to study organic matter... | ecosystem: Environmental > Aquatic > Marine > Coastal ... | reverse complement strand
GTTCAGAGGATGAATACCCAATGTTCATCACAATCGCGCACGGCGAGCGTTTTGAGCGGGACGATCTGCCGCACCTCGTTGAGGACATTGAAGTCGCGTGACGCTACAGCGAAAAGAGAGAGACATGAGCGACCAGCGGACTCCATACGATCCCAAAGACCCGTATTGGGTGTTTAGGGAGGCCGCTGCCTTTGAGCGGGAGTTCCACGCCAAGGTCCAACTGCCGATGCTGGCGGCGATGGCCGAGCAGGTTGACCGGATGTGGGATGAGGCTATTGCGAAGGCGGCAAAGCCCGAACGACGCTCTTGAGCGAAGACAGAGTATCGAGACAGGCACCACCATGCTCCCATGAATCGGGTACGTCCCGATGATTGGCCGCATGGATGCTCACCCCAGACCAGCAGCGTCTCGTTGAGGAGGCGATCCCGGTAGTTCACAAGGCGATCAACGCCTTCCGCTGCCGGTATCCCTCGCTCCGCAAGCCGCTTGCCCAGATCGACTCCACGAGTGTGGGGTATCTGGCTATCTGCCGTGCCGTTCGGACGTACGACCCTGCCCAGAGCAAGGTGACGACGTACTTCTCGACCGCCGTCCGTAACGCCCTGCTCAAGGAGATAGACCGCAACCGCCGGGCACGATACGACTCGCCTGACAGAGTTCCGCTCGAACTGGCGGAAGCACTGGCCGTCCCATTGAGCAGGGCATCCGGCCGACTGCACGTAGCCATTGCCCGGCTGCCCGCCAAGTCCCGGAAACTAATCCACGCCCGCTTCTACAAAGGGCTGTCGCTTCGGGAGATTGGCGAGCATGCCGGGTGTGACCCTCGCACTATACGGCGACGGCTCTCTGCCGCTTTGTCTGTTCTCCAAACGATTTTGGAAAACGAGACTCGCCCGCTCTGATGGCACGGGTGATGGAGTTGATGTTCCACGCCTTGCCGTTGGTTCGCCTGACACCACGCATGTGCAGGGTGATGCGTTCGAGCGAGGCGCCCGCCCGCCGCATGGTCAGCATCTCCGCCACCTGCCCCCGCTCCTTGTGGTCGGGCAGGTAATACGAGTCCCGCTTCTTGCCGACCTTCATCCAGCCGACAGGTGCGTGCTTGTTGTGGGGCTTGCCGTCAGTCCGCTTGGCGAGCAGCCCGTCCTTCGTGCGTTGGCGGATGAACTCCAGTTCTAGTTCCGCGAATGCCGTGAGGATGGTGAACACGCAGCGACCGATGGGCGTGGCTGTGTCGAGCCCGAGATCAAGGGAGTTGAACGACACCCCCTTCTGCGACAGGAGCATCATCGTCTGGGCTGCGTCGAGAACAGAGCGGAACGCCCGATCCAACTTGGCCCACACGATCTTGTCTCCTGGTTGGACGAGTGCCCACAACTTGCGGCCCTCGTCCCGCTCGAACATCGGCTTGCTCCCGCTGGTGGCTGTGTCATAGAGCCAGCCGCCATACGTGTAGCCCTCCGGCACGAGCGACCGCTTGACGTACTCCTCGCACACCGACCGCTGGTTGGTTTCGGTGAGCGTCTGCTTGCTGGTGCTGGCACGGCCGTAGCAGTAAACGATAGGCATGATTACCTCCGGTGTGGGAACTTGTGCATGGGGTGATTGACGAACCAATAGGTGAGGACGATGCCCGACCAGATGAGTGGCGAGATGTAACACTCAGTGCCCGGAATGCTCATCGTCCAGAACATGAAGGCGAATACACACAGGCGAACGATCCACGTGAACATGATTAGTCTCCTCAGAGTCCGGGAATGTAGACACTATTCATCACCCACTCCTTGACGCCGACGATGGCATCACGGGTGGACTTCCAACGGAACACCTCGTCCTTGCCTCCGCACACTGATGCACCCCACACCTGCGAGTGCTTGTGTCCGAAGTCTCCGTCCACCCCGAAGTGCCGACGAGAGTCGAGGTCGTGGTTGTGGACAACCAGCACCAGCTTGGAGATGCGGCCTCTCTCAGTGGGCGGGACGCACACATGCAGGGCAGGGCCGTTCGGTGGATACACGCCGCCACGTGGCCGCTCACCGTACTTGAGCAGTTGCACTGTGCATGGCAGGCCGTCCTTCAACTCACGCCGCAGCCGCACGTAGAACGAGCGTGCCCTGTTGCAGAGTCGTGGGTGGTACTCTTTCCATGACGAGAGCCACTGGTCATAGGACGGGCGGGTGGCAGAGTGAAACCCAAGCCAGCAGTTGCGCGGCTCTCCGTTGGCGAACGAATCTGGTGCCGGGACTGTGCGTGCCACGCCATCGTGAACGCGGAAGTATCCGACATGAAATGTAGGCGTCTTGCCGGTGATGTCATGCGGCGTGAATCGCGTGACGGCACGGCGATATACACCGCGAGTCCGCTCCTTGCTGTGCTTGTCCTTAGCCAGACCGAACACTGAGTAAACCGTGTCGCCGCCTGCGACCTTGTACACACGAGCGAACTCGAACCCGTAGTTGCCAACGTGCCGAAGGGATAGGCCCACCCCTGTGTATGTGGTGGTGACATGCACGGTGGATCGCAGCCGTGCCATCCACAACTCAGGCTTGTCGTGCTTGATGCCCCGCTTCCGCAGGATGGAGTCGAGTTGGTCGTACGTGTAGACACGCTTCTCTGTCTTAGGCATTGCTTCCTCCTTGCAATGTGATGGTGCGGCACCAACGCGGGATGCTCTGGTGCCAGTGAGTACCGGGCTGGCCCGTGTAGGCCACGACTACACGGGCATGTGGCTTACGGTTGGGCCAGTCCGTCTCGGCGTCGGTCACGAGGATGATGGAGTCGGGCTTGTCCGTGCGATCCACCTCCTCGATGGCACGGGCCATGTCGGTGCCGCCGCCACCGCACCACTCGAACGTACTGGTCGTGGCAACCATGTCGTTCGAGCGGACATGCGTGTCGGCACAGAACACCTTCACGCGGGACAACTTGCGGATGCCCTGCCCGATGACCGACAGGGCTTTCGCCTTCGTCTCACTGCCCAGCATTGAGCCGGAGGTATCCACGATCACGACAGCGTGCGGCTGCACAGTGATGCGACCATGCAGCAGGGGCACGTTGTCATCCGGCGGCTGCTTGCGTGACCGCCTGCGGTGGGAGAAGTCCCGGCCACCGACAGGGGAGGCAACGCTCGTGCAGACGGCAGACCGCAACTGATCGAAGGGGTCAGGCTGCGGTCGGAGTTTGCACTTGAGTGCCTCCTTGATGGTGCCGGGTACGCTGCCAGGATTGGACGACTCGAACTCTGCAATGGCCTGCTCCGTGCGGGCAGCAGCCATGTCACCAGCGTACGTCTCCCACGAGCCGTCGCTCTCTACCTCATACGGACGAGGCTGGCCGTCCGCACACGACCCGCCCGCACCCGGAGCACCGGGCTTCTGCGGTGCCTTGCCCTTCCCGCCCGAAGGCGATCCCGCTCCGTCAGGAGACGGTGACTCGCTGCCATCCGCCTCAGTACCGTCGTCGGGATTATCGTCTTGCCCGTTCCCGTCGGAAGCATCCCCCCCCGAAGCGGACGGATCACTCGACTCATTACCTTCTCGATCATCGTCATTGTCTCCTCCTTGTGGCTGTTGCTTCTGTTGCTGCTGCTTGAGCCGCTCCATGATGAGGCGGTAATACTCCTGCATGGACTTGTTCTCCGGGAAGTCGAGCCGGAATCCCCATGCCTCCACGTTGCAGCCCAGATGCACCGCACCCTCAGGTCGCAGGTGCCGCATCATGTGGAGCGTCTGCTCGATGACCAGATCACCGGCCACGTTGCAGACGAACCGCTTGAACTCGTCGGGGTGTTCCCCAATTATCTCCCTCGCACGGGAGTGGTGGTCGAAGATCAGATGCAGTGCCTCATGTGCGATGAGGTATGCAGCCTGCTCCTTGCCAATCTCCGTGACGAACTTCGGGCACCAGTACAGGTTCCCCGCCTCATCGACGGCGGCTGTTCCGATGCCGGGTGTCTCCTGCTCACGCAGGCTGTAGATGTAGGACGCAAGGTAGGGTACGTACTCGAAGGTATGCACCCGTGCTTGGCCTAGTAGTTGGCGTGGTGTCATGTGTGTCTCCTTCGTTCGGTGAATCAAGACTGAACCAGTGCCATCAGCTTCGCCAGCACATCCTTCGGCGGCGACCAGCCATCGGGCCGCACGCCACCGTCCTTCGTGGGCTTCCAGAAGGAACGGAACTGCATAAGGAACGACTCGATCTCGTGTTCACCGATGGCGAGGAACACGTTGGCTGCGTTGATCCACCTCTCCGGTGAGGTGTTCTCACGCAGCCCCTTCACCAGCCCAGTGAGCAGGCAGATGTTGGCATCGGGTCGCTTCTCGTACTCGTAGGTATCCGTGCCATCGAGGAACGATTCCGGATTGGCGAGGTCGAGTTCCTTCCAGTAGCGGAGGAACTCACCACCCGCAGCCTGACCAACGCAGCCAAGAGCGAGCGGCTTGTACATGGGATCGTCCTGCTCGTAGCCGCAGGCCGCAGCAGCGGCGAAACAGCGGACGAGATACGTCCATGTCCGGAGGTTGGGGAAACTCATCGTCTCGTCATCAGTCGGGAGTTTCTCACGGCAGTCGGGGGCTGCACGCAGGAACGCCTCGACCAGCGAGCCGAACTGGGGAAGGTGATCCTCCCAGTACGACGGCACGATGGGGAACTCAGGGGCTGTCCACTGGCAACCGGCACGCAGGCCAGCGAACCAGTGTTCGTAGTCCACCACCCAGTCATGGTGGAAGAACCGTGCCCGCATGGCAGGCGAGAGGGGCACTGCATTGGGGCACAGTTCCGGCGGGTTGCACGAACCCACGATGATCGTGGACGCAGGCATCCGCTCGTCGCCCACGATCCGCTCCGAGATGACCGACAGCAGGCCCGCCTGTGTGGCAGAGGGTACGTTCGTCACCTCGTCTACGTGGATGAGGGCATTGCCATCCCGAGTCTTCTTGACCCACGAGGTGGGCATCATGTTGACGACGTTCTCCTTGTGGTTCGGGGTGGGGTAGCCGGAGAAGTCTTCGGGCAGGTGGGTCGAGCCGAGCAGGGGGATGAACGTGCGTCCAAGTGCAGCGGCCAGAGCCTCCCACGTTTGGGACTTGCCGACGCCAGTGCCACCACGCACGAGGACGGGATTGACCTGACAGGTGAGGAACGCGGGGGCATTGCCAAGAGATACGCGAGGCATGGGAAAGAACTCCTCAGTGGTAGGGAAAGGGGAGGGGGCAGCACGATACCACCCCGCTCCCCAAGAACCAGACTCCGCAGCGGAAAACTGCGGAGAAAACTAGACAGAAGCGGCGAGCAGACGATTGAGCGCAACAGTCTGCTTGCACCGCTCGATTGCATCGGTCAGTTCCGGCATGTGGATGCCGGTCAGGGACTGGTACTGCTCCACGAGGGCGAGCAGTCGGTTGGCACGGGCGAGACGGGAGTTGATCGAGCGGTCGTTCATGCCGCCGGTCGCCTCCATCACCTCGTCCATGATCTTGCTGACGCCCTCGTCCACTGTGTCACGCACCTTCTGGAGAACGTGCGCCACCGTGTCGGGGTTGGCGTCGATAGGGAACGTGGTCAGCCGGAAGTCCGGGCCTCTGCCATTGACCCGTAACTTCGAGGCGAACGTGCGGTACTTGTCGAGGTGGTCATCGGCAAGGAACCACACGCCGCCGTCCGACTTGAGAGACACCGCCTTCCAGGCAGTGAGCACACGCACGGCCACCTTCGATACGTCGGTGGTCGGCAGGTAGTCACGCAGCCGGACGACGCTGGCTTCAAGAGCAGCCTGCACTGTGTACCCAATGGCACTGTGGTCGTGGGCCAGCACGTTCACGTTCCACTGCCGGTCGATGGACGCACTGAACATGTGCATGTAGTCGTTGCGATCCCCGTTCGGGATCACACGGCAGCACTCGAACGATTCGCCGTCGATGTGGCGAGGCACGATGGGTTGCTTCCGCTTCTTGCCGTACAGCCCGATGCCCACCTCCCGCATGGCGAGACGCAAGGCAGTGGTTGCGGCGGGCTGGTGGGGCACGTACTTGCCCAGCCCAACGGCGTCGGCTGCCTCGAACACCGTCTGCCGCAGGGCAGCGGAGTTGTTGAGGATGCAGATACCGCCCGAGCGGGCGCCGATCTCGATTGTGTTGGTGGTCATGTCATTCCTTTCAGTGGGTGATGAGGGAGTCGTGCGCTCTGGCAAACTTCCTGTGCAGGACAGCGAGTTCGGCTGCCTCCATTGCGTCGTCGTACTCCGCCCTGTCCTCGCTCGCTTCCTCAAGGGCTTGAGCAATGAGGAGAAGTTCGCGGGGGTTGAGCGTGAGCGTGGACTTAGGGATCGGACGATGGGTAAGAGTATACATAAGTACACCTAGTATGAGTAGTGGGTAAGTTCACAATCAGCGGGCCGCTGCCAGTCGGCGTCGGGTTCGAGGATGAGTCCCGTGAACACGATCACCTGCCCCTCTCCGTCCTCGTCGAACATTGCGTCGGGGGCTACCGGCTTGAGCAACTCCATCAGTTCTGCGAGCGTCATGCTTCGTCTCCTTGAGGTATGACTTCCAGTCGAAGGACAGTGCCCGACTGCCCTTGTTACGTGCGATGCCCAGCTTCTCCAGCCGCTTCGTGATGGCACAGCAGTACGCCCTGCTCTGCCACCCGAAGTACTGTGCGATCTCCTCGTATGAGGGCTGGTATCCGTTCGCTTCGATGCTGCGTGCGATGAACACGAGCATCTGTCGTTGGCGTGGTGCCAGTTCAGTTGTCATGTGATTCCTTTCAGTAAACTCGCCAGCAGTAATCGCTGACGTAATCCTGTAGTTCGCCCTGCTCACTGATCGGGCAGGCTTCGATGGCACGGATCACGGCGGCACAGGAGTCGGTCATCTTGGCTGCCGCCTCGTCTGCGCCTGGCATGTGAAACAACTCCCAGCCCACCACTCCCTGCGGCGGGCCGGGACGTAGCCCACGTGCGGCACGCGAGACACGGGACTGGAACATCCCATCCGGCTCCGTGTCCTGTGCCCCGAACTCTCGCAGGCTGGCCTGCACTTTCTCGAACTCTTTCACTGCCTGCCGCACGGCTTCAACGTACGGGCTGGTGATTGCACTCATCGTCGTGAACTCCTCACTGCTTGGGTGATACTGGAGCACCGTCCGTCGGTGATGTACGCAGTCTCACCTGAGAAACAGACGGTGCCCCTGCCTGCCATGACTACATGCGGCTGCGACTTCCGCTCCCGTGTACGCACGGGTACATGGCACTCGATGTGTCGCACGACATGGCACACGCCCTGACAGTGGACTGTCAGTCGTGGCTCCCCTGCCGCCCGTGATGCGGGCTTGTTGTAATGAAACCAGAACGCTGCCATGTGTTACTCCTTGTGTGTTACCTGAGCCAGTTGCTTGGTCAGCCTCCGGCGATCAGCCCACAGCGAGCGGAGTTGATCTTCGAGCAAGCGGACCTGCTGCTCGCCTTCCACCACCGCCCGAATGAGGTCAGCCTCCGGGTATGACCGGCGACCGAGCACCTCCATCACGTGACCTGCGTGGTCAAGGCAGTGCAGCGTGACCGTGTGGGTAGAGAGGATGTCGATTCCCTCCTGCTTGAAGTAGTGAACGATGTCGTCAAGAACACGGGCCATCTGCGTCTCCTCAATCAAGGCGTGCCCATACCGCCAGTGCCTTCATCAGCACGAGCGACATGAGCAGGAACAATTCGATCTCTGTGTGTGTCCATCCGTGTGACATTGGGTTGCCTCCCTGCAACTCAGACTCCGCAGCGGGAATCACAGCGAATCCCGCAATGCTTCGAGGGCATACTTGCCACCGATGTCGTAGACCTCCGTGATAACGTCGTACGAGTAGCCGTGATCCAAGAGGGTCTGCGAGATACCTTCGAGCGTTTCGTTGGGCAGGTCTTCGTACTCGTATGGGTCACGCAGGATCGTGCCCTCCTCTGACTCGTCGTAGTCAGCGATGAGAACGCGGTCGCTCTGCTCGTACTCCATGTCGATCTCGACCTCTCGCGTGCTCATCACTGGTTCGTCAGCCGCAGGCGGAGACATGTCCCGGTGGCACGACAGCGACCGGCTCGCAGAACCAGCCGAGTTGCCGTACGTGTAGTACGTGTAGCGGCTGTACCTGTACCCGGTGTTGCTGTACCAGTGGCCGTCCGTTTCCCACACGCCGTCGCTCTCCGACCAGATGTCGTGCATCCCATCCGCACGCAGGAAGATGAACTTGCTGCCGCGATGAGCCATCTCCTGCGTGTACCGAATCTCTGGACGCAGGAAGAAGTCTTGGTCACGCAGGTGCATGGGCTTGAGCACCAACTCGTTGAAGTGCCACGTGTCCGAGCGGTCGGAGTGGACGTTGCACTTGATGGAGATGATGCCGTTGTGGATGACGGCAAGATCGGGAGCCACGAGAAACGGGTGGCAGTTGGCTTCGGTCTTGCTGCCGTGCGTGGCGAATCGGAAGTGGATGATCGCCTTGCAGTGGGCGTACGGCTCGAACGCGGAGCGGAACTCAGCGAACTTGCCGATGCCGCAGCGCGTGACGAGTTGCCCGTCCACGACGGCGGCGAAGCCCCACGAATGCGGGTTGTCGTCGTAGCCGTTCTCGTAGGACTTCCAGTCGGCGGCGGTGTCAGCGGGCTTGTAGATTGCGAGGCACATGAATGCTTCTCCTGTGTGGGTTGGTGTGAAAACGAGACTCAGGCAGCGGGCTTGGGCTTGGGCATGGGCAAGGCGAGCGAGCGGTAGTTGTCAGCGAAGCCGGAGTCAGACGCACGCAGCCACGCATCGAGTTCGCGATACGTGAGGCGGGCATCAGTCGTGCCGAGCCACAGCAGGAACTGCTCCCACCCGAGAGCGAACTTGGAAGCGGACGACTGGCGGCAGAAGTCACGCACAGCGAGCACGTAGCACAGGTTCTTGAGCAGCGTCTCGAACCTGCACGATGGGCGGAAGATGCGGAACTCGACCGTCTGCTTCTTGACGTTGAGTGCCGAATACTTCTCGCTCTGTGCGGCCTTCAGCGGCAGGCCGTTACTGACGAGGCTGCGATGCGGCAGGAAGCAAGCGTAGGAACTGTTCCGCCCCGCAATCGCAACGTGGAACTGCACGTTATGCTGCGAGTGCATGAAGCACAGCATCTTGCCGAGCGTCAGGTTCGAGAGGCTACTGCGTGCCAGATGCACGTGCATCCCGCACTTGCTGTAATTCCACGCCGACACGCAGCCGTCACCGAACTTGCGGGTGAACGCCTTGCGTAGCACGGAGCGGTGCTGGTCGAGGAGCATCGGCACCGTGACGAACTCAAGGCCCGTGTTATCCGGGAGCGAACCGTCCTCTTTGCAGATTGCACCCTTGCCCGTGCGGGTGGCACCAACGAGCGACTTGTACGCAGGATTCCACGCATCGAGCAGGGATTCCATCGCGTCGTTCGCATCGCTGTGCGACACGCACTCGAACTCGAACGCTATTGTCGGGGCTGTCGGCCGATACCTGTGCGACAGCCAGTCCGTCTCGCGAAGGACGCACGTGCTTGAGCACAGCAGGTTGTCGCTGCCGTTCCGGTGGCAGGAGCAGTAGTCGTCGTCGCAATCGCCGTTCTCGCAGCGAGTGTTGCCGTACTGATCCTCGCCGTCCTCGTTGTAGCCGTCCGTGCCGTAGCCGTCGGCGTCGTACCCTTCCCGGTCATAGCCGTCGGCATCGAACCCGTCCTCGTTGTAGCGTGAGCCATCGCGAGTGCGGCGGTTCGTGTTGAACTCCGTGTCCGTGTCACGGTGCAGACCCTCCTCGTTCCATCCGTCCTCGTCGTAGCCATCGCTGTCGTACCCGTTCTCGTCGTACCCTGCGGCGTTGTAGCCGTCGGAGTCGTACCCGTAGCGGTCGTAGCCCTCCGGGTTGAACTCCGTGCCGGTGTCACGGTGGATGCCGTCGGCGTCGAACCCGTGAACGTCGTACTCGATCTCGACTTCGTTCTCTGTGGACATGTCTTCCTCCTCAGGAAAAAGAAAAGGCCACCCCGAAATGGGATGGCCTTGCCAGAAACCAGACTCCGCAACGGCTACTTCACCGCTGCTTCCTGCTGCCCATCAGTCATCCCGCCACGATGGGAACACGATGGGGCCGGGATAACCGCCGCCCACAACGTCACGCAGGAAACTGGCGTAGCGCTCCAGTTCGTGCGACAAACGCATGGCGGTCTGCTGCCACACCAGACCCTCGCCCACCTCATCGCCCGCAAGGACTTCGTGGTGAGCAAGGATCGAATCGCGGTATGACTTAGCCGCCTTGTAGATATCAGCCATGTTCAGCCCTCCTTCTTCGCGAGGTCGGCCACATCACGCCGCTCTTGCGGGGTGAGGGATCGGAGGTCTTTGAGAAACTCCTTGTGCGTGCGTGCGCCCATCGCACGGGACACAGCGCGCAGGGAGATGAAGTGCAGGGTGTTGGTCTTGGGTGTGGACATGGGAACTCCTCAGGAAAGGGACAGGGAACAGGCGACGGCAACGTGCCGACCGCCAGGAAACAGACTCCGCAACGGGCTAGTGCCAGTCGCAATCTCTCGAAACGCGATACCGCTCGATCACATCAAGCCAGTGCGAGTCGCGTATCTCGTAGACCATCACGGCCATGCTGTCGGACAGGGCACGGTGAAACCGGAACTGTCCCTTGCGCCGCATGAACTGGTTCACGATCTTTCTTGCACCCTTCAGTGCTTCTTCCTTCGTCGTGAAGTACGTGCCGCTCTGGTGCCCGTACTCGACCGTGTACCGCAGGACAAATCGTCGCTGCTCTGACATAGAAACCTCCTCTGTTGGGCGGCAACTGCCGCAGTTGATGGACTCCGCAGCGGGCTACGGCAGGGAGTTGATGACACGGTTCACGGAGAGCCACGCATCGTGGACTCGCTCGCCGTGCATCGGCTCATCCCACCCGTCATGGGATTCGGACTGCGCCTGCTTGCACTGCTCCGCGTAGTGCTCGATGAGTGCCCTGCGGACAGCCATCAACTGCGGGCGAGTGAAGCAGACGGAGAACAGCGGGGGCTTCTTGGTCTGCATCACAGCGTCTCCCGAATGTCACACTCCGCAGCGGGCTGCGGGCGGGTGAGCGCATCGACCGTCTCGATGGAGCGGAGATGCTCAGGCATCATGCGGCGGGCCTGCTTGGCTTCCTTCTCGTTGGCGTACTCGCCCATGACACCGCCCCTGCCCTTGATGTTGACGAGGTAGAACAGGCCGGTCTTGGGGGACTGGAAGATCGACGTTTCGGAACGTGGCATGACAGAAACTCCTCAGGGTGGAAACAAAAACACCCACCGCGAAGTGCGATGGGTGTAGATGCGGGGGAGGCTGCGAAACCTCCCGACGGCCTAACGCTGGCCCCGCAATTCAGACTCCGCAGCGGGAATCACTCGCCGAAGTGCAGGTCGGCAAGAGCGGCCGAGTCCACGCCCAGTTGGGCACGGGCTTCGTTCAGCCACTCGACCAGTTCCGCACGATCATGGAACACGAGCCGACCCTGCTTGGAGCCATTGCCCAGCAGGATGGACTTCGTGCCCTTGCTTGCCACGTACGCTTCCGCGACGAACCGCTTGCCCTGCACGGGGTCGAGCGTGTCACGGGCAGGCACGGTCACGGGCTTGGGAGCCGCAGCCTTTGCGGGCTTGGCAGCGGGCTTCGGGGCAGGCTTCGCGGCCTTCGCCTTGCGTCCCGCCTGCATCTTGGCGAGATGCTCAGGGGAAAGCGTACGCTTGGCAACAGCAGGGGGAACCGCCACAGGGGCGGGTTTCGGGGCATCGCCAGTCTTGAGGAACTTGGCGAGTTCGGCACGAACGATGGCAGCAATGTCAAGAGTCATGGGTAATCTCCTCAGAAGAAACAATCGAACCAGCACCAACGTGGTGCAAGCGGAGCGGCGGGAATCGAACCCGCCACCAACAACCAGACTCCGCAACGGGGAACTACGCCACCATCAGCACGGGGCAGCGGCTTTGAACAATCACGCTCTGCTGGCCGTCGATGAGCGTGAACAGGATGTCGCCGTCGGCGTACGTGTTGATCCACTCGCGGGCCTCACGCTCCGTACGGAAAGCGGTAACGTGCTGAACGCCGCTCACGAACAGTTGATGAACGAAGAACACAGGAACCTCCTCAGAGAAAGAGGGAACAGAGAACACGACAGCAACCAACGTGGTGCTGCCACGAAACAGACTCCGCAGCGGCGGAATCACAGAGAATCGAACAACCTGTCGGTATCGAAGCACATGGCGAGGAAGCACAGTTCCCGATACAGACATTCCCAATGGTCAATCACTTCGTCGTCAAACATGGCAAGTCTCCGTGTCACCACCGATGGTCACAGTTGCCATCGTCGTGGTGACAAAAGACAGACTCCGCTACGGGGATGGACCGGGTTTCATAGGCTTTTCGCAGGCCGATTCACGCTTAGGGTCGTGAGCGTGAGACGCAAACCCTTGCCACTAAAGAAGGAACGCAGGGGGAGAGAATGGCCCACCCCGAAGCCCCCCTTTCCGCGACGAGTCTTAGTTACGTTCCCCTCCTGGATTTTTTCTCAGTTTCATAGCGACCCCACCTCTAGGGGGCTACCTATACGCCTGCCCAGCGGTATACTGGGCGCTTGTCCAGCGTCCCCTCTTTGGAAAGGAATCCCATGATTACGGCCACAATTACGGGCAACGTCGGGAAGGTGAACGACCTGCGCACGACCCGATCCGGCAAGCCGATGCTCTCTTTTTCCGTCGCCTCGACCTACAAGAAGGAAGGCACCGAACCCCAGACCACGTGGGTGGATGTCGTCTGCTTTGACGAGCAGGCTGACATGGTGGCCCAGACGCTCCAGAAGGGCGACAGGGTGGTCGTGACGGGCAGGCTGGCTCTGGAGACGTACCAGAAGAAGGACGGCTCTCAGGGCTCCTCGTTGCGTCTGATGGCGGATGAGGTTGGCAAGAGCCTCCGGTGGTCCGGCAAGGGCCGTCAGCCGGTCGGTGTGGGTGCCGAAGCGGTGGATGACGTTATCCCGTTCTGATGCGTCTCAACCTGCTCCTGTTCCTGTGTTTCTGCGCTGGCGTGCTGCTGGCGGTGGTGATTTCCTCCTTTCAACCACCGCCAGCACCGCCGTCGTTCCTGAGTAAGCCATGAGCGGCCCCCTCATAGCCCTGACCGGCGTCATCTACCTGTACGTCTCCCTTGACCAGTTCTGGCGGGGGAACGCGGGGATGGGCGTGGCGTATCTCGGGTACGCCTTCTCGAACGTCGGGCTGTATCTCTTGGCCCGATAGCCCTGCCGACCGGCCATAAATCCGGTATGGCAGGGCTGCTCACAAATCTGGCGAAGGTTGCTG
>Ga0075471_10002053_pt1 | contig 13370 bp, 9 predicted proteins | sample DEB19_08_DNA_2_FD_74787 | JGI IMG/M metagenome (GOLD analysis project Ga0075471, IMG submission 74787) | Aqueous microbial communities from the Delaware River and Bay under freshwater to marine salinity gradient to study organic matter... | ecosystem: Environmental > Aquatic > Marine > Coastal ... | reverse complement strand
ACAACAGTAAGAGTACCAGCTACATTAATATCCCCAGAAAGATACACTGATCCAGCAGAAACAGTAGACGATGCAACAAGAGATGAAGTAACAGTTGCATAATTTCCGAAACTTGCATTAATTGTACCTGCAGTCATATTTGACACTAAAATATTTGTTCCTGACATATTTGTATTTACTAAATGAGAAACAAATGCATTAGTTGAAGTCATATTTGTATTCAAGAAATTACTATTAGTTTCATTAGTTGAAGCGATGTTTGTAATAATTGCATTCGTTGAAGTAATGTTTGTATTCAATAAATGAGATACAACTGCATTAGTTGAAGTCATATTTGTATTTAAGAAATTGCTATTAGTCTCATTAGTGGAAGCAACATTGGTAATAATTGCATTAGTTGAAGTAATATTAGTATTCAATAAATGCGATACAACTGCGTTAGTTGAAGTCATATTTGTATTTAATAAATTACTATTTGTTTGATTAGTAGAATCAACATTAGTAATAATTGCATTAGTTGAAGTAATATTTGTATTCAATAAATGAGATACTACTGCATTAGTTGAAGTTACATTTGTATTTAGTAAATTTGTATTAGTTTGATTAGTAGAATCAACATTGGTAATAATTGCATTAGTTGATGTCATATTGGTATTTAATAAATGAGATACTACTGCATTGGTTGAAGTAACATTTGTATTTACTAAATTAGTATTCGTTTGATTAGTTGAAGCTATATTTGTAATAATTGCATTACTTGAAGTTACATTTGTATTTACTAAATTAGTGTTAGTTTGGTTAGTAGAATCAATATTAGTAATAATTGCATTAGTTGAAGTTACATTTGTATTTACTAAATTAGTATTCGTTTGGTTAGTTGAAGATATGTTAGTAATAATTCCATTAGTTGAACTAATGTTTGTATTTAGTAAATGAGATACAACTGCATTAGTTGAAGTTACATTTGTATTTACTAAATTAGTGTTAGTTTGGTTAGTAGAATCTATATTTGTAATAATAGCATTAGTTGAACTAACATTTGTATTTAATAAATTCGTGTTAGTTTGGTTAGTTGATGCAACATTAGTAATAATTGCATTCGTTGAAGTAATATTTGTGTTTAGTAAATGAGAAACCACAGCATTAGTTGAAGTAACGTTTGTATTTAATAAATTAGTATTAGTTTGGTTAGTTGAAGAAACATTAGTAATAATTGCATTAGTTGAAGTAATGTTTGTGTTTAATAAATGTGATACAACTGCATTAGTTGAAGTCATATTTGTATTTAAGAAATTAGTATTAGTTTGATTAGTAGATGAAAGATCAACAATTACTGCACTAGATGAACTCATATTTGTATTTATAAAATCAGTATTACGCAAAGTTCCAATTGAACTTGTAGTAATTAATGCATTAGTAATAACAACTCCACCAGAAGTAAATGCTGTATTTACTATATTACCAATTGTTGTATTACTTAAATTAGAATTTGTTCCTAACAAATTTGATACTGTAATATTTGTTGCAGTTAAATCATTTACTGCAAATGATCCAGCTGTCAATGATCCTGAAATAATAGTATTTCCAGCTACGTGTAAATTATTTCCAATCCCTACACCACCAGTTACAATCAATGCACCAGATGATGCATCCGAACTTACACTAGTATTTGTCATATTAGTTACACCGCTAAGATTAAAACCACCCTTAACACCTAATCCACCATATAAAACTAATGATCCCGTTGTTGCATTAGCTGATACTGTAGAATCTAAAACTACAATAGATTGATTATAAAAAAGACTTGCCATTTATTTTATAATATATCATTAGAAAATAATTAAACACATTTTCGCGTTTAATTATTTAAAAATTCTTTTTAAATACAAAATATATCCTTATATTATTTTTATTAATTATTATTTGATAAAATATATTTCACACTATCACGTTTCATTATTCTTTTTAACCACTTGTAAACATTTGGTCTAGATTTATACATATCTTTATACCCAACTCTTAACATATAATTTGTATATGGTATATGTGATATATCCGCTATACTAAAAGTATCACCACCAATATACGCAACCCTTTTTAAACGATCTTCATATATATCTAATACCTTTTCTAAATCTTTTAATAATTTATCTACCACTTCTTCGTCAGATTTTTCATCTTTATTATATAACTTTTTAAAAACCCTTTCATAAATTATTTTACTCACTAACGGATTATAATTCTGCCCCTCACATTCTAACCACACATCAACCTCTATATCTCCTAATAAATCTTCTATTTCAACATTGTTTTTAGCAATATATCTTAAAATAGATCTCGATTCAAATAAACTCCTTGAACCATATTTTACAGCTGGAACCTTTCCAAACGGATTTAATTCTAAAAACTCGTCACTATTATTCTCATTTTTTGCTAAATCTACTCTCTTCAAATCATATTTCAAATTTAACTCTTCTAATAAAATTAAAATTTTCTGAGTACACATCGAATTAGGATCTCCATAAACTTCTAATTGAACCATATTATAATTTATATATACAGATTAATAATTTTTTTCTAACGTACCAATATCTAAAAAATCCAAATTTAATCCTATAACATCCTCTAATATATCATTTTTATATTCCTTAACAATTATTTCATTCTCTTTATCATCATTTAATACATCTTTTACAGATACACTCAATATCCCATCCACATTAATTGTAAACGTTACAGCTATACGCATATTACCCCTATCTATTCTATTACAACTTACATTTAACTCTTGTAAAAATATATTATCTTTTACATATTGATTATCACCTTGATATATTTCTACTGTTAATGCATTTACACTTTCACTATTAGTAAATATTTGTGTCCTACTCACTGGAATAGGTGTATTCTTAGAAATTATTATTGACATCTTATTATCATATGTCTTTACACCTAAACTCATTGGTGTTACATCCATTAAAACTAAATCATATTCATCCGACCTATCAAAATCACTTAATAAAAAACCCTGTATACCTGCACCAATTCCAACAATAACATGCGGATCTACTTTATTATTTATCTTTACATTTTCCCCAAATATTTCCTTACATATATCTACAAACTTTGGTATTCTAGTTGTACCCCCCACAAAAATAATTTCATCTATCTCTATTAACTTATCATTTGTAACCTTTATCATATCCATCTTTATTTTATCAAACACACTTTCATTTATATAATAAAATTTAGAACGTGATATTACCATTGAAAAATCACATCCATCTACAACATTTTCTATAAATATTAATTCCCTTTCATTAAAACTTAATCTCTTTTTTAAATTATCACATATATTCCATATTTTTAACTTTTTTCTTTCATTCGGATATTCTTTATATTTCAAATAAATCTCATTTAATACATAATTATACAAATTATCCGTTAAATTATTACCACCTAAATCGTTGTCACCATAAATATTAACAACTTCAAATAAATTCTCACCAAAATCAGCATTAATAATACTATAATCCGTCGTACCACCACCACTATCTATTACTAATATATTATTTGTTCTCACACTTTTATTTAAACTTTGCCAACAATATGCCAATATAGCTGACGTCGGTTCATTTATTATACGAATTACATTTAAATCTGCCAATTCACTACACTCCCTTATTATTTTCCTTTGTATATCCGAAAAATACGCCGGTACTGTTATTACAATATCCTTAACTACTCTATTAGTAAAATTCTCTGATATATTTTTTAAATATTTCAAATACAAAACCACAATTTCATCAATTGTAAATAATTTTGACGTATTATTATACATTATTTCTATATTTTTTTCTTTAGATCCTATTAAACCTTTTATATTCTTAATTACAGTAAAATCATCGTTTGATATTAAATCATACGCAGAATTAGAATAAAGTATCTCATCTAAATACTTATTAAATGCTATACACGTAGGATATATCTCATTTCCATATTCATTTATAATTATCTTTGATCGTTCCCCATCAAAATATGAACAACAACTATTTGACGTCCCAAAATCCACACCTAATATCATTTAATTATTTAAATTCTTTATTTTTTAAATTTAAATAATTAAATTACCTTTATTTTTCTTTTAAATATAACCATTTTTTTAATATGTTAGAAATATCTGAAATAACAAACGGTTTACTAATAAAGTCGTCCATTCCTGCTGATATACAATGATCCTTTACACCTAACATTACATTTGCTGATAGTGCAATTATTGGACAACTTACGCCCATTTTACGAAGTTCTTTGGTACAATCATAACCATTCATCATAGGCATATGTATATCCATTAGAATAATGTCTGGTCTAACATTTTGTAATCCTTGTACAGCAAGCAATCCATTTGAAAATAATAACACAGATTCATATCCAAGTTTTTTCAATATTTTTTCTAATAGAAATTGATTGGGCATGTTGTCTTCAACAATAACAATCAATACTTGTTTTACTAATGTGTTTTTTAATATCAAATTATTTAACCGTTTAATTGGTAATGAAAATGTTATAGTAGTTCCTTGATTTAGAATAGAAGACATTTTTATTGTGCCACCTAGTAAATCAGTAAGTTTTTTACAAATCGACAAACCAAGACCTGTACCACCATATATTTTAGTAGTAGAAGAATCAGCTTGACTAAAAGGAATAAATAATTTTTTTTGATCTTCTTCAGAAATACCAATACCTGTATCTTTAACTTCAAAAATAATCATTTCTGAATTATTAATTAATTTAACTTTTATCAGTAAGGATACACTTCCTTTATGTGTAAATTTAATCGCGTTATTTAACAAATTTGATATAATTTGATTTAATTTAACACTATCAGTATAGATATGAAGAGGAACATTGGGTTCAACAATTATATTGAATTCTATATTTTTCTTTATAGCAATAGGCTTAATTGTATTATTAATATAATTTATAAATTCTTCAAGATTTGATGTTTCCAAATTAATTGTTTCTTTTTGAGACTCGATACGTGCAAAATCTAAAATATTGTTGATAAGACTCAAAAGAATCCCGCAGCTATTAGAAATAACTTTAACATATTCTTCTTGTTCAAGTGTAAGAGTTGTCGTTTCAAGAAGCGATGTCATACCAACTATACCATTAATAGGCGTTCGAATTTCGTGACTCATATTTGCTAAAAAAATAGATTTCAATTCAGACGATTTTTCAGCGAGTTTCTTTGCTTCGTTTAGTTCACGTTCACTATTAATTGTCTTGGTTATATCTTGTCCAATTCCAATTATATAATCATCTTCACCAATTGTAATATATTTTCCACATGAATATACATATTGAATAGCTGAAGAGGTTCTTAATCTTATTATTAAATCAAATTGTTCTTTTGTACGAATACAATTTTCTGTTTTATTTAATATTAGTTGTTTATCTTCTTCCAAACATGAATCTAAAAAACTACTAAATGTTACCTCTTCTGTAACCCCAATATTATGTATATGTTTTAGACCATCAGTCCAAAATAAATCTTTGGTTTTAACATTTAACTTCCAAGAACCCAATTGTGCAAGTTTTTCAGCTTCTTCAAATAATAAATTTTTTTCATATAATTGTGCGTATATTAATATTTCTTTTGTAATATCATTTGCAGTTGCGTAAATAATACCATTATACGAATACGCCATCCAACGTAATGATTTATATTCACCACTTTTAGACTTGTATCTATTTACAAAATCAGAAACATATTTTTCATTTTTTAGGTATTTGAAAGTTTCAACTGTAGCTTGTTTGTCATTTGGATGAACAAATTCAAGAAAAGGAACTTGTTTTAATTCCATTTCTGTATATCCAAGTACTTTGGTAAAAGCCTCGTTTGTTTTTACAAAATATCCATCTGTATTAGCGATACAAAACATTTCGACAGATACATCGAAAAACATTTTGTATTCCAAGTTTTCAATTTTATTTAATTCATTCACAACTTCTGATATAAAAACCAAAATATATTCTGTAGACTGTATTTTAATAACATCTAATGTTATTTCTATAGGAATTAAATTACCTGTAAAAGTCATAATAGAAACTGATCTTGATTTCCCCATCAAACGTGAACGTTTTTTATCTATATTAAAATTTTTTAAGTAGCTTTGATGATGATTTTGAAAATGTTGTGGTATCAATTTTGAAATGTTATCACCAATTAGTAAATATTTTTTGTATCCAAGTAGTTTTACTAAATTATTATTACACTCTATTATTACCCCATCACGATTTACTAACAATACTGATGTAGAAATATATTCAAAGTAATTATTAAAAAGCTTTTTTATGCTTTTTTTTGTTTTATAATTTCTAGATACTGCATTACCCATATATAAATATTTATAAAAAAAAAAATATTTTATTAAAATAAATGAATTAAAACTTTATTTTATATATTGTATATAAAATGAATTATTACTATGAATACAATGAATACTTGAAATACGAAGACATTATTAAACAAAAAAATAATAAAAGTAAATAAACTTTCTTACCATATACATAACCACAATTATTTAAATAATAATTTACATTACTTAAATTAGATATCTTTTCATTATCTATTACAAAGATGTCATCTTTATTTGTTTTAGCTACTATATATTCTTTATTTTTATAATTGACAATTGTGTAATTATTTTTCATTTTATGATATTAAAAATAATTATATTTCAATTTATTGTTATAAATGTTTAAATTTAATTGCTATAAGCAAGGCCTCCCATACCGGCCATAACACGTAGAACGTTGTAGTTAACAGCGTATACGTGTAAGCTTCCAGCACCTGATAAAGTAAGCTGGAGAGTGGCATTGTCAATTCGGGACATATTAACCGTCCCGCTTGGTTGATGAGCTTCTGGATTCAAAGCAAATGAATACACGTAAATTCCAACAGATGGAATACGAGTATGATGTTGATAAGGCTGTACTAAATTGAAGTATGATCCTGGACGAGTAGAGAATCTATCTTGACCATTAAGTTGGAGTTTAGCATCAATAACAGTATCTCCACCAGCACCAGATGTATTATTATCAAAATCTGATGGTTGACCTCCAATATCATGAACCCATACAAGTTCCTTACAAGGATGGTTAAGAGCAAGTTTGCTCTTATAAGCTCCAGCACCACTAACAGTTTCAGCTCCAGTAAACTGCAACTGTTCAATAAGATATTCATGTTGAACCTGTGCGAATTGACGACGTTCATCAGTATCAAGATAAATGTAATCAACATATAATGATGCACCTAAAGGATCAGATGCAACAGGTGATGTACCTCTTGTTAAATGAGAGAAAGCTGCAAATTGAATATTGAATTTCACTTCATGATATTGGAGTGCGATTAATGGCACGTACCTGTTTGTAAAACAGGGTTGACATAATAGTCAACATACCCTACCTTTCGGTATATTTAAATTTGGGACTAGACTATATCTTAAAAAAGGCTACTATACCTTTTCCAAATCCATTTAGTCGTTGAACCTTCTTCCTTTAATATCATAATATTTTCAATTAATTAGGAAGCTTGGATGCGGATTGTCCATTATTATCTGAGAGATTTTTACCATACCTAAGTTTTTGTCTTAGCCAGTTTAAACTTTCGTTTAAACCTTGGTACTCTATTGAATTTAATTTTTGTAATTGTATAAACCTATGTATACTTATAAAAGAATTAAAATATTCATATAATCGAATTTTATTACCTTTACTAAAATTATCTCTATGAGGTTGTAAATTCTTCCAATTAAATACTATATTTTGTTCATTTTCACTTGTTAAATTAAATAACGAAATTGGTAAAATATGATCTATAGTCCATAATTTTCCATAATTATTCCAATTCATATCTTTATCAAATTGAAATTCCAACCATTTTCGTAATATATCTACATTACAACCTAGATAATCTATACTTTTTCTTGATTTATTTATCTTAGTTAAAACTTTCCAAATTCTTACTCTATGTATCTTCATAATTTTATATTGGATATCATTTTTATTACGTTCTCTTCTTTTTTTGTTATAAACATCTTTATAATATTTGTTCATTATATTTTTCTTACAATCTTTACAAATAGTTCTATATCCAGTATTAGAATCATTTCTTATTGGGAATTCTTCTAATTTCTTTATTATTTTACAATTTTTACAAATAATATTTCCATTTTGAATTGGATTTTCTCTTTTTTTTACAGAACCATTTTGTATTCTTTGTTTATATAATTTAACATATTTAAATCGACATTCTTTACAAGTATTTCGATATTTTAATGTATCTTTACGTAATTCAAATTCGTTATTAGTTTTTTCTTTTTCACAAGTTATACATTTCATATTATACATATTCTTTTAATATAATTCAATTTTTACAGCTTTAGGATTTTCCCGCAATTTGAATTTGTCGCAAATAAATATAAATGGATAAAAACAATGGTGGTTGTTAAAGATTTACATATTATATTTATTTACTAGCAAGTATATTTCTACACTTACTTTTTTGCCCAACTTTTTCAGGCAAGCCCTGGGTTCTTGCAAAACCAAAATTGTAAAGGAACATACAAAGTAGTTGCATCAACAGTTGCTGCAGCAGTAGTACGTTCTGCATCATTACCGATCATAACATTATACCCAGCTTCCTTTTCAGCAGTCTGAGTTAATTCATTCCAAATTTGAAGCCAAGTACCATAATGTTGATCAATAGTCTGACCTCCAATTTCAATGGTAACATTGTCAATCAAATGATGTCCAACATGATTAACCCAATAAACATTAGTACCAGTCAATTCTGGCAGATCCACTTGGAGATAAACTTTGTGAATCAAATCACCATTTCTTGAAACAGTGCAAGACACTTTACGACCGAAATCAACGCTTCCGTTGAAAGTTTGCTCGATTGACTCGATTGCAATACTAAATTCCCCACTATTTCTAGTGGTTTAAATATAAATATCTAAATTTTAGTGGACTATACCTTAAGCAAATGTTTTATACATTTACCGACAAACTTCTAGTCTCTGAACCTCTCTCTAAATATTTTTTAGCTAAATTTAATTTTTCTTCCATTGATATTTTCATATTTGTCCATTTTTTATTTTTTAAAGTTGGATGATGTTTTACTTCAAACCCAACATATTTTTCTGAACTTACCTGACGAATATATCTAGGAAGATTTTCATATAATTGAAATTGTTTTTGTATTTTTTGATTTTCAACATTATCTGTATCATTTAAATAATTTATTGCTCTCTTTAAATTTTCTTCAAGCGAAATTGTTTTCATAGTAAATTGTTTTTGTTTTAAAGTAGGATGATGTCTAACTTCATACCCTATTTTATTTTTACTTTTAACCATATAAATATATTTTGGTAATTCATTATGTTTTCTTCGGGGTGGTAAATTTCCCTTTTCTTTATTTAATTGATGTGATTTAGACATATTTTTTTTATGTGTTTCGTCTAAAGGCTTACCAATTAAAGCATCTTTAATTTTAGAAATAGTTTCTTCTGTATGATGTTTACCCCACATTGGATTTTTTTCTCCACAATATTTTCCTTTTTTAGATTCACTAAGTTTCTGTTTTGTTATTTCTGCTAAAGGAGAATTTTTACCACCTTTCATAATATTCATACCATTCGGTGTTTGTGCGTTATACTGTCTTATAAATTTTATTTCCCAATAATTTGCCATTTCAGTTTTACATATAAATATGGGTTTTACCATAAAATTATGAGCACCATATTTTTGAATATTATTCATTAAACATCTAGAACCACGTCCTTGAACATTTTTTTTTGCATAATCACAATGATTTTTCCATCTAAATTCAATACCGGCTTTTTTAAGTCTGTTTTGATTATTATAAAAACATGCTACTTGTCCAATATATCTTTTACCAGTTATTTTATTTATTACCATGTAAATTTCACTTTTTCCTATCAAAGGATTTTCTTTAACCATTTTATTAATATTTAAAAAAACAATTATTTTTCAATTATTTTAGCTATTTTTAGAGGTTGGCTGCGGATCACCCATTTCAAACAAAATTTTTAATTTGTTTTCATATTACACGTTTTTACTATTGGATTCGGGCATTAACCGAGTTCTTTTATTAGTCACCTAATAAAATGAGTAGTGTAATCTTTAGGGAGTTCCCGCAATTTGAATGTCTTGCAAAATAAATAAGATATGGATAAAAACAAGATGGTGATCTAACATATCTAATTTATTTTACTAGCAGCTAAGAACCTTTTCAGTGCTGCTCTTCTAACCCTGCGTTTGAGTTAGTATGACGTCTATAGACGACTTTAAAGAATGTAATCTGCTTTTATACCCCACCTTTCAGTGTATTTAATTCCTGTATATAACAGGAAGGGAATAGACTATATCTTAAGCAAATTCATAAGAATTCACCCATTACCGTTTAGTCGTTGAACTGAGGCCATAGAATTAAAATTCCTTAGGCTTTGGCTGCGTGTTTGTCCATTTCAAAAATCTATAAGATTTTATCATATATTGCCTTATTACTATACCCCAGTTTAATTCTGGGCCAGTAAACTCTTTCGAATTTACTTTAGTAGCAAATAATTTTCTACTATTTTCTTATGATTATTTATTAAATCAATGTCTAATTTATCATTTTTACTCAAATTTAAAACTTTTTCAATTGGTCTTACATTTTTCCAATTAAAACATTTTTTTACTTGATTATCATCTAACAAATTAAAAGATGCACATGGTTTTACATGGTCTATATGCCAATATTCTCCATGATTATTCCAATTCATATTTTCATTAAATTGAAACTCTAACCAATTTTTATAAAATTCAATAGAACAACCTATTACATTTAATGTTGAATCTTTTTTATTATTATCTTTACTTTTTAATGCTGAATAAATCCTCGACTGTATATTTGAATATATTTTGAATTCGAAATCATTTTGCCTTCTGTTTCTAATATAAATAGAATGCTTCTGATTTTTAATTTCCTTATTATGTTCATACCAGTCTCTACTTCTTTCACAACATTTTTCTTGATTATTATAATAATATTCTTTCTTAGATTCAATCACTTTTTCGTAATTTTTTGTTCTATACATTTTACGTAATTGTTTTACACATTCTTTACAATTTGTTCTATAATTATTAGAATCTTTTCTGAAATAAAATTCAGATAAATCCTTATTAACTTGACATTTTTTACATATCATTTATATAAATACCCATAAAAAAACATTTAAAAATCATTTTTTAATATCTTTAGGAGGTTACCGCATTTTGATAATGTCGCAAATCTAACTTCTAATTAGATTCACTAGTAGTATTATTATTAATCAATGAATAAAATATATTACAATGATTAATATAGGAATAAACAGATTTTTCTATAACATATCCTAATAGTTATAGCTGACTACTTTTTTTCCCCATTTTATTAAGGATTACCAGTAAGGTAAATATCTTGCTTTTGATATTATATATCATTAGCCCTAATATCTCTATTAGGAATAGAGTACACCTTAAGAATTTTCAGATATGGCTAGTATCATCATTAAATCCCAACTTCCGTCTACTCGTTGAACCTTCATCTCATATCTACCTAAATTGAATTTAAATACTTTATAGCTAATTGTAATTTTTCCTCCATAGAAATATTTTTACTTAGAAATGATCTTTCTTTTAAAATTGGATGATGACTTATTCTATAACCTTCCTTACCCGTTGAATCTCTATAATATCGAAGATATTTTGGTAAATTTAAATCTTCTGGACGACGCCTTTCGCGTTTATCCAAAACTTTTCCTAAATTTTTACCTATCATACTTTTTCTTCGTAATTCTTTTGTTTCATTAGATTGTCTAGATAATGTCTTTCCAGATATTAAATTATAACCATTTGGAGTCATAGTGTTTAATTGTTCAATATAAAAATTTTCATAATAATCTAAATCTTCTATTTCACATTCTATTATTAATTCAATAGTAAAATTTTCAGGATTATATTTACGAATAGCATTATTCAATAATCTACAATTATCTTTACCATTTGTAGTGTCTCTAATATGCTGTTTCCATCTATTTAAATACCCCCATTTTTTACTATTTGATAATAATTTAACACACTGACCCACATATTTTTTATTTGAAGGACTTGTTAAACAATAAATTTCACCTTTATTCATATACGTGTTAATAAAATATTTTTTTTCAATTTTTAATACAAGATGCTTGGCTGCGGATTGTCTAATCTTTAACGTTTTTACTATTCCTCAGGTCATTATCCTTTGGTATTGTTAAGTATTTCTACAAAACAAGTAGTAGTTAAAGCTCTAAAGAGGTCCCCGCAATTTGAAAGTTTCGCAAAAATAAAAATTATTTTCACTAGCAAGACTGTTTATCTGATAAGTTATATCAGCAGCTTACTTTTTGAGCCCAAAATATTTAAGCACCATCGGTTAATCTTATTTATCTCTAAATAAGCCGGACTATATCTTAAGTAAATAATATAATTATTTACCCATCTCCATTTAGTCTCTGAACCTTCTTCAATCAATGATTTTTCTAATTTTATTACTCAAGTATCTAGATACTTGAGACGGACTAATATTAAACATTTTAGCTATTTCAGCTTGAGTTAATCCTTTTCCTTTTAAAGATATTATAAAATAAATCATTTTTTTGAAGAATGGCTGCGGATTGTCCAATCTTTAACGTTTTTACCATTGTGTACGGTCATTACCCGTGTTCTTTTATTTTGTTACCAAAATAAAATGGTAGTTAAAGCTTAAGGAGTTTCCCGCAATTTGAAGATGTCGCAAATTAATTAATAACTAATTAATTTACTAGCCAGTTATATAAATAGAATATAATTTTCCATTTCCGTATTTTTATACTATTTTCCTTTATAAGTAAATACAGAACTGATAAAGTAGCTGACTATTTCGCTCTATAGTGTTAAAGCGACTAATTGCATGAGACCACCACCCATTTTTTGTTTGTTTTTATAATATACTAAAAGAAAAAAAATTTATTAAATTAACTTAATAAAACACATCAAAAATAACCAACTTTTTATACAATATAATCAAACCATTATTATATAAAAAATTTATAAAAAAAAGTAAAATGTAACCATAATTAAATCTTCTTTTAAATTTAATTCTATCTTTTTCTCAATTATCTCATTATAATTTATTCTATATAAAAATATAATATCATTAGGATTACTAAGATTTGACATATCATCATTTTTCACTATTTGTCTATTATTTACTTTACTCTTTAATAAAAACTTTTCTA
>Ga0075471_10002052_pt1 | contig 13379 bp, 12 predicted proteins | sample DEB19_08_DNA_2_FD_74787 | JGI IMG/M metagenome (GOLD analysis project Ga0075471, IMG submission 74787) | Aqueous microbial communities from the Delaware River and Bay under freshwater to marine salinity gradient to study organic matter... | ecosystem: Environmental > Aquatic > Marine > Coastal ... | reverse complement strand
GGTGTACGGACCGTGAAAAATATGCTGCTCCTTTGAAAAATTTACGATTCGTCACGCAGGTTGGCCCGATGGCTGCTCAAATGAAAATCGGTTGAGGCGTGAGCTTCAAAACTTTCCGGGTTCGCCCGGAAGACAAAACAACGAGCCAGTGTGTCACTTCATGGTTGGAGACTCACTGGTCACCTAAAGGTCCGGTGGAATTTTGGTTGGGTTCCACCGGGCCGAGGTGTTTTTAGGTTTGACCCAGCGATTGCTTCACACGTCCTTCAGCGTAAGTGGCTAACACCACGCCCATGCCGCTCAACTTCATCCGTTTCAAACATGCCCGTTTGTCCGCCCGTTTTCCGGACTCCTTCCGTTACTCGCGGTCGCATTACTGGATGGCACCTGTGGAGGGAGAGTCCGGCCTTTGGCGTGTGGGCTTCACCAAGTTTGCCACCCGCATGCTGGGTGAATTGGTGGATTGCGAATGGACACCTGCTGCGGGTGGTCAGGTGGCTTCCGGGGACAATATTGGCTGGGTGGAGGGATTTAAGGCGGCCTCAGATGTTTACTGCGTCATGAACGGTAATTTCGTCAGTGGGAATCCGCTTCTGAAACAAGATGCATGCATAGTGCGCAGCGACCCTTATGAGCAGGGCTGGCTTTACGCCATCCGGGGCGAGCCGGAACCGGAGAGCCTTGACGTCCAAGGTTACATTGATCTTCTTGGTAGTACCATCCAACGCATGGCCGAAGAAGGTCACGGCGAGGAGGGTGTGGGTGAGGAGTGAGGCTTAGTCGTTGTAAAAGACGAGGCTGATGATGGCCCAGCCGCCTTGCGGTTTTTGGATAAGCGTGAAACAGTCTGTGCCGGTCACGACGCGTGAGCCTTGAGTAAGCCTCCAACGCACATAAGCTTGCGCAGCACGGTCATCCATGAGGATGCGCATCTCCAATGGCACTTCGATCATGGGTTCACGGGCGGTGGCGTGGCTCATCGTCTGGCCGTGGAGAAAGTCAGTCACGCCCTGCGTTTGGGGCGCACCGTTCTGAATGTATGACACACGGGCCTGTGGATGAAAACAGGCGGCATAGCCATCCATGTCCTTTTTTGACCACGTCGAGAAGTAGCGTTCTAGGAAGCTGCGGACCGTTGCTTCAGCCGGGTGTGGTGCAGGGGAGCAGGAGGAAAAAGCAGACGATATCAAGATGATGAGTGCGGACCAAATACCGTAAGCTGAATGAGCCATGGGTGGCGTTCTCATGCTGAGTCAATTCATCATTGGAAACTCTCTTCCTCAACGCCGAGCAAGGCAATGATTCGGTTCAAGTCGTCGGCCCCATAATAATCGATTTCAATGCGGCCTTTCTTCTCACCATGATGTATGGAAACATTCGTTGCGAGCTGAGAGACCAGCTTTTCCTCGACGGCTTTGATCGCGCTGGAAAAAGCCTCCTCGGTAGATTTCGGCGGCTTTGGAGCCGGCGGATGAAGGATGGCATTCACCGCTTTTTCAGTGGCGCGGACGGTGAGGCTTTTGTGAACTATCTCCTTGGCAACTTGGAGCTGGTCGTCGGCCTTTTTGAGGCCAAGAATGACCTTAGCATGCCCGGTGGTGATAGCTCCGGAGGATAGCAGTTCCTGAACGGCAGACGGCAGATCAAGCAGGCGGATGGTATTGGCAATGGTGGCACGGTTTTTGCCCACTCGTTGCGCAATGTCCTCCTGCTTCATGCTGAAATCCTTTGAAAGCCGGGCGTAGGCTTGGGCCTCTTCGATGGGACTCAGGCCCTCGCGCTGGAGATTCTCGATGAGGGCCATCTCCAGCACGTCCTTGTCACTGGCCTCGCGGGCAATGACAGGGACTTCCTTCAGACCCAGTTCACGGGAGGCGCGGAAGCGGCGCTCACCAGCGATGAGCTCGAGTTTGCCTGCCACGCGGCGAACGATGAGCGGCTGAATGATCCCATGTTCACGGATGGAGTCCATGAGCTCGGCAAGCTGCTCTTTAACAAATTCTTTGCGCGGCTGAAGCGGACTGGGAATGATCAGCTCCAGAGCCACGCGCTGCACGACATCCCCCGGCGCGGGCTGTGAGAGCACTGGTGGACGCGCCACACCGCCCACTGCCGTGGGTGCCGAGATGAGTGCTCCGAGTCCTTTTCCAAGCGCAGGTTTAGCCATAGGATGCCGAGACTAAAAAGCAGAGAGCGTGGCGCAAGGCGCTTCTGGCCTGATACGGCCGCTTGCCTTGCACCACATGCGAACCTGCTTTATTTGCCGATATGAAAAGCATGACTGGATTTGGACGCGGGGAGGCACGGCGTGATGGCGTGACTTGGGTGGTGGAGTGTGCCTCGGTGAATCGCAAGCAGCTCGAAGTGGCTGTAAGTCTGCCGCGCGATTTGGCTGATCTTGAGGCAAATGTTCGCAACTTGGTGGCGGCATCGGTCTCACGGGGGCGGGTCAATGTCACCGTGCGCTCCGAGTCGGTCGCCAACGCATCATTAAATGCCGTGCAGGTCGATCATGAGTTGGCCCGGCAGTATCATCATGAGCTGCATGCCTTGGCAGTTAAGCTGGAAATCGCCGCGGAGGTCTCATTGCATGATTTGATTCGGTTGCCTGGCGTGGTGAGCATCCAGCAGGCGCAGACGTGTGCTGAGGACGTCTGGCCAATTATCGAAACGGCTACCGGAACAGCATTGAAGCAGATGGGCCACATGCGTGATGCCGAAGGTACCCATTTACGAGATGATATGGACGCACGTATGAGCCACATCGAGACACTGCTGGTCTCTGTTCGTGAAAAAGCCGTTTTGGTGCCCGACATGCAGCGAAAGCTATTACGGCAGCGTCTCGAGGCGGCGGGTCTGCCTTTGCCGCTCGAGGATGAGCGTCTCGTGAAGGAAATAGTCCTTTTCGCAGAACGCACGGATATCTCAGAAGAGCTCTCGAGAGCGGCGAGCCACGTGAAGCAATTTCGCGCCTATCTGGCATCCGCCGAACCGGTGGGGCGCAGTCTTGATTTCCTGCTGCAGGAGTTTTTCCGCGAGTTCAACACGATGGGATCAAAGTGCAACAATGCCGAGATCGCCCATCATGTAGTCATGGCCAAAACGGAGCTTGAGAAGATTCGTGAACAGGCGCAAAACGTGGAATGAGGCAGGCCTTGATGTCGTAGCGAAGATATCTCAGTCTGTAAGCTCATGAGGCTCCACTTTGATCATACCCCACAAAGCCCTAGGGGCTTTAGCTTGCTGGAGATGGTGATGGCGCTGGCCATTTTCAGCTTGGCGATTGTAGCGTTGGCAGAAGCCATTCAAAGAACCGGTGAGACCTCGAACATCATCCGCCAAGATATCCGCATCCATGATCACTTGGCGGCTCTTACCTCGGAGACAACGCGACTGATTGGAATGGCTGCATCCGGTGTGCGGCCGCAACAGCCCGATCCAGTGATGGAAGAAGGGGTATTGTATCGGGTGCGAGTGCAGGAACTCAAAAACCTCTTGAATAAGGACCAAGTGCCTGTCGAAGGCCTCTGGCAGGTGATAATTTCAGCCGACTGGAAAGAAGGTGCAAGTGAACAGCATCTCGAACAGGAGACTTGGGTTTACCCGCCGATGCTGCCGAGGTTGCAATAAGGATGGGTTGAACTAGGCCGGATATCCAAGAGGTAAGGGTGTTACAGGGGGCTTCATTCTAGACTTCCTCCCAGAACGGAATCCTTTTCCCAGCCCCCTGGTGGCGTCATGTGCCGATGCGGTTTTGGCGCTCTACCACCTCATTTTCGTAGAGTCGAGCGTGGCGATCGAACGCAAAAAAAGCAGTCGCCACCGCGATCCACAGGCCTGGGAAACCATCGAGAAAGCCGCATCGAAGAAGGTAAGCACGTGTGAAACGCCATAGCGGGCGCAAGATGGTGTGGAGTAAAGACCATTTTTTTTGCCTTGCCTGCTGGGCGCGTGAGAACACCCCCGAGTAATCCACGTGTTTCAGTAGATAATGACGGATGTTTTGGAAAGAGTAGTGCAACAGGTCTCCTTTGAGCAAGGCGGTACTGCCCGCCACAACGAGGCGTTCGTGCACCTGTCCCCCACCCCCTGCCTCCCAGTGGCCTTGCTCTCGGCGAAAGAGACGTGTTTTGCGATCAGGATACCAGTCACCATGCTCAATCCAGCGGCCAAGGAACCACGTGCGTCGTGACATGGAGGCTCCTGCGTGTTTTTCCGCTTCACCGCAGTCGAAAAAGCTGCGGATCGAGGCAGCGAGCTCGACAGAGACTTCCTCATCGCAATCCAGATTTAGCACCCAAGGTTGGGTGCAATGGGATAGACAGTGGTTTTTCTGCGCGGTGAAGCCCAACCAGTCTTGGTGAATGAAACGAGCCCCCATCTCCGCAGCAATTTGCGCCGTGCGGTCTGTGGAACCCGAGTCGATGATCACAATTTCAGACGCCAATCCAGCCACGCTGGCGAGGCATCTGCGTAGATTCTGCTCCTCGTTGAGCGAGATAATCGAGACAGAAAGAGGTAGAGTCGGCATGGGGGCGGACTCTGCCTTCCTAGGTGCTCGTGCCAAGCATGAAAGAGCAAGCTCTGACAACTTTTGCAAATTCATGAAAATAAATGAGGCAACGGATTGACACTCAATGGGCAAGAAGCCTATATTTTAAATCCCATGCTCAGGCAAATTATCGGACAATCAGAAGCTAATAAGCAGGATAAACGTGTTGAGGCTCCCGTGCCCGAGCGCGTTCCCATCCTATCCCCGGCTCCCGCCGCCGCTGCACCACCCCAACGAGTCCAACCCGCATCCATCATGACATCCAGCAAAAACGTCCTCTCTAACGACGTCGAGATCAAAGGTTCGATTCGCTTTTCCCACGACCTCATCATTGACGGTAAAATCGATGGAGAAGTTATCTCCGATGGTAGCCTCACAGTTGGTGAAAACGCTCTGATCAAAGGTGAAGTGAAAACGCGTAGCGTCATTATTTTTGGCAAGGTCGAAGGTAACATCACCGTCGCGGAACGTTGTGAGCTCAAGAGCAATGCGATTCTCGTTGGTGACATCGCTGCAGGCACTCTCGCCATCGAAGAAGGAGCCACTTTCATGGGGCAGTCCCAAGTAGGAAGGAAAGCAGACGCCAAAGTTTCGGCTAGCCTGAATCTTAGCCCTAAACCCTAACCTTCAGCCCCTATCCGAGTGTTCGGACGGTTTTTTACACCAAAGTCCAGAATTCTCCCCACCCCACTGAAGAATCAAATTGAGGTGGTGTGTCCAGCTTGCGGCGCGGCTCAGTATGAGCCGCGCCTTGTTGTTTCAACCCTTTGCAAAAAATGTGGGGCCCATCTGACAATCCAAAAACGTCGCGTCACGGCTTTCCATGTCAGTCGTTCGGGTGTCGGCTGTCAAGACTTGAGTGCAGGTGACTCTCCTGAAGTAAATATCTCGCCAAGCTCAATGCTTGAGCAAGACACCCCATCGCCAGACGGGCCGGCTTCAAAACCTAGCGAAGCATTCAGTCAGGAGTATCAAAAGGCCGATGTGTCTACGACGGATGGTTTGGGAGCTTTTTTGAAGGCACCGATGCAGCCTGAGGCGCACGGCAAACTCTGCCATGCAGACCCTGATGGCATGTCGAATACAGGAGGGTTGAAAGCGCCATCTGCTGATCCGTCTGTTGTTAGCTCATCACCTTGTCCGAGCCCGCGTTCCCCTGCGTTTGCCCGGTCACCTTTGAGTGCCAGTTCGATTCAAAAAATGAAGGATCTAGGCACGTATCGTGATCCTTATTTCAAGGAAGCGGAGTGCTTTGACTGTAGCCACAAGTTCAAGACCAGTCGCTCTGTGCGCACAGTGAACTGCCCGATATGCAGTGCCTGCATTTCTTTTGAGGATGTGGAAATCAACATGAATGCCACGCAGCCAGTCAGAACACGTGGAGATGTTATCATCCGCAAGCGTGGCCACCTCGTCACCAGTAGCCTCCAATGCCGTAATCTGAAGTGCTTTGGCATCTTAGAGGCAAATCTCGAATGTGGTGGTGATGCTATTTTTCGCACGAGCGGCACCGTCATGGGTGAGATTCGCTGCCGACGACTCATTGTCGAAAAAGGATCGGATTTGGTTTTCAAAAATTCCATCCGGGCTGAAGAAGTCGAGATCCATGCTCGCATGATTGGCACCCTTTTTTCCTCGGGCTCTGTTGTCATTCGCACCAACGGAGCAGTGAATGGTGATGTCACCGCCCGCTCTGTCTCCATCGAACCTGGTGGCGAACTCAACGGTGCGATAAACATTTTGCGTGCCAAGCCCGCCCCTGTGACCTCTTGAGATTTTACGCTTCCATGCAGCGTTTGACATGGCTCATCGTTGCAGTTGTTGCATTTTTTGGCTGCATTTGGGCATTGAATACCTTTTTATCGCATACTCGTTTGCTGATGCAATTCCCCACCTTGGCGTCCGTTGCATCGTTTTATGCGGTTCCTCCCGCCCGCGAGCGCTGGGAAACCTTGTCTGTGACTGAGCGTCTAGCGGATATAAACTGCCGAGTGAGGCCTTTCTTGGAAACAAAACTGGCTGTGCGCGGGATGCGACTTGGATCCCCTGTTTTTGTTCGGCTTTTCAAAGAAACCCGTGAACTTGAAATCTGGCTGCAAGATATCGCTGGGGATTGGAAGTTTTTGAACAGCTATTCCATCGCCTGTTTGTCCGGAAATCTCGGACCCAAGCAGCGGGAAGGAGATATGCAGGCACCGGAGGGATTTTACACAGTAACTCCGAGTCAACTCAATCCTGCCAGCCGCTATCACCTTGCGTTCAACATCGGTTATCCAAACGCTTACGATCTGCATCATCAGCGCACGGGGAGTCATATCATGTTGCATGGGGATGAGGTCAGCATCGGCTGTTATGCGATGACAGATGTTCTGATTGAGGAGATTTACCTCTTGGTGTCCTCTGCCATCGAGCAGGGTCAGAGGGAGGTGTCTGTGCACTGCTTCCCCTTTCGATTCACCACAGAACGCATGCAGCAGGCTCAAAGCGAGCCTTGGTCAGCTTTTTGGTTGAATTTACGTGAGGGCTTTGATGCCTTTGAGAAGAGCGGAAAGCCTCCAGAGGTATTATTGAGGGATGGGCGATATGTGTTTCGCTGAAATGCCTGTTTAGCGCACATCGCGCCACAGCCAGCGCAGCGCATCGGGCAGCACGGGTGCCATACCCTTGCTGCCGTGAAAGCATTGGTTCCAGTCCATGCGAAAATCGTAATTCATGTACTTTAGTGCAGCAGCCATCTGCTTGTTCGCCAGCGGCCAGTTTCCGTAGGGGTTGTCGAGGTCGTTTTCACCATCAAGTAAGTAAATGCGCAGCGGTTTGCGCTCCGTGATGCGGATTAGTGAGGGGTAGGCATTTCCACCACGCAGATCGACAAATGATCCCACCCAGGAAAGCACCTTGCCAAATTGGTCTGGCCTTTCCCACGCAGCGGTGAAGGCGCAAATGCCACCGGAAGAGCCACCCGCTATAGCTCGCGCAGCGGGTGTCCGGCGGAAATTCGCACCGTAACGCTTCTCCACCTCCGGGATGATCTCTGCGAGAAGAAAGCGCACATAGGCATCGCCGAGCGAATCGTACTCGAATCCACGGTTGGCCGCCTTTTCTCCGGGCTTTTGCCTCAACTTACGGCCCGGATCGATGAAGATCCCGATAGTACGAGGCATGGCTTTTTGGTGGATGAGATTGTCAAAGACTACCGGGACTCGCATGGAACCGTGAGGCTCCGCATGGCGGCTTCCATCCTGCCAAACCATGAGGCAGGTTTCTTCACCAGTCTGGTGGTTGGCTGGCAGATAGACGGTTACATCGCGCACGGTGTCGGGAAAAATCCCGCTGTTCTTCCATTCAAACTTTTCCAACCGTCCCTTCGCCACATGAGCGTGCGGCAGACTATCCGCAGAGTAATCATAATGCTCAATACGCGCGCTGCCAGCCATGCGCGGCTTGCCTCCTGCTTCAACGCGGTATCGGATGTCGCTGAAGTTTGGCATTTCACGTGCCAGAACTTGAAGTCCATCATCACCCAATGGGATCATCTCGCCTATGAGCATGCCATCCTCGCTCATCACACTGGCAGGCTGGGAATCGAGGATGGCCCACGCGACTATCTTTTGCTCGATTTTGGCTGGTGCACGGCCTTGAGCTAGATTTGTCATTCCAAAGGCACGGATCACGATGTCATGCAGTTTTTGCCGCTCTTCCACAGAGATTTGTGCAATGCTTTCTAGAGCCTTTTTTAACAGAGCTGGCGAAAAACCAGCTGCTCCATTTTTTGACTTTTCCTGCGCTGGCAGGCTGGTAACCCAGTATAAAAGGCCGGAAAGCAGTATGGCGTAAAATCGCATAACCGGGCTTAAACGTTGTGATCTTGGCGAGTTTTCGCTGGCTTTGTTTGCACCATTAAAGATCTGCTTCTAAGCTTTTGACCCGTCTGCAGAACTCGCCTTCTTGAGCGGCGGTTCTTCAAACCATTTTAACTCACAACCTCCCTACTTATGGCACTCGCAGTTGGCTCTAAAGCCCCCGTCTTCACCCTCAAGTCGAAATCCGCGTCAGGTCTTGCCGATATCACACTGCCTGTGGCAGGCAAGAGTACGTTGCTTCTGTTTGTCCCGCTCGCTTTCACTGGCGTCTGCACGCAGGAACTTTGTGACATCACTGCAGGTCTCTCCGCCTACAGTGACCTGAATGCTGACGTGATCGGCATCAGCGTGGATAGCCCTTTCGCGCAGGAAGCTTGGGCGCATAAGGAAAAAATTGGGATCACGCTCGTAAGTGACCTGAACAAAGAGGTGACCAAGGCCTACGATGTGCTCTTCCAGGGTCTCGCTGGCATCGGAGACACTTCTGCCCGCGCTGCTTTCGTGGTGGACAAGGCAGGTGTCATCCAATACGCCGAGCAGACCGCCACGCCGAAGGATTTGCCGAATTTTGAAGCGGTTAAGGCCGCTTTAGCCAAGCTCGCCTGATTCACCTTTTTGCATTGAAGACCGCTTCGTGGCCATTTGAGCTACGAAGCGTTTTCTTTGGGTCATTCAATATTTGCGAACGACTTGGTCATCTCCTGCATGAGGGTCTTGCTGTTTTTTGCGCTGAATGACGGCAGAAAATAGCTAACCACGTCGTAATCAGTCAGTTTCGTTGCCATGACTCCCCTCTTTGAATTTCATCAACAGCAGACTCGCCGCCAATTTTTTGGTAAAGTCGGCCTGCGTGCGGGAAACATTGCCTTGGCGTCCATGCTAGGCCGCGATCTGATGGCTTCTTCTGTGCACACATCACTGCCGGAACTGCCGCACTTTGCACCTAAGGCTAAGCGCCTGATCTACCTGCACATGAACGGCGCTCCTTCACAGCTCGACCTGTGGGATCATAAGCCCGAGCTGGCGCGGTTTTTCGACAAGGACCTGCCAGAGAGCGTGCGCAACGGTCAGCGCATTACCACGATGACCAGCGGCCAAGCGCGACTGCCCGTGGCACCAAGCATGTTTCGATTCGCGCCGCATGGGCAGTGCGGCCGATGGGTAAGCGAACTGTTGCCTCACACGGCAAAGATCGTGGATGAGTTGGCTGTGATCAAAAGCGTTCATACCAGCGCCATCAACCATGATCCGGCCTGCACATTCGTGATGACTGGTAGCGAGGTGCCAGGCAAGGCGAGCATCGGTTCGTGGTTGGCATACGGTCTGGGCAGCGAAAGCAATGACCTGCCCGCCTTTGTGGTTTTTACGCCCAGTTTTCCCGCCGCTAGCCAGGCCCAGGCGCTCTTTACTCGCATGTGGAGCAGTGGATTTCTTCCCACGAAATACACCGGTGTGGCGCTTCGCGGACAGGGCGACCCCGTGTTATACGTGAAAAACCCTGCCGGAGTCGATCCCAGCAACCGCCGGGCAATGCTGGATGCGCTGAATAAACTCAACACGATTAGCCATGCTCAGATTGGAGATCCTGAGATCCAGACACGTATCGCCCAATACGAAATGGCTTTCCGTATGCAGACGAGTGTGCCGGAACTGACGGATCTCAGCAAGGAGAGCAAGGCCACGCTTGAAATGTATGGCCCGGATGCGCAGCGCAGCGGTAGCTTCACACACAGTGCCATCATGGCTCGTCGGCTCATCGAGCGCGGCACGCGGGTCGTTCAGATCCTGCATCGCGGCTGGGATCAGCATAATAATTTGCCCAAACTTCTTCGCGGTCAGGTCGAGGATACTGAGCGTGCCTGCGCGGCGCTCATCATGGATCTCAAGCAACGTGGCCTGTTGCAGGACACACTGGTTGTCTGGGGTGGTGAGTTTGGCCGCACTGTTTACTCTCAGGGCACGCTCGCGAAGGATAATTACGGCCGTGATCACCACCCGCGCTGCTTTACTATGTGGATGGCCGGAGGCGGGGTAAAGGGCGGCGTCGAGCACGGTGAGACGGACGACTTCAGCTACAACATCACGAAGGATCCAGTGCACATCAGCGATCTCAACGCCACCATTCTGCACCTGATGGGCATCGATCACCGAAAGTTTACCTTCAAATTCCAAGGCCTCGATCAGCGCCTAACCGGGGTTGAGGAGCATCATCCGGTCCAAGCCTTACTCGCCTGAACCTCAGCCATGATCATGACCCCACGCGCCTTCTTTTTTGCCTTTGTCGTGACTGCCACGGCCTCCGCTGCGGGCAAGCTCGACTTCAATCGCGATATTCGCCCCATCCTCAGTGACAACTGCTTCGCCTGCCATGGTTTTGACTCGAAGAAGCGCAAGGCGGATCTTCGGCTCGATACACCTGAAGGCGCTTTCAAAGCCATCAAGGGTGTCTTCCCCATTAAGCCTGGCGATCCTGAGGCTAGCAGCGTGCTTCAGCGTATCCTTACGCATGACAAGGATGAGTTGATGCCGCCGCCAGAGACGAATAAAAAGATCACAACAAACCAAGTCGAAATCCTGAGCCGCTGGATCCGAGAAGGCGCGGAGTACAAAAAGCATTGGAGCTTTGAAACACCGGTAAAAACGGTTCCTCCAAAGGTTAATGGTCCGCTGCGGAATATGATTGACGCCTTCATCCAAGCCCGGTTGGCGGAGGAAAAAATCTCACCCGCCCCCGAAGCCTCACGCGAGATGCTCATCCGCCGGGCCACGCTCGATTTGACTGGCCTGCCACCGAGCCCCGAAGAGATCGACGCTTTTTTGGCTGACACATCCGAACATGCCTACGACCGGCTAATAGACCGGCTCTTGAAGTCGGAACGCTATGGTGAGCACATGGGACGTTACTGGCTGGATGTGGCCCGATATGCGGACACGCATGGACTGCACCTCGACAACGAACGCAGCATGTGGCCTTATCGTGACTGGGTGGTGCGAGCCTTCAATCAAAACATCCCATTCGATCAGTTCACCATCTGGCAGCTCGCCGGTGATTTGTTGCCGGAGGCCACGATGGACCAGAAAATCGCCTCGGGCTTCAATCGCTGCAACGTGACAACCAGTGAGGGAGGGAGCATCAACGAGGAATTCATCTTCCGTTATGCCGTGGATCGCACGGAGACCACCGTTGCCGTTTGGATGGGCCTCACAGCAGGTTGCGCTGTCTGCCACGATCACAAGTTTGATCCCATTACGCAGAAGGAGTTTTACTCGCTGTATGCCTTCTTCAACAGCACCGCCGATCCGGCGATGGATGGTAACATCCTTCTCACGCCACCGACGCTTCGCTTAAGCACACCGGAGCAGGCGAGGCAGCTCGTGGATTACGACAAGAATCTCTCCATCACGCAGGCGAAGCTGCGCGAGGCCATTGCAAAGCTCAATTACACTGATCCGGCAACGGTTAGGCCTCTGCCGCCCGTTCAAACAAGTGAAACCATCTGGTTCGAGGATGCTTTTCCGACTGGTGCAAATGTCAGCGTGGCCGGAGATCCAACCCAATTTGTTGAGAAAGAAGAAGGTCCCGTCTTCAGCGGCGTGAAGGCGCTGAAGCGCACTGCCAATGGTGTGGCACAAGATTTCTTCTCGGCAGGCGGCAACTACTCGATTCCGCCAAACGGCAAAATAAGCGTGCAATGCTATCTCGACCCCAAAAACCCGCCGAAGGCAGTGATGCTGCAATTTCACTCGGCGGGCTGGAATCATCGCGCGGTGTGGGGTGAGGAAGGTGCGATCCCGTATGGTACGGTTCGCACACCGGAGCGCGTGCGTGTTGGCGTGCTGCCAGAAGCTGGCAAGTGGGTTAAGCTTGAAGTCGCCGCGGACAAACTAGGCCTCAAGCCAGGTATCAAGATCACCGGCTTTGCCTTCACTCAGTTTGGCGGCACGGTGTATTGGGACCGTCTTGCCATGAGTTCGCGCGTGGAACCTTCAAAAGACCCGCAGTGGTCTTGGCAAGTATGGGTGGAAAAGAACCAAGGCCGCCGTGTCGAAGGTTTGCCGAACGACTTGCAAACGCTCGTGCGTGGTAAAAAATCCAATGAATGGCCCGAGGCGGATGTGAAACGCCTAAAAGAGTGGTGGTTCGAAAACGAGTGCCAGAGCGCTCGCGAGCTTGTCGAAGGCGTGCGGTCCGAGAAATTGGCTTTAGAAGCAAAAAAGAAAGCGCTCGAAAACTTGATCCCTGCCACATTCATCATGGCCGACCTTCCCAAGCCGCGTGATAGCTTCATCATGGAACGTGGCCAGTATGATAAGCCAAAAGAGAAGGTCTCCCATGGCACCCCGGCCGTTTTTCCCGCGCTTCCAAAGCAGGACAAATACTCCCGGCTCGATCTTGCCAAGTGGCTCGTAAGTCCGCAGCATCCGCTCACCGCGCGCGTGCAGGTAAACCGACTCTGGCAGCAGTTCTTCGGCACGGGTTTGGTCAAATCCAGCAATGATTTCGGTTCTCAGGGGGAACCGCCGAGCCATCCTGAGCTGCTCGACTGGTTGGCTATAACTTTCCGTGAGAATGGATGGAACATTAAGGAAATGGTAAAGATGATCGTGACCTCGCACACCTATCGTCAAAGTGCGCAGTTTTCCGCTCGCAGCGTTCATTTGGATCCGGAGAACAGGTTGCTGGCACGTGGGCCACGTTTTCGTCTGGATGCGGAGTCAGTGCGTGACACGGCCTTGTTTGTCAGCGGGTTGCTGAATCCGAAAATCGGCGGTAAAGGAGTCAAACCTTATCAGCCTGAGAACATCTGGGAACCAGTCGGCTTTGGTGGCAGCAACACGCGAAACTACATCCAAGACCATGGTGAGTCACTGTACCGCCGCAGCCTCTACACTTTTTGGAAGCGCACTGCGCCACCGCCGAACATGACAGCTTTTGATGCTCCTAATCGCGAGAGTTACTGCTTGCG
>Ga0075471_10002051_pt1 | contig 13380 bp, 7 predicted proteins | sample DEB19_08_DNA_2_FD_74787 | JGI IMG/M metagenome (GOLD analysis project Ga0075471, IMG submission 74787) | Aqueous microbial communities from the Delaware River and Bay under freshwater to marine salinity gradient to study organic matter... | ecosystem: Environmental > Aquatic > Marine > Coastal ... | reverse complement strand
GCTCCATCGCCGAGGGCGATCGCTAGTCCCTTCTCAACTGTGATGGTGCGCTCGGTGTAAGCCGCGTATCTGCCCGTCGGCTCTTCCGCATCGCACCGACCGTCTCCGCCGCCTCCCCCTGCTTCACGAAAACCCTCGCCATCCTGGCCTCGGTTTTCTCGGCGAACCTCCGTTCGCTCTCGAGAGCCGGGCCTCCAGCCCGGCAGTCCACCGTTGGGGAGGCTCGGGGTTACCCCTGCCGTTGAGACGGCGTATTTGACCAGCGAAGCCATGGATGGCGCAGCGCAGGCAAATCCGAGTAAGCCGGAGCCTGGAGGGCGGAGGCGAACGTCCGGCGAGACGGTACGGGGTAACCCCGAGCCGGCGCGATTGCGTTGAGGCATAACAGGCTGAAGCCTGTCCTACTCGAGGCCGTAGGCGCCGGCGACCGGCACGTCGAGGCCCGTGCGGCTGGCGAACTGCGTGCGCGAGAGGAAGCGGGGCTCGAGGTTGAACGTCACGCCCACATTGTTGCGGCTGTAGTCGACGTTGAAGCCGAAGGTCATCAGGAACGACTCGCCGATGCGCGTGAGCTGGAAGTTTTGCCCGATGTTCGCGCCGCGGAGGTCGAGGGCCGTGCCGAACGTGCTCGCCCACTTGGGGCTCATGCGGTAGGTGTAGGAACCGGTGAGCACGCTCGCCTGGATCGGGCCGCCGAACTCGTTGAAGCCGAGATAGAAACTGCCGCGGGGCGTGCGGTTCAGGAGCGCGCCCACGGTGAACAGTTGCTGGCCGCCAGAGAAGAAGTCGACGTCGGCCGAGGAGAGCACGGTCGTCCGGTCGCCCACGTGCCAGCGGAAGTCGTATTGCCAGAGCCCCATCGCCTGGCCGAAGTTCTGGCCCGAGACGGGAAACAGTTCGCCGTCGACGTCGAACACGATCCAGTCGATGATCCGGCGGTTGCCCATCGGACCGCGCTTCGTCTGCCAGCGCTGCCGCGCGGCGAGGCGGAACACGGAGAGGTCGTTGGCGATCTCGGTGGGGCCCGTCACCCAGCCGCCGAGCCCGCGGCGGACGGCGTAATAACGCGGGTCGTACTTCCCCTGTGGCCCGAAGATGAACGGCGACCCGAGCGGGATCGGCTGGCCGGGGATGGCGCCGTAGTCCCAGTAGGGAATATTGCGGCGGTATTGATTGATCGTGTCGTCGTCGATCTGGTCGTAGAGCGGGAACTGCGAGATGTCCTGCGTGGAGTCGGTGTAGGCGAACTCCGCCTCGAACACGACCTTGTGGGCGATGCCATGCACGTTCCAGAGCTGGCTCTCGACCGTGTTGTCGGCCGTCCACATTGGCAGGCTCGAACGGATGCCCACCTGGCCATAGGCCCGGTTGATCGGGCTCTGCGCGAGATCCTGCCCCCAGTTGGCGAGTTCACCGAGGGCATACGGCACGAGTTTCACCGGCCCGGCCTGGAACGGCAGGTCAAGTTCGTGCCGGGTGGCGAGCCGCTGGCCGATGACGTTGTTCTCGTACGGCAGCGTCGTCCAGTAGCCGTTCGTCTGGCTGTTGTTGAGGCCGAGCGTCGGCGTCTGCGGCAGGCTCTGCCGGGCGTAGGCGACGTTCGAGTGCTCGTACCACGTGACGGCGTCGCGGACGAGTGGTTGGCCCATGTAATAATGGTCGAGCCGCGGCCACCATTCCGTCTGCGTAAAGAATGGATTGACACGCACGCTCGTGAGCAGGCGGAGTTCGCGGTTGTCGATGGGGCGGCGCAGATCGAGCCACGTGCGCTGCTCGTAGCCTTCCTCCCACTCCGCCTCGTAATACTGTTCGAGGAAGTTCATGTCGCTGATCCAGCCGGCGGTGCCGCGGGCCTGCCAGCCGGCGCCGATGTCCTGGCGGTGCCGCCAGAACGACCGGCCGCGGAACGTGCGGTCCGGGAAGCCCGGATAGGTGAGATCGCGGCGGTTCAAACCGACGTTGTCGCGGCCCACGTCGCCGATCACCCAGGCGTCGAGAATGCCGCTGGCCGGCGTGCCGAGCCAGAGGAAGTCGGGGCGGTTGTAGAGCAGCGACGTGCCGCCGCCGGGCCCACGGAGCGACAGATAGTCGACATCGAAATCCCAGTCGACGCCGTCGGGCGGCCGCTGCCAGCCGAACACCTGGAACGCGTCCCAGCTCGTGAGCACCTGCGTGCCGAAGATCTGGTCGTTCTTCAACTGGAAGTCGTTGATGTAAAACGTCGGCTTCTTGGCATTGGTCGCGAGCACCGGCCACCAGAGCACCGGCACGCCGCCGAGCGTCACGGTGTTGCCGCGGCTGGTGATGAACTGCTGGTGCTCGACGGCCGGCTCACCCGTGGCAGGGTCGATCGCCGGCTGACCGAACGGGCCGGGCAGGGGCACCTGCTCGTCGGTGAACTCCAGTTCGCGAGAGCGAAACTCCCAGGTCGGCACGCCCATCCGGCTCGACGTGAGCCCGGATCGCTGGGCCACGAACCGGCTGCGATCCACCTGCCGGAGCACGTCGGCCCGCAGTCGCACGACGCCGGAGTAGTTGTCGACCGGCGTCAGCACCGTGGCGCCTGTGATCACGCCGCTCGACCGCGGCACGTCGTAGAACATGCCCACGGCCTCGACCACGCGCTGCCCCTGCCGGAAGACGACGTTGCCTTCCATGTAGAGTTCGAGAGGCGTGTCGGCAGCCTGCGCGCCGCTGCCGTCGAGATCGGGCTGACCCTGGCTCCGGGTCCAGATCACGAGCCGATCGGCCGAGATGTCGAGCGGCCCGGCGGGGTCGACACCATCGACGACGAGATTCACGCCGGAGGTGATCACGGCGATCCACTCGCCGCCCGAGGGACTCGGAAACCAGCGCACGTTGAGTGGCACACTCGAACGCGGAAACGCGCGGAGCCGACGCATTGCCGTGGCTGTCGAAACCTGCGGCGCGGCGGGAGCGCCGAATTCACTGAACTGGGCCGGGGTGATGGTCCCCTGCGCCGAGCCGTCGTTCGCCGGCGTTGATCCACCCACCGGCTGCTCGCCGGCGGTCAGTTGGATCACGTCACCTTCCACGGCCCCCTCGTAGACGGCCCGCTCCACGCCAGCATCGGCGGGTGCATCGTAGATCGCGGGAGTTCCGGTCGCGGGCACGACGCTCGCGAAGTCGAGCGTCGGATCGTGGATTGTCCAAAACCGGCCCGTCCACCGGTTCCCGCGCACGGTCGACACCGGAGCGGCACCCGCGGCCGACGCCGACGTGACCGCAACGTCGCCGGCCATCCGCACGAGCAGTCCGCGCGGCCGCGGCGTGGGCTCGACCTCGTCGCCGGTTTCCGGAATCACGCCCTCCTGCTCGATCCAGACCACGGCCTCGTGGCTCCGCGCCTCGGTGGCCCCCTGCACGATCGTCACCCCGCCGGTGAGATGCCAGACGTCGTACGAACCCTCCGTCCAGCGCGCCGCCTGCGTGGCGCGAATCGAAATCCGCTCGCCGGGATCGACCGACGGCACCTCGATGCGGCCGGCCTCCGCGACGGCTGCCGCAAGTCCCCGGGCCGGCACGGCCGCCAAGACGCCCGCGGATGCCGAGTCACCGACCGTCGGTGCCGCTGCGTCGTCGGCGCTCGAGTCAAGAACGCCCGCCCATGCGATCACGACGCCGACGACGACGCGCACGACGATCCCGTACGGCAGGCCGAACGGCCGGCGCGGCGCGGGCGCGAGATGCTCGTCGCAAGAGTGCAAGCGCGGTGTCTGTGAGGTGAGTGGGCCCTGGGCGGCCCGGGACAAAAAGCGCGGGACTATAGAGGCGACGATTTTTGCGGGTCAAGGCGGGAGCCACCCGCACGCAAGCCGATAAGCCTTGCTGGCCAAAGGGTTACGGATCGGCGGGGGCCGCGGTAAGATACGGGCCGCGGCGGTCTTTCCTGCAGGCGCGGATGCGGGCCCAGACCACCCACATTCCCGCGCAGTCTTCCATCCCACCCGCAGCCACCCCACCATGCCAGGTTCCGCCCGGCCACGTCAGGAGCCCCATGCTCCCCATTCGTGACCGGGTCGCAGGCTGGTTGATCGCTCACCGACGATTCCTTGCGATCGTGGCGATCGCCTTGGTTGCCATCGGCGTCGAGCGGTCTCGTGGCCTCGAGTTCGCGCGGTCGATCGACACGATGTTCGACCGAGCCGATCCGGCGCTCGTGCCCTACCGGCGCGTGGCGCGGGCATTTGGATCGAGCGAGGTGGTGCTTGCCGCCTACGACGCGCCCGATCTGTTCACGCCGGCCGGTATCGAGCGCCTCCGGCAGGTGACCGATGCCCTCGAATCGACGTCCGGCGTGGCCTCCGCCACGAGCCTCGCGAGCACGCCGCTCGGCTCGCGGATCATCGAGATCGACGCGAGCCCCACGGCCCGCAAGCTCGTGAAGCTCATGGAGGGCTACACGCTCGGTGCCGATCACCGCACCGCGGCGATCGCATGCGTGCTCGTGCCGCCGGCCGCCCCCGCAGCCGATTCGTCTCGATCGTCGGCCCGCGCGCAGGCGGCCTCGCGGGCCGACGCGATCGACCGAATCCGGGCGATCGTCGCGGAACTGCCCGGTGGCACCGTCGCCGGCGAGCCGGTGATGCTGCGCGACGGCTTCGCGATGCTCGAGCGCGATGGCAACCTGCTGGGCACCAGTGCGGGGCTGCTCGCCGGCCTCGTGCTCCTGATCTGCTTCCGCAGCATACGCTGGCTCATCGTGCCGATGGCCGTGGTGCTACTCGCGCTCTGGAGCACCCGCGGCGTGCTCGCAATCCTCGGGCTCAAGCTCACGATGGTCTCGACGATGCTCTCGGCGATGGTCACCGTCGTCGCCATCGCCACGGTCGTGCACGTGATCGTCGAATACCGCCGCCAGCGGGATCTTGGCCTCGAGCCCGAGGCTGCCCTGCGCGAGGCGATCGCCCTCCTCTTCTGGCCCGTCGTGGGCGCGATCGTCACCGACGTGATCGGCTTCGGATCGCTGATCTTCAGCCGCGTGGGGCCGGTGCACGACTTTGGCGTGATGACGGCGGTGGGGGCGGTGATGGTGCTCCTGGCCGCCGCACTCACGGTGCCCTTCCTGGCCCTGGCCGGCCGGTTCGACGCCGACCCACGTCGGGCCTGGGGCGAAGGTGCCCTCGAGCTCGGGCTCGATCGAATCGTGAAGCGGATCGTCCGCCAGCCCGGCCTGACGCTGGCCTTGGCCACCGCCGGCGTCGCAGTTGCGATCGCCGGCATGCGCTGGCTCGAGGTCGAGACCGACTTCACCCGGAATTTTCGGCAATCGAGCCCGATCGTGGCCTCCTACGACATGATCGAGTCACGGCTCGGCGGGGCGGGCGTGTGGGACGTGCTCGTGCCCACCACCGAACCCATCGACGGCACCGTGCTCGCCGCCGTGGCCAGGCTCGAACACCGGCTTCGCGACGAAGTGACGACCATCGACCCTGCGGGCAACTCCACGCCGGCCCTCACGAAGGTGATGAGCGTGGCCGACGTGCTCGCGGCGATTTCGCCGATCTCGCTCGAGCGTCTCGAACAGACAAAGGTGGGAAACTGGCTCGTGGGCGGCGCGATCCGGCTGCTCGAGGAACAACTGCCGCAGCTCGGCCGCGCACTCATCGGACGCGACCCCGACGACGGATCGACCTGGCTCCGGGTGATGCTGCGGGCACGCGAGCGGCAGCCCGCCGCCGAAAAGCGGGTGATCATCGAGGCGGTCCGCAGGATCGTGGGGGAGGAATTCCCGGCGACGGCCGCAGCCGCGGGCGGCGAGGTGACCGGCTTCTTCGTCCTGCTCGCCCAACTCATCGACCGGATGCTCGCCGACCAGTGGTTCACGTTCCTGCTGGCGGCTGGCGGCATCTTTGCCCTCCTGGCTGCCGGCTTTCGCAGCTGGCTCCTGGCGCTCGCGGCCCTCGTTCCCAACGCCCTGCCGATCTTCGTCGTCCTCGGGCTGCTCGGGTGGGTGGGGGAGAAGATCAACATGGGCACGGCGATGATCGCCGCCGTCTCGATGGGGCTCTCCGTCGACAGCTCCATCCACTACATCACCGCCTTCCGCCGCCGTCTCCACGACGGCCATGCATTCTCCGCCGCGCTCGAGACGGCCCATCAGACCGCCGGGCGGGCGATGGTGTTTTCCACGCTCGCGCTGGTGGTTGGATTCCTCGCGCTCACCACAAGCGGCTTCATCCCGACCGTGTCGTTCGGTGCGCTCTCCTGCCTGACGCTCGCCGGAGGCCTCGTCGGCAACCTCGTGGTGCTGCCGGTGCTGCTCACGATGCTTGCGCCCTGGCTGGGGACGGGCTGCCAGGCGCCCGAGAAAACGCTACAACACCCGTCGTCCGTCTGATCCCGACCCCACGAGGCCTCCATGACTGCTGAGTTCGAACTGCTGCGCGGCGTCCGCGATGTCGTCGCCGACCCCACCGCCCGACCGGAAGCCGTCGAAGCCGACGCCCTCGTGCTCTTCCTCTGCGAAGGCGGTGTTGGCTCAGGTGTATGCGCCGATATCGACCGCGCCACTGGTAGTCTCCTCACCCGGCTCGTCGGCAGTGGCGAGATCAGCGGCAAGCGATATGAATGCGTTCCACTTCTCGCCCCCCCGGGCCTGAAGGTCGCACAGCTTCTCGTAGTGGGCCTCGGCAAGCGCGAGGATCTCGACGCCGGCGCGATCTACAAGGCCGCCGCCACGGCGACGCGCCACCTCTCAGGCAAGCCGCGCACCCGGGTGGCGCTGGTGGCCGATGGGGCCTGGAGCACCCGGCAGATCGAACAGGCGGTCGCCGGCGGCATCGTGGGCATGGTCGGCCAGGATCTCTACCGCGGCGACAAGAAGCGCACCCGCTTTGGCACGACCATCTGGGTCGGCGCGCCGGTTGAGGCGGTCGATCGCGGTGTCCTCATGGGCGATGGCGTCAATCTCGCTCGCCGGCTCGTCAACACCGCGCCCGACGACATGTATCCCCAGACCTTCGCCGAGGAGGCCGCGGCAATCGCCGGCCGCACCGGCATGGAGATCGAGATCTGGGACGAGGACCAACTGGCCCGCGAACGCTGCAACGCGATCCTCGCCGTCGGCCGCGGCAGCAACCGCTCGCCGCGGCTCGTCATCCTCCGCTACCGGGGCCCCGGGCGAAAGGACGACACGCCCGACCTCGCCCTCGTGGGCAAGGGCGTAACATTCGATTCGGGAGGCCTGTCCCTCAAGCCCTCCGAGTCGATGCTCACGATGAAGTGCGACATGGCCGGAGCTGCCGCGGTGCTCGGCGCCACGGCGACGATCGCCGCCCTCAGGCTGCCGGTGCATCTCGTCGCCGCGGTGGGCCTCGCCGAGAACATGACCGGCCCGGCCGCCTACAAGCTCGGCGACGTGATCACCGCACGCAGCGGCACCACGATCGAGGTGCACAACACCGACGCCGAGGGCCGGATCGTGCTCGCCGACGTGCTCGACGTCGTGAAAGGCCTCGGCCCGAAGAAGATCATCGACGCCGCCACGCTCACCGGCGCCTGCATGGTGGCGCTCGGCTACGACGTGGCGGGCCTGTTCGCAAACGACCAGCCACTCTGCGACGCGCTCGCCGCCGCCGCCCGGTCGGTCGGCGAGCCCGTCTGGCAATTGCCGATGTATGCCGAGTACGACGACCAGATCAAGAGCGAGGTCGCCGACATCAAGAACGTGGGCGAGGGCCGTTGGGGCGGCGCGATCACGGCGGCGAAGTTTCTCGAGCGGTTCGTGGGCGGCATCCCCTGGACCCACGTCGACATCGCGGGCCCGGCGTTCGCGGAGAAGCCGCGGCCCTGGACCGACGGCGGCGGCACGGGCTCCATGGTGCGCGCCTTCGTCGAATTCGCCCGCGGCACGTAGGACAGGCTTCAGCCTGTCACGTCAACGCGCCCAAGCCGGCTTCGGGCTCCCCATATCCCATCGCCGGACGTTCGCCTCCGCCCTCCAGGCTCCGGCTCACTCGGATTTGCCTGCGCTCCGGCATCCTGCCTCCGCTGGTCAAATACGCCGGCTCCCGGGACACGGGGAGCCCGAAGCGTCCTCAACTGGAAAGGGGAGGCGGCGGAGACGGTCGGTGCGATGCGGAAGAGCCGACGGGCAGATACGCGGCTTACTCCGAGCGCACCATCACAGTTGAGACGGGACTAGCGATCGCCCTCGGCGATGGAGCAGCGTACCGCCGGCTCCGACGCCGGATTGGGCGAGTTGAACCTGAAGTACTCGTGTTTACCCTCGACCGGCCAACACTGCGGCGATCTTGTCCGGCGTGACTGGCTCGATCACGCCGTGCTCGGTGATGATCGCGCGGATGAGGCGGGCGGGGGTGACGTCGAAGGCGGGGTTGAAGGCTTTCGCACCGGTGGGCGCGGCCGGGACGCCGAGCGGGGCGAGCACTTCCGCCGCCCCGCGCTCCTCGATCGGGATGTCGGCGCCCGTGGCGAGCCCGAGGTCGAACGTGCTCGACGGGGCGGCGACAAAAAAGGGCACGCCGTGGGCGGCGGCCAGGAGGGCGAGCGAATAGGTGCCGATCTTGTTGGCGGTGTCGCCGTTGGCCGTGATCCGATCGGCGCCCACGATGCACGCGGCAATCCGGCCCGTCGCGAGCAGATGCCCGGCTGCGGCGTCGGCGAGCACGGTCACCGGGATGCCGCGTTCCACGAGTTCCCAGGCGGTGAGGCGGGCACCCTGAAACAATGGACGGGTCTCGTCGGCGAACACCTCGAACCGCCGGCCCGAGTCCCAGGCCGTCGTGATCACGCCGAGTGCCGTGCCGATGCCGCCGGTGGCGAGCGCCCCCGTATTGCAGTGAGTGAGGATGTTGCCTGCGGGCAGGATCGCTGCCCCGTGGCGTCCGATCGCCGCGCAGAGCCGCCGATCTTCTTCATGGATGGCCCGAGCCTCGGCCAGAAGCAGGGCCGCGAGTTCAGTGGCCGGGGTGCCGGATGCGATGGAAGCCAACTTCGCGAGCGACCGTTCGACCGCCCAGCGCAGGTTCACCGCCGTCGGCCGGGCCGACGCGAGCTCCTCGCCGCGCGCGAGCACGTGGGCCCGCGCCTTGTCGGGAGGGAATCCAGCACGCACGGCCTCGCCTGCGGCGACTGCCAGGCCGTAGGCGCCGGCGATCCCGATGGCGGGGGCCCCGCGCACGCGCAGGCTCTTGATGGCCTCGATCGTCGTCTCGACGTCGTGGCAGGCCAGCCATTCGAGCTGCGCCGGCAGTTGCGTCTGGTCGAGGATGTCGAGGTGGCCGGTGGCGTCGCCAACCCAGCGCACGGAGATCGGCACGATCATGGCAACGGCTCGCACGGCAGGCCGAAGGCGTCGGCGACGGCGCGATACACGAGCCGGCCCCGATACACGTTCACGGCCGAACGCATCACCGGGCTCGACTGGATGGCTGCATCGACGCCTGCCGCCAGTTGCATCACGTAGGGCAACGTCGCATTGCAGAGCGCATAGGTGCTCGTGCGGCCGACGGCCCCCGGCATGTTCGTCACGCAGTAGTGGACCACGTCGTTCACGACGAACGTCGGCGCGGCATGTGTCGTGGGCCGGCTCGTGGCCACACAGCCTCCCTGGTCGATCGCGACGTCGATGATCACCGCCCCAGGCTTCATGAGCGCGAGATCGTCGCGCGACACGAGGTGCGGCGCCCGCGCTCCGGGGATCAGCACGCTGCCGATCACGAGATCGGCCCAGCCGAGCCGCTCGCGGATCGTATGGCGATCGGAGTAGAGGCAGTCGATGTTCGGCGGTGTCACATCGTCGAGATACCGGAGCCGCTCGAGATTCGTGTCGAGCAGCGCGATGTTGGCCCCGAAGCCGGCGGCCACCTTGGCGGCGTTGGCACCCACCGTGCCGGCGCCCAGCACGAGCACGTTGGCCGGGGCCACCCCCGGCACGCCGCCCAAGAGGATGCCCCGGCCCATCTGCGGCCGCTCGAGATACTTTGCACCTTCCTGGATACTCATGCGCCCCGCCACCTCGCTCATCGGCACGAGCAGCGGCAGGCGGCCACGATCGTCGCGCAGCGTCTCGTAGGCGAGGCCGGTGGCACCGGTGGCGAGGAACCCTTCGGTGAGCGCCCGGTCGGCTGCGAGGTGCAGGTAGGTGAAGAGCGTCTGCCCGGGCCGCAGGAGCGCGAGCTCGGGGGGCTGCGGCTCCTTCACTTTCACCACGAGCTCCGCCACCCCGAACACCTCGTCCGCGGAATCCACGAGCGTCGCGCCGCAGGCTGCATAGGCCTCGTCCGGCAGCCCCGACCCGGATCCCGCCGAACGCTGCACGAGCACACGGTGGCCGGCCCGCACCAACTCCTCGACGCCCACCGGCAGCATCGAGACGCGGTATTCGTCCTTCTTCGTCTCTTTGGGGACGCCGACGATCATCAGGCGGTGGCTTTTTTCAACGCCTCGATCTTGTAGGTCGCCGGCATCGGCAGCGGATAGTTGCCGTCCTTGTCGGGCACGACGGGCGGAATGGTGTCCCACGTCAGCGACTCAGGCATCGTGCGAAAGGAGGTCTTCATCAGGTCGTCGTACCCGGTCTGCTTGCCCGTGTAGGTGGCCGTTCGCCCCAGCACCGCCGAGAAACTCGACGTCGTGCCATAGACGGCGTTGTTCAGCGGCTTGTCGTTGCGGATCGCGTCGTGCAGTTCGTCGTGCTCCACCTGATAGGGGTTGTCGCTCTTGCCCTCGAACTTCCAAAGCACGTTCCCCTGGTAGTCGGTGATCTCGCCGATCTTCACGAAGCCCTTGGTACCTTGGAATTCCTCGTTCACCCGGCCGTCGCCCCCCGGAAACTGGCGGCACTGGCTCGCGATGCGCACGCCACCCGGATAGACGAAGTTCACCGCGTGGTGGTCGTAGATCTCGCTCGGTTGACCGGGGACGCGGTTCTGCCGCCCACCCACGCCGTAGGCGCTTTCCGGCAGCCGATCGAGCACCCAATTGGCAACGTCGATGTTGTGGACGTGCTGCTCGCAGATGTGGTCACCGCACAGCCAGTTGAAGTGATACCAGTTGTTCACCTGAAACTGCATCTCGGTCGTGTCGGGCTTCCGGCCGCGATACCAGATGCCGCCGCCGTTCCAGTAGACCTGGCCGCCGATGATGTCACCGGCGACACCCTCACGGATCTTCTGGATCGTCTCGCGATACTTCCGATCGTAGCGGCGCTGGAGCCCGACGACGACCTTGAGTTTCTTCTCATCGGCGAGCTTCGCGGCCGCCAGACACATTTGGGCCCCGAACGCATCGACGCACACCGGCTTCTCCATAAACACGTGCTTGCCGGCCTTGATCGCCTCCTCGAAATGGAACGGCCGAAATCCGGGCGGTGTCGCCAGGATCACGAGATCGCAGTGATCGAGCACCTGCTTGTAGCCGTCGAGCCCCTTGAACTGGCGCTCCTCGGGACATTCGACCTTGTCCTTCATGTTCTCGACCGCCTTGAGCGCTCCCTTGATGCGCTCGTCGAATGCATCGGCCACGGCCGTCAACTTCACGTTCGAACCCGGCACCGAGAGGGTCTGCTGGAGCGCGCCTGTGCCACGGCCACCGGCGCCGATGAGGCCGATCCGAATCATGTCGCTCGACGGGCTCTGCCCATGGATGGCGGGCATGGTGGCGACGGCACCGCTGATTGCTCCGGCGGTCCACAGGGCGTCGCGGCGGGAAAGGCGGGCGGGATGCATGGCAGGCTCCATGGTGAAGCGGGAAAGAGTTCGCGTTCGTTCGGTACGATGACCGAAAGGATACCCGCGGGCCGGGTCGTTGGAAACCTGCCTGCCCGCCCTACCCGTCGGGTGTCTCGGCCGTGCGGCCGCGAACCAAGAGTTTGATCGGCACCTCCTTGAACGGCGTGTGCTTGCGGAGCACCCCGAGCAGGTAGCGTCGATAGGGCTCCGACACGCTCTTGGGCGCGCTCGTCGAGAGCACGACCGTGGGCGGGGCCGTTTCCACCTGGGTGGCGTAGAAGATGCGCACGGGCTTCCCGCGTGGGTCAGCCGGCGGCTGGTTGGCCTCGATCGCCGCCCGCACGATCGCATTGAGCTTCGCGGTGGGCACACGGGTGCGGCTCTGCCGGAAGAGCCGCTGGGCGGTGTCGACGACGGCCTTCACATTGCGGCCGCGTGTCGCCGTCACGAACTCCACCGGTGCCCACGGCATCGTGCGAAACGTCTCCCGCAGATACTCGACCCACTCCTTCTGCGGCACGCCCCCGGCGTAGAGATCCCACTTGTTGACCACGAGCACCACCGGCTTGGCACCCTCGACGACCTCTTCGGCCAGTTGCTTGTCGACCTTGCCGATCGGTTCGGAGGCATCGAAGAACAGCAGCACGACGTCGGCCCGGCGGATACTGCGCTGGGCGCGGTGCGTGGAATAGAAGTCGATGTCGCTCTTGCGGCTCTTCGCCCGCCGCAGGCCTGGCGTATCGATCGCCAGGAACGAGTGGCCGTCGACCTCGAACCGCACGTCGACGCTGTCACGCGTGGTGCCGGCGACCGGACTCGTGATCACCCGCTCCTCCTGCGCGAGAGCATTCACGAACGTGCTCTTTCCCACGTTCCGCCGCCCAACCATCGCGAGCTTCATCTCGGGCAGTTCGGCCTGCTCCGCCTCTTCGGGCCAGGCCTCGGGCAGCCGCTCGACGATCGCCTCCACGAGGTCGTCACGGTTGCGGTTCTGCCGCACGCTCACCACCAGCGGCTCGCCGAATCCCAGTGCATCAAACTCGTGCGCCTGCACGTCGAACTTGGGATCGTCGGCCTTGTTCGCGACGAGCAGCACGCTGGCGCCGCTCTTCCGCAGCCGGGCCGCCACGTCTCGGTCGGCCGGCAAGAGGCCGCTCCGCACCTCGACGACGAACACCACGATCGCCGCCTCGGCGAGCCCCGCCTCGATCTGGGCGTCAATCTTCGCCGTCAGGCCGTCGGGGTCATCGAACCCCATCCCGCCCGTATCGACGAGATCGACGATCCGGCCGTCGAGTTCGATGCGCTGCACGAGCCGATCACGGGTGACGCCCGCCGTCGGATCCTCGATGGCGATGCGCTTTCCCACGAGCCAGTTGAACAGGCTCGACTTGCCGACATTCGGCCTGCCGACGACGACGACCTTCGGAATCACATCGGGCACGGGACGCTCCTGGAAGCCCGCTGTTGTATCACGGATGGCCGTACAGATTCGCGAAGGCATCGCCGAGTTTGATCAGCCTTTCGGCCCCGCCTCGCCCAAGCCGGCTTCGGGGGAGCGGCAAAAGTCTCCTCACTCAGGCCGCGGCGGCCCTCGTTCGGGAAGCGTTCGCCGACTCCCCCGAAGCCTCCCGTTTCCAGTTGAGGAGGCTTCGGGCTCCCC
>Ga0075471_10002050_pt1 | contig 13381 bp, 10 predicted proteins | sample DEB19_08_DNA_2_FD_74787 | JGI IMG/M metagenome (GOLD analysis project Ga0075471, IMG submission 74787) | Aqueous microbial communities from the Delaware River and Bay under freshwater to marine salinity gradient to study organic matter... | ecosystem: Environmental > Aquatic > Marine > Coastal ... | reverse complement strand
GACCGCCAGCTACTGCGGCTGCTCAACGAGCGTGCTGAGCTGGTGCACGAAGTTGGGGAGATCAAACGCAAGGACGACCTTGATATCTATGTGCCTGGCCGCGAGGACCAGCTCCTACGCAAACTGGCAATGCTCAATGCCGAGCAGAAAGGCCGCCTCACCGAGCGGGCCATCCGCGCCATCTTTCGCGAGATCATGAGCGCCGCGCTGGCACTCGAAGACAGTCTCAAAATCGCCTACCTCGGCCCAGCAGGTTCTTGGACACATCAGGTGGCGGTGAACAAATTCGGCCACTGCGTGGAGTATGTAGCCGAAGCGAGCACGGAGGCGGTTTTCAGCCGAGTGGCTGCACAGCAAGTTGATTACGGCGTGCTTCCCATCGAGCACTCTAACGAAGGAGCCGTGCATCACACGCTTGACCATCTGGCAGGCAGCGAGCTGCGCATTTATGCGGAGATCCTATGGAAGGCGGACGCTGTCGTGATGGCACGCGATGCCTCAAAAGCTGTCACAGCGATTCACAGTCATCCACAAATGATCGCCCACTGCCGCCCTTGGCTGCTGGAGCAGTTCCCCGGTGCTCGTTTGATCGAATGCACCAGTTCTAGCCTCGCCGCCGAGGAAGCCGCGCGTACAGATGGCATCGCCGCACTAGGCACCCCTCTCAGCGCGGAGCTGCACAACCTGCGTGTGCTCTCGTCGTCGCCCAAGGCTTATGCTACACAAACGCGCTTCATCATCCTTGGCCGCCGCAGTGGTCCACCCTCCGGCAAGGACAACACGATGCTGATGGTCGATGCGAGCGACCGAGTGGGTGCCCTGATGGAGATCTTGCAGGCTTTTGCCTCACGAAATGTGAATGTGCGCCAAATTGAAAACCGCCCAATGCCAGGTGATGGTCGCCAAGCCCGCTTTTTCCTTGAAGTGACTGGCCATTTCGAAGACGCCGGTATTCAGGAGGCCATCGCAGGACTCGGCAGCGCCTCTGCCAGCGCCAAAATCCTCGGCAGCTACCCGGCTCCAAGCTGGGTGGAGGAGCATTGAACCCTGTTTGCGCAGCGGCGTCCTCGCAGAGTCGGCATGCAGCAGGGTCCAAGACAGCCAAGGACGCTTGGAAGTGCTCAGCGATACTGCACAGGCTTATCAACAGGCAACAGGTTTAGCGGCGGATACTGGCTAGGGCGCAACGTCTGTCCGGGAAGACTGGGCGCGTCACGTGATAGCCACGCGGCCACTTGGATGAGACCTTGGGTGCCAGAAGGATGCGTTTCAAAAAGCGCTTGATCCCCCTGCACTCGGCTAAAAAGCAGCTCGGAGGCTTTGCCATGTGGCGGCCGATCAATGAGCAGAGACTGCTTGGCAGCCACACGCAAGCCGGAGCGTGACCATGTGGCTTCTCGGCCGGTGCATATGTCCTTCCCATCGATGCCGATGGCGAGATCGAGAGGCATGGGCGTGAGGTTTTGTACATGGATACGATAAGCTTGGTTTGGCAGACCCGGGACGAAAAGCACACCACCACACTGCCGCACGTCCAGAAACCTCCCGGTGGCAGCATCACTGAAACCGAGCGCAAAGGTGCCGTCCCCCATGACGGCGAGCTGCTGCACCGATGCCGGTGAATCATCCTGCGTGGCGAGCAGTTTTTCCACATCACCCGGATCAGCATACACGGCGCGTGCGACGAGATGCGGAGTGGTGGAATGCTGGGCCAAGGCAGCTGCCCGACCATTGTAAATCAGCGTGGTGTCTTGCTGCCAGGATGGGAGCAACGTGTTTGGATATTGGCAGGCGGCGGACAGCAGCGAGAGGCAGAACAGAACGGAACGGAGAAGCATGCGAAAAAAGCAAGGGGTCAGCGCGGATTCAGGCGGAAAGTGATACGCACCGAACCGGATGTTTCCTCAACTGTTCGAGTCACTTGGCAGCCCAGCAGGCGTTCGATGAGGCCGCAGTCGAATTCGTCAACGATCTCATGCTCTGAAGCGATCTGTTTCAGAGGCTGATGATGCTCCACGAGACTCAGCATGCCGGTTTGAGCATGATGCTCCACGCTAGAGATGCAGCCATCCGCGCTACGCAGCCGTGCAAGTGCCTTGGCTTTGGCCTCGAGCGTATCATGCGCAGCGAGTTTGGCGGCCCAGGCATCCGATTTGACCTGAAAAAAGGTGTACAACAGCTTCGCAGGTGCCGTCTCGCCATACACACGCTTCGCGATTGCAAGGAGGTTCAGTGCCAGTGACTGGCCACCGTCGTCAAAGATCGGGTCGAGGCGTTGGGTGATACGATAGAGCTTCTCCGGCCTGCCAGAACCCCGGGCACGGCGAAAGGTGTCGAGCATGCCCTTGGCCACGAGATCATCACAGTGCTGCTTGACGCCCATGTAGCTCATCTTCATGGCCGAGCTCAACTCTCCGGCAGTCATACCGTTGGAACGCTTTAAATGATGCAGAATATCCAGCACGGGCGTGTGGAGCATTTCGCGCATCAGGGTGAGCAGCATGGCGTCGTGAGATGAGGGGTGAGCAAAATGCAGAGACGAAAAAGGGGGGATCGTTCTAGGAACTGGAAACGGAGCCTGGAAAACCGCCTACTTCGGGCTGATGCGACACCCTTGCGCCACTAGCTGAGGCTGAGGTGCAGGCTGTGAACTCAACAGGGCATCGATCGCATCACGCAAGTCACGCGTGGTAGCCGCCCGCTGGCGTTTCGTTGGACCAAGATAGAGATCATTGATACGTCCTTGATAGAAAATAGCACCCTTCGCATCGAGCAAAACGGCTTCGGGTGTGATGGTGGCTTTGACTTGCTTGGTCAATGCCTGTCCAACATCTATCAAGACAGGGGCGGTGAACCCATTTACAGTGGCATGTTCGATGGCAATATCCCGTGTAACCTCTGGATCGCATTCAATGATTAGCACTCGCACCTTGGAATCATGATCCACCGTGATTTGCTGAATCTCTTTGGCAAAGGATTGAGTGGTTGAGCAGAATGGCGAGACAAAGAAGAGCAGAGAGGGCTTTCCATCCTTCGATGATGGCAAGACCTGCGCACTACCATCGATGGCTGTAAGTGTGAGTTCTGCGGCACTGGTGAAAGTGGCGGTAAACAATGAAAGCAAGCAGACCAAGGAGCGCATGGAGAGTTTACGGGATCCGTTTCAGGGCATTGGAGGCTTCACAAACATGCTGGCGGTGCTCGGCGCGGCGCTTTGAGCAGCCTTGCCAGTGAGGAAGGTCTTTCCCGTGAGGCGACAGGACATGTAACCGATGAAAATTTCCGCACGCATCTCCACGGGCAAACGTTCAGCGTCATCGGATACCCAGATAGTCGCGGTCTTCATTTTTTTGTAGCTGGAGAGCGCCAAAGTATCACGATCTATTTTGCGGATCTTCACCGCGAGCTTGATGCAGGGCTTCTGCGCTTCTTCGACCTTCATGTTCTCGCGGCCCAGCACTTCAAAGGTGGTCAGGTAGGGCTTGTCCCAGGGCTGGACGACACGCGTCACGCTTTCGCCATGGGTCAGCGGTAGACTGCGCACATACAGGATGATCGAGAGCAGATCCTCGATAGGGGAAAAGCCGCACACATGCGTGGTGGCGATGGCTGTCCCTACGTGCGGCAGCACGGTAGACTCCGTGATAACCCGACGCGGCTGAAAAGACACGCGGTAACGGCAAGTCTCACTGCGATCCGTCTCCGTGTGCTGCATGAAGACCGGATGCAGTGTCTCACGGCTGATGATGGAGGACATCGTGCAATCGTAGCTCCAAAGCGTGCGGGCAAAGCCGGTGCTAGAGGCCTGCGCGGAGGCACGCCAATAGCGCAGTCCGGCCTCTTGCAAGGTTACGCGGGCCGTGCCGGCCTTGATGGTGTTGTTCCAGCCGAGCTCAAAATCGAGCACACACGACGGCACATTGAGCTGACCAATCTGATCCTTGGACAATGAGCTGGCCCACTCCGGCTGCGCCATCGCGACACCGGATAGAAGAAGGATAGATAGAAGAAGGCGCATACAGAATGAACGAACCATCAGGGCTTCTTTTCGCTCGAAGATGGCCCCACGTCGCCAACTTTCCGCGAAGGTTCGAGCATCATCAGCCCATCTAAGCTAAGAACTGGACTGGCGGCGGCGTTTGTCACGCGCCATCATTACCTCTCATGAAAGCCATCCCTCTCCTCATTCTCCTCCTAGCCGCCTGTGGCACCGCCCGCGCCGAATTCCGCACTTGGAAAGATGCCTCAGGTGCTCACGAAATCAAAGCCGAGCTCATCGGCGTGCAAAACGGCAAGGTGACACTCAAGCGCGAGAACGGGACTACCCTTTCCCTGCCCGTTGCCAGCCTCAGCAAGGAGGATCAGGCGCTTCTCGGTGCGGGCGGTGGTGGAAGTTCAGCTTCAGCTGCCGGTGACTGGCCACAGTGGCGCGGGCCAAACCGCGATGACATCTCCCCCGAAACCGGCCTGCTCAAAAAATGGCCATCAGGCGGCCCAAAGCGCGCTTGGGTGAGTGAAGAGGGTGGCCTTGGCTACGCCGGTTTCTCCATCGTCGCAGGAAAACTCTACACAATGGGCCTTTTCGATGCCGAGGAAAAGCTCCTCTGCTTCGATGCCTCAACCGGCAAGAAACTCTGGGACCTCACTGTGGGGCCCATCTACACCAATGGCTGGGGTGATGGACCGCGCAGCACGCCGACTGTGGCCGCTGGCAAGGTGTATGCCATCGCGGGTCAGGGTGATATCGTCTGCGCGGACGCTGCCAGTGGCAAGAAAGAGTGGAGTGTGAGCCTCCAGAAAGACCTCGGCGGCAAATTGCAAGGATGGGGCTACACCGAGTCTCCGCTCGTTGATGGTGATCTTGTGCTTGTAACTCCCGGTGGCCCGAAAGGTGCCATCGCCGCTCTCGATGCCAAGACAGGCAAGGTCCAATGGCAGACCTCCGATGTGACCGAGAACGCGCAGTACTCCTCCATCATTCCCGTCGATCTCGGCGGCCAGCGACAGTACGTTCAGCTTCTCATGAACTCCATCCTCAGCGTGTCGAAAGAAGGCAAGGTACTTTGGAAGACAGCCTTCCCCGGCAAAGTGGCTGTCATCCCGACCTCGATCCACAGCAATGGCCAGATCTATGTGGCCGCCGGCTATGGCGTGGGCTGCAAGTCCATCAAGGTCGATGGCGGTAATGCCGTCGATCTCTATGCCAACACGAACATGGTCAACCACCACGGCGGCGTCATCCTCATCGATGGCAAGCTTTACGGCCACAGCGACAAGGGCGGTTGGACCTGCCAAGACTTCAAGACTGGCGAGATTGTCTGGCAGGACAAGGGCATCGGCAAAGGCGCGGTGACCTCCGCTGATGGCCATCTTATCTGCCTGTCGGAGGACAAAGGCACGGTGGCTCTCGTCAAGGTAAGTGACAAAGGCTGGGAGGAAGTCAGCAGCTTCGAACTCGAGGCCAAGAGTTCCCAGCGCAATCCTAAGGGCAAAATCTGGGTTCATCCCGTGGTCAGCGGTGGCAAACTCTACCTTCGCGACCAAGAGTTCATCTCCTGTTACGACATCAAGGGATGAGAGATCTTCTGAAAAAGAATCTCCGGAGGGCGGGATTTCATTCCCGCCCTTTTTTCTGCGTGTGCCTTGTGCTCGCGCTAGCCCAGTGCGGTCGCAAAACCGAAACAAAACGTGTGTGGCCTCTACTCGATGCTCCACACGCGGCCTTTTGGCGACCTTCCGGCATGGAACACCAGGGCGAGGCTTTGTTGAAGAATGGGGAGATCACCACAGGCATCGGTGCTCCGATGACAGGCATCACCTTCACCGCTTGGGAAAGTCTTGGCATACCACGTGACCACTACCTCATCGAATACGAGACCCTGCGTGCCGAAGGCGGTGACTTCTTCGGCAGCATCACTTTTCCAGTGCGAGATTCTGGTCTGACCTTCATCATGGGCGGCTGGGGTGGCGGCCTCACAGGCGTCTCGAGCATCGACGGTTTGGATGCCAGTGAAAATATGACCCGTGGCCATTTCGACTTCCAAAACCAGCGCTGGTATCGCGTGCGCGTTGAACTTCGGGACGAAACTCTCACCATCACCATCGACGAGCGACCCTTTGTGAAGGTTAGCCTCAAAGGTCGCCAAACCAGCCTGCGCTATGGAGAAATCTCAAAGTGCCTACCGCTGGGCTTCGCCAGCTATCTCACCACTGCCCACATCCGGCGTTTGATCGTGCGGGAACTTTGAAGGCGGCATGGAATGCTTGACCATCTCCGTACCGCTTCATAGCTTCATTCATCCTTCATGCCCTCCCAACACTTCAACTCAGGCCAGATCATCTTCCAAGAAGGCGAAAAATCGCATGATGCCTATTACCTCGTTCATGGCGCGGTCGAGATCAGCTTCTCCAAACCTCATGGCAAGCAGGTGTTGGGAAAAATCGGACCTGGTGAGGTGTTTGGAGAGATGGGCATGATCATGGACCGACCGCGCTCAGCGACAGCCACGGCCTTGGAGCCTACACTCGTTGAAAGCATTTCCGAAGACGAGTTTGAGTCCTACTTTCTGCAAAACCCAGATCGCCTGCGAACCTATCTTTCCACGCTTTTCGAGCGCATCCGCAAAACCGACCTGCTTCTGCAAGTCTCCGGCCATGCCTCTGTGCCTCCCCCACCGAAACCGACCGTCCAAGAGCCTGTCTTTCGCGTGCGCATCACTCCTCAGAACAACGACGGAAAACCTGCGACCATCACGAAGCTGCCTTTCCGCATCGGCCGCACCTATTTTGACACCGGCGTGAGCGCCCTCTTCCGCAATGAATACTCTATCGAGGACCATGCTCCCTACCAACTCTCCCGCAACCACTGTGAGATCGACTTCGAAAACGGCCACTTCGTGCTGCGTGACCGCGGCAGCAAGTTGGGCACCCTTGTGAACGGCGAGCACATCAGCGTGGACAGCGGTAAAATCAGCGCTGAGCTGCGGCTGGGCGAAAACGACATCGTCTTCGGCACCCACAGCAGCCAGCATCGCTACTCGATCTTTATTGAGGAGCTACCGTAAGCCATCGCCGTCAGCTCAAGGCAGCAGTGCCTCATCCCATGGCCATAAGGGCTGGATGACTGAGCTCTCAACCCAGCCGCGCGTTGGCTCATCAGCCGCCACCGGCACTTCAACGTAACTCCAAGCACCACGCCTCTCGATCAGACGAAGCTGACTGCCAGCCGGCAAATCGAGATTGGAAGCCGAGGTCACCGTCGCCGCGGCATACAAGCTGACCTCCGGCTGTGTCACGACCATCACATCCCGCACGCGCTCAGCAGGCATAGGCCGCATCGCGGCAAAGGTAGCAAAAGGAATGACGATCAAGACACCACAAAGGGCCACTAGCAGCGCGGCGAGACGCCGCCCCGCGTTCAGCGCTGACGCACGTCCCACCCACACGCGCCATGCCAACGCCAGCACGATGAGCCAACCGCCAGCCGCAGCGAGCAGCGCCCACTGGTTTCCTGCCAACTTGAGACTCCACAGCGCCACAGGCGAATGCCGCTCTAAGGTGAAGAAGCGCAGACGTTCATCGAGAAGACGGAGATTCTGCTGCAGCTCCGTGTTTGCAGGATCGAGGAGCGCAGCACGCTGATACCACAACGCGGCTCGACCCATGTCATCCTGCTTAAACCGCGCGTGACCCAAGATGGTGAAGACCTCCGCGCTGAGAGGCGGTGGTGACAGCTTCAAGATCCGCTCAGCCGCATACTGCGCTTTCGTGAACTTCCCTTGCATCAGGGACTCTCGTGCCTGTTGATAAAGGTTTGCAGCCTCATCCGTAGCGGCGGCCTGAAGCGATCCCGAGGTGAAGGCCAACACAAGCAGAACCGCGGTGGCTTGGAGCAACCGCCGCAGGCTGCCGAGGATGCTACGACGCTCGGAAAGGGTAAGCACTTGAGCGCTGTCGGCCGTGAAATTCTGCGCCTCATAACGTGCTATGACCGCTCGCGAAGCCTCATCCATTTCATTCTTCCCCTCATGTGCCCGCTGGATGAACCACGCCGCACGCTGGAGGAAGGTGCGGTCATCGAGGCCACCTTCCTCGAGGCCGGCCCAAAGCTTCAAAAGCTCTCCCCGAAGCCCACTCGCGAGCTTTTCACGGCGTTGACGCATCCAAGCGGCAAAGGTGGCAAATGACAGCACCAGCAATGGGATACCCTGTGCGGCCCAGAACCGACTGCTGGCCAGCACCGAGGTTGGCGGCACTGCCGAGAGCCAGCGTGGCTGTTCCGGCACGCGGATCACGATATCTTGCAGGTTGGGGCGGGGCTGCATCACGGGTGGCGGCTTGGCTGCCTCTGCGCTGGCTGCAGCGCCGGATCCGCCTTCGGCTGCGGGTGCCGTGCCAGGCTTCACATTCAGCGCCACGGGTGCCGTGCTGACGCTGACATACTTCTTCTGCGAAGGACTGAAAAATGTGAGCTCGAAGGGCGGAAGCTGCACATGCTGCTTTTCCGGAACAAATACCTGAGAGAACCCGATGCGCCGTGGGCTGCCAGGCGGCAGGAAGGCCGCCAGCTGATTGGGATCCTGCGGACCATCGACATTGTATCGCCGCGGCGGGTAGGGTCGCCAGCCCTCGGGTTGTGTCAGGGCGGGCGCATTGATGGCATCAAAATTGCCAATCCCCTCAACGACCAACTCAACCGCCAGTGGATCTCCCACCGCCAACTCCGTCGGCGAGGCGGAGGCTTGGATGCTGAAATCACCTACGGCTCCCGTGAAGCTGGTTGGCCTCCCTTCCGTAGGCAGCGGCAGTGCCTTCACCTTGACCTCCTGACTCTTCACCACCTGCTTTCGCGGTTCGCCCATGCCCATCATCGCGCCAAAAGGAAAACCAGGCATCCGCTGCCGCTCATCCATGACCTCATAAACCAACTCCACACTGGCTGGCCCTACCTTCAAGTCACCTACCTGCAAAGGCGAAAGCGTTGTGCGATACGTATAAACCACATAGCCAACGCCATTGATGACCGTCTCACTCTGATCTGCGTTTTGCGGAAAACGAGCCACTGCAAAATCACTCTTCGTCAAATCAATGAGACCGACGCGGCGCAGAGCCACGCGGCGTGGAATGTACAAGCTGGCGCTCAACGATACAACCTCGCCTTGATACAACTCCGTCTTTCCCACCTCGATCTGGAAGAGCGGCGTGCTCAACTCATCACCCTGCGGCACAGCCGGACTCGCCGGAGCTTCCGTGACCACGAATTTCACCTCATTCGTCTTCATCGCCTGACCGTCGATCAGTAGATCCTGCGGCGGAAGGGTGTACTCGCCCGGCTCCGTGCCGGCAATCTGCCAGCTAAAGCTCATCGATACACGCGGCACACCGTTCTGCACGACAACGTTTTGCGATTGCTGGAAAGCAGGACTCGCACGGATCTGCGATGGAAGGCGGAGCTGCGGTATGGCCTGCAACTCACCCCCCTCCACTGTGATCACATAATTCACCCCTTGGTTCGTCTGGGCGGTGGCAGGCTGCACATAGGCCCGCACCGTAGCGGCCGCCGCCGAAAGCGAGAAACCCAACAAAACAGCGATGAGGTGGCGGAAAGGCATTCGAGGGAAATAGCTGAGGGATGAATCTTAGATCTTTTCGTTTGGCTCTTTTTTTCAATTCACCAGTCCTTCTTATTGGGCGGTGGGATGTTCTGGCGGTTGCCCATCGGAATGCCGGTGATCTCGTCCATGTATTGCCGAAGCAGCCCCTCGGCTTCGCCCGGAGTGTACCCGGTGGCGGCGTTACGGCGGCCCTGACGCTCAGCCTCTCGACCTTCCTTCTTCTCCCCACCAGTCACTTCTTGGCGCTTCGACTCGCCGTCCTTACCTGCGCTCTCTTTCTCCTCGCCTTCGCCACCTTGACCGGGGGAGTCTTTTTTCTCCCCATCACGGCCTCCCGCAGCTTGGAGACGGCCTTGGGGCAGATTCTTGGCATCCTTGCCGCCAATGCCGTCGTCGTTGCCCTTCTTCTCGCCGGTCTGCTTGGACTTCTGCGCCTGACCATCAGGTGAATCCCCACTTGGCTGGCCTTCCTTCCCTTCGGCTCCCTCCTGACCTTCACTCTGCTGCCCCTGCTGACCTTGATCGCCATTCTCGCCTTTCTGCCCCTTCTGTCCTTGCTGCTGCTTTTGCATGGCATCGAGCGACTTGCGCAACTCCTCCAGCATACGCGCCACGTGATCACGGTTTTCTCGCAGCTCTTTTTGGTTCGGTTCGAGCTCCATCGCAGCATCGAAATGCTTCAAGGCATCCATCCAACGCTGCAGCGTGATCTTTGGCTGCTTCGCCAGCCCGCGAGCCCCCTGATCATAGAGCGTGTGACCCAGCCCCTGGTGCGCCCGCGTGCGCAGCCCCTTGTCACCCGTGTGCAGCGCATCGCTGAAGTGCCGCACAGAGCCATCATAATCCGTCAGTTGATGCTCGGACAAAGCGAGCCCGTAGTGCAGCTCCGGCCGTGCAGCAGCCGGATAGTTTCCACTTTCCAACAGTTTGCCATAAAGATCACGCGCCCTTTCATAATCCTTCTGCTCCAGCGCCTCGTGCGCCTCCTCCGGAGAGGGGCCCCGCTGGCGTAGTAAGGCAGCCAAGGAACGGCCTGAAGCATCTGCTGCCATGAACAGCAGCCAGCCTGCCACCCAGGCTGGGCAGGCCAATCGAATGATCCGACGATGAAAAATCATGCGCTTATCAAAGCCTTGAACTCGCACGCTGTCGAGAGAATGCCTTGCCAGCCTCCTAAACCCCTTGCCAGAGGCTGAGGCTAACCGAAAGTTGCCCGAAGGATTAATATCCGGCTGATAAAAAGTCTAGAATTGCGATGCCTTCTTGGCAGTAGCTGCCTTTCGCTCGGCGGCCTGTTTTTCTGCCGCCACTTTTAAGGCAGCCAGTTTGGCATTCACCATCGGGCGCATTTGAATCGAGTAGTGGTAGATGCGTTTCAGTTCCCGTTTGCCACCTGAGGGCTCATACATCACCAGCGTGCCTCCCTCCGCATCCTCGTGCAGGTAACGGCTTTTCCCCCATTCTCCGGGCTGATCGATGAATTCTCCGTAGCGCGCCGTGAGATCGCCCATCACGGCATCAAGATGCCCGGCCGTGTCTCTCGTGGGTTCAATCTCCATGGCGTAGAATTGATCGTCAATGAACCACGCCGTGTACCGCCCAACAGGCGTGGCGTAGCTCCAGTAATCAAAGTCCGGCGCAACGGGGATGCCCGTGGTCTTGACAAACTCTTCATAAAGCCCCTCGCTCCCGGCAAAACGACGCGTGGCCAAGTTGATGCCGATGCGTTCGGCGTTGTGATCGGTGATCTGCTGAACCTGCAGCGTGAGCACCGCGGGCCACAGGTCGGCCTTGATCGTTCTAGCGACGGTGTTGGCGCTGGCAGGATGAGATCCATAAAACAGGGCCATATCCACTGTGGGTCGGCTACTGATGAAAGATTCAGCGTCGCGATGCAGCAGGAAGGGCATAAGAAGGCGAGAGGTCTCATCAAAAGACGTGCCCCATCGCGCACAGCGAAAACCGGCATGGGTTGTGAGCATCGGCTTGTCTTTTTGTAGGGCCTTGACGAGGCGGGCGGTGAGGGCTTGGCGGCACTCGTTTTGAATTTGAAGCACTCGGTCCGTCCATTTCGGCTGGGTGGCATAGAGGGTCGTGGTCGCCGCAGGTTCGATGTCACGTTGCAGCACCAGTTTGACCAAGTCCGCGAAAATGGCCACATCGCGGGACTCCTCGAGGTCCTGCATGGTATTGTTGCTCAGCGCCAGGTCCCAGTAGCGCAGCACCTCCACCTTCGCCTTCTCGCCGTCAAACATCATGCGGGGGAAATTCCAGCCATAGTCGGTCTTTTTCACGCGTGAGAGACCACCCCCATAGTTGTAAGTGTAGAGACACTCGGTGGTCCATAGCTCCCATTGATCATTTTCGTCCCCGATGAAGCAGAGAATCTTTTCACCCGGGAGTCCATGCAGGTCCTCGAGCAGCTTCGTGATCCAAACGAACTGTTCCGGCGTCATTTGATCCGCAGGCAGGCCGATGCCAGGCGCAAACAACATCGTGGCGCGCCGCTCTGTCATGAGCCCTCCACCGATGAAGCCAAGAACACGCTCCTGCCAAACTCCTGCATCGTCAGCATCGGCGAACAAACCTCCCTTCATCGAATCCATGATTTGGCGGACCGGTGCAGAGGGCTTGATGCTGCCAACGGCCGTGTTCCAGTGATTGTTGATGCCAATGAGCCATTCCACGGGAGCCTCCTCTGCAGCAGCCAATGGACCGCTGAAAACGATGACCATGCCCAAGCCTCGGATTGCAAAGCGGCACGAGGACTCAAATCCTTTGGCAACGAAGAGACTGAAACGAGGCAGAAGAGGGTTCCGAATCATGGCGGTGGTCGTAAACGCACAGACGAATCTGCATCCTGTCGAAAGCTTCAGTGACATTCAAGATTAGTCATAGAAACAAAAACGTCGGCAACAGCTTCAGGATTGATACACTTGAGAAAGGGGTGGCATTGATGTGTTCATAGCGAAGTCTTTCCCAAAAAGATTTTCTATTCCGGCGACACTTGCCAGATTTTCATCTTCCCAACAATGCATCTCAATTATCGGCTAGATAACTGCCAAATGCAGCTTCCAGGTTCTCAAAAGCCCTGCGTTTGATGCTCGAGTCAGGCGGCTACCAGAATGCTTCCGCGCGAGGACTTGCTACGCGGGAGCGAGCTGAGAACCCAGGCGATCACGAGCCAAAGGATGGCGAAGCTGAGTGGCCATGCAAAACGTTCAATCGGTTTGGATAGGCTGCGCGTGGCATTCTCCTGCTCTCGCAGGCGGGCAATGATCGGGGCGATGGCGTCACGACTCAGCGGCTGCGTGCCCAGTTTGATGAACCGACCACCCGTGGCGCTGGCCAGTTGCTGCAACACGCCCTTTTCGAGTTTTGACCGTACGACGTTGTTGTTCTCATCACGAATGTAATCCCCTGGCACGTTCGGATCCGGTATCAACGTGCCGCCCTCCGTTCCCACGCCCACGGTGATAACGGAAACCTGTGCCTCGGTGAGCTTTTGAATGGCGCTGGTGAGGCTAGCATCGGCATCACCCCCATCGGAGAAGATAATGAGGACAAAATTGCTTTTGGGCAGTGGCTTGATCGCACGCAGGGTAATGTCGAGCAAGTCCCCCAGATTGCTGCCGCCCCACTCGATCACGGTATGGTCAAAGGATTGCAGCGATTCGAGGATGGCCTCGTGGTCCGTCGTGAGGGGAGCCTGGAGGTAGGCACGCCCGGCGAAGGCCAGCAGACCAATGCGTTCCCCTTTGAGCTCC
>Ga0075471_10002048_pt1 | contig 13388 bp, 8 predicted proteins | sample DEB19_08_DNA_2_FD_74787 | JGI IMG/M metagenome (GOLD analysis project Ga0075471, IMG submission 74787) | Aqueous microbial communities from the Delaware River and Bay under freshwater to marine salinity gradient to study organic matter... | ecosystem: Environmental > Aquatic > Marine > Coastal ... | reverse complement strand
CTCCGAAGGCGCTCGCGGTGCGCGCCGCGGCGGGAGCGGGTTTGAGAATCACCGGGCACCCCGTCGCAAGGGCGGGCGCGACTTTGTGCGCCACGAGATTCAGCGGGAAATTGAAAGGGGTGATCGCCGCGACGACGCCGATCGGAACGCGCCGCACCAACGCTTCGCGCCCCGCACCGCCGGGAACCGTGTCGAGCGGGACGAGACGCCCCTCGTCGGTCGCGGCCACCGCCGCGGCATCGCGCATCGTCGTCGCGGCGCGCGCCACTTCGCCGCGCGCGGCGTCGATCGGCTTCGCCACCTCGCGCGCGATCAACGCGGCGAACGCGTCGGCGTCCCGCATCAAGCCGTCGGCGACGTCGCGCAAGACGGCGATCCGCCGTTCGCGTGTCGCGGCGCCGACCGCACGACGGGCGGCGAAGGCGGCCGCGATCGCGGCCTCGACGTCGGCGGGCGTCGCCCACGGCGGTTCGGAAAGAGGCCGTCCGGCCACCGCGTCGTCGAGGAACGCCCTACCGAGTGCGGGCGGCATGGCGCTTCAGCGCCTCCTCGAGTTTCGACGTCCATGCGGCGATGTCGAGATCGAAGGCCCACGCCCCGTACTGACGTTCGTCCTCGGGATCGACCACCACGTAGTAGGGCTGCGTGATGGCCTTCACCATGCGCTCCTCGAGATCGAGGTTCTTCTTCGCCAACGCTTCGTTCGGATGGTCGCAATGGAGTTCGACCACGACCATCTTGTCGAGGAGTTCGCGGACGGCTTTGTTGCGGAAAACGACCGCTTCGACCGTGCGACAGTTTTGGCACGTGAATCCCGTGAAGTCGATGAACAGCGGGACGCGCGCCGCCTTCGCCGCGGCGACGGCACCTTCGTAGTCGTCCTTGAAGCGCGCTTCGATCCCGAAGCGGGTTTCGGCGGCGCCTTCGTTCGTCTTCACCCCGCCGAGCGACTTGCGCAACGCGGCGACGAGTTCCTGACGCTTGTGTTCGGGATCCTTGTGGGCTTCGACCGCGGGCAGATAACCGTCGATGAACTCGTTGAGCGGCGAACCGTCGAGCCCCGTGCCGAGATACATCGCGGTCCCGAACGCGGTCATCGCGAAGAAGAGCCCCGTGACCGGCGTGCGCTCGGGTTCGCCGTCATGCGGCAAACGGAACACCCCGAGGAGATAGAGCCCCATCGCCACGAACGCCGCCACGCAGATGACGAGGCATACCGTTCGGGGGAACAGATCCGGGAAACCGCCGTTCAAGAACTTCGTCGCCGCGACGAGTTCCACGAAGCCCATCACGACTTTGACTTGATTCATCCAACCGCCGGAGCGCGGCAGACTCTTCACCAGCGACGGGAACGCCGAGAGGAAGAAGAACGGCGCCGCGAGAACCGACGAGAAAACGATCATGCCGAGCAGAGGACGGGACCACGAGCCGGTGGTCGCGGCCTGGGCGAGCAGCGTGCCGACGAACGCCGCCGTGCACGTGAACGTGGTGATTGAAAAAAGGGCTCCCATGAGGAGCACGCCGCCGGTCCCGCCTTGGGACTGGGCCGACCCGACGAGATTCGTCATCCACGACGGAAGTTGCATCTCGAATCCGCCGAACAACGATGCCGCGAACACGACGAAAAGGACGCCGATGAACGCCTGCGTGATCCAATGTTGGGCGAAGACCGTCGCTCCCTGCCCGCCGAGTGCCGTCGTGAAGACGAAACCGATGAGCGTGAACGACGCGACGATGCCGAAGCAATAGAGAAGACCGAGCCGGATCGGCTTGCCGCCCGACTGCTTCGTGAAGTACGAAATCGTGACCGGGATCATCGGGAACACGCAGGGCGTGAGCAGCGCGAAGGCCGCCGATCCGATCGCGAGAAGAATGAAACCGAGCAACGTCGAGAACACCTTCGACGAGCCGCGGAAATCGATCCGTACGCCGCCGGCGTCGAGGTGGCCGTCGAGGGCGAAGGCGCCTTCCGGAGCCTCGGGACTCACCTTCACCGGTAGGGTGACGCGCGTCGCGCCGTCCGCGGCGACGACCGTCGGCTTGCCCACCACCGCGACGAACGCCGCATCCACGACGGCGCCGACGTCGCCCGGCGGCAAGGTGCCGTCGACCACGATCGTCAGAGTGGCCTCGGATCCCGGTTCGACGGACTCGGTCGACAACGTCGCCGTCGCGGTCTTGGTCGGCTGCGAGGTCGGCGTCGGAGGTTCGACGCGCGGCGTCGGCGGAACGGTCGACACGGCGTTCGCGGGCTGCGTTTCCACGACGGGCGGCGGCGACGCGTTTCCGGCGACGTCGATGTCGAAGTCGTAGGAGAACGACGCGGGCGGCAGACACGACTTTTCGTCGCATGTCTGGTAGCGCATCCGGAACCGCCACGTCGTTTTTCCCGGGCTCGACGGGATGAACGGAACCTTGAAGGTCACTCCGCCTTCGTGCCCCGAGTAGGACGGTTCTCCGGCGTGATCTTCGGGCGGCGGAACCGCCGTGATCGCATCCTTGTCGACCTTCACCGCGCCACCGGACTTCGGCGTGACGTCGAAACGCGTCGGCGTCGCGACTTCGGTTTTCGGATCGAGCGCGTAGATGTGCCAACCTTCGTCGACGTCGATTTCGATTTCGACGATGCACGATTCCCCGACCGAGGCGGTCGTCGGAACCGTCACCGCGACGATCTTGAGCGGATCGTCGCCGCGACGCGGCGTCACGGATTCGGGGCGTTCGATCCGCGTTCGCGGCGACGACGGCGGCGACGCACCGCCCGCGACCGTGACTTCCCACGGCGCCGACGAGGGCGGCAGACAACTCTCGTCGGTGCACGACGTGAAGTCGATACGGCCTTTGACCTTCCCCGAACCGGTCGCGCTGAACGGGATCCGGAACGCGACGACGCCTTCGTGGTAGTCGTACTCTTGGACGTAGTCCGACCCCTCGAACGTCTGCCGCTTGTGCTTCGGCGGCGGCTCCTTCGCGTCCCCGATCAACTTCCCGGGTCCTTCGGTCACCGTGAAGCGCGTGCGCGTCGCGGTATCGCCGACCGAGGCGGCGTAGATGTGCCAACCTCCGTCGATCGCGATCTCGACGACGAGGTCGCCCCCGTCGATCTTGGCGGACTTGACCTTGACGGGATTGTCCTGCGCGAGCCCCGTCCCCGCGAGGAGGACGAGCACGGCGAGGAACGCCGACAACCATGAAGAGGAGCGGGGCATCGGGAGGATCTTAACGGCGCGCCGCGCTATCGTCCCGACATGCCCTCCGACCTCCATATCGAGACGTTTCCCGTCGGCATGCTCGGGTGCAATTGCACCATCATCGGAGACCCGGATACCGGAGACGCCCTCGTCATCGACCCCGGCGACGAGCCCGACGAGGTCTGCGCCCGCCTCGACGCCCGCGGTCTGCACCCGACGGCGCTCATCCACACGCACGCCCACTTCGACCACATCGGCCGCTCCTCGGCGGTGTCCATGCGCACGGGCTCGGGAATGCACCTCCACGAGGGGGACCTCTTCCTGTATGAAAATCTGGCCACTCAAGCCGAGTGGTTCGGCCTGACGCTCCCCCCGGGGCTACCCCTCGCGGGGTTCTTGAAGGACGCGGACGTCATCGGTCGCGGCCGGGCGTCGGTGGAGGTGGTGCATACGCCCGGGCATACCCCGGGCTCCGTCTGTTTCCGGCTCGCCGGGCCGGTTCCCCTCCTGTTTTCCGGCGACACGCTGTTCGCCGGGGGCATCGGCCGGACGGACCTGTGGGGTGGCGACGGGCGTCTCATCGTTCGGTCCATCCGCGAGCGTCTTTACACGCTCTCCCCCGACACCCGGGTCATCCCCGGTCACGGTCCCGAAACGACGATCGACGAAGAGCGCGCGACCAACCCGTTCGTCCAGTCGTGACCTCCGTGTCGCACTGCGTCGATCGCGTATAGTCCCCCGCGCGGCGAGAAGGTCCGCGATCGAAGGGGAGCTGCGATGGTGCCGATGCCGGGAATGTCGTTCGACGCGAAGCAATCCGTATTGACCGATGCGCAAAAGTCCGCCTGGGCCGAGGCCCGCAAGGCGGCGGTCGAAACGATCCTCGTCTCCACGTCGCTCGCGGCGTCGGGGCACCCCGGCGGCTCGCTGAGTTGCATCGACCTCCTCTTCGGGATCTACGGCATCTCGAACATCCATCCGGGGAACCTTCACGCGGACGACCGCGACGTGGTGATCGTCAGCAACGGTCACATCTCTCCCGGCGTCTACGCCACCCTCGCCACCCACGGCTTCGTCGCCACCTCCGACGTCATCACGGGCTTCCGCAAGGCGGGATCGATGTTCGCGGGCCACATCGAAACCAAGGTTCCGGGCGTCGAATGGAACACGGGCAACCTCGGCCAAGGTCTCTCCGCGGGAGCGGGGGCGGCCCTCGCGCGCAAGTTGCGCGGGAACGACGGTTGGTCATGGGTCCTCATGGGCGACGGCGAGCAGCAAAAGGGACAGATCGCCGAGGCCCGCCGCTTCGCCGTGAAATTCGGTCTCAACAACCTCGTCTGCGTGGTCGATCGCAACTTCCTGCAAATCGGCGGCGATACGCGGGAAGTCATGGATCAGAACGTCGAGGCGGATTTCGCCGCGGCCGGATGGAACGTCTGCACCATCGACGGTCATGATCCGGCGGAGATCTTCGAAACCTTCGCGCGCATCCGTCGCGGCGAAGTGCCGGACGCCTCGCGTCCGACGTGCGTCGTGGCCAAAACCGTCATGAGCAAGGGCGTTCCCTTCATGGAGAACAAGGCCCACTATCACGGCAGCCCGCTGTCCGAAGCGGATCTCCGCAAGGCGTTGGCGGAGTGCGGGATCCCCGACCGCGTGGATCACTGGAAGGCCGCGCGCGCCGCGGCGCCGATCCAAGCCGGAATCCACGAGGACTGGCCGACGTTCGGCGGCATCGAGGTCGGCCCCGCGGTGACGCGCACGGCCGCGACGGACTGCCGTTCGGCGTACGGCGACGTCCTCGAAGATCTCGCGCGCCGCAACAACGGCGGATCGGCTCCGAAGGTCCTCGGCGTGTCGAGCGACCTCGAAGGCTCGGTGAAGATGTCGGGCTTCCGGAAGATTTCTCCGAAAGCCTTCTTCGAGGGCGGGATTCAAGAACACAACAACGCGGTCGTGGCGGGTCGCCTCGCACGCGAAGGCTTCCTCACCTTCTTCTCCACCTTCGGCGTCTTCGGCGTCTGCGAGTCCTACAACCAACAGCGGTTGAACGACATCAACATGGCCGGATTGAAGGTCGTCTGCACCCACCTCGGACTCGACGTGGGTGAAGACGGACCGACGCACCAGAACATCGACTACGTCGGACTCATGCTCGGGACGTTCGGATTCGAGGTGTACCTCCCCCTCGATCCGAATCAGACGGACCGGGTCATCCGCCACGCCGCGACCACGCGCTGCAACACCTTCGTCGGGATGGGGCGTTCGAAAATGCCCCTCGTCACCAAGCCCGACGGATCTCCTTTCTACGACGACGCGTATACCTTCACGCCGGGCAAGATGGACGTGATCCGGGAAGGCACCGACGTGACCCTCGTCACGATGGGTGCGGCTTCGACGTACGCCCTCGCCGGAGCGAAACTCGCGGCGGAACGCGGCGTTTCCGTGCAGGTTCTCGGCTGCGCGTCGATCCGCCCGTTCGACGTCGAATGCGTTCGTCGCGCCGCGACGACCGGCGCGATTCTGACGGTCGAAGACCACGCGGTCCAAACGGGCCTCGGCGCACTCGTCGCGCAAACGGTCGCCGACTTGGGACTCGTCGCGCGTCTGAAGCGACTCGGTGCCACACGATACGGAACGAGCGGCCCGTCGCCGGAAGTCTTCCGCGAGCAGGGCATGTCGGCGGAAAACATCGCTTCGGTTTTGGTCGAACTCGCGCGTCGCTGAACGTTTCGCGATTTTTCGCCATTCTTGTCGCGCACGCCCGTGGGGTACAATCACGGGCGGAGGCGCGGTAAGCACATGGATTTCAGCGAACGCTTCGAGCTCGTGGTGCGGCAGGCTCTCGAAGAAGTCGGCGTCGGCGAGATGCCGACGACGGCGGAACTCGTCGCGCGCGTGCACCAAGACTACGCGGCTCCCCTCGGTGACGCGCTCTATCGGCTCTGCATCGAACACGGCGTCGAATGGAACGCGTTCCGCGAATCCGTGATCGACGCGGTGCTGCGTCGCCCCGCGAAAGTCGGAGCCGCCGCGAAGCGCCCGCTCGCGGGCATCGAATCGTTCCACGATTTGATTCTGCTCGCCGTCGAAACGATGCCGCCGGACGGCCTCGACGTACCCGGCGAAGAATGACGCACCCGCGCGGCCGTCGTTGACCGCCGCGTTCCCGCTCTCGGGGTCTCGCGCTACCATGCGCGCATGCTCTCCGGCACCCTCGCGGCCGTACTGACTCCCTTCGCTCCCGGCGCCGACGCGCTGGATCTCGGCGTGATTCCCGCCTACGCGGAATGGCTCCTCGCCCACGGGGCTTCCGGCGTTCTCAGCGCGGGCACCACGGGCGAAAGCGTGCTTCTGTCCGAAGACGAACATCGGCGTCTGGCGGAAGCGTGGCGCGCCGCCCTTCGCGGACGCGGCCTGCTCGCCGTCCATGCGGGCGCACAAACGACCGGCGAAACCGTGCGGCTCGCCGCCCATGCGAAGGCGATCGGCGCCGACGCGGTCGCCGTCATCGGACCTCCCTACTTCGCCCTCGACGCGGAAGAGCTGTTCTTCCACTTCAAAGCGGCGGCGGACGCGTGCGCTCCGGTGCCCTTCTACGTCTACGAGTTCGCGGCGCGCGCGGGATACGCGCTTCCGATTCCCATGCTGCATCGACTCAAAGCGACGTGTTCGAACGTCGTCGGACTCAAGGTCTCGGATGCGCCCTTCGAGAAGTTCAAACCCTATCTGCTCGAAGGTTGGGACGTTTTCGTCGGACCGGAAGCGTGCCTCGTCGACGGGCTCGCGCACGGGGCCAAGGGCGCCGTCTCGGGCTTGGCGGCGGTCTACCCGGATCGCGTGTCCGCCGTCGTACGCCGGCCCGATGCCGCCGCGGGGGCCGCCGTGGCGGCGCTGCGCGCCTCGATGCAATCGCTTCCCTTTCATGCGGCGGGTAAGGCGATCCTCCGCGCCCGCGGCGTGCCGATCGGCCCGGATGTCCGCCGTCCGTTGCGCGGACTCACCCCCGACGAAGCGCGCGTCGCGGCCGCCATCGCCGCCGCGAATCCCTGACCCATGCGCGTTCTCGTCGCGGGAAGCGGAGCGGTCGGAGCGTCGACGGCGTGGAACCTCGCGCGACGCGGCATCGACACCCTCCTCGTCGAGCGACGCGACGACGTCTGTGCGGGAGCCTCGCGCCGCGCGTTCGGAGGCGTCCGTCAGCAGTTCGACGACGACGCGGAGATCGCCCTCGCACGGGCGAGTCTCGCGTTCTTCACGGCGCTGCCCGACGGACTGTTCGATCCCGTCGGCTACCTCTACCTCGCGACGGACGACGCATCGGAGACGAGTCTCCGCGATCGATACGAAACGCAACGGCGCCTCGGCGTCGTATGCGTTTGGCTCGACCGCGAAGGCGTTTCAAAAGCCGCCCCCGGAATCCGCGTCGACGACGTGCGCGGCGGATTGTTCGGGCCCGAAGACGGCTTGGCCGATCCCGAGGCCGTGACGCGGCACATGATCCGTCGCTTCGTCGATGCGGGTGGACGCGTCGCCGTCGGCACTTCCATCGAAGACGTCGCGTCCCCCGGCGACCGGATCGTCGTCGCCTGCGGAAGCGAAACGCCGGAAGTCCTCGGGAATTTGTCGCGCCGTGGATTTCTCGCTCGCCGAGAAGCACCGCCGATTCGCCCCCTCGTCCGCAGTCTTGCGGAAACCGGCCCCGTCGCGGCCGATCCGCGCCTCCCCCTCGTGATCGAGGCGTGCGACGGATTCCACTTCCGCACCCGCGGCGACGCGCTGCGACTCGCGATGGCCGATAGCCCGCCTCGATGGGCCGGTACGTGCGACCCCGCGCCCGCGCCGCCCGACGATTTCGGTCGGATCCCGCTCGAACGTTTGATGCGTCGCTTCCCAGCCGCGAGTACGACGTCCCTCGTGCGCCGTTGGGCGGGGCTCTACGACGTGACTCCGGACGCGCGTCCGATCATCGATCGCCTCTCCGACGACGTTTGGGTCGCGGCCGGTTTCTCGGGACACGGATTCATGACGTCTCCCGCCGTCGGTGCGCATCTCGCGGGTTGGGTCGCCGAAGGCACGCGTCCCTCCGTCTTCGACGGTTTCGTCGCGGATCGTTGGAACGGCGCGCCGCCGAATACGTGGCCGACGCTTCTTTGAAGCCCCGCGACTACTGACGCAACTGGTCGACCTCTTCCTGCCCGTCCTCCACGGCGGCATGCAGGTGGATCGCGGCGAGAGCGACGTGCAAGGGCCACGATGCGGTCGGGAGCGACCCACGGACGACGATCATCGACCCCCAAGCGGCGGCGATCACCGGAACGTGGTGCTGAAGAAGCCGCAGAGAACGGGAAATCGACGGCAGCAATCCCGCGCGATCGAGGGCGCGACGCAGGAACGCCACGGTGCGGGCGGTGGGATCGGTCTCGACGAGATCTCCCGCGACGCGTGCGATCCGATGGATCGCGGCGAGCACGAAGAGGCGTCCTTCATCCGACAATCCGAGTCTCGCCAAAGCATCGCGGAACGCCGGCACACTGCGGGAGATCGCTTCGAGTTCGGAATGTTCCGACACGTCGAGTCCGCGCGCCACGAGTTCGGCGACACGCTCGAAGTGCATGCGTTCCACGTCCCGCTCGGAAAGTCCCGGATACGGATCGAGACCGATCCGCTTCCCGGCGACGAGAAGGATTTCCCACCAGTTTCGCGGCCCCGCCAACGGGATCATCGCGCGGATCACACCTTCGCTGCGGGCCTGCAGCCCCTTCACGGGCGTGGCGATCAACAGCCACGCTTCGCCGAACCGATCACCGTGGGCGGAGCCCAAGGGCACGTCCAAGATCGACGCGATCTCCCGTCGCCCGTCCGCCGTCATCGTCGCGAGAAGCGCGAGGGGGCGGTGCGCCCCCTGCGCGCGTGCTTCCGAGATGGGATCCCGGAGAGCCGGGTTGCCGGTGGACATCGACGCGACTCACATGTTCCGACGGTATTGGCCGCCCACTTCGAACAGCGCATGCGTGATCTGTCCCAACGACGCGACGCGCACCGTCCGCATGAGTTCGTCGAAGAGATTGCCCTTCGGGTCGAGCGCGACCTCCTGCAGGCGCCGCAGAGCCGCGGGGCATTCCGCGGCGTGCGCGGCGTGCCACTTGCGGAGATCGACGAGACGATCGGCCTTCTCCTCCGGCGTCGCACGCGACAGTTCGAGACTGTCCATCGTCTTCAGATGATCGCCGCCTTCGTTGACGAAGGTGTTCACGCCGACGATGGGGAGTTCTCCCGAGTGCTTCAGATGCTCGTAGAGCTGGGACTCGTCCTGGATGCGACGGCGTTGGTATTCCGTCTCCATGGCGCCGAGAACGCCGCCGCGCTCGTCGATCCGTTCGAATTCGCGGAGAACCGCCTCTTCGACGAGATCCGTGAGTTCGTTCACGATGAACGACCCCTGCAGCGGGTTCTCGTTCTTCATGATGCCGTGTTCGCGGTTGACGATGAGCTGGATGGCCATCGCACGACGGACGGATTCCTCCGTCGGTGTGGTGATCGCCTCGTCATAGGCATTCGTATGGAGCGAGTTGCAGTTGTCCTGCAACGCGATCAGCGCCTGCAACGTCGTACGGATGTCGTTGAAGTCGATTTCCTGCGCGTGCAGCGAACGACCCGACGTCTGGATGTGGTACTTGAGCTTTTGGCTGCGCTCGTTCGCTCCGTAGAGACGATCCATCGCGACGGCCCAAATCCGGCGGGCGACGCGGCCGATCACCGTGTATTCGGGATCGAGGCCGTTCGAGAAGAAGAACGAAAGGTTCGGCGCGATGGCGTCGACCGGCATTCCGCGCGAGAGGTAGTACTCGACGTAAGTGAATCCGTTCGCGAGCGTGAACGCGAGTTGCGACACGGGGTTCGCCCCCGCTTCGGCGATATGGTACCCCGAGATCGAGACCGAATAGTAGTTGCGGACGTTGCGATCCACGAACCACTGTTGGATGTCGCCCATCATGCGGAGCGCGAATTCGGTCGAGAAAATACAGGTGTTCTGCGCCTGATCTTCCTTCAGGATGTCGGCCTGAACCGTGCCGCGAACGGTCGACACGGTGCGCGCCACGATGTCGGCGTGCTCCGGAGGCGTCGGGATGCGCCCGTGCTTCGCCGTGAAGGCGTCGACCTGCTGATCGATCGCCGTGTTCATGAAGAAGGCGAGAATCGTCGGCGCGGGTCCGTTGATCGTCATGGACACCGAGGTGTTCGGGTCGCAGAGATCGAAGCCCGCGAACAGGCGCTTCATGTCTTCGAGCGTGCAGATCGACACGCCCGATTCGCCCACCTTGCCCCAAATGTCCGGCCGCTCCGCGGGGTCTTCTCCGTAGAGGGTTACCGAATCGAAAGCCGTCGACAGACGCTTCGCCGGGTCGTTCCGAGACAGGAAGTGGAACCGGCGATTGGTTCGATCGGGGCCGCCCTCACCCGCGAACTGACGCTTCGGCTCTTCGTCGGTGCGGCGCAGTTCGAACACACCCGCGGTGAACGGGAAGCGTCCGGGGAGGTTTTCGGTGCCGATGAATCGGAAGAGGTCCGCCTTCGACGACAATCGCGGAAGGGCCACCTTCGGGATCGCGATCCCCGACAGACTCGTGGTCTTGAGGGGACGACGGATTTCCTTGTCGCGCACCTTCGAGACGAGCGCGTCGCCGCGGTAGGCCGTGGCGGTGGTTTCCCAGTCGGCCATCGCGCGGACGGTCGAGGGGAGGAGCGCCGCGCGTGCATCGGCCGCCGCACGGGAGACGGCCGCCGCGGCGTCGGCCTCGGCGGCACCCGCGCGCAACACGTCGGCCGCGGTTTCGAGCGCATCGACCCGTCCCAACGCTTCGGCTTCGGACTCGACGGATTTCCGATAGTTGCGGCAGGTCTCGGCGACCTCCGCGAGATACCGCTGACGCTTCGCCGGAATGATCCGCGCCCGGGCTTCCGACGCATGGGAGGACGGAGCCGCGAAACGGCTCTTCCATCCCGCGTCCGTCTTCGCGTTGACCGCATCGACGATGCCGATCCAGCACGCGGTCACACCGGGATCGTTGAACTGCGCGGCGATGGTTCCGTAAACGGGCAACGCGTCGTCCGAACCGTCGAACTTTTGGTGGCTGCGACGCCACTGCTTGCGAACGTCGCGCAGGGCGTCGAGCGCGCGCGGACGATCGAACTTGTTGAGGACGACGACGTCGGCGAGATCGAGCATGTCGATCTTCTCGAGTTGCGACGCCGCTCCGTATTCGGGAGTCATCACGTAGACCGAGACGTCGACGAGATCGACCACCGACGATTCGCCTTGGCCGATCCCCGAAGTTTCGACGATGACGAGATCGTGCCCGGCCGCTCGGCACGCGGCGACCGCGTCACCGACCGCCTTCGAGATCGACCCCGCCCCGCGCGTCGCCAAGCTCCGCATGTAGACGCGATCGTTGTGGATGGCGTTCATGCGGATGCGGTCTCCGAGGAGCGCGCCGCCCGACTTGCGCTTCGTGGGGTCCACCGAAAGAACCGCGACCGTTCCGGAAGCGAAATCGAGGAGGAATCGTCGGACGATTTCGTCGATGAAGGAGGACTTGCCCGCGCCCCCCGTGCCGGTGATGCCGACGACGGGTACCTTGCGGCTCGTCGTGCGGACGAGGTCTCCGAACAACCGTTCCTTTTCGGTCGGGTCGCCCTGACCGTTCATTTCCGCCACGGAGATGACCCGCGCGAGTTCGAGTTCCGAGCCGCGTCCGGGTGCGAGACGCGGTAGAGGATTCGGGGGCTTCGGCGTCGCGAAGTCCGATTCGCGCACCATGTGCCCGATCATGCCGTCGAGGCCCATCCTTCGGCCGTCTTCGGGCGAGAAGATCTTCGAAATCCCGCAGGCCTCGAGTTCGGCGATTTCGCGGGGCACGATGGTTCCCCCACCCCCGCCGAAGATCTTCACGTGCGTCGCCCCCCGCCGATCGAGGAGTTCGCGCATGTATTTGAAGAACTCCATGTGGCCGCCCTGGTAGGACGACACCGCGATCCCCTGGACGTCCTCCTGAATCGCCGCGTTCACGATCTCGTCCACCGAACGGTTGTGGCCGAGGTGGATGACCTCGACCCCGAAGTCCTGAAGCAACCGACGCATGAGGTTGATGGACGCGTCGTGCCCGTCGAAGAGCGAGGCGGCGGTGACGAAACGGACGTGGTGAACGGGCTTGTAACGGGCGGCCGTGGGGGTCGTCGTCATGGGCGTTCCTGGGCAACCGACCGCCGATCGGTCGCTAGGTTTCGCGAGGGCCGCGGATCCGCCCGACCGGGGCGATCGACGCTTAGGTTACCGACGAGGACCCGCGGGAAAAACGAGACAGCAGGGGGCGAAGAGAGGAGTACTGTGCCGTCCGGGAAAACGAACCGGGAGGAGGAGTGTGAGGAGTCGAACGAGAACAACAGCCCCCTGCTGTCCTCCCCTAAAGACACGGGCAGCCCCAAAAACGGCAAAAATGATCGCCGCGATTTTTTCAGGCGCCGTGCCGACGGCCGGGACCGCCGAAGGCCGAAGGACATAAACCACGACGCTTCAAGAACTTAAATCCGAAGTTGGACCGTGGCACGACCTCACGCGGGGGCCCATCCAAATCCTTCGCCCTCCCCCCGCATCGTTCGCGCCCGCCGTCGGTCGGCGTCGCCGGAATCCGCCCCGCGGCGGTCGGCGTCGCACCACGCGTCGAACTCGGCCCCGAGCCCACGCTGCTCGAGAAATCGTCGCATCCGATCGGCGTCGGCACGGGCGTCGCGTTCCCACCCCAAGGCCGTCGTCAGCCAGAAGCCGTCTCGTCCCCGAGCCTCGACCTTGCTCGCGACCGCCGCCCGAAGAAGTTGTTCGCGCGAGGCGGGCGACAGTCGCAGGACGTCGGCGATTTCGAGAACCGCTTCCCCCGACGGGACCAAGGAACCGCCGAGCATCTGCGAAACGGTGCCCGCGGATCGACCGAGCACTTGGGCCAACGCACGCCCCGACGGAATGCCGACGGCCTCGGCCCGCTCGAGAAGCAGGCGCCCGAGCAGAACGCGGAAGGGAGAGGATGAGAGGGAGGGATTCGTCATGACGCCCGTGTCCGTCGACCTGACGGGTACCATGCCGACCTGCATGGACCGCAGCACCCACAAAGACGCCGGACCGGACAGGAACGTCCCCATGAC
>Ga0075471_10002046_pt1 | contig 13402 bp, 10 predicted proteins | sample DEB19_08_DNA_2_FD_74787 | JGI IMG/M metagenome (GOLD analysis project Ga0075471, IMG submission 74787) | Aqueous microbial communities from the Delaware River and Bay under freshwater to marine salinity gradient to study organic matter... | ecosystem: Environmental > Aquatic > Marine > Coastal ... | reverse complement strand
ACCCGTGGCTACGGCACGATGGACTACGAACTCGTCGGCTACTTCCCCGCCGATCTCGTCCGCCTCGACATTCTCGTGGGTGGCAAGCAGGTCGACGCCCTGTCGATCATCTGCGACCGCCGCGACGCAGACCGCCGCGGCCGGGCGATCGTCAAGAAGCTCCGCGGCGAGATCGACCGCCACATGTTCGAGATCGCTCTCCAGGCCGCGATCGGCACGAAGGTCATCGCCCGGGAGACGATCTCCGCCATGAGGAAGAACGTCACCGCGAAGTGCTACGGCGGCGACATCTCCCGCAAGAAGAAGCTCTGGGCCAAGCAGAAGGAAGGCAAGAAGCGGATGAAGAGCATCGGCAGCGTCGACATCCCGCAGAAGGCCTTCATGGCGGTGCTCGACACCGGCGCCGAGCGGCAGTGATATGCCGTTCGTACAAGCCCAACGCCGTGAGGCGTGGGGCGGCGGTGGACCCGGCTCGAGGCTGCCCATGCCCCGTCGCCGAACGTTCGCTACGGCCCTCCAGGCCTTCGCTTACTCGGATGCCGCCAGCGCTTCGCTCTCCGGGCTTCGCTTGGCAGCATACGCCGGCTTCGGGGCACGGGCAGCCCCGAGCCTTCCTCGAGCGCCTTTGAATCGGAACCGGTGAGTTCCTCATGACCACTCCAGCGCCGCTCGGCCCCATGTCTCGCGAAGGAGAACTGCCCGCCACCGTGCGGGCGCCGGATGCCATGCCCGCCACCGTGCGGGCATTGGGCTGGACGAGTTTCCTGACGGATCTCTCCAGCGAGGCGATCTATCCGCTCCTGCCGGCCTTCGTGAAGGGACTCGGCGGCTCGGCGGTCGACGTCGGCCTGCTCGATGGCGTGGCCAATGCCGTCGCCGCCGTCGTGCGGCTGTTCGCCGGCACGCTCTCCGACCGCTGCGGCCGCCGCCCGCTCATCCTCCTGGGCTACGGGCTCTCCGCGATCGTCAGGCCCCTGATGGGTCTCGTGGCCACGCCGCTCGGTGCCGTGCTCGTGCGGACGGCGGACCGGTTCGGCAAGGGGATCCGCTCCGCGCCGCGGGACGCACTGGTCACCGACCTTGCCGAGCCGGCCATCCGCGGCCGGGCATTCGGCCACATCCGCGGCATGGACCACGCGGGCGCCGCGCTCGGGCCGCTCCTGGCCGCAGTCTTTCTCTGGGCCTTCCCCGGCCACGAGCGAACGCTCTTCCTACTCGCCATCCTGCCCGGCCTCTCCACCCTGGCCGTGATCTGGCGGTTCGTCCGTGAGCCGCCGCGATCCACCGTTACGGGCCCCGCGGCGCCGGCCTCCCTGTCGGGCCCACAATGGTGGCTGCTCGGCTGCGTCGCCATCTGGGCGCTGGGGGCGGCGAGCGAATTGTTTCTCCTCAGGCGCGCCCAGGAACTCGGCGTGGCCACGCCGTTCGTGCCGGTGGTGTGGTTCCTGATCGGAGCGATCAAGAGCGTGGCCGCGGCCCGGTCTGGTCCGGTCGTCGACCGCCTCTCGCCGAGGCTGGCGCTGGTCGCGGGGTGGACCGTGTTCGCCGTGGCCTATGCCGGCCTTGCCGTGACGACGTCGGCGTGGGCCGCGGTTGCCTGCATGCTCGTCGTCGCCATCGCCTACGGCATCGCGGAGCCGGCTGAGCGGGCGCTCGTGGCAACGCTTGCGGCGCCCGGACGCCAGGGGTCGTCGTTCGGGTGGTATGCCCTGGTGCAGGGTGTGATGGCGCTGCCCGCGGGCCTGCTCGCCGGCTGGCTCTGGGACAGCGGCCCCGCCGGCGCGACCGCGTCGCTGGCGCTTTCGGCGGGCCTGTCGGGCGTGGCGGCGGTGGTCCTCGCCGCGGCGTGCGGCGGCCGCGAAACCGCTGCGGCATAAGGCTTCTCAGCCCACGCGGACCGTCCGCCAGCCGGCCGCCCGGGCGGCGGCGACATCGAGATCAGGATCGTCGCCGACGAGCAGCAACTCCGCGGGAGCCACCCCGAGGCGATTCTCGATCCACCGGAAGAACTCCGGCGCCGGCTTCCGCCAGCCGATCTCGGACGAGGCGAAGACACGCTCCGCCCACGAGAGCGGCGGGATGGCCGGTGCGATCGAGAACAGCCGCTCGTCGAAGTTGCTCGCCAGGGCCACGGTGGCCCCGGAGGCGATCGCCGCCCGCATCAGCTCACTTCCCGCCAGGAGCGGCCGCCAGGCGTCCGGCCGCCCGAAATGATCCCACAGGTCGGAAAAGATCGAGTCCGTCCGGCCTGGATCGTGGAACACGTCGGCGACGATCTCCCGCCAGCGTTCCACTTCCCGGGCCCGATTCGTCGTGAAGGCGGGAACGGCCGCGGCATCGATCAGTTCCTGCCGTCGCCAGGCCTGGCGAAACCGGCGGTGAATCTCCGGCACCTCCACCACCGATCCGTGACGGCGGCCGGCGGCGGCGTAGGCCTCGGCGACGGGTGGCCACGGCTCGACGAGCGTGCCCACGACGTCGAACACCACCACCTGCGCGCCCTCCGGTGGAAACCGGCGACCGGTGTCGGGTTCGGCGGCGAACGTCGTGGGGAGGTCGGGCAAGCGGAGGTGGGAGCCGTCAACGCCTCGGGATCAGCCCCAGGTCGAGGCCGAACACGAAGAACATCAGCGACAGGATGAGGGCCAGGCCGAGATAACTCAGCACCACGACCACACCCTCGCTGGGCGGCTTGCCGCGGAGCCATTCATACGCCAGAAACACCATATGCCCGCCGTCCAGAACGGGGATGGGCAGGAAGTTCACGACCGCCAGATTCGCGCTGAGCATCGTCAAAAACAGCAGCAGACGACCGAAGCCCTCGCTGGCCGACCGGCCGGCCTGTTTGGCGATCTCGATCGGGCCGCCGAGCAGCCGCGGGCTGATCTGCTGCCGGGTGAGCTTGCCCAGAAACCCGTAGACCATCGACAGGTCCTCCTTGGTCTTGCGGATGCCCCGGCGGATGGCATCGACGAAGGAGTGGGCACGAACCGTCTGATACACGGGCTCGAAGACGAGTCCGCGGTCGGCCACGAAGCGGTCGGTCGCGGCCGCAGGCCTGAGGTCGACGTCGCGGCGCTGGCCGTCGGTGGACTCGACCGTGAGCTTCAACGAACTGTCGGTCGGCAGCTGCTGGAGCACCGCGGCCACGACGGGCCAGTTGGGCTCCTGTGGAGAAAACGTGATGCCCGCAGCCGGGTCGGTCGGCTCGTCCGGAGTGACGAGCACGGCCTTCACGATGCGGTCGCCGATCGCGATTCCCGCGCGGGCCGCCGGGCTGTCCGCCTCCACGGCCGCGACGAGGGCATCGACTGGAATCGCCAGGCCGAGCGATGCCACGGAGACCGGGCTGCCGATGCCGGCCGTTTCGTCATCCCGCCAGGTGACTTCCCGAGGCCGGACGGTCACCGTGCGTTCTTCGCCGTCGGCGGCTGCGAGCGTGAGTGTCACGTCGCGGCCGACGCGGCTGCGAAGCAGGTCGTCGAGGGCGAGTGGATCGCCCACGGCCGCGCCATCGACGGCAAGGAGCCGCTCCCCCGCCGCGATGCCCACCTCCGCCGCCGGGGATCCCTCCTGCACGGCCTTGATCGGCAGCGGCGTCATCGTCATGCCGGTGGTCCGCCGCGGCTGCGGGGGCAGTTCGATCGTCACGCTGGTGGCGGCTGCGGCCGTCTTGTCGGCCATGCCCGCGATGCCGGCCTTGGGGCCGCGGTCGACGGTGAGACTCACCGGGGCATCTGGCTTCGCGGCCAGCGCGGCGAGCAGTTCGGCGTAGGTACCGACCGGCCGGCCATCGACCGCGCGGATCGTGTCGTTACCGGCCAACGGCGGCGTCGCCAGCGCGGCGGCGCCGGTGAGGCCGCGGGAGAGGTCGGCCGGGAGCGTGAGCGAGTAGGGGCTCGTGACGCCGATCGTGGGCGCGCCGAGATCGGTGTCGGGCTTGAGGAGCACCTTCCGTGTCGAGCCGTCGGCCGGCCTCCGGACGGTGAACTCGATGCCGTCCTTGACGCTGCCCACGGTGATGCCGTGCCGCAGATCGTTGAAGATCGGTTCCTGGCGAGCGCCGATCGCGGTGATCTCGTCTCCCGTCCGCAAGCCCGCCCGCCAGGCGGCGCCCCCCGTGCGCACGCTCGACAGCACGCAGGTCATCTCGCGCACCCCGAGGCCGAAGGCCCAGGAGGCCATCAGCACCGCGAAGATCACGTTCATGATCACACCGGCCGAGATGATGGCCATCCGTTTGAGCACGCTCTGGGCTGGATAGCTCCGGGGATCCCAGGCCGGATGCGGTCCGGCCACGGGCTCGGCCGGCAGATCGCCCGACATCCGGGCCCGGTGGGCCTCGGCGGAGGCGGCCGCGGGATTGTCGTCCTGGCCCAGCATCTTCACGTAGCCGCCGAGGGGCAGCGCGCCGATGCCGTATTCCGTCTCACCGTGCTTGAAGCTGATGAGCTTCAGGCCGCCGATATCGAAGCCGAGGAAGAACTTCTCGCACTTCACCCCGCATGCCTTGGCGACGAGGAAGTGGCCGAGCTCGTGGACAAAGATCACGAAGCCCAGCCCGCCGGCGACCTGGAGCACGACCCACCAGTTCGCGGGCTGCGCGAACCAATCGAGCCACGAAGCCCCCACGACCGGGCACACGAACGAACTCACGCAACCGCCCACTTCGCGACCTCCTGTCTGGCCCACGCATCAAGACGATGGATCTCGTCGAGCGTGGGCTCCGTTTCGAACGGGTGCTCGTCGAGCACCCTGGCACAGACCTCGGCAATATCGGTGAATCGCAGGCGGCCGGCCAGGAATCCGCCCACGGCCTCCTCGTTGGCGGCATTCAGCACGGCCCCGGCCGTGCCCCCGCGGGCCGCGGCCTCGTGGCCGAGCCTCACCGCCGGAAAACGCTCCAGATCGGGCGGCTCGAACTCGAGCGTCAGCGGCTGCGTGAAGTCGAGCCGCCGCGCCGGACCGGCCGTCCGTGCGGGATAGGTGAGCGCGTATTGGATCGGCAGCCGCATGTCCGGCGGGCTGAGTTGCGCGATCACCGAGCCGTCGACGAACTCCACCAGCGAGTGGACGATCGACTGAGGATGCACCATCACCGCCAGCCGATCGGCGGGCATGTCGAACAGCCACCGCGCCTCGACGAGTTCGAGCGCCTTGTTCATCATGGTCGCCGAATCGACCGTGATCTTCGGGCCCATCGACCAGGTCGGATGCCGCAGCGCCTCCTCCGGCGTTGCGGCGGCGAGGGCTTCCCGGGATCGGGTCCGAAACGGTCCTCCGCTGGCGGTGAGGACGATCCGGGCCACCTCGTCGCCCGAACCCGCCAGGAGCGCCTGATGGATTGCGGAATGCTCGCTATCCACCGGGAGGATGATCGCGCCGGTCTGGCGGGCCAGCTGCATCACCAGCGGCCCGGCCATCACGAGCGTTTCCTTGTTGGCCAGGGCCACTCCCTTGCCGGCGGCCACGGCGGTCCAGGTGCTCCGCAGGCCCGCGGCGCCGGCGATCGCCGAAACGACACGGTCGACCGCCGAATCCTGGATCAGCTCGTCGAGCGCGTCGGGGCCGACGGCGAGCCTCGTTCCGGCCGGAAGGCTCGCGGCGCCGAGCTGGGCCGCCGCGGCCGCGTCCACCACGACGATCCAGGCGGGCCGGAAGCGATGGGCCTGTTCAACCAGAGGAGCCACGCTGCGGTGGGCAGCCAGGAGCCAGGGCTCGAAACGGCCGTGCGAGGCTGCGACGACGTCGAGCGTGCTCCTGCCGATGCTGCCGGTCGAACCCAGCACCGCCACCCGAAGCGGTCGCCCGTCGACCTCGCCGCGGTCGGGCGACGAGCACGGCGCGGATGACCCGTTGGACGGGGGGGCACATTGGGAGGGCGGCATGGTGTGAACGGCTTGAAATACGGGCTTCCGCGTGAACGTGAGAGTCTATGGGCCGGCTCCGAGAACCGCCACCGCCATTTCCGCTGTGTCGCCGCCGGACACCTCGCGAAGCCGTGCCCCGCGTTTGTCCGCGGTTCCCCCGCCGCATAGGATGGTTTTCCGCAGGGATGGCTGTCACGCGGGCACGATAAACGCCGCGGCCCGCCGGTTCCGTGACGACCCCACGACAGGATGGGCATGGCCAAGAAACGTGACCTTCCCAAGCGACCCGACCGGAAGCCGGCCCTGGGAGGCAATCTGGTCTGGTCGCTCGTGGCCGCCGGTGTGGCCAGCCTGTTCGCGCTCAGCCTGGTCAACATCACTCCCGACCTGGAACTCTCCTACAGCGACCTTGAGCGACTCATCGTCGCCTCGGGCGAGGAGGGGGAAGACCGCTACGTGACGGTCGAACGTGCCGGCGGCGCCGAACCCTCCACGGCCCGCTACGGCGACCTGCACGACGTCACTATCGGCGCGTTCCAGGTCTCGGGGAAGGTCCGCGACGCGGCCCGCAGCGGGGGCGAGGGGGCCTCGAGGGCAGCCGAGCAAGTCGTGCGTCCGGGCCCCTTCGCCGCCGCGCTCGCCGTGCCGGAGCGTCGGTTTCGCACCGCCAAGCTGCCCAGCGAAAACTCCGAATCCGAACTGATGAAGCTCCTCAAGGAGCACCGGGTTCCCTTCCGCTACGAGGATCCGCCGAGCCCGTGGAGAAACTGGCTGCCGATGCTCCTGCTGACGGCGCTCTTCGGCGGCCTGTTCTTCGCGATGATGCGGCGGATCGGCGGGGCCGGCAGCCCGATGGCGTTCGGCCGCAGCCGCGGCAAGATGTACGCGCAGGAAGACCTCGGCATCACCTTCGATGACGTGGCCGGCATCGACGAGGCGGTCGAGGAACTCCGCGAGGTGGTCGAGTTCCTGCGCAGCCCCGAGAAATACCAGGTGCTCGGCGGCCACATCCCCAAGGGTGTGCTGCTCGTGGGCCCGCCGGGCACCGGAAAGACCCTGCTCGCGAAGGCCATCGCCGGCGAGGCCGGCGTGCCCTTCTTCGGCCTCTCGGGCAGCGACTTCGTCGAGATGTTCGTGGGCGTGGGGGCGGCGCGGGTCCGCGACATGTTCCAGCAGGCCGCCGCCAAGTCGCCGTGCATCATCTTCATCGACGAGCTCGACGCCCTGGGCAAGACCCGCGGCACGAGCGTGGTGGGTGGCCACGACGAGCGGGAGCAGACGCTCAATGCGCTCCTCGTGGAGATGGACGGCTTCGGCAGCAACTCGGGCGTGATCGTGCTGGCGGCGACCAACCGCCCCGAGACGCTCGATCCGGCGCTGCTCCGGCCCGGCCGCTTCGACCGCCACGTGCTCGTTGACCGTCCCGATGTCCGCGGCCGGGAGTCGATCCTCCGGGTGCACGTCGCGAAGGTCAGGCTCGACCCGGCAGTCGAGCTCGGGCAGATCGCGCGGATCACGTCGGGATTCGTGGGTGCCGATCTCGCCAACCTCGTCAACGAGGCGGCCCTTCTCGCCGCCCGTAACAACAAGTCGGCCGTCGGGATGGACGAGTTCAACGAGGGCGTGGAGCGGGTGACGGCGGGGCTCGAGAAGAAGAAGCGGGTGATCCACGAGGACGAGAAGAAGCGGGTCGCCTACCACGAGGCCGCCCACGCCCTGGTCGCCTATTCGCTTCCCAACACCGACCCGGTTCACAAGGTGTCGATCATCCCCCGCGGGCTGGCGGCGCTCGGCTACACGATGCAGCGGCCGGAGGACGACCGCTACCTGCTCACCAAGAGCGAACTGGAGAGCCGGATTCAGGTGTTGCTCGCCGGAACGATCGCCGAGGAGGCCGTCTATGCCGACGTCTCGACCGGCGCCCAGAACGACCTCGAGCGAGCCAGCGAGATCGCCCGCTCGATGGTGATGGATTACGGCATGAGTCGGCTGGGCCGGGTGACCTACCGGGAGAGTCCCCGATCGCCCTTTCTGGCGGCCGCGGGGGGCGACCTGCCGGCCGCCCGCAGTCACAGCGAGCAGACCGCCCGTGAGATCGACGAGGAGGTCCGGCGGGTCATCGACGAAGCCATGGTGAAAGTGCGGCGGATCATCGACACCCGGCGGGCCGCGCTCGAGGCGGTGACTCGGCGGCTGATGGAGTGCGAGGTGATAGACGGCGCGGAACTCAGGCAGATCGTCGAGGCCACCACGGCCGCTCCGCTGCTCGTGCCGGGCACCGATACCGACCGCCGGCCCGTCCGGCCGGGGGTGGCCGACGGCGGCGACGCTGCGGCCGAGGCCTGAGGCGGCTCGCCCGCGATGCCGGGGTGGCTGGTGAGGCGAGGGGCGGCCCATGCCCCGTCGCCGGACGCTCACTTCGCCCTTCGTGGGCTTCGTTCGCTCGATGCTGGCTGGCGCTCCGGCATCCTGCCTCCGCTGGCCAGCAACGCCGGCTTCGGGGCATGGGCCGCCCCTCGCTGAGAGCACCCCACGCCTTACGGCGTTGGGCTTGTACGGGGCGGTACAAGCCGACCGGCCGCACGGTCGCGGGCTCCGACGGCCGTGCGACCGCGACAATCGGCGCCGTCTGCCCCCTCGGAGGCGTCGCTCATGCTCCTTGGTCGGAGACGACGATCTGCTGGTGAAAGGCCGTTCGTGATCGCGGCCGTGGATGAGGGGGTCGCCCAATGAGGCGGCCGGTAAGCGATGTGGAAGAGTTGCTTTCTCGCGGCGGGCATCTTCGCCTGCGTGCTCGGCGTGGAGATGCTCGTCATCGATTCCGCGATCGTGATGCCGGTCGATGGCCGGGGAACTCCACAGCATGTGACGGCGCCGGACTGGGCGCCCTGGACGCTGCTCTCGGCCGGAGCGGTGACGATCCTCCACTTCTGCAACATGCATGCGAAGACGTCGGCACCCGGTCATCCGAAGATGCCGGGGGGCGGGCATTGGTGAGTCGGGCATGCGTGCCCTTGGGCATTCCGGCCTGCCCCACGAGTACCGGAGCGTTAGCCTGGACGGCTGCCCACGGTTCTTTCGTTAGAGGTGCAACGCTGGAGTTGTCCGCGGCGTTGTCTCACGCACCATGAACACCGTCGCCGGCCCCATCACGACGCAGGCCCGCCCGCCCCGGGATACGGTGCTCTACGACGGGAGGTGTCGTTTCTGCCAGGGTCAGATCGCCCTGCTTCGGCGGCTGGACCTGCTTGGTTCACTCGAGTTCACGTCGCTCCACGAACCGAGTGTCGCCAGGGATTTTCCGGAGATTTCCAGGGAGTCCCTGCTCGAGGAGATGGTCATCGTCGATCGGAGGGGGCGGGCGTGGCAGGGTGCCGGAGCGGTGCGGTATCTCTCGCGGCGGCTCCCCGTTCTCTGGCCGCTGGCGGTGCCGCTGCACGTCCCCGGCAGCATGCCGCTATGGCAGGCGGCCTACCGGCTAGTGGCCCGAAATCGTTATCGGATCGCCGGGACCTGTGACGACGGCACCTGCCGCGTCTCCTAGGACCCGAAAATGGGGTGAAACGCCTGTTTTCGGTGAACCGCCCGGCGGGGCCCCGGGCCCGAAAATTTCTGGAAACCCAAGTCGCTTTCCGGTTTTTTCTCGTTACGATTGAGAATACCGGGTTGTCAGTGGGAATTTTCCATTGGCCGGAAACGATCCTTGTGACGACTTTCTTCGTACCATGATGGTAATCCGCCCACGGCTGGCGGCGCTCTTCTCACGAAAAGGAATCCTTATGAGTCAGCTCAAAACGTCTCGGCGGGGTGGTTTTACGCTCGTCGAACTCCTGGTGGTCATTGCGATCATCGGTGTTCTCGTGGCCCTGCTGCTGCCCGCCCTTTCTTCGGCCCGCGCCGCCGCGAATGCCTCGGGCAGTGCCAGCAACATGTCGGGCTTCGGCCGTGGCTTCGAACTCTATGCCAACAACAACGATGGCAAGTATTCCTCGGGCGCCTTCGACCACTTCCGTGACGGCGACGTGCGGCAGTACGGCTGGGTCGCCGACCTCATCCAGACGAAGGTCTCGCAGCCCGGCAAGGCCCTGGATCAGGGAAGCCGCAACCGGATCAGCCTGACGTCGGCCGAGTACATCGGGGCCACCAGTGGCAGCAACCAATCGATTGGCGAAGCCGATGGTCGCTGGGCGTCGGGCATCACGTCCACCGGAACCTTCTTCGGCACCGGTGCCCAGCAGAAGGAAGTCTGGAATCAGGGCTACAACACCAACTACGCCACGACCTGGCACTTCAGCCGCGGCGATCCGAGCAATGCCGATGGCTACGCTCCGGGCAACAGGGGCATAGCCACCGGTGACGGCCCGATCTCCCAGAACCACATCAATCAGGGCAACACGACCGCCGCCCGGGTGGCGCTGATGGGTCCCGCTCGGGCCGACACGACAGTGGTGTCCGCTACCGGTGCGACCGCGATCAACACCTTCGTGGGCAGCCAGATCGCGAAGCTCAACGATCCTCTTGCCCAGAGTTTCTCAGGCGGCATGACCGTCGTCGGTCCGGCCGCTGTCGTCGGTTCGCCGGCCGCTGTCCAGATCCATGAGTTCACCGCGATCGAACCGCTCCATCAGCCCAAGGTCGCCGGCGGGAAGGGGGGCCATGCCCCGGTCCTGTTCGCCGATCTCCACGTGGAGAAGGTGCAGGATACGGCCACTGCGGCCGGCGCGACAGGTGGCGACGGGTATCTCGGAAACGAGGCGACCCAGACGGCCACAGCGTTGAGCTATGAAGAGGTGGCCGACCAGATGTGGACCCGCCGTCTGCGGAACTCCACGACCGGCATCGAGTGACCGGCCCCGGCGGCGAGTCGATTCCATCATGCCGCGGCCGCCTTCGGGCGGCCGCGGTTTTTTGTTCCCGTAGTTCGCCGGCGGCACACGGGCCAGAAAGCCCCCGATCGTGAGATCGGGGGAATACGGATCGATCGAGAGGCAAGTGATGCCGTGCCGCATTGGTTCGCCGGCGGTGGGCATGCTCGACGCCGGGGGTTTTGCTCCAGGATGCGGCGCCGGCCGACTGGGAATCACCCCCGAGGCGCAAACACTCCCCGGACGTCTGTGCGTGCCCCCCGACCGGCTCCTCAGCATCGGGAGATCAAAGCATCCGCACCTGCCGGCCGGAACTCAGCGAGGGGCTGCCCGTGCCCCGCGAGCCGGCGTTGATGCCAAGCGGAGGCAGGGATGCCGGAGCGCAGGCAGCATCGAGTGAGCGTAGGGCAGGATGCCCGCAGCAAACGTCGTGCGTTGGGCACGGATGAATGACAGAAGGTGAGAGTCCTTTATGGGGCCTGTTGGAGGCAACCAGAAGCCGGAGGCAGCTGCACGAGATCGAGGCTGGCATTGCACAGCCGAAGTCTTTCCCGTGAGGGCGTGTGGGATGGAAGCCCGAGGTGAACCGCAGCACCGAACGCAAGTGAACCCCCGTAAGGCCGGCCTGCCTGGGCAAGCGTGCGACTCAACGCAATGCCCGATATCCAATCCGTGGCAGGACGGTAGTGGGGGCGGCGGCGGCGGGAAGTCATTCATCCTTACCCCAAGAGATCTCCTCTGGTCCGGAGACGGTAGGGCCCAAGAAGGCAACGACGCGGGTCCGATGCCGGAGGAGAAGTCGGATCGCCTCATGGTAGCGATGAAGCCCGTGAAAGCGGGTGGAGCGAAGGGGGCGATGGGTTTTGAAGCATGAGATCACGCCAACTGAAGTTCGTGTTTGCCGCCAGCCCGCAAGGGGGCGGGACGTCAGGACCGTCGGACGCATCCGGCGGCAGAGACTTCCTGCTGCACACAGCGAACCGCAGGACAGCGAGCGATCTCGACGCCAGCGCAGCCGACACAAGTCGGCTGCTGGAAGCAGTGGCATCGCCGGCGAACCTGGCGACGGCCCTGCTGAACGTTGTTCGCAACAAGGGCGCTCCGGGTGTGGACGGATGCAGCGTGGACGAGGTGCTGGGCGCTGCCCGGTCGCTTCTGCCGTGTCTGCAGCGTGCGCTGCTGGACGGGACGTACCAGCCGGGTGACATCCGCAGGGTTTGGATTCCCAAGCCAGGCGGGGGCCAGCGCGGTCTGGGCATCCCGAACGTGATTGACCGGTGGGTTCAACAGGCCGTGCTCCAGGCCCTGGAGCCGGTTTTCGAGCCGACCTTTCATTCGAGCAGCCACGGATTCCGGCCCGCACGCGGGGCGCACACGGCGATCGCCGAAGCGAAGGAGTATGTCGGCGACGGGTACGGGGTGGTGGTCGATATCGACCTCTCGAAGTTCTTCGACCGCGTCCATCACCAGCGGCTCTTGAGCCGTCTGGGCCAGAGGGTCGCGGACCCCCGTGTCCTGAAGCTGATCGGCCGGATGCTGAAGGCGAAAGTCGTGCTGCCGGATGGCACGCGGGTGTCGACCGAAGAAGGCACACCCCAGGGTGGACCCCTCTCTCCGCTGCTCTCCAACGTCGTGCTCGACGAGTTCGACAAGGAGTTGGCGAGACGGGGGCTCCGCTTTGTCCGCTACGCCGATGATTGCAACATCTTCGTGCGGAGTGAGCGGGCCGGTCAGCGGGTGATGGGTTCGATCCGCAAGTTCCTCCAGAGCCGCCTGCGGCTTCTGGTGAACGAGGAGAAGAGCAAGGTCGCCCGACCTGACGAGATCCACTTCCTCGGCTTTACCCTTCGGAAGGCCAAGGAACGGACGAAGGTGGAAGTGCATGTCTCGAGCCGCACCAAGGAGCGGATGGACGCCACGATCCGGGAGCTCACGCCCCGGATGTGGGGCCAATCGCCGACGAGGTGCATCGAGCGGATCAACGTCTACCTTCGTGGCTGGTCGGGGTACTTTCGGATCTGCACGGAGGAGAATACCCACCGACTTCTCAGGTGGGATGCCCACATCCGCCGACGGTTGCGGGCCATCCTCGTGCAGCAGAAGAAGCGACCCCGCCATCTCTCCCGGCACCTGCAACAACGCGGTGTCAGCCGGCGTGGAGCTACGCAGGCTGCATACTGCCGACGTGGAGCGTGGTATCAGGCCAACACCTACGGGATGACCGCGGCTTACCCGAACGCTTGGTTTCACGAGCGGCTGGTATCCCTGGCGTCCACGTGGGAGGCGTTGAACCCCCGCCCGCAGCTGGCTTCCGGACAGACCCTGCTGTTTGACCTGTGAAACAGAGACCCAAAGAGCCGTATGTGTGACCCACAAGTCCGGTTCTGAGAGAGGTCCGGGGGCGAAAGCCCCCGGGCCTACTCAACCGGCGACGGGGCATGGGCAGCCCTGAGCCACGCGAACGCCTCCGAATCCAGCGTGAGCCGCATGCGGTCATGCCGGCCGCACCCGCCGCGACGCACGCAAGGAAAAAGCCGTTCGGCGGCTTCTTTCTTTGGCTATAGTTGCCCCCATGGCTCCGGCAACGGCTTCCATCGGTGATCCATCCGGCACGGACGAACCCCGCGGCACCGCCGTCGATGCGGCCGCCGACGCGACCGCGGGCCG
>Ga0075471_10002044_pt1 | contig 13402 bp, 10 predicted proteins | sample DEB19_08_DNA_2_FD_74787 | JGI IMG/M metagenome (GOLD analysis project Ga0075471, IMG submission 74787) | Aqueous microbial communities from the Delaware River and Bay under freshwater to marine salinity gradient to study organic matter... | ecosystem: Environmental > Aquatic > Marine > Coastal ... | reverse complement strand
GGCGATGCCGCGGCCGCGCGCCTGCTGCCAGCGTTGCAAGGCGATCAAATCGGCGCGATACGCCGCGAGCGTGTTGGCCGCGAGCCCGCGCTCCATCCACACGAGATCGAGAAATCGCGTGATTGCCGGATCCGCTTCGACTGCGTCATCACCCATGGGGCCACAGTATGCCGCGATCGATGCGCCCGGGTGGTGATGGCCGTCACGCCTTGCCGCCGCCCGTTGACTTGCACGCGACAGGCTTCGACGATAGCGCCCCACGTGACCACGCCAGACCAACCCGATTCCGCATCCGGCGAAGCCCTGCCGTCGCTCGCCTTGCGCGTCACTTACGGCACCTATTTGTGGGTGACGTTCGTGACGATCGCACTGGTTACGCTCGCCTTGCTGCTGATCGTGCCGGGCATGGATCGTCGTCGTCACATCACGGGCGTCGCCGCGCGATTCATCATGCGCGCGGGTTTCGTGCCGCTGTCGGTCGAAGGGCTCGCGCGTCTGCCGCAGGGCCAGTGCGTGGTGGTGGCCAATCACGCCAGCTACATCGACGCCATCATCGTCAAAGCCGTGCTGCCCGAACGCTTCGCCTACGTCGTCAAGCGCGAGATGGCGGCCGTGCCGCTTGCAGGTTTGCTGCTCAAGCGCATCGGTACGGAATTCGTCGAGCGCTTCAATCGACATCGCGGCGGTCTCGACGCCCGACGCGTGTTGCGTACCGCGACGAGCGGACAGCCGTTGTTGTTTTTTCCGGAGGGCACGTTCATCGATCGCCCGGGCATCCTGAAGTTCCACATCGGTGCGTTCGCCAGTGCGGCACACGCCGGCTGCCCGGTCGTGCCCTGCGTGATTCGCGGTTCGCGCGCCATGCTGCCGAGCCCGTTGTTCTTTCCGCGCCCGGGACGCATCGAGGTCGAGTTGCTCGACCCCCTGCATCCGCCCCCGGATCTGGCGCCGGAGGCGGCGGCCAAACTGCTGCGCGATGCGGCCCGGAGCCAGATCCTCGCACGGGTCGGCGAACCGGACTTGGGGCATCACGTCCCGACGCCCTGAAGCCGCAACCCGAGCAGGCACATTCGGCTAAAATCGCGGGCCCTCCACAGAGGTATCCACGATGTCCGATTCCGTAGTGATCGTCGCGGCGCGACGTACCCCCATCGGCGCCTTTCAAGGCGTACTGACGGGCGCCACCGCACCACAACTCGGTGCCGCCGCCATCGCCGGCGCCCTCGCCTCCTCGGGGCTCGCCGCGAGCGACGTGCAGGAAGTGATCATGGGCTGCGTGCTGCCCGCGGGTCTCGGTCAAGCACCGGCGCGCCAGGCTGCGCTCGGTGCCGGTCTGCCGCAGGCCGTGGCAACCACCACCATCAACAAAATGTGCGGCTCGGCGCTCAAAGCCATCATGATGGGCGTGGATCAAATTCGCAGCGGCGACGCACACACCGTGATCGCCGGCGGCCTCGAATCGATGACCAACGCGCCGTACCTGTTGCCGAAGGCGCGCGCCGGCTACCGCATGGGTCACGGCGAAATCCTCGATCACATGTTCTATGACGGCCTGCAAAGTCCCTGGGACGGCCAGATGATGGGCTGCTTCGCCGAAAACACCGCCGAGAAGTACGGCTTCACTCGCGCTGCGCAGGATGCCTATGCCGCAGAGTCGGTGCGTCGCGCGCTTGCGGCCGTCGAAGCCGGCGCGTTCGCCGCCGAAATCGTGCCGGTGACCGTCAAAGGCCGCAAAGGCGACACGGTGATCGATCGCGACGAAACACCCTTTACCTGCGACATCGCCAAAATTCCGCAATTGAAGGCGGCGTTCCGCAAAGACGGCACGGTGACGGCCGCGAGTTCGTCGTCGATCTCCGACGGCGCCGCCGCCGTGTTGCTCATGAGTGCTGCGGCGGCTGCGGCGCGCGGCGTGAAACCGCTCGCACGCGTGGTCGCGCAAGCGAGCCACGCGCAGGCACCCGAGTGGTTCACGACCGCACCCGTGGGCGCTATTCGCACCGTACTCGAACGTGCCGGATGGAAAGCGAACGACGTCGATCTGTTCGAAGTGAACGAAGCCTTCGCCGCGGTGGCAATGGCCGCGATGCACGACATCGGCATCGATCACGCACGCTTGAACGTCAACGGCGGCGCCTGCGCACTCGGTCATCCGGTCGGCGCAACCGGCGCGCGCATCGTCGCCACCTTGCTGCATGCACTGCGCGCACGCGGCGGGCGACGCGGTGTCGCCTCGCTGTGCATCGGCGGTGGCGAAGCGACGGCGATCGCCGTCGAATTGCTTTGAGCGTCCGATGAACGTATCAGGCATGCGCGCGATCGTCACCGGCGGTGCCTCGGGACTCGGGCAGGCCGTCGGCCGACATCTTGCGCAGCGCGGCGCACACGTCACGCTGCTCGACGTGCAGGAAGGCCCCGGGCGTGCAGCGGCCGAATCGATCGGCGCACGCGCCGCGTTCCTGCGCTGCGACGTCACCGACGAGCGCGAGGTCGAAGACCGCTTCGCGCAAGCCGCGCAACACATGGGCGGCCTCGACCTGCTCGTCAATTGCGCCGGCGTGATCGGCGCCGGACGCGTGCTCGGTCGCAACGGTCCCATGGCCGGTGATTTCTTTGCGCGCGTGGTGCAGATCAATCTGGTCGGCACTTTCCTGTGCGACAAAGCCGCCGCCGCGATCATGCAGCACAACGCGCCGAACGCCGACGGCGAGCGCGGCATCATCATCCACACCTCGTCGGTCGCCGCCTTCGACGGTCAAATCGGCCAGGCCGCCTATGCCGCCACCAAAGCGGCATTGGTCGGCATGACGCTGCCGCTTGCGCGCGAATTCGCGGCCATCGGCATCCGCGTGATGTCGATCGCGCCCGGCATCTTCAAAACGCCGATGGTCGGCGGTATGACTCCCGAACTGCAGGCCTCGCTCGCCGCCCAAGTGCCGTTTCCGTCGCGTCTCGGCGAACCCGAAGAATATGCGCGTCTGGTCGAATCGATCTGCGAGATCGCGATGCTGAACGGCGAGACGATACGACTCGACGGCGCAATCAGACTGCAACCCAAATGACGACCCTCGCACCCCATCCTTTGATTCGGAGATGAGCGCACCGTGACGCAGACCGTGGAACGCGACGTGATGGAGTACGACGTGCTGATCGTGGGCGGCGGCCCCGCAGGGCTCGCCTGCGCGATACGGCTCAAAGAACGCAAACCCGAACTTTCGGTGTGCGTACTCGAGAAAGCCTCGGCGATCGGCGCGCAAGCGCTGTCGGGTGCCGTGCTCGAACCCGGGCCGCTCGACGAGCTCCTCCCCGGCTGGCGCGCTACGCCGCCCGGCATCTGCATCCCGGCGGCGCGCGACGAGTTTTCTTTGCTCACGCGCACGGGACGCATTCGACTCCCCGTGCCGCCGCAGCAGCACAACGCGGGCAATTTCATCGTGTCGCTCGGCTTGCTCACGCCGCTGCTCGCCACGCGCGCCGAGTCGCTGGGCGTGGACGTGTTCGCGGGTTTCGCGGCCGCACAGCCGCTTTACGACGCGAACGGCGCGGTCGCCGGCGTGCAGATCGGCGACGTGGGCATCGAGAAATCCGGCGAGCCCGGCCCCAACTACGCACCGGGCCCCGAGATCCGCGCGCGCATCACCGTGCTGGCCGAAGGATGCCGCGGCAGCATCTCGAAACAGCTGATCAAAAATTTCGCGCTGGATGCCGACTGCGACCCGCAGACCTACGGGCTCGGCTTCAAAGAATTGTGGCAGTTGCCGCCCGGTCGCGTGCAAGCGGGCCTCATCGAACACAGCATCGGCTGGCCGCTCGACAACGGCACGTACGGCGGCAGCTTCCTGTATCACCTCGACAAAGATCGGGTGTACGTCGGTTACGTGGTCGGTCTCGACTACCGCGACCCGCGCCTGCAGCCCTTCGAAGCCTTCCAGCAATTCAAGCACCACCCGCACATCAAGCGCCTGCTCGAGGGCGGAGAAATCCTCGCCTCCGGCGCGCGCACCATCGCGGCCGGTGGCTGGCAATCGCTGCCGCGCATGGAGATGCCGGGGGCGATGCTGATCGGCGATGCCGCCGGCACGCTGAACGTCGCGAAGATCAAAGGCATCCATCAGGCGCTGCGCTGCGGCATGCTGGCGGCCGAACATCTGGCCGAACATGACTCGCCCACCGGCTTCGATGCGCGCTGGCGTGCGTCGGCCGGCGGCGAAGAATTGCGCAAAGTGCGCAACATCAAGCCGGGCTTCAAGCGCGGCCTGTGGTTCGCGCTCGCCAATGCCGCGCTCGAGACGGCGCTCGGCGGCCGCACGCCCTGGACCTTGCGCAACAAAGCCGCTTACGCCGAAACCGAGCGACTCGCCGACTTCGAATCACCCGATCGTGGCTGGGTAGATCGCAGCCTGCCGCCGCGCGACCGTCTTGCCGCCGTGTTCTATGCGAACAACTCGCACGAAGAAAATCAGCCGGTGCACCTGAAGGTGCGCGACACCAGCATCTGCGCGACGCGTTGCGCCACCGAATACGGCAACCCCTGCCAGAACTTCTGCCCGGCAAACGTCTACGAAATGGTCGACGACGGCGCGGGCGGCAAGCGCTTGCAGATCAACGCGGCCAATTGCGTGCACTGCAAAGCCTGCGACATCAAAGACCCGTATCAAATCATCGACTGGACGACGCCGGAGGGCGGTTCGGGTCCGATCTACCAGTCGCTGTGACGGCAGCACTCTGGCAACCCGACCCGGCGCGTAGCGCAGCGAGCAATCTCGCGCAGTTCATGCGCTGCGTGCGCGAGCGACGCGGCGTCGCGGTGACCGACTACGACGCTCTGCAGCGCTGGTCGATCGAGCGTCCCGAAGAATTCTGGTCCGAGCTCGCGCACTTCACCGACGTGATCGCGACCTTCGACGCCAGCCCGGTCTACGTGCCGGGCGCGCACCTGCAGGACGGCCAGTGGTTCCCGAAAGCGAAACTGAACTTCGCCGAGAACCTGCTGCGCTTCAAGGACGATCACTGCGCGCTCGTCTTCAGCAACGAACGCGGCGCGCGACGCACGCTCTCCTATCGCCAATTGCACGCCGAAGTCGGACGAATCGCGGCCGGTCTCACAGCCGCGGGCGTCGTCGCCGGCGATCGCGTCGCGGCTTTCATGCCGAACCTGCCCGAGACCGTGATCACCATGCTCGCCGCCAGCAGTCTCGGCGCGGTGTTCTCGTCTTGCTCGCCGGATTTCGGCATCAGCGGCGTGCTCGACCGATTCGGCCAGATCGCGCCGAAAGTTCTGGTGACGGCGGACGGTTGCTTCTACGGTGGCAAGACGCTCGACTCGCTGACCCCCATCGCCGGCGTGCTTGCGCAATTGCCCAGTGTTCGCCAAGTCGTCGTCGTCCCGTACGTCGGCACCGCGCCGGATGCTCAATCTTTGGCAAATGGCGATGCGCGGCGCGCAAATCTTTGGCAAGACTTCGGCGCGGCCGGTGCGAAGCTCGCGTTCGTTCGCCTGCCGTTCGCGCATCCGCTCTACGTGCTCTATTCGTCGGGCACCACCGGTGCGCCCAAATGCATCGTGCACGGCGCCGGCGGCACCTTGCTGCAGCATCTGAAAGAACACGTGCTGCACACCGATCTGCGCCGCGGCGATCGTCTGTTCTACTTCACGACTTGCGGCTGGATGATGTGGAACTGGCTGGTGAGCGGCCTGGCGAGCGGCGCGACGCTCGTGCTGTTCGACGGCTCGCCGTTCCAGCCCGACCCGGGCGTGCTGTGGCGTCTGGCCGCCGCGGAACACGTGGCGATCTTCGGCACCTCGGCCAAATATCTCGCCGCCCTCGAAAAAGCGGATTACCGGCCGCGCGAGCACATCGCGTTGCCTGCGCTGCGTACCGTGCTGTCGACCGGCTCGCCGCTTGCACCCGAGGGGTTCGATTTCGTCTATCGCGACATCAAACCGGATCTGCATTTGGCATCGATCTCCGGCGGCACCGACATCGTCTCCTGTTTTTGTCTCGGCAATCCTTCGGGCAGCGTGCATCGCGGCGAGATCCAGTGCGCGGGCCTCGGCATGGCGGTCGACGTGGTCGACGCGCACGGCGTATCGTTGCCGGTGGACGCCAAAGGCGAACTCGTCTGTCGTGCACCGTTTCCGTCCATGCCGATCGGCTTCTGGAACGATGCCGACGGGAGCAAATATCGCAGCGCGTATTTCGAGCGCTACCCCGGCCTGTGGCATCACGGCGATTACGCCTCGCGCACGAGTCATGGCGGCTTCGTCATTCACGGGCGCTCGGACGCCGTGCTGAATCCGGGCGGCATCCGCATCGGCACCGCCGAAATCTATCGTCAGGTCGAACGCTTGCCGGAAATTCTCGAGTCGTTGTGCATCGGTCAGGATTGGCAGGGCGACGTCCGCGTCGTGCTGTTCGTGCGCTTGCGCGAGGGCGTGGCGCTCGATGACGCCTTGCAGCAACGCATTCGCGACACCATCCGCGCCAATACGACGTCGCGGCACGTACCGGCGCGTATCGTCGCCGTCCCCGACATTCCGCGCACCTTGAGCGGCAAGATCGTCGAACTCGCGGTACGCAAAGTCGTGCATGGAGCAGCGGTCGACAATCTCGACGCGCTCGCCAACCCGCAAGCGCTCGAACATTTTCGCAATCGTCCCGAGCTCGCCGAATGAGCGACTCGGCGATAACGACCGGCGAACTCGCGCGCCGCTACGCCGAGGCCGTCGCGCAAGCCGGTTTCGCCGCAGACCCCGCGCAGCTCGCCACCGTGGCATCGCTCGAGCGGCTGCGCGAGGCGCTGGCGCATGCCGAGCGCATCTCGCTCGCCGCGCGTCTCATGCGTCGCTTCTCGGGCACACCGGGTCGCGGTCATGCGGTGCGCGGCGCTTATCTGCACGGCCGCGTCGGACGCGGCAAAACCTGGCTGATGGATCTGTTCTTCGACAGCCTGCCGTTCGCCGCCAAGCAGCGCCTGCACTTTCACCGCTTCATGCAGAACGTACACGCCGGGTTGCGAGCGCATGCGCTGCAGAGCGAACCGCTGGCCGCCGTGGCCACCGATCTTGCGGCCGATGCGCGCGTGCTCTGCCTCGACGAATTGTTCGTCAGCGACATCGCCGATGCGATGCTGCTCGGCGGTTTGTTCGGACATCTGATCGATCGCGGCGTCACGCTGGTATTTACCTCGAACGTACGGCCGCAGGAGTTGTATCGCGACGGCTTGCAACGCCAGCGCTTCCTGCCCGCCATCGACCTCATCGAACGACACTGCGAGGTGATCGACGTCGACGGCGCCGCCGATCATCGCTTGCGACGCCTGACACGCGCGCCGATCTATCTCGATGCGGCCGACCCGGCGAGCGCACCGCGTTTGCAAACCTGGTTCGAAGAACTCGCCGACGGACAGCGTCTCGAGCGTCGTGAAGTGCGCGTCGAAGATCGCGCGATCCCCGTGCGCGCGGTGTCCGACAAAGCGGTATGGTTCGATTTTGCATCGCTCTGCGAAGGGCCGCGCAGTCAAAACGACTACGTGAGCATCGCGCGCGAGTTTCGCTCGGTGTTGCTGTCGGACGTGCCGATCTTCGATGAGCAGTCGGACAATGCGGCGCGGCGCTTCATCGCTCTGGTCGACGAACTGTACGACCGTCGCGTGCATCTGATTTTGAGTGCCGCCGCCGCACCGCAAGCGCTGTATCGCGGCACGCGACTCAAATTCGAATTCGAGCGCACGGCAAGCCGATTGATCGAGATGCAGAGCGCCGAATATCTCGCGAGCGAGCGCCGCGCTTAAGGCGCGCCGATCAATTGACGGACGGTGACACCGGCGGCTGCGCGTCGGCCGCACCGAACAAGCCGGCGGCATCCACCGCATCGAATCGCCACGGTTTCTGGCAAAACTCGCAGGTCACCGTCACCGCGCCCTGCTCGGCCACGATCGATTGCACTTCGGCCGCGCCGAGCGTGCGCAACATCCCGGCCACGCGTTCGCGACTGCAGCGACACTCGAAGCGCACCGCGCGCTCGTCGAACAGACGCACGTCGAAGCCGGGCAATGCGCGCTGCAAGAGCTCGCTCACCGCGCGCAGCTGCAATTCGTCCGCGCCGAGATCAGCCACTGCGGCGCTCGCCGCCTCGAACGTCGCCCAGGCTTCCGCCTCGCGCGCGGCCGCGGCGGTCGGCAGATCGGCACCGATGCCCCCTTGCTGCGGCAAGCGCTGCACCAGGAGACCCGCCGCACTCGCGTCGTCGGCCGCGAGCTGCACGCGCGTCGGCAACTGTTCGGAGTTTTCGAAATAGTGCTCGAGCGTCGCGGCGAGCGATGCGCCGTCGATGGGCACGATGCCTTGGTAGCGCGACTGCATGCGATCGGACTCGATCGTCACCACGATGCTGCCCGTACCGGCGAGCGTGGCGAAATCGTCGGCGAGTCGCGCCGCATCGAAGCGCGCGACGGCGCGGATGCGCAGATCGTGGGTGCACTGCGCCACGAGCAGACGCACGGCGCCATCGCCCTGCATCTGCAGCGTGAGTTCGCCTTCGAACTTGAGCGTCGAGGCGAGCAGCACCACGGCCGCGACGGCCTCGCCGAGCAAACGACGCACCGGCGGCGGATAGTCGGCGTGCTCGCGCAGCGCAAGCCACGCAGGGCCGAGTCGAACCAATTCGCCGCGCACTTCACGGTGCTCCACCGCAAAGCGGCGCACCCAATCGGCAGCCGGCGTCGTCACGATCAGCCCGCGAGCTTCTTCTTGAGCAGCTCGTTGAGCTGCGCCGGGTTGGCTTTGCCGCCCGTCGCCTTCATGACCTGCCCGACGAAAAAGCCGAACAACTTGTCTTTGCCCGAGCGGTAATCGGCGAGCTGGCCCGGATTTTTGGCCATCACGTCCTCGATCGCCCGTTCGATCGCCGAGGTATCGGTGATTTGACGCAGGCCCTTCTGCTCGATGATCGCATCGGCGCTCTCGCCCGATTCCCACATCGCCTCGAACACGTCTTTGGCGATCTTGCCGGAGATGGTGGCATCGACGATGCGCGTGACGAGCCCGGCAAGCGCGGCTGCGTCGACTTTGGAAGCGCCGATTTCGAGATTGTCCTTGTTGAGGAACGCGGCCAGATCACCCATCACCCAGTTGGCGCAGAGTTTCGGTTCCTTGCCGACGCGCTGCACGACGTCTTCGTAGAACGCGCCGAATTCGCGGCTCGCGGTGAGCACGCCGGCGTCGTATTCCGAAAGTCCGTAGTCACGCACGAACCGTGCGGCTTTTTCGTCGGGCAATTCGGGCAGCTGGCTGCGGACGGTTTCGATGTAGCTGTCGTCGATGACGACCGGCAACAGATCCGGATCGGGGAAGTAGCGGTAGTCGTTCGCTTCTTCTTTGGAGCGCATCGAGCGCGTCTCGCCCTTGTCGGGATCGTAGAGGCGCGTTTCCTGCACCACTTTGCCGCCGCTTTCGAGCAGCTCGATCTGGCGTTCGACCTCGTAGTTGATGGCCTTCTCGACGAAGCGGAACGAGTTCAGATTTTTGATCTCGGCACGCGTGCCGAATTTTTCCTGACCCTTCGGCCGCACCGACACGTTGGCGTCGCAGCGGAACGAACCTTCCTGCATGTTGCCGTCGCAGATGCCGAGATAGCGCACCAGCGTGTGCACTTTTTTCATGTACGCGACCGCTTCCTGCGCGGAGCGCATATCCGGTTCGCTGACGATTTCGATGAGCGGCGTGCCGGCACGATTGAGATCGATGCCGCTCACGCCCGGCAAGCCCTCGTGCAACGATTTGCCCGCGTCTTCTTCGAGATGCGCACGCGTGATGCCGACGCGCTTGCGCGTGCCGTCGTCGAGCACGATCTCGAGCGCGCCTTCGGCGACGATCGGCAATTCGTACTGGCTGATCTGGTAGCCCTTCGGCAGATCGGGATAGAAGTAGTTCTTGCGCGCGAACACGGAATGCCGCGCGATGCGTGCGCCGATCGACAGACCGAAGCGTACCGCCATGCGCACGGCTTCGCCGTTCAGCACCGGCAATACGCCGGGGTAGCCGAGATCGACGAGATTCGCCTGCGTGTTGGGGGCCGCGCCGTAGGCGGTCGCCGACGAGGAGAATATTTTGGAGCGCGTGGCGAGCTGCGCGTGGATTTCGAGGCCGATGACGGTTTCCCATTGCATGGCCGGCACCTCAGGCGAACGCCGCCGGCGCCCGCAGGTGCCAGTCGGTCTCGAGTTGATAGCGATGCGCCGCATTGAGCATGCGCGCTTCGGAAAAGTGCGGCCCGATGAGTTGCAGGCCGACCGGCAAGCCGCCGGCAAACCCCACCGGAATCGACATGCCGGGCAAGCCCGCAAGATTCGCCCCGATGGTGTAGATGTCGTTGAGGTACATGGTGATCGGGTCGTCGACCTTCGCGCCGATTTCGAAGGCGGTGGTCGGCGACGTGGGGCCGAGCAGCAGATCGACCGATTCGAAGGCGCGCGCGAAGTCGGCGCTGATGAGCTGTCGTACGCGTTGCGCTTTCAAATAATAGGCGTCGTAGTAACCCGCCGACAGCACGTACGTGCCGGTCATGATGCGTCGCTTGACCTCGGCGCCGAAACCTTCGCCGCGCGAGCGCGAATAGAGGTCGGTGAGATTGCGCGGCGACTCGCAGCGATGACCGAATCGCACGCCGTCGAAACGCGCGAGATTCGACGAGCACTCCGCCGGTGCGACGACGTAATACGTCGGCACCGACAACGGCAGGTTCGGGCAACTGACTTCCTGCACGCGCGCGCCGAGTTTTTCGTACACGGCGATGGCCTCGCGGATACGCGCCTCGCACTCGGCATCGAGACCCTTTTCGAAAAATTCGCGCACGAGCCCGATGCGCAGGCCCGCGAGCGGTGCGTCGAGTGCGGCAGCGTAATCGGGTACGGGGCTATCGACGCTGGTCGAGTCGCGCGGATCGAACCCGGCCATCGCGCCGAGCAACAAGGCCGCATCTTCGGCGCTCACGGTGATGAGCCCGGCCTGGTCGAGGCTCGAGGCGAACGCGATCATGCCGTAGCGGCTGACGCGGCCGTAGGTCGGCTTGATGCCGGTGACGCCGCACAAGGCCGCAGGCTGACGGATCGAACCACCGGTGTCGGTGGCCGTGGCCGCCGGTGCGATGCGGGCCGCGACCGCCGCGGCCGAACCGCCGGACGAGCCGCCCGGCACACGCGCCGTGTCCCAGGGGTTGCGCACGGGACCGAAGTGGCTGGTCTCGTTCGACGAGCCCATCGCGAACTCGTCCATGTTGAGCTTGCCGAGGTTCACCGTGCCGGCGGCAGCGAGCTTCGAGACGATGGTCGCGTCGTACGGCGAGACGAAATTCGCCAACATCTTCGAGCCGCAGGTGGTGCGCACGTCGCTCGTGCAGAAGATGTCCTTGTGCGCGATGGGCACGCCGGTGAGCGGACCTGCACGCCCGGCCGCGCGCGCGGCATCGGCCGCCGCCGCCGCGGCGAGCGCCGCCTCGGCGGTGATCGTGATGAAAGCGTTCAGTTGCGGCTGCGCGGCTTCGACTCGCGCCAGGCAGGCACGGGTGAGTTCCACCGCCGAATAGCGTCCGGCGGCAAGCCCGCGCGCGAGCGCGGCCACGGTCGGTTCGGGTAGTGACTGCGCCATCACTCGATCACCTTCGGCACGAGATACAGACCCGCCTCGACGCGCGGCGCGTTGCGCTGATAACGCTCATGGGCATCGGCTTCGGTCACCTCATCGGCCCGCAAACGCTGCGCGAGTCCCGGCAACGGATGCGCCATCGGCGCGATGCCTTCGGTCGGCGCGCGATCGAGTTCGCCGACGAAGTCGAAGATGCGTGTGAGGGAGTCGACGTAGACCGGAATTTCGGCCTCGGCGAGTTCGAGTCGCGCGAGCCGCGCGATGTTCTCGATGTCGTTACGGTTCAGACTCATCGTGCAACCTTGGGGTCGGCGGTTTGTGGGGCCCTGAAAACCCCGGGGATCCGGGCGCAAACGGGGCCTGCAATGATACACCGTCGCCTTGTGGAAGGTCGCCCGGGTTGATAGATTACGCAGTCCTTGTTTTCCTGCTTTTTCGCAGCCGGACGCTCCGATGTTCAAACGCCTTCGCGGCTACTTTTCCAGCGATCTTTCCATCGACCTCGGGACGGCGAATACGCTGATCTACGTCCGCGATCGCGGCATCGTGCTCAACGAGCCTTCGGTGGTCGCGCTGCAGGACGAATACGGTCGCGGCGGCAAGGTCATCGTCGCCGTAGGCGCCGAAGCCAAGAACATGCTCGGACGCACGCCGGGGCACATCACCGCCGTGCGCCCGCTCAAGGACGGCGTGATCGCCGATTTCACCTACACCGAGAAGATGTTGCAGTACTTCATCGGCAAGGTGCACGACAACCGCCTGCTCAAACCCTCGCCGCGCGTACTGGTGTGCGTGCCGGTCGGCTCGACGCAAGTCGAGCGCCGCGCGATCCGCGAATCGGCCGAAGGCGCCGGCGCCCGCACGGTCGCCATCGTCAGCGAACCCATGGCCGCAGCCGTCGGTGCCGGCCTGCCGGTGCAGGAAGCGCGCGGCTCGATGGTGCTCGACATCGGTGGCGGTACCTCGGAAATCGCCGTGATCTCGCTGAACGGCATCGTGTACGCGACCTCGGTGCGCATCGGCGGCGATCGCTTCGACGAAGCCATCGTCAATTACGTACGCCGCAACTACGGCATCCTGATCGGCGAAACCACCGCCGAACGCATCAAGATCGAAATCGGTTCCGCCTATCCGGGCCAGACCGTGCTCGAGATGTCGGTCAAAGGACGCAATCTCTCCGAGGGCGTGCCGCGCGCCTTCATCCTCAACAGCAACGAGATCCTCGAAGCCTTGCAGGAGCCGTTGCAGGGCATCGTCGGCGCCGTCAAACAAGCGCTCGAACAGACCCCGCCCGAACTCGGTGCGGACGTCGCCGACCGCGGCATCGTGGTCACCGGCGGCGGCGCGCTGCTGCGCGACATCGACAAACTTTTGACCGAAGAAACCGGTCTGCCGGTGATCATCGCCGACGACCCGCTGACCTGCGTCGCCCGCGGCGGCGGTCGCATCCTCGAACTGATGGACGAACTCGGCCCCGGCAGCTTCGGGCTAGAGTGAGCGTTTAGGCACTCGTGGCTGCTTACGGTAGCGGCAAGCGGTATCTCTCACAGCGCAGTGCCCCGATCGACCTGCGCTTCGCGGCGTATGCATTTCTTTGCGTCGCGCTCATGTTCTTCGACCAGCGCGGCGGCTGGCTGGAATCCGTGCGTTACGGACTGCGTGCCGCGGCCTATCCGCTCGAACTCGCCCTGAGCTCGCCGTCGGCGGCGTGGCGCTTCACGCGCGAAGTGTTCGAAGAGCGCGCCGCGCTGCAGGCCG
>Ga0075471_10002043_pt1 | contig 13409 bp, 11 predicted proteins | sample DEB19_08_DNA_2_FD_74787 | JGI IMG/M metagenome (GOLD analysis project Ga0075471, IMG submission 74787) | Aqueous microbial communities from the Delaware River and Bay under freshwater to marine salinity gradient to study organic matter... | ecosystem: Environmental > Aquatic > Marine > Coastal ... | reverse complement strand
CAAGCTCGACGACGTGCTCGCCGCGTCGGGTACGTCGGCAAGTTCCGTGTACCACTTCTTCGGGAACCTGCGCGGTCTGGTGGACGAGGCCCAGGTGCAGCGCTTCACCGAGGCCAGGTTCTTCGACGTGCTCCACTTCCGCGACGCCGTCGCGGGTGTGCAGACACGCGAGGAGCTCCGCGCACTCGTCGACACGTACCTGCGGGGCATGATCGCCGCCTCGCGAGTGCCCGGCCGTGCCCGGCGGCTCAGTGCGCTCGCCAGCAGCCAGCACAACTCCGCCATGAGGTCACGGCTCGCAGCGCTCGAGACAGAGTCCCTCGATGATGTTGCCGCCGGGCTCGCCGACCTGCAGTCGCGGGGCCTCGTCGACGCATCAATCGATCCCCGCACGGTCGCGGCCGTCGCGTCGGGCCTTCTGTTCTCCCGTTCGCTCCCGGAGCTCATCGGGGACGACGATCTCCAGCGGGCGTGGGACGACCGCGTGGTGGCTCTCATCACCGCGGAACTCGGCCTGCAGGCCTGAGCAGGGCACCCGACACCGGTGGTTGCCGCACCGGTTCACCGCTACACTTCCTCACCGCACTGGGGAATGGTGTAATTGGCAACACAGCAGTTTCTGGTACTGTTATTCAGGGTTCGAGTCCTTGTTCCCCAACCACTCGCTCTCCGGCGGTGCTGAGTCACCTCCCGCTGGTGTAGAACTCCCGCATGGCCATCGACCTCGCCTCGTTGCAGACCGTCTCGTACCGCGTCGACGACCCGGGTGACCGCGGCATCGCCGTCGTGTCGCTCGACCGTGTCGACAAGCGCAACGCGCAGAACAACCTGATGACCTACGAGCTGAACGCCTGCTACGACGACGCCGCCCGCCGCGGCGACGTGAAGGTGATCGTGCTGCGCGCCGAGGGCCCGCATTTCTCCGCCGGTCACGACCTGCGCGACCGTTCCACCCCCGACGAGTTCGACCGCGTCTTCCCCCAGTCCGGGTTCACCGGCGAGGGCCAGGAGGCGATGATGGCCCACGAGGAGGAGGTCTACTTCAACATGTGCTGGCGGTGGCGCAACATCCCGAAGCCCGTCATCGCAGCCGCACAGGGCAAGTCGATCGCGGGAGCGCTGATGCTGCTGTGGGTCGCCGACATCATCATCGCCGCCGAGGACGCCACGTTCTCCGATCCTGTCGTGGCGTTCGGGGTGAACGGTGTCGAGTATTTCGGCCATCCGTGGGAGTTCGGCGCGCGCAAGGCGAAGGAACTGCTGTTCACCGGCGACTCGTTCACTGCACGGGAGGCGATGCAGCTGGGAATGGTGAACAGGGTTGTTCCCGCGGCCGAGTTGGATGACGCCACCATGGCGATGGCGCGCCGGATCGCCGCGAAGCCGGGCTTCGCCCTGAAGCTCGCCAAGGAGTCGGTCAACCAGACGCTCGAGGCGCAGGGTCAGTACACGGCGATGCGCGCCGCGTTCTCGCTGCAGCATCTCGGTCACTCCAACAACAAGCTGCGCTTCGGCATGGCCATCGACCCGTCGGGGCTGTGACAGCGAACGGGGTGTCGCCCGAGTCCGTCGCCGGCGAGTTCGGGGAGTGGTTGTCGCACAACTGGGACCCCGCGCTCCCGTTGCGCACGTGGAGGGAACTGCTGTGCGACTCCGGGTGGGCGGTGCCGCACTGGCCGGAGGAGTGGATGGGCCGCGGTCTCCCGGCGTGGAGCGAGGCGGTGGTTGCCACCTGTCTCCGCAGCCACGGTGCGGTCGGTCTGCCGATGGGCGTGGGCATGTCGCTCGCCGCGCCGACCATCCTTGAGCACGGGGACGACGCGCTGCGGTGCTCGTTCCTCCGCGCGACCGTGACGGGGGAGTTCACCTGGTGCCAGTTGTTCAGCGAGCCGGGGGCCGGGAGCGATCTTGCGGGTCTGCAGGCACGGGCAGTGCGCGACGGCGACGAATGGGTGGTGAACGGCCAGAAGGTGTGGAACACGAGTGCCCACCACGCGGACTACGGCATCCTCCTCGCGCGCACCGACTCCTCCGTCGCCAAGCATTCAGGCATCACGTACTTTGTCATCCCCATGCGGCAGCCCGGTGTGCTGGTGCGTCCCCTCGCGCAGATGAACCACCACTCGTCGTTCAACGAGGTGTTTCTCACCGATGCGCGGGTGCCGGGCGACTGGGTGGTGGGACAGGTGAACAGCGGCTGGACGGTTGCACTCGCCACCCTCGCCCACGAACGACGGTTCGGGAACATCGTGTCGAGATGGAGCCTCGGTGACGCAAGCGGACGTGCCGTTGAGGAGGCGCGAGCCGAGCACGACGAGCACATGGAGACCTACAAGTGGTACCCGCAGCGCGCGGGTCGCGTGGACCTGGTGGTGCCCGAGATGCAGCGTCGTGGCCTGCGGCACGACGCCGCACTCCGCCAGGAAGTCGCGCGCCTCCTCACGATGCAGCGCATCGCGGGATGGACCGCCGACAGGGCCCGCGCCGCGCGCGAACTCGGCCGGCCACCCGGACCGGAGGGGAGCGTCGGCAAGCTGGCGATGAGCGAGATCGCCCGTCTCGCCGCGCATGTCCACGGGCGCATCGCCGGGGCGGAGGGCTTGCTGAACGGGCCGGACACCGCGGCGGGCGGGATGGTGGCCGAGGTGCTCGTGTCCGTACCGGGCCAGTCCATCGCCGGCGGCACGGATGAGATCCAGCGCAACATCCTGGGCGAGCGGATGCTCGGTCTGCCCCGCGAGCCACGCTGAACGGGCCGTGGGTGAACACCATGGCCCGCCGATAGAGTCATGAGTCCTCAGGCTCCCATCGTCTAGTGGCCTAGGACACCACCCTCTCAAGGTGGCGGCACGGGTTCGAATCCCGTTGGGAGTGCCAATCTCGCGGCAATTGCCGATGGATCAGTACCGCACTAGCCCCTCGAGGATGTCGGCGGTCTGGATGGGCATCGACGCAAACGGCGAGTGGTCGGTGTCGAGCGAACGGACATCACCGCACCGCGCGGCCATCACGCGCTGGTGCACCGGGTTCACGGACAGGTCCTGTTCGCAGACCACGTAGGTCGACGGGATCTCTCTCCACGGGGAACTGCTCACCGGCTGGCCGAGAGTGATGCGCGGCTGGGGTGTCAACCTCGGCAGTGCCGCCTCGATCTGGCGATCGGTCATGCAGTTGTACAGCGCCCGGGCAGCCGTGGCGGGTTCGAGAACCACAGTGCCGTCGTCGCGCGGGATCATCGCGGAGTTGAGAAGGGTCGTGCGGTCCTCCTGTGATGCGAGGAAGCTCCCCGTCGACTCTCCGGCATCCAGGCAGAAGGCGGCCACGTAGACCATGTGCGCCACACTCACTTCATCGCGTCCGGCGAGCAAGTGCGCGGCCTCGGAGATCACCACGCCTCCGTAGCTGTGGCCGACGAGGATGACCGACCCTCCCACGGCGGTTGCGGCATCGGCCACCGCGCGCGCATCTCCGTACATGTCAGTGAGGGGCAAGGGTGATGCCCCGTGACCCGGCATGTCGACAGCGTGCGAGGCGATGCCGCGCGAATCAAGCTCGGCCTGGAGGGGTGCCCAGCACCATGCACCGTGCCATGCGCCGTGCACGAGGAGAAGAACCGGCGAGGCCATGGGTCGACACTAACCCCACGGAAACAGGTCGTTCAGGCTCGGCTACCGTTGCGGTGGTCGAAGGGGGAGACAGATGTTCAGTCGCAAGTTCGCCGGGCTCACGCCGGACCGGCCCGCATACGTGATGGCGTCGACGGGCGAGGTCACCACGCACCTCCAGCTGGAGCAGAGGGCGAACCAGCTGGCCCACACCCTCCGCGGTGCCGGACTGCGCAAGGGTGACCACTTCGCGATGTTCATGGAGAACAACAGGCATTTCCTGGAGGTGTGCAGCGCCGGTGAGCGCTCCGGGCTCTACTACACGCCGATCAACTCGTACCTGAAGGCCGAGGAGATGGCGTACATCGTGAACAACAGCGAGTCGCGCGTCCTCATCACCTCACGTGCGCGCCGCGAGGTGGCGATGGAGGCGGCGTCGATGTGCCCGAAGGTGGAGCTGTTCCTCATCGTGGACGGGACGGGAGACGACGGCCCGTTCAAGGACTACGAAACGGTCGTGCGCACGCAGCCGGTGACCCCGGTCGCGGACGAAAATCTCGGCATCTCGATGCTGTACTCGTCCGGCACCACCGGTCGCCCGAAAGGGATCCTGCGCCCCATGCCGGACGCCCGCCCGGACGAACCCCTGCCGCTGTGGGGTTTCCTCGACAACCTGTGGAAGTACCGCGACGACATGGTCTATCTGTCGCCGGCGCCGCTCTACCACTCCGCCCCGCAGGCCGCCGTGGGGCTCACCATCCGCCGCGGTGGCACCGTCATCGTGATGGAGCACTTCGACCCCGAGGAGTACCTGCGTCTCGTGGAGAGACACAAGGTCACGCACAGCCAGCTGGTACCCACAATGTTCAGTCGGATGCTGAAGCTGCCCGAGGACGTCCGCAACCGGTACGACCTCTCCACGCTCGAGATTGCTGTGCACGCCGCCGCCCCGTGCCCCGTGCCGGTGAAGGAGGCGATGATCGCGTGGTGGGGGCCCATCATCGAGGAGTACTACGGGGCCACCGAGGGTCTGGGGTTCGCAGCGTGCGACTCGGCCGAATGGCTCGCCCACAAGGGGACAGTCGGGAAGGTGATCCTCGGCGAGCTCTCCGTGCTGGACGACGACATGAACCCCGTCCCCCAGGGGACCCCAGGCACGCTGTGGTTCTCCTCGGGGACCGCGTTCACCTACTTCAACGACGCGGAGAAGACGAAGGAGTCCACCTCCCCGGACGGGACCAAGACCACCGTGGGGGACGTGGGGTACGTGGACGACGACGGGTTTCTGTACCTCACCGACAGGGCCACGTTCATGATCATCTCCGGCGGGGTGAACATCTACCCGCAGGAGTGCGAGAACCTTCTCATCACTCATCCGCTCGTCGCCGACGCGGCCGTGTTCGGGGTGCCGAACGAGGACCTCGGCGAGGAGGTGAAGGCGGTGGTGCAGCTGATGCCCGGCGTGCCGGCGGGGCCGGACACGGAGAAGGAGCTCATCACCTTCTGTGCGGAGCACCTCTCGCGCCAGAAAGTGCCCCGCTCGATCGACTTCGAGGCCGAACTGCCGCGCCTGCCCACCGGAAAGCTCTACAAGAAGCCGCTGCGCGACCGGTACTGGGGCGACAAGAAGTCCCGCATTGTCTGATCGCTTCACATAGCCTGACGCGATGCCGCGCGTGACGTTCATCGGTGCCGGGAGCACCGTCTTTGCCCGCAACCTCATGGGGGACATCCTCAGCTGGCCCGAGCTCGCGGAGTCGACCATCGTCCTCCACGACATCGACGAGACCCGCCTGCGCACCTCCGAGATCGTGGGACGAAAGATCGTGGAGACGCTCGGTGTCCCTGCCGCCATCGAGGCCACCACCGACCGACGCAGGGCACTCGCCGGGGCCGACTATGTCATCACCATGTTCCAGGTTGGCGGGTACCGGCCCTCCACGGTGATCGACTTCGAGATCCCGAAGAAGTACGGCCTCGAGCAGACGATCGCGGACACGCTGGGGATCGGCGGGATCATGCGTGGATTGCGCACCATCCCCGTGCTGCTCGACGTGTGCCGCGACATGGAGGAGCTGTGCCCCGGTGCCGTGCTGCTGAACTACGTGAACCCGATGAGCATGCTGTGCTGGGCGGTGTCCCGCGCGTCGAGCATCACCACGATCGGTTTGTGCCACAGCGTGCAGCACACGGCCCACCAGCTGGCGGGCGACATCGGCGTGGACCCCGGTTCGCTCGAGTATCAGTGCGCGGGCATCAACCACATGGCGTTCTACCTGCGCTTCGGCCAGCGCACGGAGGAGGGTGTCCGCGACCTGTACCCGGCGATTGCCGAGCGTGCCCGCACCATCCCCGCACCGATGCGCGGTGACGAGGAGCGCAGTGACGGCGGGTTCGAGGGCCTGTCCGATGCGGTCCGTTACGAGATGTTCAGGCGGCTCGGCTATTTCGTCACCGAGTCCAGCGAGCACTTCAGCGAGTACGTGCCCTGGTTCATCAAGCGTGACCGTCCGGACCTGCTCGAGGAGTTCGGCATCCCGCTCGACGAGTACCCGCGCAGGTGCGAACGGCAGATCGAGGGGTGGGAATCCCTCCGCCAGCGTCTCGAGAACCCCGAGGGCCGGCTGCGTGTGGTGCAGAGCATGGAGTACGGCAGCGGCATCATCCACTCGATGGAGACCGGCACCCCGCGCACGGTGTACGGCAACGTCCCGAACAGGGGACTCATCACCAACCTCCCGGAGGGCTGCAGCGTGGAGGTCCCGTGCATCGTCGACGCCTCGGGCATCAAGCCGACCGTGATCGGCGCACTGCCTCCGCACCTCGCGGCACTGATGCAGACCAACATCAACGTGCAGTCGCTCACCGTGGAGGCGGCGCTCACCGGCCGGCGCGACCACGTGTACCACGCCGCGATGCTGGATCCTCACACCGCCGCGGAACTCGACCTCGACCAGATCTGGTCGCTCGTGGACGACCTGCTGGAGGCCCACCGGGGAATGGTTCCCGAGTCCCTGCACGCACGGTGACACGCCGCACGGCCCGCCTGTTCCAATAGAGTCTCGGTCATGGCTCGGTGCCGAACGTTTTTCACCTCCCTGTGTGCCGCGTCCCTGCTCGCGACGTTCGGGCTCCCCGTGTCCGTCGACGCGGCGATGACACCGCCGCCTGTGCGTGTCACGGTGCACAAGCTGGCCTCGGCGGACGGCGCGTTCGAGGCATCGGGTCAGTCCGAGTGGGTCGCCAGCATCGGCGACCGGATGGTCCCGGTGCGCACGGCCGATGCGCTCGAGATGGAGTCCGGAACACGCATCGACATGCCCGCGGGTGCCGTCGCCAGCGTCTCGAGCCTGGCGCCGGCGGACCTCCAGAGGGGACGACTCATCCGGGGGGTCCGCAAGTCCGAGCTGCTGACGAACCGGCAGCTCACGGTGGTACCCGTGCAGTGGCCGGGCGCGACGTGGAAGGACGCCGACCGCGCGAACGTCGACGCGATCGTCTCCCAGCTGACGCCGTGGTGGAACGCGATGTCGGCGCGCCAGGAGACCCTCACCGTGCGGGTCACCAGCACCGTCGATGTCTCCGTGGTCAACAGCGCGGGGGAGTGCGAGTTCGCCGAGATGGCCAACTACGCGCGCAAGCACATCGACGACCTCGGGCTCGAGAACAAGACCGACAACCTGATGGTCACATTCACCTCGGACACGAAGGACTGCGGGTTCGCGGGCCTGGGCGAGGTCGGTGGGCCGACCTCGTGGACGTATGCCGCCCCGGGGTACGCCGGTGTGTGGGCGCACGAACTCGGCCACAACCTCGGCCTCCCGCACGCGAACTCGTGCAACGCCGGCGTGCCGCTCACGTACCTCACCACGTGCGCCGACGTGGAGTACGGCAACAACGCCGATGTGATGGGCTCGAGCAACCTGACCTCGTTCTTCTCGCCCACGTTCCTCGTGGCGGCGTCGTTCCTGCCCGCCACCAACACCACGATGTGGACCGGTGTGAGCAGCACGTACACGCTGGTCCGTGCCGACCGGACTGACCTGGGCATCACCGCGGTCCGAATCCCGGCCACCAGCGAGGCCGCCGGCGACAACACGTTCTGGCTGCAGTACAACCCCAACCGGATCGGGCAGGTCCCCGCCGCGGCGAGCCCCGCGAACGGGGGAGTCGCCATCACGATGGAACCGTCGGCGAACTTCGCCTCCAACTCGATTGCCGCTGACGGTGTGATCGGGCTCGCCAACAGCACGGCGTACATCTGTGACCTGACGGCACCCACCTCGGATCTCTCGTCCCGGGACCTCACCACCGACCCGCGCCTGGTCGCCGGCTCGTCATGGACGGACCCGCGCGACAGGTTCACCGTCACCCTCGTCTCCGTCGACGGCACGTCGGCGGTGGTGCGGGTCGACCCCGTCTCGTCCCCGAGCGTGTGGGCGTACTCCACCGTCACCGCCACTCCTGATTCCTCCGGTCTCACCAACATGACCGTGGCGTGGCAGCCGAACCTGTCGAACATGGGGTCCCACGAACCCACGCACTGGGTTGTCGACACGCCCGAGGACCCGTCCAAAGCCTGTCTCACGCAGATTCACGAGCTCTCGTGCGTGCTGTCTGGGGTAAGCAGGTCGGCCACGTACACGCCGCGAGTGGTGGGGACGAACGGTTCGGCGCGCTCGGCGGCCTCCACTGCCGGCTCCACCGCCGTGCCGGTGGGACCACCCACGTTCACCGCGACGTTCACCGCAACGGACATCGAACTGAAGGCAACCGTGACCGTGGGGGACGGCGGGGGAACCGTGCAGGGGACACCGACCATAGAGATCGCCGGGCTCCCGCCGTGCGCGCTCACCGTCAACGCGGTCACCGTCTGCACATTCACGGGCCTGCCCAGAAGGGCCTCGCACGTGCTCACCGCCCGCGGGACGAACGAGGCCGGAACCCGCGAGAAGAAGTTCACCGCCGCCACGCTCGCGGGTGTTCCCGAGACGCCCGAGCTGAGGGGGAAGATGGCCGGGAGTGACCTCGTGGTGGAGATCTCGCCGTCGCTCATGGACGAGGCGAACGCGGACTACTACTACCTGCAGTGCTCCGTGGGGAACAAGCCGTGGTCCAAGCTGCTGCCCGCGGACATCGCTCACGTGCCGTTCGGGACGATCAAGGTCCCCGCCGTGAAGGGCAAGGACACGTGGTGCTACTCGGCGCTCATCGCGATGGGCGCCACAAAGCAGTTCACCAGCGATTTCGGGTCCGTGAAGGTGACGAAGGCCGGCGCTGTGACGGCGGGCAAGCTGACGCTCTCGGCCGCCGCCGACGGCGCGAAGAAGGGTCTCATCTCGGTGAAGTGGACCGCCAAGGATTCCCTCGGCAAGAACATCACGGTCTCGGTGAACCCGTCGAAGAAGTCGTGCGCCAAGAAGTCCGCCCTGTCGTGCCTGGTCTCGGGCCTCCCGTCGGGTGCACAGATCGTGGTGCGAATCACGGCACGGGGGCAATCGGGCTCGCGGTCCATCTGGAAGACGGTGATCGTGAAATGAGAACATCGAGACTCGCCGCCACGGCGGTGCTTGCTGCGTCCCTGTTGGCCTCGTGCGGCAAGAAGGAGGCGGCCCCCACCACCACCGTCGCGCCAGCCACCACGACGACCACGTCCACCACGACCACCTCCACCACCACGACCACGACCACGATCCCCATCGCGCCGCCCCCCACTGACGTCGTGCTGACGGTTCCGTCCACGGTGCCCGCACCGCGCAAAACCGGCAACGGCCCGTGCGTGGACCCCGACGGCACCGACTACTGCATCTGGGGCACCCAGCCTGTCGACCTCACCGTGAACAACAGCCGCAAGGCAACGATGAACACCGGGCTGCGGCAGGTGTTCACCGCGGTCAGCAAGAAGATGAGCACCGTGGAGATGGTGCTCGAGAGCCGCACCATCGGTGCGCTGGTGCCCGCCACGGAGACAACCACCGCGGACCAGTTGTGCGTGCGCGTGACGCTCATGTCCAGCATGGGCCTGCCCATCGCCACGACAGGTCTCGTCACCGGTTCCACGAAGGGTGTCCGCCAGCAGATCACGGTGCCCCTGGAGTCGGCACTGGTGCCGGGTGCCGAGCACAAGATCCAGATCGAGAAGGCCGCCGCATGCCTCGGCAGGGACCTGTCCACGTACGTGGCGATGTCGTCGAACTACAAGTACCCGCGCAAGTACGGCCGCATGTCAATCGACGGCAAGTCCTCCGACGGGTCGCTCTGGGCGCGCATCGACTGAGGCGCCGGCCACTGGACGACTAGATGTGCGCCATCACCTCGGACGCGACGAGGTCGAGGTGGTCGAGATCCGCCAGGTCGAGCATCTGCAGGTACACGCGCTGTGCGCCGGCTGCTGACCAGTCACGCAGGCGCTCCACAGCCTCGGCCGGTGTGCCGCACACGCCGTTCGTCCGCAGCTCCTCGACCTCGCGGCCGATGGACGCCGCTCGCCTCGCGATCTCGGCGGAGTCCCTGCCCACGCACATCACGAGCGCGGTGGAGTAGGTGAGCGAGCCCGGGTCGCGGCCGATTGCCTCGCACGCCGCCCGCACCCTGTCGCACTGCGCGACGAACCGGTCGCGCGACTGGAACGGCATGTTGAACTCGCTCGCGTACCGGGCGGCGAGTGCCGGGGTCTTCTTCGGTCCGCCACCGCCCACGATGACGGGGATCGGGGATTGCACCGGTTTCGGCAGTGCGGGAGAGCCAGACAGCTCGTAGTGCTTCCCCGCGTGGTCGAAGACGGAACCGACCGGGGTGGACCACAGCCCCGTCACGATGGCGAGCTGTTCCTCCAGCCGCTCGAACCTCTCGCCGAGCGGGGGGAACGGGATGCCGTACGAACGGTGCTCGTCCAGATACCAACCGGCGCCGAGACCCAGCTCCACGCGGCCGCCTGACATCTCGTCCACATTCGCCACCGAGATCGCGAGGACACCAGGGTTGCGGAACGTGGCCGAGTTGACGAGCGTGCCGAGGCGGATGGTGCTGGTCTCGCGGGCCAGCCCTGCGAGGGTGATCCACGCATCGGACGGCCCCGGGAGGCCGGAGACATGGTTGCCCATCTTCTGGTAGTGGTCGCTGCGGAAGAACGCATCGAAGCCCAGGGCCTCGGCACGCTTCGCGACGGCGAGAAGGTCGTTGTACCCGGCACCCTGCTGGGGCTCGGTGAAGATGCGCAGTTTCACGCCGGCTACCTAATCACACTCGGCCTGCCGGTGACCCAGTCGGCGTGCGCGGTCTGGAGCGCCTCGGGGAGACGCGCGAGATGGCGGAGGCTGAGCGGCGGCACGCTGGTGCGCACGGCGAACACCGAGGGGGCGACGGTGAGGTGGCGCATCATGCCGAACATGAGGCAACGGTCGAACCCGCGCGAGAACGGGTTGTGCCGGCCGGGGTGGTACGCCAGCCCCAGGCTGTGTGCAAGCACGTTCAGATCAGCAACTGACCCTTCGGGCGATTGCTCCGCGAGCAGGGCGCACCGTCGAAGCAGCCAGGTCGCGGTGGGGCCGAGAATGCCCAGCCAGAAATGCTCCACGTAGTCCCCCCGCACGGGGTGTCCCTGCGCCTCGGCGAGGGCGTCGGTCCACGGGACCAGGGTGATGATCCCGTCGTCGGGCAGCTGTGTCTGTGTCATGTATTCGTGTCTCCTTCCGGGGGTGGCCATGTGTGGGGCACGGCAGAATGTGCGGCGAGACGGGGGAGAGAAAATGGACGACATCGACCGGGGAATTTCGGAAGCGGCCGAGTTGCTGCGCGCCGCGACGAGGGTCGTGATGTTCACCGGGGCAGGCATCTCCACCGATTCCGGCATCCCCGACTTCCGCGGTCCGAATGGACTCTGGACGAAGAACCCGCTCGCAGAGAAGACCTCGACACTCAGCTGGTACCTGAACGACCCTGAAGTGCGCAAGGCCGCGTGGGCAAACCGGGCGCGCACCTACGGCAGGCCGCTGCAGCCGAACGGCGGGCACCACGCCGTCACCGCCATCCACGCCACGGGGAAACTGTCGGTCGTGGTCACACAGAACGTGGACGGGCTGCACCAAGATGCCGGCATCCCCGAGGACATGGTGGTGGAAGTGCACGGAACCGTGAAGTTCGCCCGGTGCTGGGAGTGCAAGGACCGCCGGCCGATGGGGGAGTACATCGAGAAGGTCCTCGCCGGCGACCCCGACCCGAAGTGCGTGCTGTGCGGCGGAATCGTGAAGAGCGACGCGATCCTGTTCGAGCAGGCACTCGAACCCGACGTCATCAACCGCGCGTTCGAGGAGGCCACGGCGTGCGACCTCCTCTTCGCCGTGGGCAGCACGCTCGCGGTGATGCCGGCAAACCAGGTGGTGGCGCGGGCCCGGGCAGACGGCGCCAAGGTGGTCATCGTGAACGGTGACCCGACGGACATGGACAGCAAGGCCCATCTGGTCATCAGGGGCCGGATCACGCCGACGCTCACCGCAATCGTCGCCGCCGCGAGGTGAATCCCGACCAAGTCGGTAGGGTTTAGGTCATGGCGTCATTCCGCGACCTTCTCTCCCAGGCCAAGTCCCAGATCACCGAGGTGACCCCCGAGGATGCCGAGAAGCGCATCGCGGCCGGCAACGTGCTGGTGCTCGACGTGCGCGAACCCGACGAGTACGACCAGGGCGCACTGCCGAACGTGCTGCACATCCCGCGCGGGCACCTCGAGGCACAGATCGAGGGCAAGGCGACCGACCGGGACCAGGAGATCGTCGTCTACTGCGCCGGCGGCGTACGCAGTGCGTTCGCGGCGAAGACACTGCAGGAACTCGGGTACACGAACGTTCTCTCCATGATCGGTGGTTTCGGCCGCTGGAAAGACGAGGGCCGGGCGTGGCGCCAGCCCGTCACGCTCACCCCCGACCAGCGCAACCGCTACCAGCGTCACCTGCTGTTGCCCGAGGTGGGCACGGAGGGTCAGGCGAAGCTCCTCGAGAGCAAGGTGCTGATGCTCGGTGCGGGCGGTCTCGGCTCGCCCGCCGCCCTGTACCTCGCCGCTGCCGGCGTGGGCACCATCGGCATCGTCGACATGGACGAGGTGGACGAGTCGAACCTGCAGCGCCAGATCCTCCACAACCTCGACCGGGTGGGCCTGCGCAAGGTGGAGTCTGCGCGCCAGACCATCGCCAAGCTGAACCCCGACGTGAAGGTCAACATGTACGACACGCGCCTCGATGCGTCCAACATCATGGACATCATCGCCGGGTACGACGTGATTGTCGACGGTGCGGACAACTTCCCCAGCCGCTACCTGCTGAACGACGCCAGCGTGAAGCTGGGCATCCCCGTGGTGCACGGCAGCATCTTCCGGTTCGAGGGCATGGTCTCTGTGTTCCACCCGCTGCGCGGGCCCACGTACCGCGACATGGTGCCCGAGCCGCCGCCGGCAGAGCTCGCGCCGTCGTGTGCCGAGGCCGGCGTCCTCGGCGTTTTGCCCGGCATCGTCGGGTCTATCCAGGCTCTCGAGACGCTGAAGCTGCTGCTCGACCTTGGCGACCCGCTCATCGGCCGGATCCTCTCCGTCGACACCACCGAGATGTCGTTCCGCACCTTCAAGCTGCGTCCCGACCCGACGAACGTGGTCACCCACGAGAACCGTGACCGCATCCAGGTGCGCGATCTCGACGGTCTCTGCGCCCCCTGGCTGTCCCACTAGGCACGGACCGAACCACTAGCGTTCTCGGGGTGACATCCCCGATCGTGATCGTCGGCGCGGGCTTCTCGGGGGCCGTGGTGGCCCGCCAGCTC
>Ga0075471_10002041_pt1 | contig 13417 bp, 10 predicted proteins | sample DEB19_08_DNA_2_FD_74787 | JGI IMG/M metagenome (GOLD analysis project Ga0075471, IMG submission 74787) | Aqueous microbial communities from the Delaware River and Bay under freshwater to marine salinity gradient to study organic matter... | ecosystem: Environmental > Aquatic > Marine > Coastal ... | reverse complement strand
CTTCTGGTCCTCCTGGAAGCCATGACCAGATACGTGAATGCCTTCGCCCTTGCCGTAGATCACCTTCGCCCCCAGCATCATCAGCCGGTCGATGGTGTTCACCACCGAGATGGTGTTACCGGGAATCGGGCTCGCCGAGAAGATGATCGTGTCGGTGCTCTTCACCTGCACCTGCGGGTGCTCGCCGCGGGAGATGCGGCTCAGGGCGGCGAGGGGTTCACCCTGGCTGCCGGTCATCAGCAGCAGGGTTTCGCGATCGGGCAGATCGCGGATCTGCTTGATCGGCACGAACAGATCGTCGGGAGCGCGCATGTAGCCGAGTTCGCGCGCCTTGGCGATCACGTTCAGCATCGAACGACCCAGCAGGCCAACCTTGCGGCCGTTCTTGAGGGCCAGCTCCAGAATCATCGCCACCCGATGAATCGAGCTGGCGAAGGTGGTGATGATCACCCGGCCTTCCGCCTGGGAGATGTGGCGATCGAGGCAGGGGAACACCGAGCGCTCCGGCGGGCAGAAGCCGGGGATCTCCGCGTTGGTGGAATCGCTGAACAGGCACAGCACACCCTGCTCGCCGTAATGGGCGAGGCGAGCCATGTCGAAGGTTTCGCCATCCACCGGCGTGTGGTCGAACTTGAAGTCACCGGTGAAGATCACCGTGCCCACCGGGGTGGTGATGGCCAGCGAGAAGCTGTCGGCCATCGAGTGGGTGTTGCGGATGAACTCCACCGAGAAGTGCTGACCCACCTTCACCACATCCCGCGGGGCCACGGTTTGCAGGATGGTGCGATCCATCACCCCGGCTTCCTCCATCTTGCCGGTGAGCATCGCCAGCGCCAGGCGCGGGCCATGGATCACGGGGATGTTGAAGTTCTTGAGGTGGTGGGCAATGCCACCGATGTGATCTTCGTGACCGTGGGTCACGATCATGCCGCGGATGCGCTTCTGGTTTTCCTTCAGATAACTGGTATCCGGCATCACCACGTTGACGCCGTGCATGCCGTCGCTCGGGAAGGCCAGGCCGGCATCCACCAGCATGATGTCGTCGCCGTACTCGAACACGCAGGTGTTCTTGCCGATCTCATGCAGGCCGCCGAGCGGAATCACGCGCAGGCAGGGCTTGCTTGGGGCAGCGTTGCCATGACGGCCGTTGGTTGAAACAGACATTCAGGAATGAGGTGCCGGCAGAGCCGGCCAGGGAACGGGAGATGTGGCTGAAACAGGGCACCGGCCGCCGGGCGGCTCGGGCGATGGGCCTTGGCGTCAGGTGGGACGCAGGGCTGCCAGAACGGAGGTGAGTCGGTCGCGCACGTCGCTGGAGGCGGAAACGAGGGGAAGACGGGGGGCACCCACGGGCCAGCCGCTCAGTTCGAGCGCGGCTTTGACCGGGATGGGATTGGTGGTGCAGAACAGGGCCTTGCACAGGGGCAGCAGCTGCTCATGCAGCGCCAGGGCCCGGCTGAGTTCACCGGCGAGGAAGGCCTGCACCATCGCCTGGATCTGATCGCCGGCCACGTGGCTGGCCACGCTCACCACGCCGACGGCACCCACCGCCAGCATCGGCAGGGTGAGGGCATCGTCGCCGCTGTAGATGGCCAGGCGTTCGCCGCAGAGGGCCCGCAGGGCGCTCACCTCCTCGGTGGTGCCGCTGGCGGCCTTGAAGCTCACCACATTGGCCAGATCCATCAGCCGCGCCGTGGTCTCGGGGCTGAGGCTGCAGCCGGTGCGGCCGGGGATGTTGTAGAGCATCACCGGCAGCTCGGGCGCCGCCATGGCCACCGCGCGGAAATGGGCCTCCAGGCCCTCCTGCGGCGGCTTGTTGTAGTACGGCACCACCACCAGGGCGCCGTCGGCGCCGAGGGCGGCCGCTTCGCCGATGGCCTCCACCGCCTCGGCGGTGCAGTTGCTGCCGGTGCCGGCGAGCAGCTGGGCGCGCGCGCCAACGGCCGCTTTCACCGCAGTGAACAGTTCGTGCTGCTCGGCCCAGCTGAGGGTGGGCGATTCACCGGTGGTGCCGCACAGCACCAGGCCATCGGAGCCGTGATCCACCAGGTGGACCGCCAGACGGGCAGCCAGCTCGAGATCCACCGCGCCATCGGCGCGGAACGGGGTGACCATCGCCGTGATCACCCGCCCGAACGGGGCCGGTGAGCTGGCGCCGGGGGTGAGAGGAGCGGCGGAGATCGGCATGGCGCTCAGGCGGCGGCGGCCGTGGCGTCGGCAGCGGCGGCCTCGGCCCGGGCCGGATCCAGCAGCAGCTCGGCGATCTGGATGGCGTTCAGGGCTGCCCCCTTGCGGATCTGATCACCGCAGAGCCAGAGCTCGAGGGCGTTGGGCTCGCTGAGGTCCTGACGGATGCGGCCCACCGCCACCGGATCGCGCCCCGTGACATCGGTGGGCATCGGGAAGCGGTTGGCGGCGAAATCCTCGATCAGCTCCACGCCGGGGGCGGCCGCCAGCAGGGCGCGGGCCTCCTCCACCGGGAAGGGCTCGCTGAACTCGATGTTGATCGCCTCCGAGTGCGCCCGCAGCACCGGCACCCGCACGCAGGTGGCCGAGACGCGCAACTCGGGCAGGCCCATGATCTTGCGCGTTTCGTGCAGCATCTTCAGCTCTTCTTCGCAATAGCTGTTGTCCTGCAGCGGCGAGTTGTGCAGGAACAGGTTGAAGGCCAGCGAGTGGGGCAACACCTCACTTTCAGGGGTGCCGCCCTCGAGCACGGTGCGGCTGAGCTGACGCAGTTCCTCCATGGCGCGGGCGCCGGCGCCGCTGGCGGATTGGTAGGTGCTCACCACCACCCGCCGCAGCGGACGCCGGGCCGCCAGGGGCGCCAGGGCGAGCGTCATCAGAATCGTGGTGCAGTTGGGGTTGGCGATCACCCCGTTGTGGGCGAAGGCCGCCTCGGGGTTGACCTCCGGCACCACCAGGGGCACGGAGGGATCCATGCGGAAGGCACTGGAGTTGTCGATCACCACGGCGCCGGCCGCTGCCGCCACGGGAGCCCACTGCTTGGACACCGAACCACCGGCGGAGGCCAGCACCACATCCACCCCCTCAAACGCCTCAGCGCTGACCGGCTCAATCGTCAGGGTCTGGCCGTTCCAGTCCAGGGTCTGACCGGCGGAACGGGGCGACGCCAGCAGGGTGAGCCGGCCCACCGGGAACTGGCGCTCCGCCAGCAGGGTCAGCAGCTCCTGGCCCACGGCGCCGGTGGCACCGAGCACAGCCACGTGCAGGGGCCGCTGCGGCAGAGCGCGGGTGGTGCGGTTGGTGGCGTTGGCGGTGGTCGTGGTCAAGGTGCTGGATGGGGCGGTGGACAGGGGCTCAGACAACGCGTCGAACCGTGCGGTGCGGCCGGACCGGCTGGTCGACCGGGGCTCAGGAGGGCAGGCGTGGAGCGGGCGGAGCCAGGGGAGCAGCGCCTGCGGCTGAAGCGGAGGGACCGGCGCTGCGCTGGCAGCGGGCGGACCTCAAGCGGGGCGGATGCAGCAGATGCGGTGGACGGATCGGACGCGTCGAGGAGGGGATGCACGCCTGAAGCGATCGGTCCGGAATCCATCAGGATTCCGGCAGTTCAGTCTTCAGGGCACTTGTTCTTGCTGTGAACAATACGTGGCCGCGCCGGCCCTGGCGAGGGGTCGTTGCAGGAGTGACACGGGCTGGTTCCTAGGATGGCGGGCTGCCCTGCCGAATCGGTTCGGCCATACCAGCTCCTCTCCCTTCCATGAGTCCTGCCGCCAGCACCGCCGCCCAGCCCAGCACCAAGCCGGCGGGGGCCGAGCTGAAGCTGAGCACCAGCCCCCGTCCCGGCAGCCGGATGGCGGTGGAGATCGCCGTTCCGGCTGGGCGCACCCAGACGGCTCACGACCAGGCGGTGGAGAAGCTGAGCCGCACCATCAAGCTGCCCGGCTTCCGCAAGGGCAAGGTGCCCCGCGCCGTGCTGGTGCAGCAGATCGGGCCCCTGCGCATCCGCGCCACCGCCCTCGAAGACCTGGTGGACAGCGTCTTCCGCGACGCCCTGAGCCAGGCCGACATCGCGGCCATCGGCCAACCCGCCCTCGACGGCGGCTTCGAGGCCCTGCTGGAGCGCTTCGAGCCCGGCCAGGAGCTGAGCCTCACCCTCGAGATGGATGTGGAGCCCACCCCCAGCCTCAAGGCCACCAAGGGGCTGAAGGCCGAGGCCGAGAGCGTGAGCTTCGATCCCGCCCGCATCGATGAACTGATCGAGCAGTCGCGCCGCCAGCTGGCGACCCTGGTGCCCGTGGAGGGTCGCGCCGCCGCCAGCGGCGATGTGGCGGTGATCAGCTTCGCCGGCACCTTCACCGACACCGGTGAGGCGATCAGCGGCGGCAGCGCCGATGCGATGGAGGTGGAACTGGAGGACGGCCGCATGATCCCCGGCTTCGTCGAGGGCATCCTCGGCATGAAGCCCGGCGACAGCAAGACCGTGGCCTGCCAGTTCCCCGAGGAGTACCCCCAGGAGGACGCGGCCGGTCGCCAGGCCAGCTTCGAGATCAGCCTCAGTGAGCTCAAGGCCCGCGAACTGCCCGCCCTTGACGACGCCTTCGCCCAGCAGGCCAGCGACAAGGAGACACTGGCGGAGCTGCGCGCCGACCTGGAGGAGCGCCTCAAGGACGATGCCGAGCGCCGCAATCGCTCCAACCGTCACGACGCCCTGCTGGCGGCCCTGGTGGAGCAGCTCGAGGTGGAACTTCCCGAATCGCTGGTGCAGCAGGAGATCGTCTCGCTGCTGGAGCAGACCGCCGGCCAGCTGGCCCAGCAGGGCATGGACGTGAAGAAGCTGTTCACCCCGCAGCTGATCCAGAGCCTGCGCGAGACCTCCCGGCCCGAGGCCGAAGAGCGCCTGAAGCGCAGCCTGGCCCTCAAGGCCCTGGCCGAAGCCGAACAGCTGGCGGTGGAGGAGGCCGAGATCGAGGCCAAGGTGAAGGAGCTGAGCCGCGGCTTCAGCGACAGCTCCCGCATCGACCCCGCCCGCCTGCGCGCCGCCGTTCAGGAGGACCTGATGCGCGAGACGCTGCTCGGCTGGCTGGAGAGCCACAGCACCATCACGGAGAAGGCTCCGGAGGCGGACGCCGACGCCGAAGGCTGAAGCCCCGTCCCCGCCCGATCCCCATAGATTGGCCGGACTGCTTCCACTCCGGCCGCGTGATCGACGCCCGCTCCCATCACCCGATCCAAAACCGCTGGCTGGGCATCCGGCCTGAGGCCACGATCGCGTCGCCCAGCGCCTCCCCGGGGGTGCTGCCGACGGTGGTGGAGCAGTCGGGGCGCGGGGAGCGGGCGTTCGATATCTATTCGCGCCTGCTGCGCGAGCGGATCATCTTCCTGGGCACCGGCATCGACGATCAGGTGGCCGATGCCCTGGTGGCTCAGCTGCTGTTCCTCGAAGCCGAGGATCCCGAGAAGGACATTCAGATCTACATCAATTCACCGGGCGGATCGGTGACGGCCGGCCTGGCCATCTACGACACCATGCAGCAGGTGGCGCCGGATGTGGTCACCATCTGCTACGGCCTGGCGGCCTCGATGGGCGCCTTCCTGCTCTCCGGCGGCACCAAGGGCAAGCGGCTGGCCCTGCCGAACGCGCGGATCATGATCCACCAGCCCCTCGGCGGCGCCCAGGGACAGGCGGTGGACATCGAGATTCAGGCCAAGGAAATCCTGTTCCTCAAGGACACCCTCAACGGCCTGATGGCCGAACACACCGGCCAGCCCCTGGACAAGATCACCGAGGACACCGACCGCGACTACTTCCTTTCACCGGCAGAGGCGGTTCAATACGGCCTGATCGATCGGGTCGTCGTCGACGGCGCTCCGGTTTGATCCTTAAGGACGGCTGACGAAGCGCGGGATCGCCACGATCCTGGAGTTTCGGGCCCACAGCCCCCAGGACGCTTCTTCCCGCTCCGCCTCCAGCCCCGCCCGATGGCCAAGTTCGATGCCCACCTGAAGTGCTCGTTCTGCGGCAAATCGCAGGACCAGGTGCGCAAGCTGATCGCCGGCCCGGGCGTTTACATCTGCGACGAGTGCATCGATCTCTGCAACGAGATCCTCGACGAGGAGCTGGTGGACGGTCACGGCGGCGCGGCGGGCGCCAGCCGGCAGACGGCTGAACCGAAGGGCAAGAGCCCGGCCAAGAAAACCAGCAAGCCGGCACCCACCCTGGCCCAGATCCCCAAGCCGATGGAGATCAAGGCCCACCTCGATCAGCAGGTGGTGGGCCAGGAAGAGGCCAAGAAGGTGCTGTCGGTGGCCGTGTACAACCACTACAAGCGCCTGGCCTGGCAGGGCGACGGCAAGGGCGAAAGCAACGAGACCGCCACACGCCTGCACAAGAGCAACATCCTGCTGATCGGTCCCACCGGCTGCGGCAAGACCCTGCTGGCCCAGACCCTGGCCGAGCTGCTCGACGTGCCGTTCGCGGTGGCCGACGCCACCACCCTCACCGAAGCGGGCTACGTGGGTGAGGACGTGGAGAACATCCTGCTGCGGCTGCTGCAGAAGGCCGACATGGATGTGGAGCAGGCGCAGCGCGGCATCATCTACATCGACGAGATCGACAAGATCGCGCGCAAGAGCGAGAACCCCTCGATCACCCGCGATGTGTCGGGTGAGGGGGTGCAGCAGGCCCTGCTCAAGCTGCTGGAGGGCACCGTGGCCAACGTGCCGCCCCAGGGTGGCCGCAAGCACCCTTACCAGGACTGCATTCAGATCGACACCAGCCAGATCCTGTTCATCTGCGGCGGCGCCTTCGTGGGCCTCGAGGAGGTGGTGCAGCGGCGCATGGGCCGCAACGCCATCGGCTTCATCCCGGAAGGCGGTCGCAGCCGCAGCCACAAGAAGGATCAGCATGCCGCCCACGTGCTGCGGCATCTCGAACCGGACGACCTGGTGAAGTACGGCCTGATTCCGGAGTTCATCGGCCGTCTGCCGGTGAGCGCCGTGCTGGAGCCCCTCGATGCCCGCGCCCTCGAAGCGATCCTCACCGAGCCGCGTGATGCCCTGGTCAAGCAGTTCCAGGCCCTGCTGAGCATGGACGATGTGCGGCTGGCGTTCGAACCGGGGGCCGTCGAGGCGATCGCCACCGAGGCTCACCGCCGCAAGACCGGCGCCCGCGCCCTGCGCGGCATCGTCGAGGAGCTGATGCTCGATGTGATGTACGAGCTGCCCTCCGACAAGGGCACCAAGGCGTTCACGATCACGCGCGAGCTGGTGGAGGAGCGCACCCGCGCCAAGGTGCTGGCCCTGCCCGGCAGCGACCAGGCCCAGCAGGAGACGGCCTGAGCCCAGGCCCAACGGCGCCGGCGCGGCCGGCATTCCGCCCCGCGCTCCCCTTGCCGGCATCGCCGCGGCGGCGCCAGGGTGAGCCTCCCCGTTCCGGGTTGATGGCCGCCGCCGATCATCTGCAGGTGCCGCGCCAGCACGGCCTGTTCAACCACCACGGCATCGATCTGGGCGACGGCAGCGTGGCCCACTACCTGGAGGGCCGGCAGATCCTGCGCAGCCCCCTGGCGGACTTCAGCCGCGGCCAGCCCGTGAGCGTGGTGCCCTATCTGGAGAGCGACTGCTCCCCGGCCGGCGTGACCCTGCGGCGGGCGATGGGACGGCTGGGGGAGCAGAGCTACAACCTGCTGTTCAACAACTGCGAGCACTTCGCCCACTGGTGCAAGACCGGCCGCCACCGCAGCGCCCAGGTGGAGGACTGGCTGCACACCGGCAGCCTCGGCGCCCTGGCCTTCGGCCAGTTCATGCCCGCCGCCGTGCTCACCGGAGCCCGCATCCTGCTGCGCCAGGGGCTCAGCCTGGAGCCGCAACAGCTGGAGCAGGGCCGCCAGCTGGCCCTGCGCAGCCTCGAGCAGCTCGATGGCCTCAGGCTGAAGCTCCAGAGCCGGCTGGAGCAGGAGCTGGCCCGGGCTGAGGAGCGCTGGGGAGCCGCTGGCAGCGGCGCGGAAGCGGGCGGTCAGTTCGCCAGCCTGCGCCTGGCGGCCCAGCGGCTGGCCGATCAGCTCAGCGCCGTGGAGGAGCTGGAGGGGCGGATCGAACAGCTGCTCGCGCCCGCGAACAGCGCCGGGCAGGGCCAGTAGCCTCCAGCCATGCGGTCCGCCTACCAGCCCCTCCACCACAAGTACCGCCCCCAGCGCCTGGATCAGCTGGTGGGCCAGGAGGCGATCGCCGCCACCCTCAGCAATGCCCTGCGCTCCGGCCGGATCGCCCCGGCCTACCTGTTCAGCGGTCCGCGCGGCACCGGCAAGACCTCCAGCGCCCGCATCCTGGCCCGCTCGCTCAACTGCCTGAGCAGCGATGGCCCCACCCCCGAGCCCTGCGGCAGCTGTGAGCTGTGCCGTGCCATCGCCGCCGGCAATGCCCTGGATGTGATCGAGATCGACGCCGCCTCCAACACCGGCGTCGACAACATCCGCGAACTGATCGAGCGGTCGCGCTTCGCGCCGGTGCAGGCGCGCTGGAAGGTCTATGTGGTCGACGAGTGCCACATGCTCTCGACCGCGGCCTTCAACGCCCTGCTCAAGACCCTGGAGGAGCCGCCGCCGCGGGTGGTGTTCGTGCTGGCCACCACCGATCCACAGCGGGTGCTGCCCACGATTCTCAGCCGCTGCCAACGCTTCGACTTCCGCCGCATCCCCCTGGATGCCCTGGAGGGGCACCTGGGCTGGATCGCCGAGCAGGAGCAGATCGCGATCACGGCCGAAGCCCTGCACGTGGTGGCCCAGCGGGCCCAGGGCGGCCTGCGCGATGCCGAGAGCCTGCTTGATCAGCTCAGCCTGCTGCCGCCGCCGATCGAACCGGCCGCCGTCTGGGAGCTGCTGGGGGCGGTGCCGGAGCAGGAGCTGCTGGAGCTGGCGAGCGCCCTGGCCGAGGCCGAACCGCTCGCGGTGATCGAGGCCAGCCGCAACCTGCTGGAGCGGGGCCGCGAGCCGGGGGCGGTGCTGCAGGGCCTGGCGGGTCTGCTGCGCGATCTGGTGCTGGCGGGCGTGGCGCCCCAGCGCCTGGAGCTCACCGGCTTCTCCCCCCAGTTCCGCAGCGAGCTGCCGGCCCTGGCCCGCCGCCTCGGCAAGGCCCGCCTGCTGCAGTGGCAGGCCCAGCTCAAGGGCAGCGAACAGCAGCTGCGCCAGAGCGTGCAGCCGCGGCTGTGGCTGGAGGTGCTGCTGCTGGGCCTGTTGGCGGAGCCCGCCGCCGCCACGGCCGCAGCCAGCCCGAGCCCCAGCACCGCACCCGCTCCGGCATCCAGGCCGGCAGAGCCAGCCAAGCCGGTGGAGCCCATCGTGGCGATGGCCGAGCCGACGGCGGTGGTCCAGCCGACAGCGCTGGCCGAGCCAACAGCCGCAGCCAGCCCGCAGCTACCGGTGCTGCCCAGCCCCGGCGAAGCCCAGCCCGCGGCCGCCCCCAGCGGCGGCGCTGCCGCGCCCCAGGCCGCCACGGATCTGGCGGAGCTGTGGCAGCAGATCCTGGCCGGGCTGCAGCTCCCCTCCACGCGCATGCTGCTCTCGCAGCAGGCCGTGCTGGCCCGCCTCGACAGCCAGCGGGCCGTGGTGCAGGTGGCCGGCAACTGGATGGCCATGGTGCAGAGCCGCCTGCCCCTGCTGGAGAAGGCCGTGGCGGATGCGCTCGGCAGCCCCCGTCAGGTGATGCTCGAAGCCGGTGGCGCCCCAGCCGCGCCGGCGGGCAGCCCAGTGCCCCCCCCACCGCCAGCCGTCCCGGCGGCCGCGGCCGCCATCCCGCAGGCGCCGGCCCCAACCGCTGCGATCCCGGCGCCGCCGGTCGCCGCACCGCCCACCGCAGTCGCCAGCGAGCCAGTCAGCGAGCCGGCAGCCCAGGCGGCACCGCAGAGCCCCACCCCGGCCGCACCGCAACCGGCGGCAGCGACAGCGACGGCACCAACCCCGGCACTGCCCGGCCTGATCGACGACAAGGCCAAGCGCCTGGCGGAGTTCTTCAACGGCGAGGTGGTGCCGCTGGAGGGACCGTTGCCGGAGCTGGGTGAAGGCGGAGACGCCGCCGCCTGAAGCCCCGGGCCAGGATCAGGAGATCTGGGTGGTGAGGTCGGGGTCGGCGTCGGCCAGAGGCTCCTCCGCCTCGCCCGGCAGCGGGTCATCGCTGGGCCCTCCGCCCACATGCAGCGTCTTGGCCCACACCAGACGCTTCGGCAGCAGGGCCATGCGCAGGCTGGTGTAGGGGATCACCACGAACCAGTGGCCCAGATAGACGATGCCCAGGGCCAGGTTGAGCGGATGCATCGCCGGCAGGGCGGGGCCTTCGCTGGGCCTGCGGCAGCCGACCAGAATCGCCCCCCCGGACAGCCCGAAGGCCACGAACGACAGCGGCCAGAGCGCCGGAGCCGTGCCGGTGAGCAGCGCCCCGAGCAGATCGGCCACCGCCATCACCGGCAGCACGTACTGCAACAGGAAGAAGCCAGTGAGATCGAGCTTCTGGCCGGCGGAGAGATCCGGACCGCTCAGGCTGCCCCAGTAGTCGAAGAAGCGCTGCAGGCCACCCTCCGCCCAGCGCTGGCGCTGACGCCAGAGCGAGCTCAGCGCCGTGACGGCCTCCTCCTGCACCGGCGGATCCCAGAGCACCCCCACGGACTGCTGCTGCACCAGCAGACGGAAGCTCAGATCAAGATCATCCGTGACGGTGGCCTCGTTGAAGCCGTCGCAGGCCAGCACCGCCTCGCGGCGCAGCAGCTGGCCGTTACCCCGCAGCTCCACCACACCACCGGAGCGCAGCCGACCCTGCTGGATCACCGCATCCAGGGCCATCTCCATGGCCTGGGCACGGGTCAGCCAGTTGTCCTCGGCATTGACGACGGCCTTGCGCAGCTGCACAGCCGCCCAGTCGCCGGCCTCGGCGAACGGCACCAGCCGCTCCAGCACATCGGCCTGCAACTCGGCATCGGCATCGAGCACCATCAGCCAACGGCCCTGCAGCTGGGGCAGCACCGTGTTCAGGGCCCCAGACTTGCCACCACCGGCATCGCGGCTGCGGCGCACCACCTGCAGCTGGGGGTAGCGGCGCTGATAGGCGGACAACACCTCGGGGGTGCGGTCCTCGCTGCCATCGTCGACCACCCAGAACCGCAGGCGACCCTCGGGGTAGCGCACCTGGGCCAGGCGCTCCACCAGCCGACCGATCACCGCCTCCTCGTCGCGGGCGGCCACCACCAGATCCAGCTGCGGCCAGTCCGTCAGCGCCTCGGCGGAGACCGCCGACGGCCTGAGCAACGGCAGAAACACCGTGCGCAGGGCGTAGGCGCCCAGCAGCAGCGTCAGGGCCAGGGCCGGCCACAGGCGCTGGTCAGCCGGCAGCAGATGCGGCGCCACACCGGCGAGCAGGCAGCCCAGCACGAACAGCGCGGCCTTCGGTCGGCGGGCTCCTGGGGCTGTGCCGCCGGCGGCCATGGCGCTCTCCATCGAGGGCTGAACTTTAAAGGCCGCCTCTAAGGAGCCTCTCGGGAGGGCACAGGCGCGCTCAGGGCCTCCAGCGGCAGGAGTCGGGTGCCCGGGTAGTAGTGGCTGAGAATCCGCTCCAGGCTCCAGCCCCTGCCCGCCAGATCGATCGCGCCGGCCTGGGACAGTCCGGCGCCGTGGCCGAAACCACCCCCCTCCAGGCGCCAGATGCCGGGTCCGGCCGGCGCCAGCACGAACAGGGTGCTGGGCAGGGTGCGCAGGGTGCGGCGGATGGCATCACGGCTGAGCACCAGCTCGCCGGCGCTGCCCCGCAGGGCCAGGCGCACCACCCGGCCACTCGGGCCGCGTTCAAGCACCTGCAGCTGCTGCAGACGGCCCAGGCCGGCGGCGGCGGGCCCCAGGGCCCTGGCGATCTGATCGCGATCCAGCCGGCGGCTCCAGCGGAACAACGGATGGGAGCTGCCATAGGCCTGCCCCCCCTGCTGCAACAGCCGGCGCAGGCTGGCCTCGGCGCGCAGGGGCAGGGGAGTGGCGGTCACCAGCGCGGTCGGACCGTCCACCGCGGCGCGCAGATAGGGGAGCGGCGGGCCGGCCCAGGCCTCCTCGTAACCGGCCGCCACGCCACCGTTGCTGGCGTGATACACCGCATGGATCGGCTGCTGATTCCAGCTCAGCACCCGGCCACGGGTGGCGCTGATGGCCCGGCGCACCCCGGCTCCAGCCTGGCGGGGATCGCTGTACACCTGGCACTGGGTGTCGGCGCAGAGGTGATAGCCATCCACCCGGAAACGGTGCTGGTTGCGCAGGGCCCAGGTGCGGGCCAGCACCGCCTGGGCCGCCAGGGCGCTGGCCGGCGCCGAAGCCCCGATCTCATGGGGCAGCACCCCCTCCAGGTAGCGCTCGAGCGGCACCTGCTCCACCAGCGACCAGCTGCCGTAGGCATCGGCCTGCAGCCGGAACGGCCCGGCGTAGAGGCCGCCCTGCCAGCGCAGGCCGCGGGGGGCTGTGATCTGCAGCGGCCCCTGCAGCCGGCGCCAGCCCGCGGGGGTCTGCAGTTCGGGCTGCAGCTGCTGACTCAGGCGCAGCCGCTGCAGGCGCGGGCGCTGACCGGCCGGGGGCGGCAGGCCGGGTTCCGCCCACACCTGCCAATCCGCGGGATGGGCCACCACCACCTCGCGCCCCTCACGGCGCCAGGCCAGGGCCACCTGCTCGGCCGATTCGAAGCTCGGGAAGGGGCCGAGCACCTGCCGCTCGAGCTGCAGCGGCTGCGGCAGCGGCACGGAGCGCCAGCGCAGCTGCAGCTGCGCCCCGCTGTGGCGCTCGCCGCGTGCATCCACCAGCTGCAGAGGAGCGCCAGCCCCCAGCAGCTGCAGGGGGGCCTGTCCCAGGTGAGCCGCCAGGGCCACCCACAGCTCGGGGCGCTCGGGCCGCACAGCCGGTGGGGCCGGCACGGCCGGGCGGATCAGCGCCGCAGCCGGACGACAGCCGCCCGTCAGCAGAGCCAGGGCCAGGAAGGCCGGCAGGGCACCCCGGCGCAGGGGTGCGGCGTAGGGAGCAGGAGCAGCAGGCGCCAAGGCAGCGGCGGCCCCGCAGCCGGGGCCGGCAAGGAGCTTCGACCCTAGGGGGAGTTGGCGGAAGGGACTTCCAGGTCGTACCCTCATCGTTTGTGCCCGAGCGCGCTACGCAAATGCCGAAGCTCAAGACCCGCAAAGCAGCCGCCAAGCGGTTCAAAGCCACCGGCAGCGGGAAGTTCATGCGCCGCCACGCTTTCCGCAATCACCTGCTCGACCACAAGAGTGCCAAGCGCAAGCGGCACCTCGGCACCATGGCCGTGGTGGATGAGCGCGATGCGGACAACGTGAGCGCGATGCTCCCCTACAGCTGAGCTGCGTCAGCTGAATCCGCTGTCTTCGACCTAACTACTGAGAACCATTCATGGCCCGCGTCAAGAGGGGCAACGTCGCCCGTAAACGCCG
>Ga0075471_10002039_pt1 | contig 13423 bp, 13 predicted proteins | sample DEB19_08_DNA_2_FD_74787 | JGI IMG/M metagenome (GOLD analysis project Ga0075471, IMG submission 74787) | Aqueous microbial communities from the Delaware River and Bay under freshwater to marine salinity gradient to study organic matter... | ecosystem: Environmental > Aquatic > Marine > Coastal ... | reverse complement strand
GACAACGCCGACGCCACGCACAACCCGACCTTCCACCAGATCGAGGGCCTTTACGTGGACAAGCACGTCACCGTCGGCGACCTCAAGGGCACCGTCGAAGCCGTGTTCAAGGACGTGCTTGGCAGCGACGTGAAGCTCCGCTTCCGCCCGCACTACTTTAGCTACACCGAGCCGAGCCTGGAAATCGATTTCACCAACGCCCTCGTGAAGAAGCTCGGCAAGGACTGGCTGGAGATCGCCGGCTGCGGCATGGTGCACCCACAAGTCTTCGAGAACGTCGGCTACGACCCCGAAGTCTGGACCGGCTGGGCCTTCGGCTTCGGCATCGAACGCATCGCCATGCTCCGCTACGGCATCACGGACATCCGGTTATTCTACGAGAACGACATTCGTTTCCTCCGCCAGTTTTAATTATACCTCTCTCCTCTCGACATGAAAGTCACCCTTAACTGGCTCAAGCAATACGTTGATTTCAACTGGTCGCCCGAGGAACTCGCGGAGCGGCTCACCATGCTCGGCCTCGAAGTCGAGGGCGTGCAGAAGCTCGGCGGCGAGCTTGTGGGTGTCGTCGTCGGACAGGTGCTCGCCAAGGACAAAGTCGCCGGCTCGGACAAGCTCTCCGTCAACCGCGTCGCCGACGGCACTGGCGAGCGCACCATCATTTGCGGCGCGCAGAACCACCAGCCGGGCGACAAGGTGGCGGTCATTCTGCCGAACTTCGCACTGCCGCTCAAAGCCGGCGAGAAGGAGCCGTTCGTCATCAAGGAGCGCAAGGTCTTCGGCGTCGTGAGCCAGGGCATGATGTGCTCGAACAAGGAACTCGACCTCGGCGAGGACGGCGACGGCATCATCATCCTGCCGCCGGACGCGAAGGTCGGCCAGCCCTTCGCCGAGCATCTCGGCCGCGCGGGCAGCGACGTGGTGTATGACCTCGAAGTCACGCCGAACCGGCCGGACCTCAACAGCGTCATTGGCATCGCGCGGGAGATTGCGGCGTTGACGGGGAATCCACTCAGGCTGCCAGTCATCAGTAATCAGTGTTCAGTGGCCAGTGAGGAAGTCGGCAAGTTCGTCGCAGTGAAGTTGCAGGAGCCGGAGCTTTGCCCCCGCTACACGGCGCGCGTCGTGACGGGCGTGAAGGTGGGGCCAAGCCCGGACTGGCTACGGCAGACATTGGAAAAAGTCGGCATCCGCAGCATCAGCAATGTCGTGGACGTGACGAACTACGTGATGCTGGAGACCGGCCAGCCGCTGCATGCGTTCGATTACCACCTCATCGCGAAAGGCGCGGACGGCAAGCCCACCATCGTGGTGCGTCGTGCGGCGGCAGACGAGAAGTTCAAGACGCTCGACAATCAGGAGCGCACGCTCACCGGCGACATGCTCCTCATCGCCGACGAGCAGAAGGGCATCGCCCTCGCCGGCGTCATGGGTGGCGCGAACACTGAGATTCGTGACGACACCAAGGACGTGCTCATCGAGAGCGCCTACTTCGCGCCCACGAACATCCGCCGCACCAGCAAGGCCCTCGGCCTGCGCAGCGAGTCCAGCTACCGCTTCGAGCGCGGCTGCGATGTGGGCATCGCCGACTACGCCAGCCAGCGTGCGGCGCAGCTCATTTTGGAGACAGCTGGTGGCACGCTCGTTCCCGGTGTGGTGGACGCTTATCCCAAGCCCGCCCAGCCGAAGGAGATTTCGCTGCGGTTTGCAAAAACCACCGAACTGCTCGGTGTCGCCATCGAGCCAGAGCAACAAGCCAAGTTCCTTGCCAGCCTAGGCCTTACCGAATCCCCAATCCGCAATCAGGAATCAGCAGCTTTCTCCATCCCGACCTTCCGCGTGGACCTCAAACGCGAGGTGGACCTCATCGAGGAAATCGCCCGCCTGCACGGTGTGGACAAGATTCCCAGCACCGTCCCGCGCGGCGCAGTCGGCACCAACGCGTTCGACGCTGTGTATGACCAGCTCGCCGATGTGCGCCGCCTGCTCACTGGCTTGGGCTTGAATGAAGCGCAGGGGCAAACTTTGGTGAGCCTTGCCAACTGCCGCCTGCCCGAGGCCGAAGTCGTGAAGTTGGCAAACCCACTCAGCGCCGACATGGATGTGCTGCGCCCGAGCCTGCTGCCTGGCCTCCTCGACACGCTCCGGCACAATCTGAACCGGAAGAACTACGACGTGGCGCTGTTTGAGATTGGTCGCGTGTTTACCAACGTGAACGGCCAGCCCAAGGAGGAGCGCCGCGTCGCCATCGCGCTGACCGGCGCGCGCGCGCTGGCGTTCTGGAGCGGCGACGATCGCGCCGCGAAGTTCGATGCGATGGACTTGAAGGGCATCGTCGAAGACTTGCTGGAGCACTTCGGCCTGCGTGGCATTCAGTTTGGCAAGCGCGCCGAGCCGACCGCGCTGTTCCTCGAATCCGCCGCCGTCACGCTCGGCGGCAAGGTGCAACTCGGCGAACTCGGCCAGCTCCTGCCCGCGCTCGCGAAACAATACGACCTGCGCGACGCCGTCTTCCTCGCCGAATTGCGGCTGGACGAACTCATCGCGCGCGGCAACCGCAGCAAGTCCTTCAAGCCGTTGCCGCAGTTCCCCGCCAGCCGCCGCGACGTGGCGATGCTCGTGCCCGAGGCCACCACCCACGACTCCGTGCTATCCGCCGTGAAACAGGCCAAGCCCGCGAACTTGGAGAGCGTGGAGCTGTTCGACGTGTTCCGGGGCAAGAACGTGCCTGCCGGCCAGAAGAGCCTCGCCTACGCCTTCACCTACCGTGCCGCCGACAAGACGCTCACCGACAACGACGTGAACGCCGCGCACACGAAGGCGGTGGACGCGCTGAAGCAGAAGTTGCAGGCCACGGTGCGGGAGTGAAGGGCCGAATGGTGTCCGGCCCCAGCACTCCGGCTGATCAAACTCGGTTCCCCGCCTTGCCCTGACTTCTTCGCACGGGCACACTGCGCGGCCACATGCGCGAAACCATCCGCAACTGGACGGAAGACGCCGAGACTTTCGTGCTCGAAGTCATATTCGAGCAGCGCAAGGGCAAGCGCGCCGCGCTCCTGCGCACCACGCTGCTTGGCCTATCGAAGGTCTTCACGGTCCTCGTGAAACTCCGCCTGTTCCTCTATAACGTCCGCATCCTCCGCGACGCCACGCTCGGCGTGCAGGTCATCGCCGTCGGCAATGTCACCGTTGGCGGCACGGGCAAGACGCCGGTCGTCGAGAAGTTTGCGCGTGAGCTGACCGACTCCGGACGCAAGGTCGCCATCCTCTCGCGCGGCTACCGCTCCAATCCCGGCCCGCTTGGCCCGCGCCTGCTGAACAAGCTGCTCCTCCGCGAGGACACCACCCCGCCGCGCATTGTTTCCGACGGCAAGAACCTACTCCTCAACTCTGAGACGGCCGGTGACGAGCCTTACATGCTCGCGAGCAACTTGAAGGATGTCGTCGTGCTCGTGGACAAAGACCGCGTGAAGGCGGGCCGTTACGCCATCGCCAAGTTCGGCTGCGACACGCTGCTGCTCGACGACGGCTACCAATACTGGAACCTGCGCGGCCGCCGGAAGGACATCGTGCTGGTGGACTGCCAGCAGCCCTTCGGCAACGAGCACCTGCTCCCGCGCGGCACGTTGCGCGAGCCGCCGTCGCACCTCGACCGCGCCAGCGTCATCTTCCTCACCAAGAGCGACGGTGACACCGCGCGCCTCCGCGCCCGCATCGCCAAGCACAACCCGAAGGCCAGCGTGGTCGAGTGCGTCCACCACCCGCTTTACTTCGAGGATGTGTTCACCGGCGAGCGGATGGACCTCAGCTTCCTCAAGGGCAAGAAGGTCGCGAGCTTCAGTGGCATCGCGCAGCCGGAGAGCTTCGAGGCCAGCCTCGTGAAGCAGGGCGCCGAGCTGGTCTATTCCAAGCGATTCGCTGACCACCATCGCTTCACGCAGCAGGAAGTCCTCAACGCCATCAACCGCGCGAAGAAGCGCCAGGCAGAGATCATCGTGACGACGCAGAAAGATGCCGTGCGCTTCCCGAAGATTGACCGCCGCGACCTGCCCATCTGCTTCATGCGTGTGGAAATCAAAATCCTCTCCGGCGCGAAGGACTTCCAGGATTGCGTGCGGCAGATTTGTTTCAAGTGAATGCAGACCGGGTGCAAATCGCCGGTTGTCGCGGCACGGGCCTTCAGCTAGTTTCCAACCATGCCACAAGCAGTGCATCTCGAACTCGAAGTGCCAGATGAACTCGCCCGGATTCGGCTTCCGGCAGGAGTCCAGCACCGCCTCACCCAGCTCCTCGACCAGCAGGATGCCGGCAAGCCGCTGACTGACGACGAGCGGCACGAAGCGGAAGGGTTGGTGGACTTGGCAGAACTGCTGTCCGTCCTGCGCGCGCGGGCGGAGCGGCTGGGCGGATTGGCGGCATGACCATCCCGGCCAGTCTGCGGCGGCAAGTCGTGGAACGGGCGGACAACCGCTGCGAGTATTGTGGGCTTTCACAAGCGGGTCAGGAGGCGCTCTTCCATGTGGATCACATCGTGCCCGTTGCAGCGGGAGGCCGGACTTCACTCGAAAACCTTGCGCTCGCCTGTGTCTCCTGCTCGCTGCGGAAAGGAGCACGTGAAGAGGTGGTGGATCCGCAAACCGGAAAACTGGTGAGCCTGTTTCATCCACGCCGTGACTCGTGGCACAGCCACTTCAAGTGGGACGGTTTTAGAGTTGTCGGCCTGACACCGGCGGGCCGGGCCACTGTGGGTGCTTTGCAAATGAACCGTCCCCTCGCGCTGGCAATCCGCGAGGAAGAAGCGCACCGACATCGGCATCCGCCGCCCACTTCGTGAACAGCCAAGACCATTCTGGCGCGAAGGACTTTCAGAACTGCGTGCGACAGATTTGTTTCAAGTGAAAGTTCAGCATCATCAAGCAAGGCTGCTGCGCTCGTCTGCGTTCACGCGACTTGAGTTGGTCATCACCGTCCTGCTTGTCGTGCTCATTATCTTCGTGGCCTTGAGTATGAGGAAAGCCTTGCGGCTCCACGCCGACCCGGTCGAGTGCGCTAACAATCTACAGTATGTTGGGCTGGCTCTGCGGATCTGGGCCAACGATCACGGTGACAAGTTTCCAACCATGGTCTCAACTAACCTTGGAGGCTCTCAGGAATACGCCGAAACCGGGCAAGTCTTTCGCCACTACTTATCGCTCTCGAACCAGTTGGGATCGCCATTGAAGTTGGTGTGCCCGGCTGACTCCCGACGTGCGAGCCGGGACTGGGCTTCGCTAGCGAACGCGAACATCAGCTACTTCATAAGCCTCGATGCTGAGGACCGTGGCGGCGGCATGCTTTGGATTGGTGACAGGCATTTGGAGAGCCGTCCCAGCCAATCTGGGAGCCTGTTAGTCTTAACTCCAAAAACCAGCGTGAACTGGGGGCCAGCCCTGCACGGTGAAATGGCCGGCAACGTCATGATTGATGGCGTTGTCCAACCGGTTTATGCGCCGGAGTTGACCAAGTTCGTTCAAAAGAGCCTGACGGGCACGGTGCCCAACCGATTGGAATTCCCCTGATGGATGTTCTTCTCACCACTCTCGCCCGCGTCGTGGTCGCGTTCTTGCAAGCGCTGTCGCTTGGAACCGTGGCTTGGCTGGGGCGGGCGTTTGGCGCGGTTGCGTGTGTGCTGGATGGGCGGCATCGCAAGGTTGCCCAGCGGAACATCGCGGAGTGTTTCCCGGAGAAATCCGCTGTCGAGGTTCGCGCACTGGCCCGCGAGAATTTCCAGCGCATCGGCGAGAGCTTCGCCTGCGCGGTAAAGACCGCGAGTCTTGACGATGCCGGTATCCGCGCCGTGACCGAATTTGTGGGCGCGGAGAAATTCCCCAAGGCAGCGGCAGGTGAGAAGCCACGCAGCATCGTGTGCGCGGTTGGACACTTTGCGAATTTCGAGCTGCTGGGCCGCACCGGACTCTTCGTGCCGGGCTATCAGACGGCCACAACCTATCGCGGGCTGCGGCAGGAGGGGCTGACGCGTGTGATGCAGGAGCTGCGTGAGAAGTCCGGCTGCCTCTTCTTTGAGCGTCGCAAGGATGCCAACGCGCTCAAGGCCGCGATGAACCAGCCTGGGATGATACTTGGACTCTTCACCGACCAGCACGCGGGCGACCGTGGCGCGCGGCTGCCGTTCTTCGGACGCGACTGTTCCACGAGCGTTGCGGCTGGAGTGCTCGCGCTCCGCTACGACTGCCAGCTCTTCACCACCATCTGCCACCGCATCGCGCCGGGCCGCTGGCGCATCGAGGTGGGCGACGAGATTCCCACGCACCTTAACGGTCAGCCTCGCTCCACCGAGGACATGGCCCGCGACATGAACCGTGCGTTCGAGGCTGCCATTCGTCGTGACCCGGCGAACTGGTTTTGGGTTCACAACCGTTGGAAGGAAGGGAAGTGGCGGGGTGGCACGGGAGAGGATAGAGCAAAGAAGATAGAAGATAGCGAATCGGCATGAGCACTCCTGTCTATCCTCTATCCTCTACCCTCTATCCTCGCCGCCTGCTCGTGCGCGGCGTGAACTGGATTGGCGATGCCGTGATGACCACGCCCGCGTTGCTGCGACTGCGCGAGGCACTGCCGGATACTCACATCGTGCTGCTCACGCATGAGAAGTTGGCGGGGCTGTGGGCGGGACATCCGGCGGTGAACGAGGTCATCCCGTTTGCGCCGAAGGAGGGTGTTTTCAGTATCGCGCGCCGTTTGCGCGAGGGGGGCTTCGACACCGCACTCGTGCTACCCAACTCCATCCGCACCGGGTTGGAAGTGCGCTTGGCCGGGATTCCTCGGCGCATCGGCTACGCAGGGAGCTGGCGGAACTGGCTGCTCACCGACGCGGTGCCTTGGCGCACGGACGTGGTGAAGATGCGGAAGCGGACGGTGGAGGAAGTGCGGCGGTTGGTGGCGGAAGCGGACGGGAGCGCGGCCTTCAGGCCGCAGCAGGCACCATCGCCGGACGGACGTTCCTGCGGCGTAAACGCCGCGCTCCAGGCGAGTCACCACATTTTCCATTACCTTCACCTCGCCGCCGCGCTCGGTGCGAAGCCGGAGCCGCTCGGGCCGTTCATTGCCGTTACGGATGCCGAAGTCGCGGCGGTGAAAGCGAAGTTTCAACTTCCTGACGGTTTGCTCGTTGGCCTCAACGCGGGCGCGGAATACGGCCCGGCCAAGCGCTGGCCAGCCGACCGCTTCATCGCCGCTGCGAAGGAACTTCGCGATCGGCTCCACTGCGGATTCGTCATTTTTGGAGGCCCAGCAGACAACGCGCTTGCCACCGAAATCGCGGAGGCACTCGCCACTGCGCCGGCGGTCAGTGTTACGAATCTCGCGGGCCGCACCTCGCTGCGTGAGCTTTGCGCCGCGCTGCGCGCCTGCCGTGTCGTGCTGACGAACGACACGGGGCCGATGCACCTGGCCGCTGCCGTGGGCGCGCGGTTGGTCGGGCTCTTCGGGAGCACCTCGATTGAGCTGACTGGTCCGGGACTGCCCGGAGATGCGCGCCACATTCTCCTCCGTGGCGAAGCGCCTTGCGCGCCGTGTTTCTTGCGCGAGTGCCCGATTGATTTCCGCTGCATGAAGAGCCTGACAGTCGAACGGGTGGTTCAGGCGGTGCAACGGGCAGCTCAGTTGGAGGGCTGAGAAATGCGGGCAAGAATGCGCTTGTGCGCACTGGTGAAAGGCCGCTGGTGCAACTCGGCCAATGTGAGCCAGCAGAAGCGTTCCTCCGTCCGTGGAAGTTTCGCCTTCAGCGCAACGCGGAAGGCCCACTGCGTAATCCGGTAACGAGTGATGGTGTGTTTGACCTCGCACAGCGGTTCGCAGTGTGCTCTGACTTGGAGAAGGTGCTTCAACGAAGTCGCCGGAGTGCCGCGCTGCCCGGTGACTTCGAGATTCGGAAACTCCCACAGACCCGAGTTTACGACGCCAGCGGGTCGCTGCGTCACGAGGAACTTTCCATCGCGCTCCACGACGAAAGTGTGGAACTCGCGGCTGCTCGCAGCGGCGCGCCGGCCGAGGTTCGGCAGTTCATCCACGCGGCCGTCACGGTGCGCGGCGCAGTGGGCGCGCACGGGGCAGAGGAGGCATTGCGGATTCTGCGGCGTGCAAACGGTCGCGCCGAGCTCCATGAGGGATTGGTTCAATGCTGAACACGGACCGGAGATGACAAGGGGCGTAATGCGTAATGCATAATGCGTAAGCGGAGTGGCGGCTTCCACGAGGCGGGTGGCGAGCTGCCATAGTTGCTCGTTGGTTGCCTTGTCACGCGGGTTTTCGCCAATGGCGAAGAGGCGGGTGAGGACGCGGATGACGTTGCCGTCGAGAATGGGGGCCGGCGCGTTGAAGGCGATGCTGGAAATCGCACCGGCGGTGTAGCGGCCCACACCGGGCAGCGCGAGCACGGCGTCGAAGTCGCGAGGGAACTGGCCATCGTGCGTGGCGACGATTTGTTGTGCGGCCTTTTGCAGGTTGCGGACGCGCGTGTAATAGCCGAGGCCTTCCCAGAGTTTCAGGAGCCGTTGCTCCGGCGCGGCGGCGAGCGCGGCGACGTTGGGCAACTCACGCATCCAGCGTTCCCAATATGGGATGACGGTCTTCACCTGGGTCTGCTGGAGCATGATTTCGCTGACCCAGATGGCGTAGGGGTCGAGCGTGCGCCGCCACGGGAGGTCGCGGGCGGCGGTGGCGAACCAGTCGAGCAAGGCGGGAGCGAGGGAACGCGGAATGGCGGAGTGGAGGGACTTCGAGCTTTGAACCTTGAGCTTGGAACTGGCGGGCAGACGCGGCACGGCGCGCAGTTTGCACTCGAAACCCGAAACGCCAAACCCGAAAGTCCCCGCCGTGAAACCGCTGACAATGCACACGTGCAAGCTGACGGACGAGCAGGCCGCCGCGCTGGACGCTCACTTGCGCGAGCACGGTTTCAAGCCGCGCACGGTGCCTTACGCGCGGTTCGCGGGGGAAAAGGACAAGCTGAACGTCGTTTTTTACGAGAGCGGCAAGCTGGTCGTGCAGGGCAAGGGCACGCAGGAGTTCGTCGAGTTCGTGCTGGAGCCGGAGGTTTTGAAACAGGCAGAGCTGGGCTACGAGGAGGTGCTGCACCCGGAAATGTTCGTGGCGCGCATCGGCGTGGACGAGTCGGGCAAGGGTGATTTCTTCGGGCCGCTGTGCGTGGCGGCGGTGTATGTGAACGAGTCCGTTGTGCGCGCGTGGAAGGACGCGGGCATCCAAGACTCGAAGAACATCGGCAGCGACCGGCGCATCGCGGACCTGGCAACGGTGATTCGCGAGACGCCCGGCTGCCACAGTGAGGTGCTCACACTCGGCGGCGTGAACTACAACCAGCGCTATCGCGACATTGGCAGCTTGAATCCACTGCTCGCCAAGGGGCATGTGAACTCCATCCTTGCCGTGCTGGCCCCGGCGCATCACCTGAATCCGCCGCCGGAGCACGCCATCATTGACCAGTTCGCCGCGACCGAGGCGACGGTGGCGCGCGAGGCGAAGGCGCGGGGGTTGAAGCTAAAGATTGTCCAGCGGCACAAGGCGGAAGAAGACTTGGCGGTGGCGGCGGCTTCCATTCTGGCGCGGCACGCGTTCGTCACTGGGCTGGCGGCGATGGGCCGGGAAATTGGCGTGGAGTTGCCGAAGGGCGCGTCCACCGCCGTGGACAAGGTGGCGAAGCAAATCGTCGAGCAACACGGCGTCGGGACGCTGGCGCGCGTGGCGAAGATGCACTTCCGCACGGCGCTGCGCGCACAGGGCCTGCCGGAACCGCCGAGGGTGGAGTGGCGGCGCAAGTGAGCGGACGTTGTTGCCAGAGTTTCCAGTTTACAGGCAGAGGTTCGTTGTTAGCATTCGCCACTTGCTACTATCTATGAAGAAGATCGAGGCCATCATCAAACCGTTCAAACTGGATGAAGTGAAAGAGGCGCTGACCAAGTCGGGCATTGAAGGGATGACGGTGACTGAGGTGAAGGGATTTGGCCGGCAAAAAGGCCATACGGAGATTTACCGTGGCAGCGAATACACGGTGGATTTTCTGCCCAAGCTAAAGCTTGAGATTGTGGTGGCGGACGGGAACGTCCAGACAGCCGTGCAGGCGATCGTCACGGCGGCAAAGACCGGTAAAATCGGTGATGGGAAGGTCTTTGTGAGCCCGGTGGAGACGGTGATCCGCATTCGCACGGAGGAGGCAGGCGATCAGGCGGTTTGAGGGACGGTTGGGTTGCTTGCCCTCGCCAAGACCGGTGAGTTTTTTTGTTGCCTGTGGCAAATGAAAGGACGCAGGCCGCTCTGAAATAAAGACATCTTTTTTGCTTTACTCCCACCGTCGTAAAATTGTCCTCCCTGGACCCACTCTGAAGTCCACGCTTTGGCCCGGAAAACTCCACAAAAACCCTGATAATACGGCCTCAAAGCAGGTTGTGAATAACTTGCGGACAAGTCCCAACAAAATGTCCTTCCCGCCACCGGGGCGGTGCCCTACAAGCATCCGCAGATATGACTCATTCACTGGCTCTGCAGCGAAGGAACGTTTTTCCTCGAAAATTAAAAAACGAGCGCTGCAACTTGCTGATGCCGAATGTGTTGCGTTGAATTAAAACCGCAAAAACCGCCCCAATGAACCACCCCGACTCGAACTTGTTCCCGGCTCAAAAGTCCGCAGAAAACAGCGGCTTTATCGGTGTTGCGGGACTGTAACAGCGTGTCGTGAATAAGCAGTTCGAAACCCAATTTCCGCCTTCCACCCCGTTGATGCAGCTCACCGCCGATAATATCTGGTCCCAAGCGCAGGAAAGCCTCCGCTCCTTGCTCAATCCCGAGCTCTATCAGCTCTGGTTTGGTCCCCTCCGCGCGGCCGGGATGGATGCGGAGACTTTTACGTTGGAAGTGCCCAATGATTTTTGCGAGGTCTGGCTCAAGGACAACTACCTCGGCCTGCTTCGCGATGTGGTGGCCACCGCGACTGGCAAGCAGTTAGAAGTCTGCTTCCGGGTGGCGGCTCACGTAGCGGGTCCTGCTGCCAGTTCGGCGAAGGCGAAGCCCGTGGATTCCGTCCCGTCCGGTGCGGCGAGCCGTCCGCCTCAGAGTCACGTTCCGGCTGATGCCGAGCTGGGCTTCAATCCCCGCAACACCTTCGACACCTTTGTGGTGGGCAACAACAACTTCGCCCATGCCGCCGCGCTGGCAGTCGCGCAGGCCCCCGGCAAGTCCTACAATCCGCTGTTCCTTTATGGTGGCGTTGGCTTGGGCAAGACCCACCTCCTCCACGCCGTGGGCCACCACGTTTCGGCCCACAAGAAGAACGCCCGCATCGCCTACGTCACCACCGAGAAGTTCACGAACGAGTTCATCGCGGGATTGCAGGAGAACCAGCTCGCACGCTTCCGGAAGAAATATCGGCAGACGGACCTGCTGCTGATCGACGACGTGCAGTTCCTGGCCGGCAAGGAGCGCATTCAGGAGGAGTTCTTCCACACCTTCAACGCCCTGCATGAGGCGCACAAGCAGATCATCCTCACTTGTGATCGTCCGCCGAGCGAGATTCAGGGACTGGAGCAGCGCCTGGGATCGCGTTTCGAGTGGGGCTTGGTGACGGACCTCCAGCCGCCCGACGTGGAAACACGGCTGGCCATCCTGCAAAAGAAAGCCCGCAGCATGGGCTGCACGCTGCCGGATGACATTGCTGAGTTCCTCGCCAATCACATCCGCACCAACATTCGGCGACTGGAAGGCGCGCTCATCCGCGTGGTGTCCTATGCCTCACTGACTGGCAAGCCCTTGGGCCTCGACTTGGTGGAAAACTTGCTGCGCGATGTTCTTCACGAAGAAGGCCGGCACACGCTCACCATTGAAGTCATTCAAAAGCGGGTCGCCGAGCATTTCGACATTCGCCTCGCCGACATGACCAGCAAGCGCCGGCCTGAGAACATCGCCTTCCCGCGGCAGATCGCCATGTATCTCTCCCGCCAGATGACAGAAGGCTCGCTCAACACGATTGGCGAGGCCTTTGGTGGCCGGGACCACGGCACGGTGATGCATGCGTGCCGCCTGGTGAAGGACCGCATGGAAGTGGACACCGGCGTGCGCCAGACGGTGATGATGCTGGAGAAGAAATTGCGGCGGTAGAGCGGTGGTTTTGTTAGCCCCGCCGAGGCAAGCTGGCTTTGGTTGGCTGGAGCTTTTGCGGCTGGCTGGCTTGGATTTAGTGCGGTGGAACTAACGGCGGCAAATCCCGCGCGCCATGCAGCAGCCGGATAAGCACCACGCCGTCCGGTTGTGCGACGTAGAAGAGGAGATAGTTGCGGAACGGTTGGATGACCCACTTGCGGACTTCTGGCGCATGGCGGAAGCCTGCCTTGGCACCGATTTGTGGATGTCTTTCCAGCAAGGCCAGCGCCCGTTCCACTGCGTCGCAGAAACGCTCCGCCGCGTCCGGGTTCACCGCGCACAGGCCGGTGACAATCTCCGTGTAGTCCGCGAGGAAGCGCGAGCCTTTATGCAGCTTGGCGGGCACGCGCCTGTTTTACGATGTTGCGGACGGAGTCCAAATCCTCGCGCGTGAGCGGCGTGACCGGCCCCTCCAAGCCTTCCAGCACCTTCTGCTCGAACCACGCCTCCTCCTGCATCTGGCGTCGCGCCGCCGCCTCGACGAACTCGCTGGCGGAGGCGAACGCCCCGCTCCGCACGCTCTCTTCGATGTAGCTCTCCAGCTCGGTTGGCAGCGTGATGTTCATGGGCGTAAACTAACTCCTTTCCGCACCGGCTGACAATCCCGGTTCATTCCGTCGCGCTGTTCGAAGAAGGCGTTCAAGGCTTGGTCAGGCGATAAATCTTTTTCGTCCCGCTGATGGGAAAGGCGATGCTGACGGCTCCCGCGTTAGTCTGAAAACTGCCAGCCTCGCTGCTCCACAAGATGGGAGTAGAGAGATTCGGTGCCGATTCAAGGCGATAGCCAGCGGCGATATCGAGCCATGTCAGAGTCATGGAATTGCCATTCAGGGAAGGAGAGATGGTTAAGTCAATGAGGGACACCGTATGGCTACTTCCCCCTGCAACTGCAACGACTCCCCTCAAGCCCGCTGGGACTTGAGATTGGCCGTAGAAGTCGTCTCCCCACGCCACCAGAGTTCCATCACGTCTCGCAGCCAATGAGTGACTGCTTCCCGCTGCAATCGCAGCCACTCCGAACGCCGCAACCGGCACCGTCGTTTGGCCGCTGCTGTTCGCTCCCCATGCCAGAATTGTTCCGTCGCCTTTCAAAGCGAGTGTGTGATAGGCACCCGCCGCAACAGAAACAACTCCGCTCTGAGCCGCAGCAGGGACATTTGTTTGGCCGTAACCATTGTGCCCCCATGCAACGACCTCACCAGTGCTGCGCACGGCG
>Ga0075471_10002037_pt1 | contig 13428 bp, 6 predicted proteins | sample DEB19_08_DNA_2_FD_74787 | JGI IMG/M metagenome (GOLD analysis project Ga0075471, IMG submission 74787) | Aqueous microbial communities from the Delaware River and Bay under freshwater to marine salinity gradient to study organic matter... | ecosystem: Environmental > Aquatic > Marine > Coastal ... | reverse complement strand
GCGCGAGGTCGACGATCTTCACCGGCTCGCCCATGTCCATGAGGAAGATCTCCCCGCCCAGGCCCATGGAGCCCGCCTGCAGCACCAGCTGCGCCGCCTCGGGGATGGACATGAAGTAACGCACCATCTCGGGGTGCGTCACCGTCACCGGGCCGCCGCGATCGATCTGTTCCTGGAAGCGCGGGATCACGCTGCCGGCGCTCCCGAGAACGTTGCCGAAGCGCACCATCTCGAAACGCGTCGCGCTGCTCGCCTGAAGGGACTGGCAAACCATTTCCGCCAGGCGCTTCGACGCGCCCATGACGTTGACCGGGTTGACGGCCTTGTCGGTGGACACGAACACGAACTTTCGAACCCCGGCGTCGATGGCTGCCTTGGCCAGCACATAGGTGCCGTACACGTTGTTCTGAACCGCCTCCCAGGCATTGGACTCCTCCATGAGGGGCACGTGCTTGTAGGCGGCGGCGTGGAAGACGACCGAGGGCGAGTAATGGCGCATCACCCGGTTCAGGCGGTTGGGGCTCTTGATGTCGCCCACGATGCTGGCGATGGGGAGCTCGGGAAAGGCCTCGCGCATGTCGGCATCGGCCTTGTAGATCGCGAATTCGTTTTGCTCGAAGAGCACCAGCATCGAGGGCTGGTAAGCGGCAATCTGCCTGCAGAGCTCGGAGCCGATCGAGCCTCCGGCGCCCGTGACCATCACCACCTTGCCGGTGAGGAGGTCGCGAAGCGCCCCGACGTCGAGCGCGGTCGTGTCACGCCGCATCAGGTCTTCGACGCAGACGGGGCGAGTGCGGCCCGGTCGTGCGCGCGCCGCCGCCTCATCGGCGCCCTCCGTGACGAACGCCCGAACGCCGGCGCGCCGACACAGGCCAATCAGCTCCCGGCGACGCTCGAGGGCGGCGGGCCAATCCCCGAGAACCACATTTCGCACCTGAAGCCTGGCCGCAGCCCTGGGCAAGTCGCCGACGCGACCGATCACCTTGACGCCCTCGAAGAGCGTGCCCGGCTTGAAGCCGTCGTGGAGGATGCCCACGACACGCCATCGCCGCTCCTGTTCCTGCGCAACAGCGCGCAACACACCCATCGCCGCAGCGCTTTCGCCCAACAGCAGGATGGGCTGCGCGCCCTCCAGGCCGCGCACCGGATCGCCCCATGGCGACAGGGCTGCCGCCATGAACCGCGTGACCACCATGAGGCTCAGCAGCAGCAGGGGGTAGAGCGCCAGCTCCTGGCTCACGCCCTGCGGCAGGGTTCCGGTTGCTGTCATCCCCACCACCGTGCCTGCGAGGCCGACACCGACCGCCAGCACCATGCGGCGCGAGCTTGGCCCCTCGGCATACGAGGCTCCATCCCGGTAGAGGCCGAAGCCCATGTTCACCAGGACGTGCATGACGCCGATGAGCGCCAGCGGCACGGGGGCCGACAGCGCCGCCGCAGGGTCCGGATGGAGCATCCAGAGCGCCGCCGCCCAGCTCGCCCAGACGCAGAGCAGATCCAGCACCACGACGAAAGAGCGCCGCAAAGGCGGCGAGACGATTGGCATGGGAACGAAAGGTTGTCTTTTTATTGAGGCGCTACCGGCCAGCCGCCGGCTCACCACGCCGGATGCGACGAATCACGTGCAGCAGGAGCGCGTAAATGGCCGCCCAGCCCGCGATTATAGCCACCCCAGCCTCGGCCGAGGCCTGGCGAGCCGCGAGTGCCGTGCCGGCAGCGCAGGCCATCAGGAGCCATGCCGACACGGCCAGCCGGCGGTGGGACCAGCCGCCCAGAATCAGTTGCTGGTAGTGGTGGGATCGATGCGCACGGAAGAGCGGCTCGTCGCGCCAGGCGCGAATCACGAGCGTGACGGACGCGTCGACGATGAACGGAGAAAAGACCAGCGCCGGGAACCAGGCGGGCCACGCACCGGCCAGCACTCCCAGCCACCCCAACGTTCCGGCCAGAAAGCCCAGGGGAATGCTGCCCGCATCGCCCAGAAACACGCGCGCAGCAGGAAAGTTGAACGTGAGAAACGCGAGGCCTGCGACGCTCACCGCTGCGGCCACGTTGCACAGGGCTGCCTGGCCAGCCTCGCCGGCGGCCCAGGCGAGGGCACCGAAGCCGATTACGGCCATGCCGCCGGCGAGGCCATCGGCGCCATCCATGAAGTTGAAGAGGTTCGTCATCCAGGCGATGGCCACGCCGGCGAGCAACGCCCCGGCAATCGTCGGCAGCGCGCTCGCGGGCAACGGGACGACGGCCACGCCCACCATCACGGCCGCCGTCAGCGCGTGCGCAGCCAGCCTCACGGCGACGGGCAGCGCGCGGCGATCGTCGGCCAGCGAGACCAGCGCCAGCAATCCCACGCATACGCCGAGCAGCGTCATCTCCCGGCCCGGCTGCCAGAGGATCACCGGTAGCACGCCAGCGACCACTCCCAACCCGCCGATGCGAGGAACCGGCGCGGCGTGTAGCGAGCGGTCATTCGGAAGGTCGATCACGTGCTGCGCCAGGCCAGACCGAAGCAGCAGGGAAATGACGCCGACGCAGACCAACGATGCGAACAACGCCGACGCCAGCGGCGTGGTCATGAGAGGGCCTCCCGCAGGCCTGCGGCGAGGTCGAAGCGCGCGGCCCAGCCCAGCTCACGCTCGAGCGGGCCGGGATCGACCACGAAGCTGCCGGTGAGCTTCCGGACACGCGCCGACACCCCGATGAAACCGGCAAGCCAAGCGATGTTGCGCGCGGAAAGGCCGACGAGTCGCGGGGGCCTGCCCAACACGGCGCGGATCTCGGTAACCAGCGCCGGGGTGGAGACCGGCTGCGGGTGCGCCGGCAAATAGGCGCGGCCGGCAGCGGCGGAATGGCCCGCAACAAGCGAGACGGCATCAGCCAGGTCCTGCACATGCAGGACGCTGCGCCGGTTGCGCACGCTGGCGAGCGGCAGCCACAGGGGCGAGTCTGCCATTCGCACGAGCGCGCGAAAGTTTCCGCCGGCCCCGCGGCCGTACACCAGCGGCGGCCGCAGCACGACCCATGGCATGCCCGCGCGCTCGGCGACGTCGCGCACGGCCTGCTCGGCGAGCCACTTGGAGCGCGCGTACTCGTCGGCAGGCGCGACAGGCGAATCGGCGCTCACGCCCTCGGGGCCCGACTCCTCGCCGTGCACCTTGGCCGTACTCATCAGCACGAAACGGGCAGCGCCTGCCTGCGCGGCCGCCGTTGCCAGCTCCGTGGCCTTGTCGACATTGTCTTCGTGATACTGCGCCGCCCCGCCCGGCTGGCCCGGGGTTCGCGCTGCGAGGTGCACAACGACGCGATCGCGAAACGGCGCGGCGCGGATCGCCTCCCGCCAACCGGCGGCACCCAGTGAAAGCGTGGCCACCGGCCCCAGCGTGGCGGCGACCGCGGAGCCGATGAAGCCCCGGGCCCCGGTAACCAGTGCGGGTGGCGCCGGAGGCCGGCTCACGCGCCCATCGCGCAGGCGCCCGAATGAAACGCCGACGCGGTCAGGGACACAGGGTCGCGGTGGTGCCCGACAGGGTTCCCGTGGAGATCCCGTCGGTCACGCTGACCGAGAAGGCGTCGGGGTAGGACGTCGCCCCATCGCCCGTCAGACGCCGGACATTGAGGGTGAGCCCCTCGATGGTCGCGCTCACGCGAGGATGAGTCGAGCGCCAGGAGATGAGTTGCGGCGACAAGGCGCCAATCAGCGCCACGGAAGCCGACTGCCCGCACTTGAGAGCCGGCGCGGCGCCAGGCAACTGTGAAGGCACCACTTGGATCGGGGGAACCGGGGTTTCGCTCTGAGGGTCGCCGACCAGCGAGGCTATGGAGATCGAGCTTGCAAGACCGCGGCTGTCGGTCACGAGCACAGTGAGCGGGTTCAGCGGGCAGGGCGCGAACGACGAGGCGACCGACACGGTGAGTCGGCTCCCGCTGGCGAGCAGCGGCGAGGCAGGCGCGATGCTCACGCCATTGGGCGCGCTGACCCGGTAGGGCGGCAGGCCCCCGACGACAAAAACGTCTGCGCTGCCTCCGCCACAGATGCCGGGCGAGCCGCCCTTGAACGTGATGGGCGTTGGGGGAATGATCTCCGGTGGCTCCGTTTCCGCAGGCGCCGAGCCTAGGGTAGTGACGATGGACGTGATGTCGCGGTTGCCCACGCTGTCGGTTACCAAGATCGGGTACGGAACCGGGCACGGTGCTGTGGCGGGCGGGATAGTCACGGTGAGCCGGCTCCCGCTGACCGCCAAGGGACCGCCGGGGGAGAGGCTCACGCCGGCGGGCAAGGTGACTGCGTATGGCGGCCTGCCACCAATGACGACCAGATCTGCGCTGCCGCTGCCACATTGATCCGCAAGGCGGCCAGCAAGCGTGACTTGCTCGGGTATCAGCTCCAAGCCCTGAACGCCTGGCGCGGTGCCGGGCGAGGTGTTCACGGTAAGGGAGGAGAGGCGGCCGACGCTGTCACTGACCAGCATGGTGTACGGGGGCGGGCACGGCGCTGCAACCGAGGGAACCGAGACCGTGAGGCGAGCGCCGCTCGCCGGCAGCGTCACGCCGGGCGAGAGAGTCAAGCCCGCTGGCACGCCGCCAATCGTGTAGGGGGGCCGGCCGCCACTGATGGCGAAATCCACGGTGCCCGACCCACACTGAGCCGTCGTCTGGCCGTTAAGCGTGACCGACGCCGGCGTCACGCGGACCTCCAGATCAGCCGCAGCCGCCGTCGATACCTGGACGATGAGAAACGTCACCACGGTGTTCGCCCCGGTGGCTCCGTCGGTGATCGAGTAAGTCGCCAGCTGGGCCGGCGCAGCCGGGGCGACGCGGATGCGGGCGAGCCCCCGGCCCGTGCCGTCCGTGCGCACCTGAATCCGGTCCGACGTTTGGGGCGCGGCGACAGCGAGCTCGTTCACGAAGGTGAAGTCGCCCCGAATGCGCTCCAGGCGCAGTTCACGATTCACGTACAGCACGCCCTGGGAGACCGGCACCAGCTGGACGAGAGAATCCGTACCAGAGCAGGCATCCACCGCACTGCTGGCGTTGGCCGTGGGGCAGGTGTTGCTGTAAACCTGCCGATAGCCGGTGAAGAAATTCTGCAGCACGTTGTACTGAGCGGAGGCCGACGCACCCAGACTGTCGCGCACGGTGATGGTGACTGAGCGGCGCGGCACTTCGTTCGTCGCCACGTCGGGGTCCACCACACCGGGGTTGTTGGCGACGATGGTGACCGCGTTTCCAGTCACGGTGCGGTTGAGCGCGATGATCGTCGGCTCGCTCGACGTGACCAGGTAGGGCTTGCGGCCCCCGACGATGTTCAGGTCGTAGGGAACCCCCGCGTAGAGCGTGGCACTCACGGGCGACAGCGCAAGCGACCCGGAATCGGCGGGCGCGGGGCTGGCCGCGCCGCCGCCGCCGCAACCTGTCAGCGCCAGCGGCGCCGCGCACAGGAACAAAACGGAAACAAGGGGGGCAATCCGGCAGGTGGCAACGATCACGACGACTCCCATGGACAGGACTACGCGACACCCCTTACTCGCTTAAAAATTAGGGGGTTACGTCGAATCATTAGAGCCCAACTGGAAGGGGGTTGCAAGCAAACCAGGCGGGCAAATCGCGCCCGCCAGCCGCGTCCCACAACCGGTTTCGTGCGCAGTGAAGCGGGGTCGGGCTGCGTGTTGCGGGGTGCTGACCGCGGGGATTACTATTGGCTCGTCCGTTCAGCGCGTTTTCGCTCCGCGCGCCGGCGCCGCGGTCTCGCCAGCCCGGGTCCTCACCGGCCCTTCCGGCGCTCGGCGGGCCTCCGTCGGGGGCCGTCGCTTGCATCGGCCGCCCCTCCCGTCTCACGTGAAGGATTCGCCCATGGAACACCCCGCTGGGATGCCGCCGGCGCAGGGCCTGTACGACCCGCGTCACGAAAAGGACGCCTGCGGCGTGGGGTTCGTCGCCCACATCAAGGGCCACCGGAGCCACGACATCGTGGCGCAGGGCCTGACCATCCTGCGAAACCTCACGCACCGGGGCGCAACCGGCGCCGACCCCCTGCACGGCGACGGCGCGGGAATCCTGATCCAGGTCCCCGATGCCTTCTTCCGCGAGGAGATGGCCAAGCAGCAGGTCCGGCTGCCCAAGGCCGGCGCCTACGGCGTCGGCATGGTGTTCCTCCCGATCAACGCCGCCGCACGGGCAGCCTGCGTTCGCGAAATCGAGCGCGCCGTGGAAAATGAGGGGCAGACGCTCCTCGGATGGCGCGATGTGCCTGTCGACGACACGTCGCTCGGCCAGACCGCTCGCAGCACGATGCCCGTGATCCGCCAGGTGTTCGTGGGGGCCGGCCGCGGCTCCCTGGATCGCGACGCCTTCGAGCGCAAGCTCTACGTGATCCGCAAGGCCTCCGGGCACGCCATCCGGGCGCTCGGCATCTCGACGGCCGGGCAGTTCTACGTCCCGTCGTTCTCGCACCGCACGGTCGTCTACAAGGGCATGCTGCTCGCGCACCAGGTCGGCGATTTCTTCCCCGACCTGCGCGACCCCCGGCTCACCTCTGCCATCGCGCTCGTTCACCAGCGCTTCTCGACCAACACGTTCCCGACCTGGGACCTCGCTCACCCGTTCCGCTTCATCGCCCACAACGGCGAGATCAACACGCTGCAAGGCAACCTCAACTGGATCCGCTCGCGCCAGGCCACCATCCACTCGAAGCTCCTCGGCCCGGACCTCGACAAGGTCTGGCCGTTGATCTACGACGGCCAGTCCGACTCGGCTTCCTTCGACAATGCGCTCGAGCTGCTGGTGATGGGCGGCTATCCCATCGCCCACGCCATGATGCTGATGATCCCCGAGGCGTGGGCCGGCAACCCGCTCATGGACGCCAAGCGCCGCGCGTTTTACGAGTACCACGCGGCGCTGATGGAGCCATGGGACGGGCCGGCAGCGGTGGCCTTCACCGACGGCAAGTTCATCGGCGCCACCCTCGACCGTAACGGCCTTCGACCGGCGCGCTACCTGATCACCGACGACGACCTGATCGTCATGTCCTCCGAGATGGGCGTGCTGGACATTCCGCAGTCGAAAATCGTGAGGAAGTGGCGCCTTCAGCCGGGCAAGATGCTGCTCGTCGACATCGAGCACGGCCGCATCGTCTCCGACGAAGAGCTCAAGCGGGAACTGGCGGCGCAAAGGCCCTACCAGGACTGGCTGGACCGGACGCAGATCCGACTGGAGGACCTGCCGGCCCCCACCGAGGTGCCCACGCCGGATCGCGACAAGCTTCTCGACCGGCAACAGGCGTTCGGCTACACCCAGGAAGACCTGAAGCTCCTGCTTGCGCCGATGGCGGCCGTCGGTGAGGAGCCCGTGGGCTCCATGGGCGATGACACGCCCCTCGCGGTCCTCTCCAATCGCTCGCGCCCGCTCTACTCGTACTTCCGGCAGCTCTTCGCGCAGGTGACCAACCCGCCGATCGACCCGATCCGCGAGCAGCTGGTGATGTCGCTCGTGTCGTTCATCGGCCCACGACCCAACCTCCTGTCGCCCGATTCCACCGAGCCGGTGATGCGGCTCGAGGTGGCACAGCCCATTCTCACGTTCGAGGACATGGAGAAGCTGCGCCGCGCCCGCGAGCTCACCCAGGGCCATTTCGTGAGCGAGGTGCTGTCGCTCTGTTACCCCGCCGAGTGGGGAGCCGAGGGCATGGAGCCGGCGCTCGCGCAACTGTGCGCCGACGCCGAGGATGCCGTGAGGAAGGGCGTCAACATCGTGATCCTCACGGACCGTGAGATGGGGGCCGCACGCATTGCCATTCCCGCGCTGCTGGGCACGGCAGCCGTTCATCACCACCTGGTGCGCGCGGGGCTTCGCACGCGCTGCGGCCTGGTGGTGGAAACCGGCAGCGCGCGCGAGGTGCACCACTTCGCCTGCCTCGCGGGGTTTGGCGCCGAAGCCATCCACCCGAACCTCGCGTTCGCCACGCTGCTCGATATCAAGGACGGCCTGCCCCAGCCCCTGGACGACCGCGAGCTCGTCAAGCGCTACGTGAAGGCGATAGGCAAGGGGCTCCTCAAGGTGATGTCGAAGATGGGCATCTCCACGTACCAGTCTTACTGCGGCGCTCAGATCTTCGAGGCCGTGGGCCTCAACAGCGGGTTCGTGGAAAAGTATTTCACCGGCACCTCCTCGGCAGTCGAGGGCATCGGCCTTGAGCAGGTGGCGGAAGAGGCGGTGCGGTTGCACCGCACGGCGTTCTCCGACGCGCCGCTCTACCGCGACCGGCTGGACCCGGGCGGCGATTACGCCTACCGCATTCGCGGCGAGGCGCATGTCTGGACGCCTGACACCATCGCCAAGCTGCAGCACGCGACGCGGGCGAACAGCTACTCGACTTATCGCGAATACGCGCGCCTGGTGAACGAGCAGAACGAGCGCCTGATGACACTGCGCGGGCTCTTCGAGATCAAGCCCGCGCGCGCGCCGGTGCCGATCGAGGAAGTCGAGCCCGCGAAGGACATCGTCAAGCGCTTTGCCACTGGCGCCATGTCGCTCGGCTCGATCTCGCACGAGGCACACTCCACGCTCGCCATCGCCATGAACCGCCTCGGCGGCAAGTCCAACACCGGCGAGGGTGGCGAGGATCCGGTGCGCTATGTGCCGCTCGCCAACGGCGACAGCATGCGCTCGGCGATCAAGCAGGTGGCCGCTGGCCGCTTCGGCGTCACGACCGAATACCTGGTGAATGCCGACGACCTGCAGATCAAGATGGCGCAGGGGGCGAAGCCCGGCGAGGGCGGGCAGCTGCCCGGCCACAAGGTGTCGAAGTACATCGCCAAGGTGCGGCACACCGTGCCCGGCGTGGGCCTCATCTCGCCACCGCCGCACCACGACATCTACTCGATCGAGGACCTGGCGCAACTCATTCACGACTTGAAGAACGTGAACCCGAAAGCCCGCGTGTCGGTCAAGCTCGTCTCCGAGATCGGCGTGGGAACCGTTGCCGCCGGTGTCGCGAAGGCCAAGGCCGACCACGTCACCATCTCCGGCTTCGACGGCGGCACGGGGGCCTCGCCCCTTTCCAGCATCAAGCACGCCGGAAGCCCCTGGGAGATCGGCCTCGCGGAAACGCAGCAGACGCTGGTGCTGAACAAGCTGCGCTCGCGCATCGCGGTGCAGGCCGACGGCCAGATGAAGACGGGCCGCGACGTGGTGGTGGCAGCCCTTCTGGGCGCCGATGAGTTCGGCTTTGCCACGGCACCGCTGGTGGTCGAGGGTTGCATCATGATGAGGAAGTGCCACCTGAACACCTGCCCGGTGGGCGTGGCCACCCAAGACCCGGAGCTCATCAAGAAGTTTTCCGGCAAGCCCGAGCACGTCATCAATTATTTCTTCTTCGTCGCGGAAGAGGTCCGTGAATGGATGGCACGGCTGGGCTTCCGCACCTTCGATGACATGGTGGGCCGAAGCGAGTGCCTCGACGTGCGCCGCGGCATCGCGCACTGGAAGGCGCGAGGGCTCGACTTCTCGCGCCTCTTCCACCGGCCGGCAGTGGGCCCCGAGGTGGGCCTGCACTGCGCCGAGCGGCAGGATCACGGCCTCGACCAGGCACTGGACCATCAGCTGATCGAGAAGGCGCGCCCGGCCATCGAGGCCAAGCGCCCCGTTCAATTCGAAAGCCCCATCTTCAACCGCAACCGCACGGTCGGCGCGATGCTGTCGGGGGAAATCGCCAAGCGCCACGGGCACGCGGGGCTGCCCGCCGACAGCGTGCACGTGAAATTCCGCGGCACCGCGGGCCAGAGCTTCGGCGCCTGGCTCGCGCACGGCGTGACGTTCGAGCTCGAGGGCGATGGGAACGACTACGTCGGCAAGGGCCTGTCGGGCGGGCGGGTGGTGGTTTATCCGTCGAAGGAATGCCCGGTGGTTGCCGAGGAGAACATCATTGTCGGCAACACCGTCCTGTACGGCGCCATCACCGGGGAGGCCTACTTCCGAGGGGTGGCCGGTGAGCGGTTTGCCGTTCGCAATTCCGGTGCCACGGCGGTGGTCGAAGGCGTGGGGGATCACGGCTGCGAGTACATGACCGGCGGCACGGTAGTCGTGCTCGGCAAGGCCGGGCGCAACTTCGCCGCCGGCATGTCGGGCGGCATCGCGTACGTGCTCGACGAGGAAGGCGACTTTGCCCAGCGCTGCAACCTGGCGATGGTGGAGCTCGAGCCCGTTCCGGAGGAGGCGAGGGCCGCCTCGGCCGACGGCGCTGCGGTCGAGCTCGAGTCGCACGGCAAGGTGGACATCGACCACATCGCCGGAAGCGACGAGGCCACTATCCGCGGCCTGGTGCAGCGCCACCTGCTCTTTACCGGCAGCGCCCGCGCGAGGCACATCCTGGAGAACTGGGCCGAGTACCTGCCGCGGTTCGTGAAGGTCATGCCAACGGAGTACCGCCGGGCGCTGGGCGAGATGGCCCAGGAGCAGGCGGCGCGCGCGCAGGGCGGGGCTCCCGCTCACATGCGCGCTCACGACTAACCCTGCCGCGAGCACCCCATGGGAAAGATCACCGGCTTCAAGGAAATCGCGCGCGCCGACCGGGGCTACGAGCCCGTCGCCGAGCGCATCAAGGTCTACCGCGAGTTCGTGCGCCCGCTCCCGGACGCGGAGATGAGCCGCCAGGGGGCGCGCTGCATGGATTGCGGCATCCCGTTCTGCCAGACCGGCTGCCCGGTCAACAACGTCATCCCCGACTGGAACGACCTCGTCTACCGCGGCAACTGGCGTGAGGCGCTCGACGTCCTGCACTCGACGAACAACTTTCCCGAGGTCACGGGCCGCGTCTGCCCGGCGCCGTGCGAGGCGGCCTGCACGCTCAACATCAACAACCAGCCGGTGGCGATCAAGTCGATCGAGCAGGCGATCGTCGACAAGGGCTGGCAGGAAGGTTGGATCACGCCCGAGGTGCCCGCCCGCCAGACCGGGCGCAAGGTGGCCGTCGTGGGCTCTGGCCCGGCAGGCCTTGCCTGCGCGCAGCAGCTGGCGCGCGCCGGCCACGCGGTCACCGTATACGAGAAAAGCGACCGCATCGGCGGCCTGCTTCGCTATGGCATCCCCGACTTCAAGATGGAGAAGCACCTGATCGACCGCCGGCTCGAGCAGATGCGCGCCGAAGGCGTGGCCTTCAAGACGGGGGTGAACGTCGGCGCCGACGTGGACCCCAGGGCGCTCCTGGGCGAGTTCGACGCGCTCGTGCTCACGGGCGGGTCGGAGAAACCGCGCGACCTGCCGGTGCCGGGCCGCGAGCTCACAGGCATTCACTTCGCGATGGACTTTCTGCCGCAGCAAAACCGCGTTGTCGCGGGCGACAAGGTCGCCGCGCAGCTCACCGCCACCGGCAAGCACGTCGTGGTGATCGGCGGCGGCGACACGGGAAGCGATTGCATCGGCACGTCAATCCGCCAGGGCGCGCTCTCAGTCACCAACTTCGAGCTGATGCCAAAGCCGCCGGAAGAGGAAGACAAGCCGCTCACGTGGCCGTATTGGCCCTTGAAGCTGCGCACCTCGTCCTCGCACGAGGAGGGCGCCGCACGCGAGTTCGCCGTGGCCACCAAGCGCTTCGAGGGCGAGGGTGGCCGCGTCAAGCGCCTGACGGCCTGCCATGTGGAGTGGGTGAGGGATGGGAAAGGCGCCTCGGTCATGCGCGAAGTGCCGGGCTCCGAATTCACCCTGCCGGCGGATCTGGTGCTGTTGGCCATGGGCTATGTCCACCCGGTTCATGGCGGGCTCGTCGAGGCGATCGGCGTGGAGAAGGACTCGCGCGGCAACGTCAAGGCGACGACTGACGGCCCAGGGTGCTACGCCACCTCCGTGCCCAAGGTGTTTGCTGCCGGCGACATGCGCCGCGGGCAATCCCTGGTGGTGTGGGCGATTCGCGAGGGCCGCCAGTGCGCCCGCGAGGTGGACGCCTTCCTCATGGGGTCGTCGGAGCTGCCGCGCTAGGCGGCGGCGCCATCCCGTCGCGCTGCAGCGCCCGTGCGAGAATCCGGCGCTGCTGAAAGCGACAGCCCCATGACGAACGACACCTTCCTGCGCGCCCTGCTGCGCGAGCCCACGGATTACACGCCGGTCTGGATCATGCGCCAGGCGGGGCGGTACCTTCCCGAGTACAACGCCACGCGCAAGCGCGCCGGCAGCTTTCTCGCGCTCGCCAAGACGCCCGAGCTCGCGTGCGAGGTCACGCTGCAGCCCCTGGCGCGTTACGCCCTCGACGCGGCGATTCTCTTCTCCGACATCCTCACCGTTCCCGATGCCATGGGCCTGGGGCTGTCCTTTGCCGAGGGCGAGGGGCCCCGCTTCGCGCGCACGGTGCGCACGGAGGCAGAGGTGGCGCAGCTTCGCGAAGCGGACCTCGACTCGTTGCGCTATGTCTTCGACGCGGTTTCGCTCATCCGCAAATCGCTTGGTGGTCGCGTGCCGTTGATCGGATTTTCCGGCAGCCCCTTCACGCTCGCCTGCTACATGATCGAGGGCGGGGGCAGCGACGATTTCCGCCACGTGAAATCCATGCTCTACGCGCGGCCGGACCTGCTGCACAAGATCCTCGCGACACTCGCCCGCTCCGTCACCGCGTACCTCAACGCGCAGATCGCGGCGGGCGCGCAAGCGGTGATGGTGTTCGACACCTGGGGCGGGGCGCTATCGGATGCGGCTTACCGCGAGTTTTCGCTCGCCTACGCCCGCGCGGTTTTGGCCGGGCTGACACGCGAAGCCGAGGGGCGCGTCGTGCCTCGCATCTTCTTCACCAAGGGCGGGGGGCTCTGGCTCGAGGCCATGGCGCAATCCGGGGCTGATGCACTGGGCCTCGACTGGACGGTCGACATTGGCGATGCGCGCCGCCGCGTTGGCGGCCAGGTGGCGCTGCAAGGGAACATGGACCCCTTCGCGCTCTTCGCCCCGCCCGAGGCCATCGCCCGGGAAGCCCACCGTATCCTCGGCCGCTTCGGCACCGCGCCAGGCCACGTGTTCAACCTGGGCCACGGCGTCTCGCAGTTCACCCCGCCGGAACACATCCATGCCCTGGTCGAGGCCGTGCACGGCTATCGCGGGGCGTAAGCGCACGGCGCAGGGTGTCAAGCGATTTTTTTCTGAAAAAGTGATTGCGTATTCACATTTTTCCCGTTCTCACGCCGTTGCGGCGCAGGCGCGGACAGCATCCGGCCAAAATGTGAAAACATTATATTTATCATAAACTTAGAACCTTTCTTTCGCCGCCATTCTGAAAAACCCCGCGCAACCTTTTGCCGATCCAGGCCAGCGGGGGGTGGTGATACACAGACTTATCCACAGGCTGGGTGAGGCCCCTTCGTGATGGGAATCGTGCCTGCCTGCGTCGCCCAGGTGGCGCTGGACGTGCCGCTCGACATGGCCTTTGATTTTCGGCTGCCGCCCGGCGTTTCTGCG
>Ga0075471_10002036_pt1 | contig 13432 bp, 10 predicted proteins | sample DEB19_08_DNA_2_FD_74787 | JGI IMG/M metagenome (GOLD analysis project Ga0075471, IMG submission 74787) | Aqueous microbial communities from the Delaware River and Bay under freshwater to marine salinity gradient to study organic matter... | ecosystem: Environmental > Aquatic > Marine > Coastal ... | reverse complement strand
CCGCGATTCGCAGCAGCGCTTCGCGGCCCGTCTCATGTTTGAGGTTGATGCTCACGCTGCGCTTGCCGCGGTGGGTGTTTCTGAAGAACACCGAGACGCCGTCCTGACGCGCACCGATATGCCGGTTCGGCTCGCCTTCGCCTGGCGGCTCGACTTTGATCACGGTCGCGCCGTGGTCGGCCATGAGTTGCGTGAGCGCCGGGCCGGGCAGGAACAGCGACAAATCGACGACGCGCAAGCCTTCGAGTTTCATCGGCAGGTATCCCGTCAGATGGCGTCGGCGGCGCGCAAGCGCGCGAGGTCCGCGGCAGAGTAGCCGAGTTCGGCGAGCACGCTGTCGGTGTCGGCGCCGAGTGCCGGCGCGCTTTGCGCAGGCAGACGCGCACCATCGAGTTTGATGGGGTTGGCGAAGCTGCGGAAATCCGGGCGCAGCCCATGGGGGGTGTTGCGGATCATGCCGGTGGCAGCCGGGAACGGATTGTCGAGCGCTTGCGCGAGGTCGTACACCGGCGCCGCCGGCAGTATGCCCTGCAGTTTGGTCAGCCAGTTGGCGGTGGTGTCGCGTTCGAACACCGCATCGAGGGCGACGGTCAGCGCCTCGCGATGTTCGCGCCGCGCCGCGAGGGTTGCGAAACGCGCGTCGTTCGCGACCTCGTCCGAATCCACCACGCGCAGCAGTTCATGCCAGAATTTTTCGGTCATGCACATGATGAATATCCAGCCGTCGGCGGTGCGGAACAGTTGCACGGGCGTCGCGGAAGGGTGGGCGCTGCGCGGTGCGCGCCCGGTGACGAGTTTTTCGTTGAGGTACCAGGTGCCCGGATATGAAAGCTGATGCAGCGCGACGTCGAACAGGCTCACGTCGACGTCGCGGCCCCGACCGGTGCGCGCCGCGCCGAAGAGCGCGGCGAGCAGGGCGAGTGCGGTGGTGATGCCGGTCATGAAGTCCACGATCGAGAGGCCCATGCGTGACGGTGGTGAGCCCGGTTCGCCGGTCACGTGCAGATAGCCCGCTTCGGCTTGCATCAGATAGTCGTACCCCGGCCAGGCGCGTCGTTCGTTGTCACGGCCATAGGCCGACAAGTGCGCGCACACGATGCGCGGATTCACCGCGGCGAGCGCCGCGTAGGTGAGGCCGAGTTTGTCGGGCTGATCGCCACGCAAGTTGTTGAGCACCGCGTCGGAGCGGGCGGCGAGCTTGCGAAACGCCTCTTGACCCTCGACCGTCTTGAGGTTGAGCGTGACGCTGCGTTTGTTGAGGTTGAAGGTCTGGAAAAAATGCGAATCGTGCTCGCCGAGGAAATACGGTCCCATCGCGCGCGTGGCGTCGCCGCCTTGCGAGCGGCTTTCGATTTTGATGACGTCGGCACCGAGGTCCGCGAGGTACATCGAGCCGAACGGACCGGCGCCGAAGTTTTCGAACGTCAGCACGCGCACGCCCGCGAGCGGCAGGTCGGTGGCGTGGCGGGGCGCCGCCGCGTTCACAGCGGATTCCGTTCGAGCAGTTGCCGCGCGATGATGATGCGCTGCATTTCGTTCGTGCCTTCGCCGATGCACATCAGCGGTGCGTCACGGTAGTAGCGCTCGACGTCGAAATCGGTCGAGTAACTGTAGCCGCCGAAGATGCGCATCGCCTCGAGCGAGTTCTCCACGCCTGCTTCGGAGGCGAACAATTTCGCCATGCCCGCTTCGAGGTCGCAGCGCTCGCCGGTGTCGTATTTGCGCGCGGCTTGCTCGATCAGAAGTTTTGCCGCCTCGACGCGGGTGGCCATGTCGGCGAGTTTCAACTGGATCGCTTGATGCTGGGCTATCGGTTTGCCGAAGGTGTGTCGCTCCTGCGCGTAACGTACGGCAGCGTGCAACGCGCCCGCGGCGATGCCGGCGCCGCGCGCCGCGACGTTGATGCGACCAAGCTCGAGACCACCGACGGCTTGCTGGAAGCCGCGCCCTTCGACTGCGCCGATCAGCCGGTCCGCGCCGACGCGGTGGCTTTCGAAGACCAGTTCGGCGCTGTCGATCGATTTGTAGCCGAGTTTCTTCAATTTCTTTGCCGCCGTGAAGCCCGGGCCTTTGTCGCACAGGAAGAGGCTCATGCCCTTGTGACGCGGCTGCGCTTCGGGGTCGGTCTTGGTCAGGATCGCGAACACGTCACCATGGACGCCGTTCGTGATCCAGGTTTTGCTGCCGTCGATGACGTAACCGTCGGCATCGCGTCGCGCGACGGTGCGGATGCTCTGCAAGTCGGTGCCGGCATTCGGTTCGGTGAGGCCGATGCCGCCGCGCAACTCGCCGGTGGCGAACTTCGGCAGCCAGTGATTTTTTTGTTCGGCGGTACCGTGGCGTTGCACGCAGGCGGCCATGATGAGGTGCGAGTTGAAGATGCCGACCGGCGCCATCCACACCGCCGAGATCTTCATGACGATCTGTGCGTAGGTGCTCGCGCCGAGACCGAGGCCGCCGTACTCGGGGGCGATGGTGGCGCCGAAGAGGCCGAGCTCTTTCATCTGCGCGACGATCTCGGTCGGATATTCGTCGGCGTGGTCGAACTTGCGGGCGATCGGCCGCAACTCGCGCTCGGCCCAGCGCTCGATGGTGTCGATGATCTCGCGGTCTTCGTCCGTCATCGCATTCACGTCAGTACCCCATGCGGTCTTCGACCGCGTGTCCGCGTTTGGCAACGAGTATGGTCCGCTCGAAGTCGCAGACCACGGTGCCGTCCGTTTTCCTGCCGCGCGTACGCACCGTCACGAGCCCCGCGGTCGGGCGCGACTTCGATTCGCGTTTGTCGAGGACTTCGGATTCGGCGTAGAGCGTGTCGCCCGCGAACACCGGCGCAGGCATGCGGATTTCCTTCCAGCCGAGGTTCGCGATCGCTTTCTGGCTGACGTCGGTGACGCTCATGCCCACCACGATGGCCAGCGTGAGCGGAGAGGCGACGATGCAGCGACCGAACTCGGAGGCCTTGCCGTACTCCGCATCGAAATGCAGCGGGTGCGTGTTCATGGTGAGCAGCGTGAACCAGGTGTTGTCGGCTTCGCTCACGGTGCGGCCGGGACGATGCTCGTAGACATCGCCGACGACGAAATCTTCGTAGTAGCGGCCGAACGACTCGCGATAGCGATTCGGCGCGACGGCCTGCGGGGTGTGACTCATGGGCGCGTCCTTCACTGTTCAAATGTACGGACAAATGCTAGGTTGCGCCGTCGTGCCTGTCAAATCACGAAAAATCGTTGCTGCGCCGCGCTATCGGCAACTCGCCGAAGCTCTGCTCGCCGACATCGGCAGCGGTCGTTACGCCGTCGGCGACGTGCTGCCCGGCGAGCTCGAGCTCGCCGAGCGACACCGCGTCAGTCGCCACACCGTGCGCGAGGCGTTGCGGCGCTTGCAGGATTTCGGCTTGATCACGCGGCGACGCGGCATCGGCACCGTCGTCACCGCCGACGCGAACGCCGGCGCGTACGTGCAGCGACTCGGCTCGCCCGCCGAGTTGCTGCGCTATCCCGAGCCGAGTCGTCTCGAGGTTCGTGCGGCGAGCAAGATCACCGCCGATGCGGCGCTTGCTTCGCGCCTCGGATGCGCGCGCGGCGCGCGCTGGAATGTCGTGAGCGCCGTGCGTCGTCTGCAACCGAGCGGTGCCGCGATCGGCTGGTCGGACATCTATCTCTCGCCGCGCTACGCGGCGGTGGTGCCGCAGGTCGGGCGGGCGGGCGGGCGCGTCTTCGAAATGATCGAGCGTCGCTACGGGGCACGCGTGGCGCGCGTCGAGGTGGAAATCCGCGCGGGCCTCGTCGACGCGTCACGCGCCGCGCTGCTCGGCGTGGAGGCGGGCAGTCCGTCGCTCACGGTGTTGCGACGCTATCGCGAAGCGGACGGATCGGTGTTGCAGATCACCATCGCCGAGCATCCGGCCGAGCGCTTCACGTATGCTTTCGATCTGCATCGTTCCGCCTCGGGCGTCGGCTTCGAGCCGGGTTGAATCGGCGGCCACGTTCCTTCGGAGTGTATCCATGAGTCACGAGCGCGCTTTGCCTTCCGGATTACGCAGCTACCTGTTCGCGCCGGGTAATCACCCACGCAAGGTCGCAAAAGTATTCGCTGCGGGTGCGGACGCGGTGTTGCTCGATCTCGAAGATGCCGTGCCGATCGCCGAGAAGGAATCGACGCGTGCCGCCGTGGTCGAGGCGATGCGTGCGCCGCGCAGCGCGCGCGGCTACATCCGCGTCAATGGTCTCGAGACCGCATGGTGTGCCGACGACATTGCCTGCGTCGTCGGCCACGGTGTCGACGGCATCGTGTTGCCCAAGATCGAGTCGGCCGAGCAGGTGCGTGCCGCTGCCGCGTTCATCGCCGCGGCGGAACGGGTCGCGGGGCTGGCGGTCGGTGCGATCGAACTCATGGCCATCGTCGAGACGGCGCGCGGCATCGAGTTCGCCAATGAAATCGCGGCCGCCGATCCGCGTCTGAAGCGACTCGCGTTCGGTGGCGGCGATTACACCAACGATCTGGATCTCGAGTGGACGCTCGAGGAGCACGAACTCGCCTACGCGCGGGCGCGCTTGACGCACGCGTCGCGGGTCGCCGGCATCGAGCCGCCGGTCGACACGGTCGTGATCGAAGTCAAAGATATCGCGCGATTTTCGCGTTCCGCGCAGAACGGTCGACGCATGGGCTTGTACGGCAAGCTCTGCATCCATCCGGATCAGGTGGCCCCCTGCAATGCGGCGTTCACGCCGACTGCGGAACAAGTCGCGCAGGCGCGTGCGGTGGTCGAGGCGTTCGAGCAGGCCGAGGCGGCAGGGTCCGCATCGATACAGGTGAACGGACAGTTCGTCGACTATCCGATCGTCTTCAAGGCGCGGCGGGTTCTGGCTGCGGCGGCGCGCGCCGCTGGCTGAGGTCGAGCGCGAGAATTCCGCCGACGATCAGCGCGATCCCCAGAAACTGCCACACGTTCAGGCGCTCGCCGAGCAATGCCCAGGCGAACACCACGGTCGTCGGCGGGCCGACGGTCGACAGCACGGCACCGCGCTCGGCACCGATGCGTCGTACGCCTTCGGCTTGCAGCGAGGCGGGCAAGAACATGCACAGCACCGCGATGCCGAACAGCAAAAGCCAGGCGGGCTCGGAGATGGTCGTCAGTTCGACGAAATCGCGTTGCACTCCGAAGTGCACCAGCAGACACAGCGGCGCGGCCGACATCGCGAACAGGGTATAGCGCGCGCTGCCGATGGCACGCGTGTATTTCTCGCTGACGATGAAATACACCGCGTAACTCAAGGCCGAACCGATGACGAGCAATGCGCCCAGAAGATTGGCGCGCAGTTCGGCCATGTCGAAGCCGCCGACGGTGAAGAAGATGCCCACGTAGGTCAGACCGACTGCGAGCAGCACGCGATTGGCGGGCCGGCGCCGATCGCGCACCGAGGTGAACAGCACCACCATCGCCGGATAGCTGAAGATCAATACGCGCTCGACGCTCGCTTCGATCATCGAGAGTGCGACGAAGTCGAGCATCGCGCCGACGTAGTAGCAGAGCGCCCCCGCGAATGCGGCGACGGCGATGGCGCGCCACGGCGTATCGAGTACTTCGCGCAGCGGCTCGCGGCGCAGCGCGAGGATCCAGAACATCGGCAGCGCGATCACGCCGCGGATCATCACCACCGCATCGACGCTCACGCCGAGCGCATAGAGTTTTTTGGCGAAGATGCCTTTGCAGGCGAACAGCATCGCCGCGGCGGCACACGCGAGTGCGCCCAGCGGATCGAGCCGGGCCGGTTTCGTGCGGACTTCGTTCACGCGGGTTCGGTTGCGATGCGCGGGCGGTGCGGTGCGTAGCGGGCGAGTGCCCAGATGATGCCGGCGGTGAAAAACACTTCGCCGAGATTGTCGAGCTTCAGGGCGCGCAGTGGCGGCAAGGTCGTCGCGAACATCAACAGCCCGCCGATCAGCATCCACGGAAAGCGCCGCTTGGCGAGCAACCAGCCGCCGCTGATCAGCGTGACGAGCAGCGTGCAGATCGAGGCGAACGGAGCCGTGCCCGGCACGACGGGCTGCCCCGGAAAGCAGGCCGTGCCCTCGGCGACCGCGGTCGAATAGCGCACCAGCCCGTTTTCGCAGACCGCATGGATGTTTTCTTTGAAGAAGTGCGGCAGGTCGTACATCATCATCGCGAGCGTCAGCGAGCAGAAGAGCAGCATGCCGCGCGTGCTTTGCACGGCGGAAGCGCCGGCGAGACGCAGAATCGCTCCGCATCCGGCGATGCCCCAGGCGCCGAACAGCCAGTGCGTCCAGAATCGCGGCCAGGACAAAGCCTCGAGCATCGACCCTGGTCCGATCCAGTGCCCGATGCCCACGATCAGGTTGTCGTAGACCAGGCAGAGTTGCGGCACGAGCAGCACGAGTGCGGCGAGGTGACCGCTGCGTTGCCAGATCCGCACCAGCCAGAGGCTGAGCAGTGTTTGCAGTGCGGCCTGCAGCAGGAAGAGTTCGGAGTACGGCACGGCCACAAGGGTATCATCGCCGCGTCGAAAATCGAGATTTCGGGAGCCTCCTATGTCCGGACCCTTGCACGGCATCAAAATCGTCGAAATGACCAGCGTGGTGCTCGGCCCCTGGGCCTGCCAGTTGCTCGCGGACATGGGCGCCGAGGTCGTCAAGATCGAACAGCCGCGCGGCGACAGCAATCGCACCCTCGGTGCGGCGACCAACCCCGGCATGTCGGCGCTGTACCTCACCTGCAATCGCAACAAGCGCAGCATCGTGCTCGATCTGCGGTTGCCGGGCGCGCGCGAGGCGCTGCTCGCGCTCGTCAAAGATGCCGACGTGTTCGTGCACAACAATCGGCCGCAAGTCATGACCAAGCTCGGTCTCGACTACGCCGACATGAAAAAAATCAATCCGCGCATCATCTACTGCGGCGCGTACGGCTATTCGAAGCACGGCCCGTACGGCACGCTGGGCGCGCTCGACGATTCCATCCAGGCGGTGAGCGGCGTCGCGGCCCTCAATGAAATGGTGCTCGGCGAGCCGCGGTATCTGCCGACCGTCGTGGCCGACAAGACCACCGCGATCACGGTGGTCTACGGCGTGCTCGCGGCGCTCTTTCATCGCGAGCGCACGGGCGAGGGTCAGGAGCTCGAAGTGCCGATGTTCGAGACCATGGTCAATTTCGTGATGGCCGAACATCTTTGGGGCATGACCTTCGAGCCACCCAAAGGCAAGCCGGGTTACACGCGCCTGATGAGCCATCACCGCAAGCCGTACAAGACGGTCGACGGTTACATCGCGATCCTGCCGTACCTCGATGCGCACTGGGAAAAGTTCTGCCGCCTGACCGGGCATCCGCAGCTGATCGAAGATCCGCAATTTCGTACGCTCGCCGATCGGGTGCGCAACATCGACGCCACCTATTCGAAAACCGGCGAGATCATGGCGACGCGCACCACGGTCGAGTGGCTCAAAATATTCGACAAGTCGGGCGTGCCGCTGATCGTCGTCAATCGACTCGAAGACCTCGCCACCGACCCGCATCTGGTGGCCACCGGTTTCTGGCAATTCCAGGACCATCCGACCGAGGGGCGACTGCGCATGCCGAAGTTCCCGGTGAATTTCGGTGCGACGCCCGCCGACATCCGGCGCCACGCGCCGCGACTCGGCGAGCACACCGAAGAAGTGCTGCGTGAAGCGGGCATGACGGCCGAGCAGATCGCCGAACTCACCGCGAAGGGCGCGGCGATGACCGCCGAGCAGGCGGCCGCCACGGTAGCCAAGGGCGGGGACTGACGATCGTCGCCGGCCGCGAGACTCGCGGTCTTCAGGTCTTGATGCCGTACACGCGCAGCGCGTTGTCGCGCAGGAATTTGCGCAGCGGCTCCGGGCGCAAGTTGAGCGCGAGCACTTCGTCCATCGTGCGCTTGAAGCCGAGCACCGGGAAATCGGTGCCGAACAAAACTTTGTCCTGCCCGTAGCTGTTGATGTATTTGACGAAAGCTTCGGGCCAATACTTCGGGCTGTGCGCGTCCGAGCCGATGAACACGTTCTCGTGTTTCCATGCCATCGCGATCATCTCGTCGGTCCAGGGAATGCCGACGTGGATGCCGATGAGTTTGAGTTCGGGAAAATCGCAGGCGATGCCGTCGAGCAGAATCGGTCGTCCGACGCTGCGCATCGGTGCCTCTTTGGCATACACCATCGACTGACCGACCTGCATCTGGATCGGCACGCCGAGTTCCACGCACTTGGCGTAAAACGGGTAGTACTTCGCATGATCGGGCGGCAAGTCGAACCAGTGCGGATAGACGTGCGCGCCGATGAAGCCCATGTTCTTCACCGCGTCTTCCAGTTGGCGCACGCCGTTCATGCCTTCATACGGGTCGATGCCCGCCATCGCGTAGAAGCGGCCGGGGTACTTTTCGACCGCGCGGGCGATCACTTCGTAGGGCAGGTGGAAGGAGCCCGGCAGACCCTTGCGACCGACCTTGGGCGCGAACAGGAACGCACGTTCGATGCCGGCCTCGTCCATTTGCGCCAGATGCGCCTCGAGCGACACACCCTTCATGTCGGTCTTCGACTTCATCTTGCCGGCGAAGAACTGATCCTGCCAGCCTGGCCGGAAGGACAGCGCTTCCTCGGTCCAGATGCCGCTGACGATATCGATGGCCGGTACGGGTGGGACGGTGGCGTTCACGTCGGGACTCCTGCTGCGATCTGACCGCGCCATGATGCCGAAAGCGGGGGCGCGCCGGTCTCCTTCCTGCGGGCGCGGCCATTCGGCTGTCGTTGCATAAATGCAACAAAACGTGTTCGAGTGCGTTGATTCGCGTTGCACGAAAACACGGCCGGGTCGTACACTCCGCGAGTTTTCCACTCCAAGTCAGGGATTGATTCCCGGAGGCCTATTCAATGTCCGATCGAATCCGCAAATCGGCACTCGTTGCCGCAGGCGTGTTGAGCGCCATTTCGGCGATTCAAGCGAGCGCGCAGGACGTGCAGCTCGAAGAAATCGTCATCACGGCCCGTCAGCGCGAGGAAAAACTCGTCGACGTGCCGGCGACCGTGCAAGCCTTCACCGCGACCGAGATCAAATCGGCCGGTATCGAACGTCCGCAAGACTTCATTGCCATGACGCCGGGCGTCGCGCAGGTTCAAACTGCCGAAGCCGGTGACATGCAGGTGGTGATCCGCGGTATCAACACGGGTCGCGACGCCGAGACCAACTTTGCGCTCGTCATCGACGGCGTGTTGCAAACGAATCCGAATGCGCTCAACCAGGAGCTCTCCAACGTTTCGCAGATCGAAGTGTTGAAGGGGCCGCAGGGCGCTCTCTACGGCCGCAACGCCGTTGCCGGTGCCATGATCATCAGCACCCGCAAGCCGAGCGACACCTTCGAATTCGACGTCGGCGGCGGTTACGGCCAGTACAACAGCTACAAGGCCAACTTCTATCTGACCGGCCCGATCGCCGATGGCGTGAAGGGTTCGTTCGGCGCCTACACGCGCAGCACCGACGGCCAGTGGAAGAACTCGCTCCTCAAATGCGACGACTGCGTCGACTTCTTCAAAGAAACCGGCGTGTCGGGTCGTTTGATGACCAACGTGGGTGACAGCGGTTCGCTCGACTTCAAGGCGAAGTACTCGAAGATCAACGCGGGCGCCATCAACTTCAACGCCTCGTTGGCGTTGGCCGAAGCCGCTGCGTACCTCAAGTCGCTCGGCGTCCCCAATGCCGCCGACTATTACGAAGATCCGAACAACCACAAGTTCGTCTACATCAACAACGTCAAACCCGAAAACGAACAGAAGAACATCAATCTGTCGGTGAAGGGTGAATTCGACGTGTCGGTCGGCACGCTCACGGCGATCGCCGCTTACAACGACCAGACGAACTACTTCCTCACCGACGGCACCAGCGCCGCGTTCTATCTGTACAGCCTCACCTCGGCTTGCCAGAAGAGCAACGACGCGAAGCCGGCGAATCCGCTGCCGTCGCCGTTCGGCCCTTACCAGCCTTCCGGCGGCTTCGTGCAGACCTTCTTCCCGCCGTACGGCCCGTCGCTCTGTGACGGCTATCAGTACCAGCAGCGCGATCAGAAGGACTCGAGCATCGAGTTGCGTCTGGCGTCGCCGGGCGATCAGTCGGTGCGCTGGACGGCCGGCACGTACTTTGCCGACATCGAGCGCAAAGTCGTCGTCTCGCAGGGCTCGGACAGCGGTCAGGGCTTCCTGAAGCAGGCGTTGGTGCTCACCGGTGGTCCGAACCCCACCGACTTGCTCTACGCCGACACCTTCAAGAGCAAGGTCTACGCCGGCTTCGGCCAGATCGCGTACGACTTGCAGCCGGGTCTCGAAGTCGCGTTTGCCGTTCGCTACGACAGCGAGAAGCGCGAGGTCGAAAACAACGTGCCGAAGATCAAGCCGCAGACTCCGGGCTTCAACGGCTCCGCCGGTGCGAACACGTTCATCAACCCTGCGTACACCGTGAATCCCTCGCTCGCCTCGATCCCGGGTCGCTCGAAGGACTTCTCGCAGTTGCAGCCGAAGTTGTCGGTCAACTGGAAGCAGAGCGATGACCTCGCCTGGTTCGCTTCCTATGGCTATGGCTTCCGTTCGGGTGGCTTCAACTCCACCGGCAGCCGTGCGACGGTCGAGCTGTACTACTCGCCCCTGTGCCTCGGTGCTTCGCGTTTCGTCGCGCCGTACGTGCCGGTGTGCCCGGGCGGCGGCCGCAGCCTGAACGACGTCAACGACGACTACAAGAAGGAAGTCTCGAAGGCCCTCGAAGCGGGCTTCAAGGCCAAGCTGCTCGACGGCGCGCTGAGCGTCGACGGTGCGGTGTACCAGACGAAGATCGAGAACATGCAGTTCTTCAACTTCTTCGCCGGCCCCTTCGGTCTGCTGCGCGTCGTGACGAATGCCGACCAGGCTGAAGTGCAGGGCTTCGAGCTCGACACCCGCTACCGCTTGAACGACATGTTCACGCTGTTCGCGGGCTACGGCTACACGGACTCGGAGATCAAGAAGTACACCGGTCGTCCGTACACGGCCGGCAACGCGATCCCGTACGCCCCGAAGTACACCGGCAATGCCGGCATCGACTTCAAGGCGCCGTTGTCGGGTGATTGGACCGTGAACGCGCGTCTCGACGCGTCGTTCGTCGGCGAGACCTGGTTCAGCACCGTGCAGGAAAACCTGGTGCCGAACCTGTTCACCTACTACTCCTTCGGTCAGGGCAACTTCTCCAAGCAGAAGCGTGATCCGTACAGCCTGATGAACGCCCGCGTGGGCGTCAGCAACGGCGTGTGGAGCGTGACGGCCTGGGGCCGCAACATTGCCGACGAGAAGTATCTGCAGGAAATCATTCCGGCGCCTGAATTCGGCGGGTCGTTCATCCACGACTCACCGGGTCGCAGCTTCGGCGTGGATTTCAGCTACTCGTTCCGCTGATCCATACGCGGTTAGCGCCGCGTTGACCGGCCCGGACAGGCAACTGTCCGGGCCGTTTCTTTTCCGGGTGTAGAATTCCGGCCGTGAATCGTACCCAGATCGAATTTCCCGAAAAGCACGCCGCGCTGCGCGACGACGTCCACATGCTCGGCGAATTGGTCGGCGAGGTGTTGCGCGACCAGGGCGGCGAAGAATTGTTCGACTTGGTCGAGCGTGACCGTGTGCTTGCGATCGCGCGCCGCAATGGCGATGCGGCTGCCGCCGCAAGTCTCGAGCAACGCGTGCGGGGTCGCGCACCGGGCGTGGCGCGTGATCTCGAGCGTGCATTTTCGAGCTGGTTTCAGGCGGTCAATCTCGCCGAGCAATTGCATCGAGTGCGCCGACGACGCGCCTATTTTTTGAGTGACGGCGGCAAGCCGCAACCGGGCGGCGTAGAAGACGCGATCGCGCAACTGAAGGCCGATGGCGTACCGTTCGAGGTGTTGCGCGAATGGATCGCGAGTCTGCACATCGAGCCCATCTTCACCGCTCATCCCACTGAATCGACGCGACGCACCATTTTGCGCAAGCAGTCGCGGCTCGCGGGTTTGCTGTTCGATCGACTCGATCCCACCTTGTCCCCGGGCGAGCGCCGCGTGCTGCGCGAGCGTCTGCGCACCGAGCTCACGACGAGCTGGCAAACCGAAGATCATCCGCGTGAACGGCTGACGGTGGCGGACGAGCGTGAACATGCCTTGTTCTATCTCGTCGAAGTGCTGTACAAAATCGTGCCGAATTTCTATGAAGAGATCGGCGAAGCATTGGTGAGGCATTACGGCGCCGCAGCCGAAAGCTTCGAGCTGCCGACCATCATCCGGTTCGGCAGTTGGGTCGGCGGTGACATGGACGGCAATCCCGACGTCAACGCCAAAACTCTGCGCGAGACCCTCGCGCGGCAACAACAAGCCATCGTCAACGCCTATTTCAACGAATGCCAGTCGCTTGCGCAGTTGTTGTCGCAAAGTGCGAGTCGGGTGGCGGTGAGCGTGGCGTTGCAGCAGCGCATTGATGAGTACGAGCTGCTGTTGCCGGCGGTCAAAGCGTCGGCGCCGGCGCGTCACGATCGCATGCCGTATCGCGTGTTCATGGGTCAGGTGTCCGAGCGTTTGCGCGCCACCTACGATCTGCGGCCGAACGGCTACGAAAATCCCGGTCAGTTCCGACGCGACATCGAATTGGTCGCCGAGAGTTTGCGTTCGAATCGCGGTGTGCATGCCGGTTTGCACCAGGTGCGGCGCTTGTTGCGACGCATCGAGACCTTCGGTTTTCACCTCGCGACGCTGGATGTACGGCAACACGCGCAGATCCATCATGCCGTGATCGCGCAGGCGCTGGATGAGCCGGCGTGGCTTGCGCTCGAGTCGAATGAGCGGCACGCGCGGCTCGTTTCGATGCTCGCGCGGGACGTCGGTCCGCGCGCCGAGCTCGATGCGATGGGTCGTCGCTGCATCGGCGTGTTCGATGCGATGTTGCAGTGTCGTCGCCGTTTCGGCGGCGAAGCGATCGGCAGCTACATCGTCAACGGCGTGATGGGTGCGGACGACGTGCTGGCGACTTTGCTGCTCGCGCAATGGGCCGAAGCCTACGACAAAAAGCAATCGACCATCGCCATCGACGTCGCGCCGATGTTCGATTCGATGGAGGCGCTCGCGCGTAGCGGTGCAGTGTTGACGACACTGCTCGCCGAGCCGATCTATCGCCGGCATCTCGAATCGCGCGGCGAGCGGCAACTGGCGCTGGTCGGCTATGCCGAGAGCGGCAAGCAGGCCGGGCTCTGTGCGGCACGTGTGGCGGCGTATCGAGCACAGAGCGAAATCGTGCGGGCGATCGCGGCCGCGGGCGAGCAGCCTATCGTCGTGCATGCGCGCGGTGGCAGCATTGCGCGCGGCGGCAGTCGCATCGATGCGCTCGTGCAGGCAACCCCGCCGGCGACCATACAGGGTTGGCTGCG
>Ga0075471_10002035_pt1 | contig 13434 bp, 16 predicted proteins | sample DEB19_08_DNA_2_FD_74787 | JGI IMG/M metagenome (GOLD analysis project Ga0075471, IMG submission 74787) | Aqueous microbial communities from the Delaware River and Bay under freshwater to marine salinity gradient to study organic matter... | ecosystem: Environmental > Aquatic > Marine > Coastal ... | reverse complement strand
TGCCTCCGTTGGTCAAGGTGGTCACGCTAACGGTCAGCCCGGTCGAAATGGCCGACCAAGTGATTTGCAGTGCCGCTGGCGTGGTGGTTCCGACGGCGAACTTGATCGTGTTGGACGAGTAGTCGGCGTAGGAATAAACTGGGTCACCGCCGGCATTCCGCGTCAAAAAATAAAGCTCAATGCTTTCAACGTCGCTCTGAAAAAAAGTCGGAGACGAGGCCGGCAAGGTGCTGCTCGCGGACGCGACAAAGCTGCGTGACTCCGTGTCCAGGTAGAATTTGCGGGACTGCATCCTGCGATTCTGTCCGTGTCAAAACTCAGACCCTTTCGGCTACGAGCCGGTATTGAACCGGAACCCCGTTCTCGCAGACATCAAACGTAACTGTCGGCAAAAGTTTCCAACCGCCATCGGAAACGTCAACCTTGTATGGCGCATTGTTGCCGTCGATTCGCATCGGGCTGCACCGCTGGAAGTTGCGGTCCAGCTTGCCGGCGCTTATCACAGAAGGCGGCTTGGACGGATCGCTGCCGCCGCCCAAGTCGTCTTTGAATTTTTCCAAGTCGGCCACGGCTATTGGTCAGAATAAAACACTACTTCGAGGCTGCGGCTCACCTGAGTAATGCGGCCTGTCTGCGTGCGGTCTTCGGCGTAAATGTTCTTTTTTGCTATTTTGGCAAGCAGGCTTGATGCAACGCCGGTGATGCTGACGATTTTGGCAACGCCCTCGAGCTGCGGCGTGAACGCCGCGTCGTCCACGATTGCATATTTAGCCGAGGCAACCTGCGAGGTGTAGTCGAATTTGGCCGAGACTGTGGTCGCTGTGCCGCCTTCAACGATGGCAATGAGACCGCTGAATGCCCGCGTTGCCCTGTTGGTCGAGTAGACCACACGCACTGGGTTGGCCGCTGTGGCATAGACGGCGCTGACAAAAATGAGCCCGTTGGAATACTCAAAGTCGCGGCTAACCAGATAGGGGCCGCCCTGGTGGTTGGGCAAACCGCGAGGAGTTGAGCCAGACGGCCACGCATAATCCAACGTAAAAGACTGCAAGTCGGCGGTTGAGCGGAGGAGAAAACGCGCGCGAACCGTGACGAAACCGTCCTCGCCAACACTTGTGCTCTGGTTCAAACAAACAATGTTGTTTGTCGCGTTGGTGGATTTTTGAACTACGGCAGGCATGGCGTCAGGCGGCGAGAACGTGGATTGGCAGGCGTTCGGTTAGAAGTTTGTAGATGTCAGTCACCGCCTGCATCGGGTCGGACGATTTCCCGCCTTCTTTACCTTCTTTGCTTCTTTTGCTGGCTTGTTCGGCGCGCGCGCGCTCTTCGGGAGTTGTAGCCTGGTCGCGAAGATCGTCCTCAAATTGCTTTCTGCTCATGCGATCCAAGCCGGTTGACTTTATATAGTCCTCGTAAGCCTCGCCAATGTTTTTGCCGCCATTGATATCTTTCATCCGCGCGCGCTGCATTGCCCTGTCTTTTGCGCGTTGCGCGCGGTCTTGAGCGCGAACCGCTGATCTGAACATTCCGGCATTCTGGAATCTTTGCGCTGCTGCGCTGGACGCAGCGCCTAGCGCCTCTCCTCGCATCGCTCCAAGGCGCTGTTCAAATGTGGCCTCTTGCTGAAAGCTATAGTTTCCGCCGCCGCTGCCGACATGCAAAGTTTCGTTGTTAGGTTTTTTGTAAGTCCCGGCATTGGCGGATCGGCGCGCCTGGTCTTCGCTTGCGCCACGGGCAATCTGCTCGTTGTAGATTCTCATCCATTCCGCCTTGCTCTTGGCTTCCTCGGTGCCAAAAGCCATTGTCTCGGCGTATTGCAGTTCTGCTTCGATGCTTTGTTGTTGCTTTGCCAGTTCTCCCTCTTTGAGGCGGAGCCGCTCCTTGAGCGAGGCATTTACGTCGCGCGCGGCCATATCGAGGTCGCCCTCGTATTTGATGGCGGCCTCCGTCCAGTCCTTTAACCGCCCTACGGATTCCGCTTTTTGCGAGTCTCCCGCAGCCTGCGCCTCTTTGATTTGCAACTCAAGGTCCAAGATGTATTGCTTGAATTTGGCAACATCGGCTTCGGCTTTGGCTTTTTCGTCAGCGTTTGATGTTTGTTCTGCTTCGCTTGCAGCCGCTTCTCTGGCTGCTCTGGCTGCTGCTTCTTGGGCTTTTATCCGTTCTTCTTCTGCTTTGACTTCCGCGTCTATGCGGCGCTCGTTCTCTTTGGCGTTTGGGCCAGGAACCACTTCCGGTGCATAGGCTGCTCCTGCCGGAGTGCCTACCCCAAGTGGTATTCGCGAATTTCGAATTGTCGAATCATCGGGCAAAAGCTCGCCCCTCTGGATTAATCTGTTGCGCGCGTTTTCGCGCATCTGCCTGGCGTCGGCCTCGGCGTTTGTTTCGGGTGGTGCGGTAAAACCAGATCCGATGAGGTTTCCAATCCTTTCACTGGCTTGCACAATCCCAGAAAGCAGATTTGCTCCAAAAATGGTGGCATTCTGCTTCATCACGTCCAGCTGGTCGTTTGCCTGTGCCAGCGCCTCGACCGTTTCGTTTGACGCCGCAGAAACATTAGCCATCTCATCAGCCAATTCGGCAAAGTTGATTCCCGCCGCTTTGGCTCCGACCACCTCGTAAATGTCGGCCATTTTCTGAGCGTCTCCATTTGCTGCGCGTTGGGCCTCCGCAACCATTTTCACACGCTCTTCAAGCCCGGCTGCTGCAAATTTAGCCGGATCGATGCTGACTCGAGCAAATGCCTCGGCCAGAGCGCCGCCCTCTCTGGCCGCTTTGTTCGCAGAGACGCCGGCCTTGGTCATTGCCCTGGCAACTGCGTCGATGTCTGTGCCAACCAGTTGCGCGGCGTTACCGACCTTTTGAATGTCTACAGCGGTTGTTCCAAACCGCTTTGCCATGTCGGAGATGTCGTCGAATTTGCCAAGTATGGATTGCAACGCTCCGACAATCGCGCCGCCGGCCAGCAAAGAACCAAGCCCGCGAAAGGCGTTGCTTACAGAAGTCGCTGCGCCTGATGCCGAGTTTTTGACCCGCCCCATGTCGGCGTCGAATTTTGCCGTGTTGGCTGAAACGTCAAATTTTATGCCGCCGTCCATTTGCCAACAGTTTGGGTGTCAAGACACGCTTGCGAGGCCGGGGTATCTGTCCAAAACGCTTTTCACGACGCCGCGACTTTTGAGCTTCATGGCCTGAGAGAAATAGTTGGCCCGCTTTTGCAGTGCGTTTCGCCAAGCATAAGCGGCTTTGGCCCAGCGGTTCGTATGAGTCAAAGAATTAATGAATCCGACCTGATAATTTTTCCCGCTTGATGCCTGCCGCGTCTGAACCATTCCGGCCATGTCTCCCTTTTTGTAGTGCTCGGCGGCCTTGACGTAGGCTGGCGCTTGAACCGCAACGCCTATCTGATTCCCTATGTGCACCCACATTTTTGCGGCAAGTCCCCTCGCCTTGAGGCGTTTGGGCAGGCTTTTTGCTCGAGCGTCTTCGATCTGTTTCCACAGCCAGTCTGGGTAACGGTGCGGATTGTTGCTGCCGCTCAAATAGTATAGCGCCCTGCCGCGTTTGCCCGTCGCCCTGGCTTGCGCCGCGCGTTTTTGGGCGCGCGCAATATCTGCCTGGGAATAAGTTTTGCCCTTGGACGAAACAGGTCCGCTGTATTCAAAACCGTAATAAGCTCCCGGCTGCGCTTCATGGCTTGTTTTGACAGATTTGACCGAAGCCTTTTTGGTGTTCCTTACCGCTTGAGACAACAAAATGCCCATTTCCTGTTTGATGACAGTCTCAAAATCCTTTCCGCTGATGCGTTGCAGTTGTGTTACCGCATCGTGAAAACGGCGAATTGCGCGCTGATTCGGTTCGACCTTGATCCCCATGTCATCAACTTGGTGTCAGTGCATCGGCGATATACCGATCAAGCGTTTGAAATGTTGCGTCTGCGTTGACCCTCCATCGACAGCGTCGGCCAGACTGCATATCGTCAAAGATCAGCAACTGGTTAATGACCGCCAACGGGATGCGCCAAATTGCATCCTCAATGCTGATGCCGTATTTGGTAACGCGCGCGGCAATGGCTATCTGATAAGCCGGGCGCGCTAAATTTTTGGGCTGTTGTCTGCTACAGTGGATGATCCCGGTTCGCCGGAAGTTAGACTTGATGTGAATTGCTCCATTTGCGATTGGACCCAGGGCTGTAAAAGCGGAACGTCACTTGGTGGTCGCGTCGCCATGAAGTCGTAAATTTCCGGCAGAAGAGCATCGGGCCTGCCAAAATAACCGCGCAGCCGGTCCTCCGGCGCTTGGTGCAGGTAGACGAAAGACATAAGGTCAAAGCTCCAATCGTCGCCAATGTTGTCATTGGCTGCCGCCCTGATGCGGCGGTGCAGGCTCCATGTGCCAAGAGTCATTGGTCGAAGCGCCAATCCGCTGATCGTCTGCGCTCCTTCCAACGCTGCTGTCTCAAGCAGCCCTTGTCTCTTTTCGGGATCTATGTCGTAGCTCATCGGCTACGACGGCGCTGTCAATCTTCAGCGTAGTTCCAGTATTCCAGGGCCGTGATTTCAATGTTGGCGAAATCGACGTAAACAAACGAGTCGCCTCGGTAGCCGTAGCATTCCCAAACTTTTGATCCGGCGTCTGTTGTCAGAACAGTTGATCCGACAATTTCCCAAAACAAACCCCTATTGTATGTCGAAGAATATGTGGCGGCGTTTGCCCCAAAAAAAGGAATTGATGAAAGCTCTGCTTGAGGTGCGGTCACCCATAGCGAATCGTCGTTCGTGTTTAAAGACCCGTCCAGCATTTGCCAGCCTAGAATGTTCTGCCCGCAAACCAAATGCTTCTCGGATGCGGGCGCAACCGATGTTGTGAAATAATCCCATGTTGTTGTGATAGGGCTGGCGTCTCCAACAGTGACTTGTCCCGACGCATAAATGCGCCATTTTTTTACTTTCCAATAGAAGGACAGAACTTCTTCAAATGTTGCAGAGAATGGCAGGTGACCGGCAATGTCGTTTATGCTTTGAACGTAGCAACATTGCAGTGCTTTCGGGTAGAAACCGAGATGTCTGACCGTTGCCATTTTCGCGGCAACTACATGAACATTTGAGCAACCTGCCGCTTGGTAGTTGCGTCTAGCTTTTCGTCTGCCAGCATGACTCCCCCGCTGGGAAGATTGACCATGACAAGCCGGCGAGTCTTTTTGAAAATCACATCGAGGAGCATTTCGCGGTTGAAGAGCGCGGCGCGTGCTCCCGGCAAATCCGGTAACTGGTCGCGCAAGTCTTCGCAGGCGTCTTGTCCGGTCAGTATCGCTTCGACAATCTTTCCGGTCGGTATACCGCCAACGCCGTCACACGAAAACCAATAGTGAACCGTCTCGCGGCCTTTTTGAACCACGCGGCTGATAGGGTCTTGACTGCGAAGCTGGACACCAACAGTGCAAAGGGTGGCGGCAACTTTGGTGTCGGTCGTAGCGTAGTAGGCTGCTTCCATAATCTCAAATCTCTGATAGCGGCTGGGCCGCTATGGGTTAGAAGGCGTGGTTGGTGGCCGAGATGGAAACTTCGTTGAAGTTATTCGGCGCTTTGGAAAGCGAAACAGAGTCAACGTAGAAAGTGCCGGTTACGCCGCCAAGGCCGGCTGTAGCGTTAGCCAGGGAGATGGACGCTCCGATGGTCGGGACCGTTCCTTTAAGGTAGCCGCTCATTTGGGCAACTGACTTTTTGCCGTGGTAGGCGGCGGCCACAAAATCGCCATCCTCATCGACAACAGTGACTTTGTCTGAGTCGCTGGTCTGCGAAAATGATGTGAAAACCGCAACGGTCTCAGCCGATCCGCCAAAGGTCAAAGTGGTAAGTCCAACGATGGTTGCTGCCATAATGAATATGGCCGCTTGTCAACCGGCGCGGTTTTTCAGCGCACCCAGATCAAGGTCAACGCGCCCGAGTCTTTCTCGCATCCGTCCCAGCGCAGTGCGGCCAGCGGCTTCACTGCGGCGAGCTTTAGCCATAGGCCATCCCAGGCCGCTGCGGACGCTGTGACACGGAGACGGTTGCCGTCATCGGTCACGTTCACCGTGCCGCCGGCGGCAGCTTTGACTGCGGCAACGAGCGCGGATTCCTGCGGTTCGGGCTTTTCTTTGGATTCTTTAGGCATTGTCGTAAGCAGGGCTGACGTGGACCGAGATGTTCGCCGTGCGGCAAAAGCCTCGGTCCTCGTTAGCTATTGTCACCGGCTGCACCTCGTAGCCCCAGACGAAGCAAAGCGTCTCGGCGTTGATGGCCGTGCGGAATGCTTGGGCGTGCATTGTGTCAGTCAAAGTCTTCCAGAGCGCATTAAATCCAACGGCCCCATCGTCATCGTCCTCCGTGTCGGGGTAGCGGCGCTGGTCCTCGAGGTCGGGGTCGGTCAGATCGGCTGCGGTGCAAAGTTCAACAGCCAGGCGCATCCGCCAAACTCCTGCCCCAAGCACCAACTCGTCCTCTTTTTCGGCGCGCACGGCAATGTAGGGAAGCGAGCATTCGCTGCTCGCGTCGGCCTGCACGATGCGGCAGGAGGAAAGGCCGGCGACATCGCCTAGCGCGGCCACGGTGGCGCGTTCTAGGGAGTCCTCGAGGTTGTAAACTGGTTCGGTGAGCGGCATGGCTAGGGCTTGTCGGGAGATTGCAGCTTCAGGTCGATTGCCTTGCCGTCATCGTCAATGGCGACAATGCGGTAGGTGCGGCCATTGATCTTGCACCGCTGGCCCATCTTGAAAGTCGGGGCGTCGGCTTTGTTGAGCATTGCCGAGACTTCGCGGACAGCCTCAAAGCCGCCGTCGGTCAACTGGTTGGAATAGCTTTCCTCGCCAATAACGCAGGCGTAGTTGCGCTGGCCGTATTCTAAAGAGTCGCCAATGGTGGCAACCGTTTCGGCCACGGCTGCGCCGTAGACTGAGGAAAATTGACTCATTCCGTTGCAGTGGTGTCAGCGTCCAAAAGGTCAGGGTTACGCCTGGCGAAGACCTCTTTGCCGAAATCATAGGCTTCGGTGCTGTTCTCCATTTTGTAGGTGGAGTCGGACGGCACGGCAGGATTCCAGAAGGGATGCTCATGCTTAAAGGTGATGTCGCTCGGAACAAAGAACGGGAACCGGCGCGCACGAAGACTGAACTCGGTGTCGCTGAATACACCGTGATAATCTTCTGAAAGAATATTTTGCTGGCCGTATCCGAGCTTTTTGAATGTCGGCTTTGTGACGCAGAAGGTCACCATGAGCTTGTCGTTTCGGTAGCCGTCTTTGATCTCAAGTATGGCCGGCTGGTGGAGTTTGTCGGCCAGTGCCTGCTCGACCATCAAATCCCAGTGCAGCGGCGGGAATACGTCATCCTGCGCGGTGATGGTAATCTTGCCCGTTGCTGCATTGGTGGCGGCATTGTAATTCTGCACGGCGGTGCCTCCCACTTGCTCGAGGTGGCCCGCTGGCGAGGTTGCGTGTCGAAACCGGGACAGGATGCCAACCGACTCCTCGTCGTCTTCGCTAAAGCCAAAAATGTATTCGATGCGCTCCGGGTTGGCGGCGGCATCAAGCCAACGTTTGCGGGTAGCGGCGGCCTGCTGGGCTCGAGCGCGCGTCGGATGACAGACGGAAATGCTGACCGGATGCTTGGCAATGCGGGTGCGTTCAATGTTGTCGGCTTTTTCCGTTTGGCCTGTCATGCGAAGGAACTGCGTCCAAAGCGCCTCTCCCGCCCAGCCGTAAAGGCCGTCACGATGGGTCCATTCTTTATTTGCCGGGCGCGGAAGCGCCATCATGCAGCGGATGTAGGCTTCGGCGTTTACCATATCACCAAGGTCCAAATGCATCGCCCCAAGCAGCGCAAGAGCTTCTCGGCGGTTTGGCTGGCACTTATAGGCCGCGTGAAGCGCGGTCATCATGGCGGCATATTCCTGGCTGTTGCTCTCAATCACTTCCGGCCTGGTAAGCTCGGCAATGTTCATGAAAAGCTCGTAGCGTTCCGCTGGAGCGCAGTCCGGCCTTTTTGCGGCTTCAATGGCAAACTTTGCGGCTTTGGCCTTGTCGCCCAGCCCCTGATATTCGCCTGACAGATGATACAAAACCGAAGTTGTCCTTTCCGACTCTGGGATACTTTCAAGAATGCGGATATTTCGCATATTCCCTTGCTTGGGTTCGTCGTCTGGAAGATGGATAACCACCGGCTGATCGCACGCTGCAAGGCGGTTCCCGTCTCCTCCGTTGGGGACAAAGTTCTCGTGAATGCGATTTACCCATCGCCCCGCCGACCGCTTCACAAGTCGTTCTCGCTTGTTGTGCGCGATGCCTCGTCCGGCAACATTGTGAAAAAGAACAAATCCGTCGAAGTCGTTGCCGTATTTTTGGATCAGTTCGTGCAGGGCTTGTTGAAAATTTTCACCCGGCACATCGTCGGCATCTACCCACAGACACCATTCGTTTGACGCCAAATCAAAAGATTTTTGCCGGGCTGCGGAAAAATCATCGACGTGCTCCCATCGTTCGGAGATGGCAATTTCGTCTTTGTTTTCGTATACACCATACACTCCGGCGTGCCGTATCACGATGTCGCGTATTTGCTGGCTACGCTCGCAAGCCCCGGTTGCGTGAACAACTACAATTTCGTCAACAGATGGCTTAAATAGCGACAAGCATCTTTCCAACCGCTTCGGCTCGTTGTGCGTGATGACGCACAGGGATATTTTTTCTCGCATCTCGGCGGATGCGCCGCTGTCAACCAGACAAACGAAAACCCCCGGCGGGTGCCGGGGGCTTCGTGTTGCGGGTTGGGAGATGGAGACTACGCTCCGAGAGCCAATTTCGCGGCACCCGTGATAGCGCGGGAAGCGCCAAACACGCACGAGAACGAGCACCAATGGACGCCCGTGCTGGTGTTGAAGTGGCGGCGGTAGCCAAGCACCAAGCCGGTCTGCGGATCTGTGAGCGAGGTCGAAGCGAGATACTCGCTGGGAGCCTGCGGCTCAAGGGCGCGGACGGCCAAGGCCAGCGCGTTCGGGTGGATCGCAAAGCCTTTCAGGCTGATGCTGTTCGACGGGATGACAGTGCTTTCAAACACGTTCATTCCGTAAATGCGCGGCGCTTTACCATCAGCGATGGCGTCACGGGCTCCGAAAGCCGAGGCGTCCGAAACCGTCGAGAGCAGGCCGTCGTACAGGTCGGCGTCAAGGATGAGCGCGCGGTCCATCTGCGGCACGTTCTCGTTGGAGAGAGCCTTGCGAAGGGCGCGGACGTTTGCGAGCGACAGCGTGGTCAAGCCGGTGAGGCTGGCCGAGAACTGCGCCGCGCTAGAAGCCGTGGTGACCAGCAGCGACCAGGCGTAGCTGATGACGCTTTGCGCCACCGCCTTGCCCTGTTGGGTGGCAAACTTGGTGATGTCGGCAACCGAGGATTTGCTGAACTCGGTGTCGGACAGGCCAACCGTGGCGATTTTGTGCTGGTCCAGCGTGATCGTCACCTTGTTGAGCGTGCCGCCGGCGACTTCGTAGGAGTCGTTGAAGGTGGTCGCGGTGATCGACGCAACGAGAGGAACCTCGACGGTCGCGCCACGGCGCACAACTTCGGCGCTGTAGCTGGTGGAGAAAGCCGAGATGGGAGCCAACTCGGCGGTGAACGCTTCAAGCGCCGCTTGGGCGATGAGCTTGTCGTTTAGGGAACTGCTAATTGTTGCCATAAAAGTGGATTAGTAGGCGGATGCGATGATCTCGCGCTTGTGGTTGCGGAAATACTCCACGGCGTCAGCGCCGCTGAGTGAGTTGAAAATCTGCGCGGGCGTCAGTTCCGGCTCGGAAGACACGACAGCCACGGGATCAATGCCAACAGAAGCGACGATTGCCGCAGCCTGGTCGCCAGCACTTTTGGAGGCCGCGAGCAGCGCGGTGATCTCCTCGTCTTTGCTGGCCGACTCGGCGGTCAGGCGCTCGACTTCGGCTTTGAGGGTTTCGATTTCCTTGGCCGTCACTTCGTCGGCTTGCGCGCGGACTGTGTCGGCTTCGACTTTGGCCGAAAGTTCGGCCTGGAGGGCTTCAACCTTCGATTGAAGTTCGGCGTTCATGTTAACTTCCGTGGAGATGTCAACGGCGCCCTCGGTAACAGGCGCTTCGACGGTCGGCTCCACGATCTCGGGAGCTTCCTCGGCTTTGATGTTTTTCGCGGATTTGCGGGCCATAGAGTTGGAAAAGGTGTCAAAGCGCGCGCGGGCGCTTTCGGGTGTGATGGAGGCGGCGGCTTCAATGCCGTCTTCAATTCCATCGGCAAAATTCATGGCAACGGCCTGAGTGGCATCGAGCCACGTCTCGGCATCCATGAGGGAAGAAATCTCAGTGGAGTCCATGCCGGTCTTGCGTGTGTAAGCGTTGACCAAAGTCTTTTTGAGCTTGTCCAAAACGTCCGCTTCTTTGCGAAGATCGTTGGCGTCCCCGATGCTCATGCTCCAGGGGTTGTGGATCATCAGCATGGCGTTGTCGGCCATGAGCACTTCCTCGCCGGCCATTGCGATGACCGAGGCCATGCTGGCCGCAAGTCCATCAACGTGAACGGTTAAGCCGCCTTTGTGTCGGCGCAGGGCGTTGTAGATGGCCGCACCTTCGATGACGCTTCCTCCGACGGAATTGACTCGAAGGTCGATGTGCTGGCCTTTGAGCTTGCCGACTTCGGCCACGAAATCTTTGGCGGTGACGCCGCCGAAACCGATCTCGTCATAAATGCTAACCTCGACGCTATCGCCGGGCGCACTGTTCTCGGTCTTAGAAATTGCATACCAGCGGTTCGCGCTCATTGCTGTGCGGGCGGTGTCAATGCGGCGGGGACTGCCGGCGCGGGATTTGGGTTAAATGTGGCGATGCTGTCGGCGCTGATTTGGAACTCCGCCGCAAGGTCGGCCAGATATTTGGCTTCAACGGCGCGCTGACGAAGTTGGTCTTTCCACTCCATGCCGCGCTCGCTGTAATCCTCGGAGTAAGTGCGAAGGCCCGCACGAACATCGGCGAGATTCGCAGCGGCCTCACGTCCGTAATCCACGCTGGCGGCTGCCGGGCGCTGCCATTCGACTTTCCACCAGTTTGCATTTTGCGGGATGTAGCCTTTAGCCATGCCGACCGTGATAACGTGCGCCCACACGCGGGAGCAGAGGCGGTCGATCAGCAGGGCTTGCCGTTGCTCAAAGGTGCGTTGAGCACGTACCAACACGGCGCGCAGGGCTGCTCCGCCGGCATCGGAAGGCCGCGCGTAAAACTCCCACGGCACGCCGACATTGCCGCAGACTTCGCGCAGGAGGATGTCACAAAACTCGCGAAAGTTTTGTGACGGCCGGCTGCTGGTCCAAGAAATCAGATCCTCGCCCACACCGAGGCGCGGGATGGCCCCCCCGGCATTGCCCAGGGATTCCACCGTGAGTTCGGTGTTGCTGTCGGCGTTGACGCTCGCGGTGCTCTCGCCAAAGAAGTCGGCGCTTTGCGGGTTAGTTGAGCGGATCGCCATGGCGATATAACTGGAAATTTTCAACGCCATCTTCTCGAAGCCAACGGCATCGCCAATGTCTCGAAGGTGGTTGATGCTCGGAGCCAGCGGCGTGACGTATCGGAGTTCGTCGCCTTGAGCGGCTTCGCCCACATGAACCATCTGCTGCGCCGGGATGTCTTCGTAGTTGCTTCCAGCGTCCATGCCGTTGCCGATGAGGTGGCGGTAGAAAATCGGGCGCATCTGCGGGTTGACCACCACGCCGTCGATCACGCCGGGCGCTTCGTCGCGGGCGGCGGGTTGGCTTGGCGCGTAGATCTGACTGCGGGCGTCACCAATGCGATGCGCCAGGATGAGTTGCAAGGCGGGGTAGCCGGTGCTTTGCGTGACGGTGCGGAAGAAAACCTCGCCGTCGCGGTCAATGGCTATGCTGGCGATGCGCTGCATCTCCCGCCAGGTGTAGCGGCCTTGGATGTCGGCCACGCGGGACCACTGCTCGAAGTATGCCTCGGCGGCTGCGTCCCATGCCTCATCGCCCGAGCGTGCCTGCGGGCGGATGCCGCTGCCGGTGACGTATCTGGCTTTTTCGTTGACGAGGCCGCGCAGGAAAGGAGCGTTGTTGTAAAGCCAGCGCGAGAGCTTCATCAGGCGTTCGCGGTCTGCGCCCGAAACGTCAATGTGCGAATCGGCGGCGGATGCGTTGTAGGGAAAATGGCGCTGAATGGACGGGCGCGCGGCATCGTAGCTCTGGCCTTTGATGCCAAGCGCCTTGGTAACTAGTTTGAAGCGGTCGGCCAGTTTCATTGGAGCGGGTAGTTGAAAGCGGCAATGGTGGTGCGGATGGCCTTGCGACCGATCCACGTCTCAAGCTCGGCATCGGTCATGTCCTTGATGAGGCTCCAACACTGAAGCGCCATCTCCGCAACGGTGCCTGGCGTCATGTCGGGCGGGATCGTGTAAGAGAAAGACTTTCCGCCAGTGGAGGCCGAGATCATTAAGCGTCCCGCTTCAGCGGTGACGCTGTGCACATTGGCCGCGATGGTTTCCAGCGCCGTCACGGTGGCGGCGGCTTTCTTCCCGTTGGCTACCCAGACTGAGAAAACGAAAGCGCGCGGAGACATTGCTCACGCGCGGCGGTGTCAATTGGCGGGCGGGTCGTCGAGTCTTGGGCGGATGATGTTCCCGTATTCGGCCAGGGCGAGGATCATCAGTTCGCAATCGAGCATGTGGTTGGGCCGGCGGCCGATCTGCCGCCAGATGTAGTTCTCGCGGCCGGTAAGCGGTGAGCGTTTGACCACTTTGCGGTGCGCGTCCAAGTGCGCTTTGTATTCCTCGGAGGCATCAGCGGCCACGGTCCACGCCGGGCCTTTGCCGCCGCGCAGCCATTCCAGCACGTCTTGCGCGGCGGGTGAGGAGAACAGCATGAGGAAATATCCGCGCCGATACGGCTTGAGGACGGAGATGGCCTTGCGGAGCGTCTTGCCGAATTTCACGCCGTAGCCGTCCGCGCGGTCTTCGCCCTTGGCCGGGATGTAGCGATTGCGGAGACAGACATCGAGCACCTCGTCGGTGCGGAAACCGGAGTCCACGATCACGAGCTTTGCCATCGTCCCGCCGATGTTGCGCGGGGTGTCGAGGCCAAGCTCCTGCACTTTGAACTCGAGGTCCGCCCAGGTGGTCAGCCGGCCTTCGTCCACGAGTTTGCTGGAGCCATCTTTGGCGAAGGCGCGGCAGACGAAGTAGAAACAGTCCTGTTGAACGTCCACGGCCATGATGCGGGCGGTGCCTTCCTCGATGTCGGCGCGGAGGTTGTATTCGCCAACGGTGAGCGGGCGGGATTCGTCGGTCATGGCGTCTTCCCACGGCTCGGCCAAGATGCTGTTGACGAAATCTTGCAGGCCCATGAGGGATTGCTTGTCTTGCAAGAATTTGACGGCCAGCGCGCCG
>Ga0075471_10002033_pt1 | contig 13436 bp, 7 predicted proteins | sample DEB19_08_DNA_2_FD_74787 | JGI IMG/M metagenome (GOLD analysis project Ga0075471, IMG submission 74787) | Aqueous microbial communities from the Delaware River and Bay under freshwater to marine salinity gradient to study organic matter... | ecosystem: Environmental > Aquatic > Marine > Coastal ... | reverse complement strand
GAGCAATTCTGCCGCGTCGTCCAGGTTGCGGGCGGTCGCGATCACGCGCCAACCGCGCGCGGCATATTGCGCCACGAACTCGAGCCCCAAGCCGCGATTGCAGCCGGTGATCAGAATGACGGGTCGATCGCTCATGTTCTCTTTTTCACTCCGCGTACGGGCTCGGCTTCGAGGGGATTCTCGGGCCAATGATGCCGAGGATAACGGCCCCGCATGTCCTTGCGTACTTCGACGTAGGCGTTGCGCCAAAAACTCGCCAGGTCGGCGGTGACTTGCAGCGGGCGTTGGGCGGGCGACAGCAACTGGAACGTGACCGGCAACTTGCCGAGCGCCAGACGCGGAGTCGCGGCGAGACCGAAGACTTCCTGCATCCGCATCGACGCGGACGGCGCAAGATCACCCTGATAATCGATGCGCACGCGCGAGCCCGTGGGCAAGCCGAGATGACTCGGCAACCATTCGTCCAGCTTGCGTACGCCGGCATGACCGAGACGGTGCTGCAGCATCTCGAGCAGAGGGAGTTTGGCGAGATGGCTGCGTCGCGTGACGCCCGACAACCACGGTGCCAGCCAGGCTTCGCGATCGACGAGCAAGGCGTCCGCGGCAAACGCGGGCCAGGATGCGACGTCGTGCAATTCCAGACGACGGGCCAACTCGACCCGCGCACAAAAACTGCGACAGACCTCGTCCCAAGGCAAGCAGTCGAGACCCATCTCGGCGATGCCGTCCAGCATCGCCTGTAATGCATGCTCGGGATCGATCTGCGTGAGCGGTCGTTCGTCGATGATGAGCGCGTCGAGCTTGACCAGGCGGCGCATCACCACGCATTGCTCGCGCGTGGACCACGCGACTTCGTCGACGGTTTGCAGGCGCGCGCCCGCGGCCTGTTCGAGCATCGGGCGATCGATCGCGGCCGCCAGTTGAATCCGCGCTTCGCGATCACGATCGTCGAGATCCACGGCGACAAGGTACTCCGCGGACGCCAGACGATCGGTGCGTGCAAAGTGGGCGCCACGCCCGTTCGCGAGCAGGAATCGACCGTCACTGCCGGCCCGACGTTTGCCGATGCGATCGGGATAGGCGCAGGCGAGCAAGCCTGCGGCATCGAGCATCGCGGCCGTCTGCGGTGCGCTCGCGTCCATCCGTCGCTCGTATTGTTTGGCAGCCTCGCGGATGCGCGACCAGGCGCCACGATCGACTTCGCCGCCCGCGAATCGCGAATCGAGCAAGTCGAGACGGGTCGTGACGTCGAGATCGGTCACGTCGCCCGCTCGCCCGCGCAGCAGATCACGTTCGCTGAGCAGCGCGGCGAGTTTTGCGCCGAGCGACAAGACGCCGCGTCGTTGCGCCTCGATCAACAGATGCGCGAGTCGCGGATGCATCGGCAAATGCGCGAGCGCTCGACCATGGGCCGTGATACGCCCGGCAGCATCAAGGGCACCGAGTCGACTCAGCAGGTCGCGCGCACCATCGAGCGTGGCCGGCGGTGGCGTGTCCAACCACGGCATCACGCTCGCCTCGGTCGTTCCCCACTCGGCAAGATCAAGGGCGAGCGGCGCGAGATCCGCTTCCAGAATCTCGGCGCGCGCAAATGCCGCAAGACTGCGCTGCGCGCCCTCGCTCCAGAGTCGATAGCAGCGTCCTGCGGCGACGCGACCCGCGCGACCGGCGCGCTGATCGGCCGAGGCGCGTGAGATGCGCTGCGTTTCAAGTCGACTCATGCCCGATACCGGATCGAACACCGATCGACGTACAAGCCCCGCATCGACCACCACGCGTATGCCGGGCAGCGTGACGCTGGTCTCGGCGATGTTGGTCGACAGGATGACGCGACGCGGGCTCTTCGGATCAAAGGCGAGTGCAACTTCTTGCGCAGCCGGATCGAGATCGCCGTACAAAGGAAACGTCAGCACGCCTTGCTGCAAAACTTCGGGCGCGGCGCCGAGCATGTCGCGGACGCGGCGTATCTCGGCCGCGCCCGGCAAAAACACGAGCACGTCGCCTTCGGTTTCGCGCAAGGCGCGACGCGTCGTGCTGGTCACTGCGCGCTCGAGGTCACCGCCGCCCGGCAAGAGCGGCAAGCCGGAGCCGACGTACTCGATCGTCACCGGGAACGCGCGCCCTTGTGACGTGACGATCGGCGTGTGCTCGCCGAGCAATGCGGCGACGGCAACGCCATCGAGCGTCGCCGACATCACGAGCAGACGCAAATCGCTGTCCAAGGTGCGACGCGCATCGAGACACAGCGCGAGACCGAGATCCGCCTGCAAGCTGCGTTCGTGAAACTCGTCGAACAACACCGCCGCGACATCCTCGAGCGTCGGATCGGTTTGCAGCATGCGCGTCAATACGCCCTCGGTGATCACTTCGATGCGCGTCGCGCGACTGACGCGCGTGTCGAGGCGCATGCGATAGCCCACCGTCGCGCCGACGCTCTCGCCCAAGGTCGCGGCCATGCGCTGCGCCACGCCACGCGCCGCGACGCGTCGCGGCTCGAGCATCAAAATTTTTCGACCCCGCACCCAGGGTTCGTCCAGCAACGCGAGCGGCACGACCGTGCTCTTGCCCGCACCCGGTGGCGCCTGCAACACCGCCGCGGACGCGGACGCGAGTGCGCCGCGCAAGGCGGGCAACGCTTCGGTGATGGGCAGTTCGGGCAGGCGCATTCGAGATCCAGGGCGTTGCAAGTTCGTGGCGGATTGTATGCAATCACGATCATGAAGTTCCTGCGACGTTTGGTACTGGGATTGCTCGCGTCGATCGCGCTCTTGTGGCTTGCGCTCACGGCGTGGGCCTACTGGCCGGGCGAGCCTGAAATACCGGTCTCGAAGCTCGCGACCGCCGACGACCGCTTCATCGTCGTGAACGGGACCCGCCTGCGCTATCGCGAGTGGGGCGAGTCCGCCCCGGGGCGCCCGGACCTGCTCCTGCTGCACGGCTTCGGAAATTCCCTGCAGAGCTTTCGCGAGCTCGCGCCACGATTGGCGCCCCACGCCCACGTCATCGCCATCGACATGGCGGGCTACGGACTGTCGGACAAACCCGTCGCGTTCGATTACCACAACGGCCCGCAGGCCAAACTCCTGATCGCGGCCGCGCATCAACTCGGCCTGCGGCACGTGGTGTACGTCGGGCATTCATTGGGCGGTGCCGTGGCATTGCAAGCTGCCGTATACGACACGGACGCCGGCGGCTTGGTGCTGCTCAACCCCGGCATCATCAGTACCGGCGTTCCGAAAGTCGTGCAGGTCACGCTGCCGCCGTTGCCCCGCCTGTCGGCGAAATTGTTCGGCAGCCGGGAATTCAGAAGTGATTTTTTGAAGAAGTCTTACGTCGATCCGCAGCTCGTCACGCCTGCGGTGATCGACGAGGTGATGCTCGGAGCACGTGCGGAAGGTTACATGGCCGGCATGACGTCATTGATGCAGCAATATTCCGAAGGCGAAGAAGTGCGACTTGCCGCACGAGTGAAAGTCCCCACGCTGATTCCGTGGGGCAACGAAGATCGAAACAAGCCGCGCTCCGAAGCCGACGCCTTGCAGCAACTGATTGCCGGTTCGAAGTTGGTGCGTTTCGACGGCGCGGGGCACTACGTCCATGAAGAAGCGGCGGCGGGTGTTGCCGCCGCGATCACCGATTGGCTCAGCGAGGTCGACCCCGCCCGTTGACCGGCAGGCCGGTGTGCTGCGTGCGGAACTTTTGGGGACGCGCACTCGCACCCCCGCTCTTGCGCACGTCGCCGCGCGCCCGCTCGCCTTCAGCCAAAGTACCGGTACCGGCGGGTTGCCACGGCGGAATGAGATGCTGCTTGCCGGGCCCGATCAGATCCGCACGCCCCATGCGACGCAGCGTTTCGCGCAGCATCGGCCAGTTGTTGGCGTCGTGATAGCGCAGGAAAGCCTTGTGCAACCGGCGTATCTTGAGGCCGCGCGGAATGGCGACGCTCTCGCTGTCGCGCGTGACGCGTCGCAGCGGATTTTTGCCCGAGTGATACATCGCCGTGGCAGTCGCCATGGGCGACGGCAGGAATGCCTGCACCTGATCGGCGCGAAAACCGTTCTTCTTCAGCCAAAGCGCGAGCTCGAGCATATCCTCGTCCGTCGTTCCGGGGTGCGCCGCGATGAAGTACGGAATCAAATATTGCTCTTTGCCCGCCTCTTTCGAATAGCGGTCGAACAATTCTTTGAAACGATAGTAGGTACCGACGCCCGGCTTCATCATTTTGGAGAGCGGGCCCTCGCCGATCGCTTCCGGCGCGATTTTCAGGTAGCCGCCGACGTGATGCTGCGCAAGCTCTTTGACGTACTCGGGTGATTCGATCGCGAGGTCGTATCGCACGCCCGAGGCAATCAACACTTTTTTGATGCCGGGCAAGGCACGCGCCTTGCGATACAGCTGGATGAGGGGCGTATGGTCGGTGTTCAGGTTCGGGCATACGCCCGGATACACGCACGAAGGCCGACGACACGCGCTCTCGATCTCGCGGCTCTTGCACGCGAGCCGATACATGTTGGCCGTCGGTCCGCCGAGATCGGAAATCACGCCCGTGAACCCCGGCACGGTATCGCGGATGGTTTCGATCTCGCGCAACACGGAAGTTTCGGAACGACTCTGGATGATCCGCCCTTCGTGCTCGGTGATCGAGCAGAACGTGCAGCCGCCGAAGCAGCCGCGCTGGATGGAAATCGAGAAGCGGATCATCTTGTACGCCGGGATCTCGGCCGTACCGTAGAACGGATGCGGACGCCGCTGATAAGGCAGCTCGTACACCTGATCCATTTCTTTGGTGGTGAGCGGGATCGGCGGCGGATTGAGCCAGATATCCTGGTTGCCGTGACGCTGCACCAAAGCCCGCGCATTGCCCGGATTCGCTTCGAGATGCAGGATGCGCGAAGCGTGCGCGTAGAGCACCGGATCGTCCACGACCTGCTCGAACGCCGGCAACCGTATGACGCTGCGTTCACGATCGACGTTCTTCACCCGACGCACGAATTTCACCACTTGTTCGGCGGATGCCTCCGCTGCCGGCTCGGCGGCGGCGTTTTTGGTGCCGCCGTTGTCTTCCATGGCATAGGGATCGAGCGGCGGATTCAGCGGCCCCGGGGTATCGAGATGGGTCGAGTCGATTTCGATCCAGCCCGCGGGCAAGGCACGGCGCGTGAATGCCGTGCCGCGCATGTCGTCGATGTCGCCGACGCGTTCGCCGGCGGCCAGACGATGTGCGATGTCGACGATCTGACGTTCGCCGTTGCCGTAGACCAGAAGATCGGCCTTCGCATCGAGCAACACCGAGCGACGGACTTTTTCGGACCAGTAATCGAAGTGCGCGATGCGACGCAGGCTGGCCTCGATGCCGCCGATCACGATGGGTACGTCGGCATACGCCTCGCGTGCGCGCTGCGAGTAGACGATCACCGAGCGATCGGGTCGCCGGCCACCCTCGCCGCCCGGCGTATAGGCGTCGTCCGAGCGCATGCGTCGGTCGCTGGTGTACCGGTTGACCATCGAATCCATGTTGCCGGCCGTGATGCCGAAGAACAGATTCGGTTTGCCCAAGGCTTTGAAAGGGTCGGCAGATTGCCAATCGGGCTGCGCGATGATGCCGACGCGGAACCCGTGCGCTTCGAGCAGACGACCGACGATCGCCATGCCGAAGCTCGGGTGATCGACATAAGCGTCGCCGGTCACGACGATGACGTCGCAACTATCCCATCCCAGCGCATCCATCTCGGCCCGGGACATCGGCAAAAACGGCGCGACACCGAAGCGCGAGGCCCAGTGCTTGCGGTAACCGAACAGGTCGCGAGCCGTTTGCATGATGCGAATTACAACAGAACCGCGTTGCGGGCGCAGGAGTACGTCGCGACCCGGGTCTGGGATATAGTCGCGACCCACTCCACCACCCCGTCCCCGCGCCTCATGGAAGAGTCACGCTCCGGGACGATCGTCGTTCGCGGCGCTCGTCAGAACAACCTCAAGAACCTTGATCTCGACATCCCGACCGGCGAACTCGTGGTCGTCACGGGCGTTTCGGGCTCGGGCAAGTCGTCGCTAGTGTTCGACACGCTGTACGCCGAAGGTCAACGGCGCTACGTCGAAACGTTCTCGCCGTATGCGCGCCAGTTTCTCGATCGCATGGACAAGCCGGCAGTCGATCGCATCGAGGGCATCCCGCCCGCCATTGCCATCGACCAGACGAACCCGGTGCGCACTTCGCGCTCCACGGTCGGCACGATGACCGAGCTCAACGACCATCTGAAGCTGCTGTTCGCACGCGCCGCCCATCTGCATTGCAGTCGCTGCGGAACGGCCGTGCATCGGGACACGCCGGAGTCGATCCACGCCGATCTGCTGCGCCGCTCTGCCGCACTCGAGGCGCCACGCTTGCTGGTGTGCTTCGCGGTCGCGGTACCGAAAAACTTCAAAGACTCCGAGGTGCTCGAGCTGCTCGCCAAGCAGGGATACACGCGCATCCGAAATCGTCGCAAAGGCGAAGTCGAAGTCGTGCAGGATCGCTTGCGACTGCCGAACAGCGATCGCGCGCGGGTGATGGAGGCGCTGGAAGCCGCCTTGCGCGTCGGGCGCGGACGTCTGCGCGTGTATCCACTGCGCGATTCGCCGGCAGCACGCGATCCGGCGACCATCGATACGGCGGAAGCGCTCGAAACCTGGCATTACTCGAACAGTCTGCATTGCGCCGCTTGCGACATCGCCTATCGCGAACCCACCCCGAGCGCGTTTTCGTTCAATTCTCCCGTGGGCGCGTGCGAGGCCTGCCGCGGCTTCGGCCGCATCATCGGCGTCGACTATGGTCTGGTGATTCCCGACGAGAGCAAAACGCTGCGCGGCGGAGCCATTCGTACCTGGCAGACCGAGTCGTATCGCGAATGCCAACAGGATCTCGAGCGTCTCGCGCGCAAGCGCGGCATCCCGCTCGACGTTCCGTGGCGCGAGCTGAGCGCCGCGCATCGTCAATGGGTGATCGACGGCGAAGGCCCGTGGAAGAAAAACGTCTGGTACGGCGTGAAGCGATTCTTCGCCTGGCTCGAGACCAAAGCGTACAAGATGCACATTCGCGTGCTGCTGTCGAAGTATCGCGCGTATACGCCCTGCGGGCGCTGTGACGGCGCACGACTCGCGCCGCAATCTTTGCTTTGGCGCCTCGGCGATCGGAAACTCGCCGACCAGACGCTTGCCGGACGAACGCGATTCAAGCCGCGTGAGGCGGATTGGTCTGATGAAACTCTGACCGCACTGCCCGGGCTGTGCATCCACGATCTCATGTTGTTGCCGCTCGAGCGCGGCCGGGAATTCTTCGACTCACTGCGACTCGACGGCGCACTCGACGAAGCGACGGAACTGCTGCTGGCGGAGATTCGCGGTCGCTACGGCTATCTTTGCGACGTCGGGCTCGGCTACCTCACGCTCGACCGACAATCGCGCACGCTCTCGGGCGGCGAAGTACAGCGCATCAACTTGACGACGGCGCTCGGCACGTCGCTGGTCAATACCTTGTTCGTGCTCGACGAACCTTCGATCGGTTTGCACCCGCGCGACATGCAGCGCGTCATCGAAGTGATGCAGCGCTTGCGATCGGCTGGCAACTCGCTGCTGGTGGTCGAACACGACCCGCAAATCATGCAGCGCGCCGATCGCCTGCTCGACATGGGCCCGGGCGCGGGCGAGCACGGCGGAACCATCGTCAGCTACGGCAGCCCCGCCGACGTGTGCGCCGATGCGGCATCGCTCACCGGCGCGTATCTCACCGGTCGCAAGCGCGTCACCTTGCCGCCGACGCGCAACTCGCGGGCCAAAAACGCAGAGCGTGGGGCGATCGAACTTTCGGGTGTGACGCAGCACAATCTGCGCAACATCGACGTACGCCTGCCGCTCGGCAAGCTGGTGTGCATCACGGGCGTGTCGGGCTCCGGAAAGTCCACCCTGATGCAGGACGTGTTGTATCCCGCATTGCTCAAGCACAAAGGCAAGCCCACCGAAGCGGCCGGCGCACACCGCGCACTCCGCGGCGCCGATCACATCGACGAAGTCGTGTTCGTCGACCAGACGCCCATCGGCCGCACGACGCGATCGAATCCGGCGAGTTACATCGGCGCATTCGATGTCATCCGCGAGCGGTTCGCACGGCTCGGCGAATCGCGCGAGCGCGGATATACCGCAGGTACCTTCAGCTTCAACTCCGGCACGGGCCGATGCCCGATCTGCAGCGGCAACGGCTTCGAGCACGTCGAGATGCAATTCCTGTCCGACGTGTACCTGCGCTGCGGCGACTGCAACGGCACGCGTTATCGCGCCGAGACGCTCGAAGTACGCCATCCGGGGCCCAAAGGTCGCTCGGCCAATATCGCCGAAGTGCTGGAGATGACGGTCACCGAAGCACTGGAATTCTTCGGTGACGTGCCGGATCTGGCGGCGCGTCTGGCGCCGCTCGCCGATGTCGGCCTCGACTATCTGCGGCTCGGACAGCCCGTGCCCACCCTCTCGGGCGGCGAAGCGCAACGTTTGAAGCTTGCGGGGCATCTGGCCGAATCCGGTGCCGTATCCAATCGCGGCAAACTGTTTTTGTTCGACGAGCCCACGACCGGTTTGCACTTCGAGGACATCGGCAAGTTGCTCGCCGCGTTTCGCAAGCTGCTCGACGCCGGTCATTCGCTGTTCGTGATCGAGCACAATCTCGATGTGGTGAGCGCTGCCGAGTGGATCGTCGACCTCGGCCCCGAAGGCGGCGATCGCGGCGGCCAACTCGTCGCTTGCGGCACCACCGCCGAACTCATGGCACACCCTGCGTCACACACCGGCAAAGCCTTGCGCGACTATCGCCTCGAAGCCCCGCTCGCGAGCCCGAAAGTCGCCGAACCCGAGGCGCGCCGCACGCCCGCGCGTGCCGAAGCCATCGTGGTGCGCAATGCGCGCGAGCACAACCTGCGCAATATCGACGTGCAGATTCCGCGCAATGCCTTCACGGTCGTCACCGGCGTGTCCGGCTCCGGCAAATCCACGCTGGCCTTCGACATCGTTTTCAACGAAGGGCAGCGCCGCTATCTCGAGTCTTTGAACGCCTATGCACGGCAGTTCGTGCAGCCGGCCGCGCGGCCGGAAGTCGACGCGATTTACGGCATACCACCCACGGTCGCCATCGAACAGCGCACGAGTCGCGGCGGACGCAAGAGCACCGTCGCGACGCTCACCGAGATTTATCACTTCCTGCGCTTGCTGTACGTGAAGCTCGGTACGCAGTACTGCCCGGATTGCGATGTCGCCATCGAGCCGCAGTCGGCCGAAGCGATCGCGGCACGGATAGTCAAAGATTTCTCGGGTCGCACGATCGACTTGCTCGCACCCTTGGTGGTGGCGCGCAAAGGCTTGTACACCGACCTCGCCAAGTGGGCCGGCGCGAAAGGCTATGGTGAGTTGCGCGTAGATGGGCAGCGCGTGCCCGTGAAGCCCTGGCCGCGTCTCGATCGCTTCAAGGAGCACGACATCGAGTTGCCGGTTGCGCGCCTCGGCATCTCGGCCCGTGGCGAAGCGGATTTGCGCAGCAAACTGACCGAAGCTTTGCAGTACGGCAAGGGCGTGGTGCAGGTACTGCCGCAAGGCAGCAAGAAGGCGATCGTGTTCTCGACCAAACGCGCTTGCCCCGGCTGCGGCACGAGCTTTGCGGAACTCGATCCGCGCCTGTTCTCCTTCAATTCCAAACAAGGCTGGTGCACGAGCTGCTTCGGAACCGGCGCGAAACTGCCGGACTTCGACGCCGAACAGACGGGCGAAGAGGCGACATGGAACGAATGGCATTCCGGCCCGGAGCACGCCTGCACCGCATGCAATGGTGAACGTCTCAATCCCGTCGCGCGTGCCGTACGCTTTCGCGACCTTTCTTTGAGTGCGCTGACCTGCGAGACCGTCACCGCTACCCGCAAGCGCATGGGCGGCTTGAAGCTCGCGACGCGCGAACGCGCCATCGCGCGCGACTTGCTGGCCGAGATACGCGCGCGGCTCGAGTTTCTCGAGCGTGTGGGTCTTGGTTATCTGTCGTTGGACCGCGCCGCACCGACGCTCTCGGGCGGTGAAGCACAAAGAATACGTCTCGCGGCACAACTCGGTTCGAATCTGCGCGGCGTGTGTTATGTGCTGGACGAACCGACCATCGGCTTGCATCCGCGCGACAACCGGATTTTGCTCGATGCGCTCGGCGAACTCGCGGCACATCGCAATACCCTGCTGGTCGTCGAACACGACGAAGACACCATACGTCGGGCCGACCACGTGATCGATCTCGGCCCGGGTGCCGGCATCCGGGGCGGACGCATCGTCGGCGAAGGCAAGGTCGCAGATCTCATGCGCAATCCGGACTCCATCACCGGACGCTTCCTGCGGGAACCGCTGCAGCATTCTGCCGAACCGCGACGCCCGGTCAGTGTCCGATCCGAGGCGTTGCACATCGAGGGTGCGAGATTGCACAACTTGAACGATCTCGACGTACGCATTCCGCTCGGCAGATTGGTCGTCGTGACCGGCGTGTCAGGCTCTGGCAAATCCACGCTCGCCCGCGACGTATTGCACGCGAGCGCCCATGTCCTGGTCGGCGCACGCGGCAAAGCGGCGGCGATCGGTTGCGCGGAGTTGCGCGGCATCGATGCCGTGGATCGCGTGCTGGAAGTCGATCAAACGCCGATCGGCAAGACGCCGCGATCCTGTCCGGCGACCTACGTGGGTATTTGGGACGACATCCGCAAGATATATGCCGGCACCTCCGAAGCACGCTTGCGCGGCTATGGCCCGGGCCGGTTTTCCTTCAACACCGCAGGGGGACGCTGCGACGCCTGCGAAGGCCAGGGTGTGCAAACCGTCGAGATGAGTTTCCTCCCGGACGTGAAAGTCACCTGCGACGCCTGTGGCGGCCGGCGTTTCAACGGCGAGACGCTCGCCGTCCTCTACCGCGAGCGCAGCATCGGCGACGTCTTGGCCATGAGCATCGAGGATGCGACGGAATTCTTTGCACCGCACGCGGCGTTGCACCACGTGCTCAAGCTGCTCTGCGAGGTCGGACTCGGCTATCTCACGCTGGGGCAACAAAGCCCGACGCTCTCGGGGGGCGAAGCGCAACGGATCAAACTCGTCACCGAGCTCTCTAAAGTCAGGACCGACCTGCGTGCGCCGCTGCGTACCAAGCCCAAACACACGCTGTACGTGCTCGACGAGCCGACCGTGGGCTTGCACATGGCGGATGTGGAGAAATTGTTGGCCGTACTGCATCGATTGGTCGACGCGGGCAATACCGTCGTCGTCGTGGAGCACGATCTCGACGTGATCGCCGAAGCCGATTGGGTCATCGACATGGGGCCGGAAGCCGGCGCGAATGGCGGTCGCATCGTTGCCGAAGGGCCGCCTGCGACAATCATGAAAAAAGCGCGGTCACACACCGGCAAGGCCTTGCGAGACTTCCTGACGGCCCGCTAGTCTGCACGGCGGAGGTTGCATGGCTCACGATCTGGTCTGCTGGAAATGCGGCGCGACGCTCGCAAGTTTGTCTTTGCCGCTGCGCAGGCTCGACGTCTGCCCCGGCTGTCGCGCGGAACTGCATGCATGCCGCCTCTGCGTCGACTACGACCGAGCCGTCGCCAAACATTGTCGGGAACCCACCGCCGAAGAAGTTCGCGACAAAGAGCACGCGAATTTCTGCGATCATTTCAAGCCACGCCCGGGGGCTTACGTCCCGGCCGACACCGCCGCGATCGATGCCGCCAAAGCGGAACTCGAGCGCCTTTTCGGAAAGTGACCTTTCGGACAACCCCCATGAACCGCACCGCATTACGCATACTCTTCGGCGCCATCTTCTTGTCCTTGTTCGCCTACACCACCTATGCGAGCACTCGACAAGCCATCTTCGATTGGCAAGGGCTGGTGAGCGAGCCGGACAAGTGGTGGACGCTGGCTACGCTGATGGACGCCTACTACGGCTTCCTTACCTTTTACGTCTGGGTGTTCTACAAAGAACTGCGCTGGTTGCCGCGCGTGGCATGGTTCATTGCGATCATGCTGCTCGGCAACATGGCGATGTCGGTCTACGTCTTGCGTCAAATTGCAAAACTGCGCGACGACGAACCCGTCGAACACATCTTGATCCAGCGTAATGCTTGATCTGCTCCGCACGCGCATCGTCGAGCCGCTGCTCGGCTTGCTGCGTCAAGGCACGTCGCCCCGCGAATTGTCGCTCTGCATCGCCATCGGTGCCGGAGTCGGGACCTTTCCGGTGCTCGGCGTTTCCACGCCCGCGCTCACTGCCATCGCGCTCTGGCGTCGCCTCAATCTGGTGACCATCCAACTCATGAGTTGGGTCGTCGCGCCGATACAGCTCGTGCTCATCATCCCGTTCATGCGTCTCGGCGAGCGTATCGTCGGCGTCCCGCCCCAGCCCCTCACCGTGGACGAAGGCATGCGTTTGCTCGAAGACGGCGTGCTGCATGCCATCGTCACCTTGTGGGATGCGATCGTCCACGCCACGATAGGCTGGCTACTCGTGGCACCGATCGGCATCTGGCTGCTCCATTTGTCGCTGACGCCGTTGCTCACCAAACTCGCCCTGCGTTTTTCCGGAAGCTCGACATGAATTCGAACTCGACTGCATCCCAATCTCTCGCGATGCGACTACTCGAAGCGGATCGGGTGCCGGACTGGCTGATCCGGAATCGGATTCGCGCCTTGCTGGCACAACGGCTGCGTGAAGAAGATCGCGGCGATCCCGAGCGCCAGCAAGCGCACTTGATGGATCTGGTGCGCAGTCTGCGCGAGAGTCCGATTGCGATTCACACCGCCGAAGCCAACGAGCAACACTACGAAGTGCCGACTGACTTCTATCTGCACGTGCTCGGCAAGCATCTGAAGTACTCGAGCTGCTACTACGACGATTTCGACATCACGCGCGCAGCGACGAACCTCGACGCGGCGGAAGCACGCATGCTCGCCCTCACCTGCGAGCGCGCCGGACTGCGCGACGGCGATCGCATCCTCGAACTCGGCTGCGGCTGGGGGTCGCTGTCGCTGTGGATGGCAGCGCATTATCCGAATTCACGCATCACCGCCGTGTCGAATTCGCGCACGCAGAAGCTGCATATCGATGCCCGTGCCGCCGAGCGCGGTTTGCACAACCTCGAAATCGTCACCTGCGATGTCAACCGTCTCGAGTTCCCCGCCGATACGCGCTTCGACCGCGTGGTGTCGGTCGAGATGTTCGAGCACATGCGCAACTATGAAACGCTGCTGGGCAGAGTCGCGTCGTGGATGAACGCCAACGCCACCTTGTTCGTGCATATCTTCACCCATCATGAATACGCCTACCCGTTTTTGGTACGCGACGAATCCGACTGGATGGCGCGATACTTCTTCACCGGCGGCATCATGCCCAGCGACGACCTGCTGCT
>Ga0075471_10002032_pt1 | contig 13437 bp, 10 predicted proteins | sample DEB19_08_DNA_2_FD_74787 | JGI IMG/M metagenome (GOLD analysis project Ga0075471, IMG submission 74787) | Aqueous microbial communities from the Delaware River and Bay under freshwater to marine salinity gradient to study organic matter... | ecosystem: Environmental > Aquatic > Marine > Coastal ... | reverse complement strand
ATGGCCGAGCTGAAGCGGCACTTCCGCCCCGAGTTCCTGAACCGCGTGGACAGCACCATCATCTTCTCCAGCCTCGACGAGGACGAACTGGCGCAGGTCGTGGAAATCCAGCTCACGCGGCTGGAAAAGCGCCTCGTGCAGCAACACCTCACGCTCGACGTGGACAAGTCCGCGCGGAAGCTCATCGCGAATGAAGGCTACGACCCGCAGTTCGGCGCGCGCCCGCTCAAGCGCGCCGTGCAGGATCTGCTGCTCGACCCGCTTGCGACCAAGCTCCTCGAAGGCGAGTTCAAGCCGGGCGACAAGATCAAGGTGAGTGCGGACGGCGACCGGCTGGAGTTCAGCGCGAAGTAACTGCCCAGCTTGCGCGGGTGGGCGGGTTGAATCATCTTCCCCGCACCATGAAGCGATTTCACCTCGCCTTCGCGCTGACGTGCCTGCTGGCGTTGGCGCGTTCCGCTTTCGCGCTCACCGTTGCCCCCGCCACGCCCGACGAACGCGTGCAAAACGCCGTCGCCATCTGCCACGCAACGGTGCTCGGTTCGGAATGCTTTCGCGGCACAGACGGCGGCATTTACACGCGGACCTGGCTGCGCGTGAACGAGGCGTTCAAGGGGAAGTTTCCCGTAACCATCACGGTGGTGCATCGTGGCGGAAGAGTTGGCGCGGACGGCGAAGTCTCCAGCGATGCGCCCAAGCTGAACGTCGGTGACGAACGCCTCTTCCTGCTCGGCCAGCGCGCGGACGGCACGCTCTTCGTGGACAATGGCACCAGTGGCGCTCCATCTCTGGCCAGCGTCGGCTCAACGAAGACGGCGAGTTCCACCGTGACCGACCCGAACGCCTTGGCCCTGCTGTCCGCCGCACGCATCCTTTATCCCAGCGCGAGCGGACCGGACCTGACCGCGCAGGCCGCCAGTCTGCTGGTTCCGCTTGCAGTGCCAGGCCTCTCCACAAATGCCTCCGGCGTCTCTCGCCGCTTCACCGCTGGCGACCGTGGCGAACCCGTCGAATACCTGGTAGATGCTGATTTTCTTCCCACCGGGATCACCCAGGCACAAGCACTGTCGGCGGTGAGCAATGCCTTTCGCGCCTGGGAAGGCGTGACCAGTCTACGCTTCAAGTTCGCCGGCGTGACCAGCTTCGGCATGGCTGCGGCAAACGTCAGCTCCAACGACGGGCGCATCCGACTGCAACTCCACGACACTTACAACTACGTCTCCGGCTCCTCAACCCTGGGCATCGGGGGCAATTCCTTCTCCATTTCCGGGACCTTCCCCAACGGCGGCATGGGCGGCAACGTGAACGGCAACGAGTTTTTCCCTGTGCTGCGGGGCTACCTGGTGATGAAGCACACGCAGTCTTCATTGCAAACGCTGGCCACGTTTGAGGAGGTGCTCTGCCACGAGATCGGCCACATCCTGAGCATGGAGCATTCGAGTGAGAACAGCTCCGAGCCAAACACCACACTCAAGCAGGCCATCATGTTTTTTCAGGCCCACGCCGACGGGCGCGGTGCAACCCTCGGCAGCTACGATCCACCCGTGGTGCAACAGGCGTATCCCACGAACAACACGCCGCCGTGGAGTTACGACCGGGTCTTGGATGTCGTCACCCAGCCCAGCGGGGCTCCCAACGTCACGGGAATCAACCAAGTCGAGCTCCGCGGATACGATCTGCAATCCAGCAACCTGACGGTCAGCTTGATTAGCAGCACCGCAAATGCCGGGGCATTTTCTGTGCAGGGGAACACACTGCGATTCACTCCGTCCGGCTTCTTCGGCGCACCCCGAGTTGATCCCGGATCAGGCTCCGCCTACGACCGAGCCACCATCCGGTTCTCCGATGGCACCAACAGCTCGCCCTTCGCCGAGGTCCGCGTGATCTCGCTGCTCGATGACCAGAACCCCGGTGGAGCCAGCGACGGTCTGCCTGATGACTGGGTGGCCCAGTATTTCGGCAGTGCCAGTTTCAGCATCAACCCGAACGCGGATGCTGACGGCGATGGCGTGAGCAATCTGAACGAATTCCGGCTGGGCACCAACCCGACGAACGCGGCGTCCGTGTTGCGGTTCACCTCCATTTCCCCCACCAACCTGAACTGGTTTGCCACGCCGTATGAGCTCTATGAAGTCGAGGCCTCGGCCAACTTCACCAACTGGTTCCGCGCCGGCAACCCGGTTGTGCCGACGACCACCAACGGCAGCCTGACCAACTTCACCGCATCCACGAACCGCCTCTTCTACCGCGTGCTGCGTGTGCCGTGAGCCAAGCTGCTCCAGCGTGGGTGAATGTGCTGCCGGACGAGGACTACCAGCACAGCTTCGGCCTCAAGGCTGGCAGCGCGGAAAAGTTCTTCGCCCCGACCGAGCGCCACGCCGAACTGCTTGCCCAGCGCCGCCACTGGTTGCGGAGTGACACGGCCCGCTGTGCCGCCCTGCTGCCGGCAGCCGAGCCATTGCTGGAGGAAGCCATCGCGCTGGCGGTGAAGTGGAATTCGCTTCCAGGCACAGCCGGCTTAACCGCCGCTGCCCTGCACCAAGCAGCCGTTCTCCCTCACCCCGGCCCTCTCCCGCTGGGAGAGGGAGCGGCTACGGGAGCGCGGCGAGGCACAACCAGCGCCGGCTCCGCTTCAGCGCTGGCTGACGGTCCCCCTCTCCCAGCGGGAGAGGGCCGGGGTGAGGGAGAAAGTGCGCGTCACACAGAAGGGTTTCAGCAGGACTTCAAGGCCGCTCCCTTCGCCCGCTGCCTCGCACTCGGAGAATTTTGGGAGCCGGATTATCTGCTGCTGAAGCCAGATGCCGTGACTGGACGGTTTCACCTGGTCGGCGGCTGCGTGTGTTTTCCATCCTCGTGGCGGTTCGAGGAGAAAGTCGGCAAGCCGTTGGAAGTCATTCACACGCCAGTGCCGCACCTGAACGACCAACTGGCCTCCCCCATCCACAACTTCCTCGGCCGCATCAAGCCCGGGGCCGCGTGGTGTCGCGCGAACTGGGGCCTGAGCCGCTCGCCGGAGCTCAATCAGCATCCCGCACGCGGCCTGCCCAAGCTTGTTCCGCCGCTGCGTGAGGATGAAGTCTGGCTGCGCGTGGAAGATCAGGCGCTGGTGGCATTGCTGGAAAGTCGCGGCGTGCTCTTTGGCATCCGCATGACCGTTATTCCGTTGGCGGAAGTGAAGCGGCATCCCGCCGCCGCGCGCGGCCTCGCCCGCGCTTTGCGCACGATGCCGGACGCGATGCTGGACTACAAAAGCCTGCTGGCGGCGAAGGGCGAATTGGTGCGGCTGCTTGAGGCTTGAACGCTACTCCGACACTTCCTCCGTCGTCGGTGTCGCCTGTCTTGCTTTCTTTCCCAGCGGCACCTCCGTGCCCAGCATCACCACGCTCACGCCGATGAGCGCGGCGCACATCCACGCCATGTTGATCATGCCCAGCGAACCGACGAGATGGAACGCGATCAGCGGGGCCAGCACGCCACGCACGCCGGTGAAACACGTGTGGACGCTCATGTAGTCCGCCACGCGCTCGGGCGGGGCGAACTTCGTCACCCACAAGCTCCACGCCACGTCGCCGCCGGCGTTGGACACGCCAAAGATGACCGCGCCCAACAAGAGCCCGGTCATGCTGTCCCCGCTGACGAAGAACGACAGGATGCCCAGGGCGAAGCCGACGTTCAGCACCGCGCGCAGGGCGAAGAAGTTCATGCGGTCGAAGAGCCAGCCCCAAATCGGACTGCACACCAGCCGGGCAACGTTGGGCACCACGCCCGCCAGCAGCGCCACGGTCGCGACATCCAGGGTCAGGCCATAGCGCTCGTTGGCCAGATACTCGATGCGGAGCGGATACATCATCAGGTTGCCCATGCCCATGAACATCCAGGCGATGAGCGTTATGCGAAACAACCGGTCTTCGCGGGCATAGCGCATGGCCCGGAGCGGGTGCGTCCCCGCGCTGGCTGTCAGCGGTGCGGAAGGAATCCGCGACTGGCACCACGCGCCAAAAGCATACGCGGCCGAAAACCCCAGCAGCAGCCAGCGAAAGTAATCCAGCCGCACCGCCAGCAGCCGGCCGCCCAGCTCGTTCGCCAGCGCCGCCATGCCAATGCGGATGATCATGGTCTGCGAGAAGAGCCGGCCGCGCTGGGCCGGCGGGTAGTTCATCTGATACACCTGCGTCATCAGCGGAATGGCGGAGGATCCGCAGGCGGTGGCCACCACACAGCCCAGCACATAGATGGGCAGCGCGGGCGCGCACACCGCCACCAGCAGCGCGGCCGCTCCAAGGTAGCCGAGCCCGGCGGCCGCGCGGGCCACCGGCCAGCCCCGGCGCGTGACTTCGTTCACCACCAGCGGGCTGAACAGGTGGCCCAAACTTCCGCCGAGGGCGATCAAGGCCTTGGCCGTGGGGCCGGCCTCGAAATACCGCACGGCAATGAGCAGCAGGAACGTGGTCGCCGCCGCCTCCAGCACCCCCATGGCCAGTGCGCGCAGGCGTTCGTAGCGAAAGGTGACTTGGGTGTGTTCTAGCGACACGGGGGGAGAGTGGGGAAAAATGAGTGATTAGTAATCAGTATTTAGTCGGCGGCTGGTTGTGCCATCCGCCACTAACCGCCAAGCACTGATTACTGCTTCTTCCGCGCCGGGAACCTCCGTCGCAACGTCTCGACGAACACGGCATCGGCCCGCGCGGAAACCATTTCCAGCGGCGAGTAGCCGCGCCGCCATGCCCAGCGCAGCGCGAGGGCGAACAGGATGGCGGTGATCAGCAGGTTCGGCCAGGCGTTGAGCGCCCACTGCCCGCTCCAGACCAATCGCGGCAGGGTGGAGAACGGCGCGAGATAGGGGATGGGCCACTGGTCGCCATCCGGACCGCGCGCGCCAATGAGGTCGCAAATCAGATGGAGGTGGAAACTCAGGAACACGAGCAACGCTGTCACGCCCTTGCGCTTGGCCAGGCAGGCGGAGACCGCGGTCACCAGCAGGCAGAAGCCAAGGTTGTGCCCCAGCTCATGGTGATACTTTCCCCACCAGTCCGTCGCGCCGCGTGTGGCCAGATCCACGGCGATCCCGAACCCGTCCAGGTCAGGAATGATGCCCGCGACGCTTACCAGCATCCGCTCGCGGGGATTGAGTTCGGCTGCGTGTGCCAGCGCCCAGCCCGCGAGAAAGTGCGTGACGGGACTCATGCTGCCGCTCCGTTTTGCCTCAGCCACTCCTCGACCTCGTTGGCGGTGGGGATGCTGGCCTGGGCGCCCCGTCGGGTCACGGCCATGGCCGCCGCCGCACAGGCAAACCGGGCGGCTTCCCGCACCGGCACGCCCCGCACCAGCCGCGCCACAAAAGCGCCGATGAAAGTATCGCCCGCGCCCACGGTGTCCACCGCCTGAACCTTGAAGCCGGGCACGTGCCCGGTGAACTCCGGCGTGTCCAACCAGACGCCGTTGGCCCCGAGCGTCACCGCCACGCGCGGGCAGGCGGAACGCAGCTTGAGGACGACGGCGGCACTGGCCGCGCTGGCGGAATCATGCACCTCCACCCCGGTCAGCTTGGCGGTCTCGTTCTCATTGGGGATGATCCAGTCGCACAAGTGCAGCAGCGCATCCGTCACCGGAGCGTAGGGAGCAGGATTGAGCACGGAAATGACGCGGCACTCGCGGGCCAGCCGGAGCGTGGCCTCGACGGCTTCCATCGGAGTTTCCAACTGCACGATGACCGCCTGCGAGCGGACAAACGAATCGCGCTGCGCCAGCACCTCGGCGGCGGTGAGTGTATCGTTCGCCCCGTTGGCCACGACAATCTGGTTCTGTCCCGTGGCGTCGAGGATGACCACCGCCGTGCCGCTGGCCACCGTATCGCGGCGGACCACGCCCCGGGTGCCGATGCCCACCTCCAACAGATTGGCCACCATCTCATCGCCGAACGCGTCTTGCCCCACCGCCCCGATCATGGCCGCAGGAACCCCCATGCGCGCCACGGCATACGCTTGGTTGGCCCCTTTGCCGCCGGGCGCGCGGCGGAAGTTCCTGCCCAATATCGCCTCGCCCGGAGCCGGAAAGCGCGGCGCTTCGATGAACAAATCCATGTTAAAGCTGCCAACCACGGTGATCATGCGCGGGATGAAAGCAGGCTGCGGCGTGGCGGGCGAGTGGAGTTTGTGTGCGCGCTGGCGGGACGACGCCTATTTTGCCGGGGCAACGCGCTTGAAGCCGGTGGCCTCCTCGCGGTAGTGCACGCGCTTGTTGGTGAGCAACTCGCGACCGCCCATCTCAAAATCCACCAGGGTGGGCAGCCAGGCATTGGGTTCAATCCGCGTTCGTTCCAGGGTCATCCCAAACTTCCGCAGCACGCCCACCACGCCGCCGATCAGCGTGACCTCATCGGTCAGCCAGAACTGCAGCCGCGCCAGCTCCCATTCCTCCGCATCCACCCAGGCCTTGCCTGCCACCTTGTTGGCCACGCGGTCGGTGAGCTTGTTCACCGGCAGGTCCGCACGGCGCGGAGTGAACTCCACCACCCAGGCTGGCCGGCCGCGCACGACTTCCTGTCCGACGACCTTGAACGTGTAGCGCGCCAGCATCTCATCGGTGAACTGCCATTCCTTGTCGCGTTTGGAGGCTTCCGGACTGCGCGCCGGCTTTTTCCCCGCGCGCGCGGCGGCCTCGCGCTCCTCCTCGAGCTTGCGCTCCTTGTCCGTGAGCGGCTGGCCGTTCCGCTCCACCAGCCGCGCAAACGGCACGCCATTGATGGGCAGCCACTCCTGACGCGACTGCTTGCGCTCCTCCAGCTTGTCCTTCCCGTCGAACTCCTCGAACACGCGCAGTTTCTTGAAGGTGAACTGTGCGGTCGTGTTTTGCGTGCGCTCCCAGCGCGAACGGGCGACGACGTTGGAGGCAAGCTGCTCAAACGTGGGCGCCACCGCTGGCACCGCCGCCGCGCCGTCACAGGCCGGCACGATGGCGAATGGCAAAGCGAACAGAAGCAGGCCGATTACAGCCCGCCATCCAGACCGTTGTGCAGATGGTGCGCGTTTCATCGTTGAATGGCTGGCAGCCGGTGCACTGTGGTTTCAGCGTAGCACAAGGCGAACGGGCAAACAAAGAGGGCGGGTGCAGATGCGGAGGTGATGGAGTTCATGAACCCGCTCCCGCTCACTCGCCGTCGGCAACGGCGCTCCGGCTCCAGAGGGGCCAGGGCACCGCACAGGGTCATGGCCATGGCTCAAACCAGGATTTCCTCGATCACTTGCCCATGCACGTCCGTGAGCCGCTGGTCGCGTCCACCGAAGCGGAAGGTAAGGCGCTCGTGGTTCATGCCGAGCAGGTGCAACACCGTTGCGTGCAGGTCGTGGATGTCCACGCGGTGCTCGACCGCGCTCATGCCCATCTCGTCGGTGGTGCCGTAGGTCATCCCGCCGCGCACGCCCCCGCCAGCCATGAAGATGGTGTAGCCGCTGACGTGATGGTCGCGACCGTCCGTGCCGGAGGAGTGCGGCGTGCGGCCCATCTCGCCGGCCCAGAGGATGAGCGTTTCGTCGAGCAAGCCGCGCGCCTTCAGGTCGGTGATGAGCGCGGCGACGGGCTGGTCAGTGATGCGGGCGTTTTCCTCGTGTCGCCGACGCAAGTCCCCGTGCTGGTCCCAAGGTGAATTGTTCCCGTGAGTGTTCGGGCAGGTGATTTCGATGAACCGCACCCCGGCCTCGACCATGCGGCGCGCCCGCAGGCATTGCAGCGCGTAGAACTTGTCGAAGTCATTCGCGCGGTCCACGCCGTAGAGGCGGAGCGTCTCGGGGCTTTCGCCGGTCACGTCGCAGAGCGACGGCACGAGTGACTGCATCCGCGCGGCGGTCTCGTAGTTCTTGATGGCTGACTCAATGGCGTCGGAGCCGCCGCGGGCCTGCGCGGTGGCCGTGTCCTGCTCGCGGAGGAAGTCCAGCTTCGCACGCTGCAACGCGGCGGGGTCGGCGGGCGTGATGTTGTCCACGGGCCGGCCCTTCGCGCGGACCGGTGTGGCTTGGTGCGTCGCGGGTAGGAACGAACTGGCGAAGTTCTGCGAGCCGCCGTTGGGCACCCAGTCGTTGTTGAGCAGCATGTAGCTCGGAAGCTGTTCGTTTTCCGTGCCGAGGCCGTAGGAAACCCACGAGCCGAGACTCGGCGCCGCGCCGATGCTGCGGCCCGTGTGGAGTAACAGGCTCTGCGCGCCGTGCAACGGCGTCTCGCCGACCATCGAGCGCACGACGCAAAGTTCGTCCGCGACGCCTGCGATGTGCGGCAGCAGGTCGCTCACCCAGAGACCGGACTGCCCGCGCTGTTTGAATTCCCACAGGTTCTTCAGCCACTTGCGGTTCGCGCTGACGCTTTGGGAAAGTTCGTCGGCGCGCCACTGGGCGGGCTGGCCGTGGCGCTTCGTCAGCTCGGGCTTGGGGTCGAAGGTGTCCACATGCGACACGCCGCCGTCCATGAAGAGGAAGATGACGTGCTTGGCACGGGGCGTGAAATGCGGAGTGCGGAATGCGGAGTGCGGAATGGCGGAGGCACCGGTGCGCCCGAACAAACCGGCGAAGGCGAGCCAGCCGAAGCCGAGGCTGGATTGCTGGAGAAAGTTGCGGCGTGTCGCGGCGGGGGCGAGGCGACCGGGGCAGAGCGGATTTGCTGTGAGCGCGGCCCGCAGCTCGTGCCGGCGACTTGCAGTCGCCGTCGGTGAGCCGGAGTGGAGCGGCGACTGCAAGTCGCCGGCACGGTCAGTGGACATAGATGAACTCCTTCACGTTGAACAGCGCGTGCGCCACGTCCTGCCAGACCGGCCCACAGGCCATGAGCGCACCGGGAGCGACACCGTGCAACTCCGCCGAGCGCGACGCGAGCTTCACGAGCCGCGACAGCTCCTCGTCACGCGGCGGACGACCGAGCGCGGTGGTGAACATCGCCTTCGCTCGCACTACTGGCGTGGTCACGCCGTCCTTGAGCACGCGGTCGCCCCAGTGCTTGGCCATCGCGAGGACGAATGGGTCGTTGAGCAACGCGAGGGCTTGGTCGGGGACGTTGGTCACGTCGCGCTTGCCGGTGGTGAGTTTGGGGATGGGCTGGTTGAAGAGCGCGAGGAACTTGGGCGGCTCCATCAAGGTCATCTTCAAGTAGAGGCTGCGGCGACCGAGGCCATCGAGTGGCCCGCTGAAGAGCCGCTTGGCCGCGTCCTGCGCGGTGCGATACGGGTCAATCGGCTCGCCACCGAGCGCCGGGTCCAGGCGGCCGGACACTGCGAGCAGCGCGTCGCGGATGGACTCGGCGTCGAGCCGTAGCTGGGGGAAGTGATGCCACAGGCGGTTCTCCGCATCTTTGGTGAGCGCCGCCGCGCTTGGCGCGCTGGACTGCCGCCACGTCGCGGACGTGACCATGAGGCGCACCAGCTTCTTGAGCGACCAGCCCTCGGCCACGAAACGCGCGGTGAGGTAGTCGAGCAGCTCGGGGTGAACGGGTTTCTCGCCGAGATGACCGAAGTCGTCGGGCGTGCGCACGAGTCCCTCGCCGAAGAGGTGCAGCCAGACGCGGTTCACGAAGACGCGGGCGCTGAGCGGGTTCGCGTCGCTGGCGATGCTGTGAGCAAGTTCGAGTCGGCCGCTGGAGCCGGGCAAGTCGCGCGTGGCTGCGCCGCCGAGCAACCGGATGTTGCCGCGCGGCACGGCGTCGGCGAACTCGGTGTAGGCACCGCGCACGCTGAGGCGTTCGTCGCGGGCCTCGTTCCAATCGTCCGCCGAGCCGATGGTGCGGTCGGGCTGGAGCCGCTTCTCGGTCGCGCGATAGGCGGCGACGAGCGGTGCGAGTGTTGAGTTCGTCGCTTCGTTCGGCAGCCACTTCGCGGCGAGGGCTTCGTTGAGCAGGCGCACGTCCTCGCTGTCGCAGCGGTCCTCAGCCCAGCGCGTGATGGCGGCGAGCAGCACGTCGGCGAAGCGGGTGGCCAGTTGCTCTTTCGTCTCCGGCGCAGAGTCAGCGGCTAAGAGCGGGGCGAAGCGTGCGAGTTCATCCTGCGGCGGCTTGCCAGCGGCGTGCTGGTAAATGCGCGTCAGACCGAACCACGAGCGTTCGTCGGCCACGTCGCTTTCCTTGAGGCCGCCGTAGCCGGTGCGCGGGGGGAAGTAGTTGTTGAGGGACTTGGTGGCCAGTTCGAGATAGACACGCCGAGCGCGGCTGGTGTCGTTGCCGCCGGCGAGCTTGTCGAAGTTGCCGGCGGTGAGCGTGAGCCACGCGGGCTGCGGCTGGTTGAGGAAGGCGAGGCGCTCGGAGTGAAACGCCTGGTCCACGATGAACGCGCGGGCGGCGTGCCGGCCAGCCGCGTAGCCAGCGGAGAAAGTCATCGCCGTTTCGGGCGGAAAGAGCGGGCTGCGCACCGCGCCGGCGAGCCGCTGCGACCACACATGCGACCAGCGGCCAGCGGGAAGGAGCTGCGCGAGCGCTGCCTCGCCCTCGTCGGCTACGACGGGCTCGCCGTCGCGGACAAGGCCGTGCTTCATGCCGGAGCCATCCCAGCGCCAGCCGCACTCCATGCCCGCTCGGGTGAAGTCGGCGACCAGGGCGAGGTTCGTCTGGTTCGCTGCAACACGCTTCTCACGCTCGCGCTGGAACTCCTCGCGCAGCTTAAGCCACGCGGCGGCGAGCGCAGTGCCGTTGGTCGATCGGAGCAGCGTCTGTCGCCAGAGCGACGCGAGCGAGTCGGGGAAGGCTGGAGAAGCTTTCTCGTCCGCTGGCAGTGCGGCGAGCTTCGCCAGCACCGGTTCGCGCGAGTTAAGCCAGAGTTTTGACAACTCGACGCGCAGGACCTGCTTGTGCCGGCGCAGTTCGGCAATCACCGCTTCGTTCGCGTCCACTGCGTCCACGCAGCGCACGCCCCAGCGCGTGCTCATGAAGATGCCGGCGAGCGCGTAGTAGTCGCGCTGGGAGACGGCATCGAGCTTGTGATCGTGGCACTGCGCACACGCAACGGTTGTGCCGAGGAAGCCCTTGCTGACGGTGTCGATGATGTTCGCGATGGCCTCCTGCGTGACGCCTTCAGCAGCCGCATTATCACCATGCCGGCGCTCGCCGAGGCGCAGGGCCATGGGGCCGAGGAGGCTTTCGTTCAGGCCACTGCGCGGGTCCACGCGCGGCGAGAGGAGGTCCCCGGCGAGCTGTTCAAGGATGAGCTGTTTGAACGGCACGTCGGCGTTGAAGGCGCGGACGAGGTAGTCGCGGTAGCGCCAGGCGTGCTTCGCAGGCGCGTCCCACTCGTAGCCGTGGGTGTCCGTGTAATGCACGACATCCATCCAGTGCCGCGCCCAGCGCTCGCCGAAGTGCGGGCTGGCGAGGAGTGCGTCCACGAGCGACTCAAGCGCGCGCGGAGACTTGTCCGTCGCAAATTTCTCCACGTCCTCCGGCTTGGGCGGCAGGCCGGTGAGGGCGAAGCTCAGGCGGCGGGCCAAGGTGCGTGCATCCGCTTCTGGCGCGGGCTGGAGCGAAGCTTTCTCAAGTCCCGCGAGGATGAAGCGGTCAAGGTCCGTGCGGCACCATGCGGACCGCTTCACCGCCGGTGGACTTGCTGGGCGGACGGGTTGGAGGCTCCACCAAGCCAGACGATTCTGGAACACCGCTTCCGGCACGCCATCGGCCGCCCCTGCGCGCGAGCCCGCCAGCCCGAGAGCGGTCACGAGCACGAACAAAATGGCAGTGGGCGGCACGGTCTGAATGTTCGCGTGGACGATTTGTGTTTGCGCCAACCACCCGCGCTAACTGGCTGATGGCGGCGGAGTCGGCGTGTTGGACGAGACTGGCCCCGGTTTCATTGCGGAGCGATGGGAAAATTCGGAGTTGAGCAGGTCGCGCTCCTCCCATAGTTTCCGATGCGCGGGCGCGCAAGCCGGCGGTCACAAATCGCCGCTACGGGCGCTTTTGCAGCCGGAGGAAGTTCTGCATGATCTGGCGGCCATTTTCCGTGAGGATGCTCTCCGGGTGAAACTGGACGCCCCAGATGGGCAGCTCGCGGTGCCGCACGCCCATGATCTCACCCTCCTCGGTCTCGGCGGTGATTTCCAAGCAGGCGGGCAAAGTGTCGCGCTTGATGACCAGCGAGTGGTAGCGGGTGGCGTTGAAGGGGTTGGGCATGCCGGCGAACAGATCCTCGCCGTTGTGGCGGATGGGGGAGGTCTTCCCGTGCATCATGCGGTAGTTCACCACCACTTCCGCGCCGAAGGTATGACCGATGCACTGGTGCCCAAGGCAGACGCCGAAGAGCGGGAGCCGGGGGCCAAAGGTGCGGATAATGTCGTTAGAGAGCCCGGCTTCACGAGGCGAGCAGGGGCCGGGCGAGACCAAGATGCGCTCGGGATGGAGGTCGTGGATTTGATCAAGCGTGACCTCGTCGTTGCGGACCACGCGGAGGTCGGCCTTCAACTCGCCCAGATACTGGACCAGGTTGAAGGTGAACGAATCGTAGTTGTCTATGACCAGAATCATCGTCGGACCGGGCAGAAGGTAGTGGTCCCCGGCGGGTTTGGGAATATGAAAACCGGGCGGGGCCGGTCACGGTGCGCGTTACGGAGTGCGGCGACTGATCGCCGTCGTGGTCACATGTCCGACTGCGACAGCAGTGAGCCATCGCCCGTGCCGGCGGTTTACAACCGCCGTCCGCGTGCATCAGCAGTTCGATGACATGGAGCGGAATCACGCGCAACGCGGCGACTGCAAGTCGCCGGCACGGGGCGCGGCTGTGTCGCAGACCAGCCGCAGCGGGAGCGGACGCCGGGGCTGGCTGCGGGTGAAGCGAAACGGCTGCTCGACTGGGCTCACCGAAGCAAATAAAATCGCATGAATTGCGGTTCACTAAACTGGTGGCACAAATGCTAAGGTTCAGCGTCAGTGGGTTGAGCGCGCCATGTCCCAACTGCGAGGATGGCCGGCAAGTCACGTTTTCCTACGAGGACGATGTGCTCTCTGTAAAGAGCGTATCGTATCATCACGAATATCGCGATCTGCTCACGTTCGCTGAGCAACTCCGCACGCTTGAGCGGCTCCGCACCGGCAGCGCGTTCATATTCTCAAAAGCTGAGGATTCCGTTTTCCGACTCCGATTTGTCCGAACCGGCGGGGAGCTTGGGTATTCCGCGAAGCATGAGCTGAGATTCAATCCAGACGACGAGGGATTCGGTGAGTGCGTCACGTATTTCGGAGAGATTCCTTCGGAGAACGTGGGCCAGTTCTTGTCAGAGCTGATTCTGCAGATTGAAAAGCCAACCTGACGGCGCGGCGAACGGGGCTGGCCTTTGCGTTAAACCCGCTTCCCCTTCAGCGCCTTCCTCAGCTCCGCCAGCGAGAGCGTGTTCACCACGTCGCCCTTCGTTAGCCAGCCCTTGCGCGCGACGCCCGCGCCGAGGCGGAGGTAGCCGAAGTGGTCGAGGCGGTGGGCGTCGCAGTTGA
>Ga0075471_10002031_pt1 | contig 13446 bp, 12 predicted proteins | sample DEB19_08_DNA_2_FD_74787 | JGI IMG/M metagenome (GOLD analysis project Ga0075471, IMG submission 74787) | Aqueous microbial communities from the Delaware River and Bay under freshwater to marine salinity gradient to study organic matter... | ecosystem: Environmental > Aquatic > Marine > Coastal ... | reverse complement strand
CGGGACGAGATCCTCGGCGACGACGTGGTCCTCATCGTCGATCCCGCGGCCTGGACCACCCTCCCGTTCGGGGACCGCGAGCGCGTCAGCATCATCCCGGTCGTCGACTCGGCGCTCATGGCGCCGTGGCTGGCCGCGAACCGGGCCGCAGCCGTGGTCGCCCGACCCGACCGGCACGTGCTGGCGAGCGCGCCCGACGCGGCCTCGATCGCCGCGGTGGTCGAGGCCTGCGTCCGGGAGCTCGCCGCGCCCGGCGGCTAGGTTCGACGGGCGATGGAGGAGCAGGCGACGGGGTCCCCCGATCCGAACGGCCACGGCCACGATCACGAGATCGAGCCCGACGTCCGGTTCACCTACGCGAACGAGCGCACCTTCCTGGCCTGGAACCGCACCGCGCTCGCCATCATCGCAACCGGCGTCGTCGTGGTCGGCATCCTGCCCAAGTTCAGCGTGGACTTCGGGCGCCGGATCCTCGGCATCCCGATGATCCTCCTCGGTGCATTCATCTCGTGGCGGTCGCTCGGCGAGTGGCGGGACAACGAGGAGGCCATGCGGCACGAACGCCCACTGCCCCGCTCGAACCTGCCCCGCATCCTCACGATCGGCGTGGTCATCGTCGCGCTCATCGCTGCGGTCCTCGCCGCGTTCCAGCGCGGAGCCTGACCGTGTCCCGCTGGGACCACGATCCGGAGCGGGGCCTCGCCGGTGAACGCACCGACCTCGCGTGGCACCGGACCGGCCTCGCCATGATCATCATCCTCGGCGGGATCGGGCGCCACGCGCTCGAGTACGGGGGCGCCCCGGCGATCGCGTCGGTGGCCTGCGTCGTCCTCGGCACCGCGATCTGGTGGTTCGGGCTCCAGGCCGCCCACCGGCTCTCGGCGACGACCCACACCGGCCGCCACCGGGTCGAGGATCGCCTGCTCACGGCGGTCACCGCCGGGACCCTCGTCATCGCGCTCGCAGCGCTCATCATCTCGGTCTGAACCGCCGGGGCCGTCGCGGCCGGCGGACCCGGACGCGACGGTGCCCGGGCGATCGGCCCGGGCCCCGTCGACGTGCGGAGGAGGTGGATCAGACCGGGGCCGGCGTACCGATCATCACGGTCGACTGCGACGCCCGCACCGTGAACCCGCGCAGTCGGGCCGCGGCACACTGCTTCGTGAGCACCGCCGTGGTCTGCGAGACCGAGAACGTCGCCGCGATCGACTGGCCCGAGAACGAGCCGGCCGAGGCGTCGCCCGAGCCGGTGTAGAGCGGCTTGAGCAGCGAGGTCGGGTCGGCGGTGAACGCACCCAGCGACACGGTCGTGTCGGCGATCGGACCGGCGGCCGCCGTGGTCCGCCACCGCACCGATCCGGCGAGCGTGATCGCACCCGGGGTGACGAGGGCGGCACAGTCGTTGGTCGGCAGGTCGACCGAGGCGGTGATGACGCCCCGCTTCACCGCGGCGCCGCCCTCGGTGCCCGTGCACCCCACGGCGAGGCCCTTGAAGTTGGCGGTGGTCGCCGTCGTGCCGCCCGTCGCCATCGGGGTCGTGAACGTCATGCGCCCGACCATGCGGCACGCGACGGTGCCGCTGGCCGCCGGGGGCGGATCCTCGGCGCCGGCGACACCGCCGAGCAACGAGCCGGCGAGCAGGCCCGCCGAGATGATGGAGACGGTACGCACACGGCGTCGGTTCATGGTTCCCCCCGGAGTCGACCGCCACGGAACGTGATCAGTGCTCCCACCTTACGAGAGCGACCCGGGAAACTCAACGAGGAACCTCCATCGACACGCCGCGGCTCGCTCCGGATCAGCGATCCAGCCACGGACAGTGGCGGCATCCCGACTCACAGCAGTCCCCGCGGGCCCAGAGGTAGGCGGCCGTCATGACGAACAACCCGGTGAACGGATCGCGGTAGCCGGTTTCGCCCCGCGCCATCGCAGCCTCGTGCGCGGCGCAGATGGCCCGGTACCCCGGCGCCGCCTCGGGCAATCGGGCCGGCGCGGGCGATCGCAGGTGCTCGGGGAGCGATCCGGGATCGGGGTGCACAGGGCAGGCGGCCGACGCGCCGGTCAGGTCCGGTCGGGGCGCAGCCGAGGCAGCACCTCGGCGGCGAACAGTTCGAGGCTCTCCCACGCGAGGCGAGGCGGGAGGCCGCCGGCCATCGGGTTGAAGGTCATCGCACCGAACGGCGGGATCCCCCGCGCCGCCTCGAGCACCTCGTCCGGCGTACCGACCACGATCTGGGCACTCGCCCGCAGGTCGTCCACCGTCTCCGCGTCGACCTTCGGCGTGGACCACTGCCCGGGGGTCTGGAACGACGCGTACGTCTGGGCCTCGTAGAGCAGGTACTCGCCGATCTCGGCCCAGGTGCGCTCGGGGTCGTGGGTCACGTGCACGATCGTCGGCCCGACCGGCGCCATGACGAAGCCGCCCGTGTACCCGACCCTCGCGGCCTCGTCCTCGTACCACTCCCGCAGACGGGGATCGGTGTTCATCGGCATCATCGGGAGGTGGAGGCGGGCCGCCCGTCGGGCCGCCACCTCGACCCCACCGCCGACGAGGACCATCGGGTGCGGGTCGCGGTACGGACGCGGCGTCACACGCACGGTGCGACCCTCGTACTCGAAGGCCTCGCCGGACCAGGCCCGCAGCATCACCTGCAGGTGCTCCTCGAGCAGTGCGCCGCGCCGCTTCATCGGGACCCCGGCCATCTCGAACTCGACGGCCCGGTACCCGGCGCCCGCGACCGTCCAGATCCGACCCTCGCTGAGGTGGTCCAGCACGGCGAGCTGCTCGGCGAGCCGGACGGGATCGTGGAGCGGCACGATGACCGCGCTCAACATGATCGGGATGCGGGTCGTGGCGCCGGCGACCGCGCCGGCGGCCACGAGCGGCGCGGGGATCCACCCGTCGTCGAGCCCGTGGTGCTCGGAGATCACGGCGAAGTCGAAGCCGACCTCATCGGCCCAGCGGTACATCGCCATGGCCTCGGCGTACACCTCGGCCTGTGAGGTCGGCCCGAAGGCCGGCGCCCGGAAGTCGTGACGCATCGTGAGGTAGGTCATCGCGTCACCGGCCGACGCAGGAGCGGACCGACCTCGGCGCCGAATCGCTCCATCTGGTCGACGAGCTCGGCGCAGTCCGCCGCCACGAAACGGATCTGGAGGTGCGACACCCCCATGTCGCCGTACTCATTGAGCGACTCGGCGATGAGCTCGGGCTCGCCGTGGAGGACCCAGCGCGGCTGCTCCTCGCGGGGGGTCCCGACGTGGATCGCCTCGGTGATGACCCCGAGCTCGAGGTGAGCACCGGGGCGGACCCGGTCACGGTGCTCGAGGATGTAGGCGATCGACTCCGGCATCTTCCGACGAGGGGTCCCCTGGGGGATCCATCCGTCACCGCGCTCGGCGACCCGCCGCATGGCCGGCGCGCTCGAGCCACCGACCCAGATCGGCGGTCGGGGCTGGCGCACCGGCCGGGGTCGCGCGCCGAGTTCGCCGACGTACTCGTGCAACCAGGCCTCGACGATCGCGTCGATGGCGTCGTTGGTCTCCTCGCCCCGACGGGCGAAGTCCCGGCCCAGGGCTTCGAACTCGCCCTCGACGTGACCGGCACCGACCCCGAGGATCACGCGCCCTCCCGAGAGCAGATCAAGGGTCGAGAACATCTTCGCCGACTCGAGTGGGTGCCGGTAGGCCGGCACGTACACGTTGGTGAGCAGGTTGACCCGTTCGGTCTGGCCCGCGACCCACGCGAGGGTCGCCACCGGGTGGAACCAGGTCGTCGACATGGTCTCGGCCCGATCGCGCGGGATCACGATGTGGTCGCAGACCGCCACGTAGAAGAATCCGGCGCGATCCGCGGCCTGCGCGGCGGCGAGCAGCTCGGCGGTCCCCGCCTCGTGTTCCCACGGCGCGGCGACCATCGTGCTCAGCGCGACGGTCGGCAGTTGCATGCCGTAGGCGAGTCGGCCCTCCGGGATGACCGGGACGGTCTCGTGGCCCACCGCGTTCACCCCGGCCAGACGACGGACTGGAGCTCGGTGTACGCGTGCAGCCCGAACGAGCCCCCGTCCCGACCCACGCCCGAGGACTTGGTACCGCCGAACGGCGTCTCGTGGTTCCGTTGCACGGTGTTGAGCCCGACGTTGCCCGCTCGCATCCGCCGGCTCACCCGCATGGCCCGGCCGGTGTCCTTCGAGAACACGTAGTCGTAGAGCCCGAACTCCGTGCCGTTGGCGATCGCGATGCCCTCATCCTCATCGTCGAAGGGCACGACCACGATGACGGGACCGAAGATCTCCTCCTGCACGACCCGCATGCCCGGCCGGCAGTCCGCGATGAGGGTGGGCTCGACGTAGAAGCCCCGCTCCATGTGCTCGGGCCGACCGCCGCCGGCGACGATCGAACCGCCCTCCTCCCGACCGGCCGCGATGTAGCCCTCGATGCGGCCTCGGTGCGCCTCGGTGATGACCGGGCCGACCACGGTGTTCCGCTCGAGCGGGTCGCCGACGGTGAGACGACCGGCCGCGGCCGACAGGCCCGAGACCACCTCGTCGTAGATCGACCGGTGCACGATCGCCCGGGTCGGCGCGGTGCAGATCTGGCCCGAGTGGAACGACCAGACCGAGGAGATCATGCCGATGGCGGTGCGCGGGTCCGCATCCTCGAGCACGAGCGCAGCACCCTTGCCGCCGAGCTCGAGCAGTTGGCGCTTCATGGTGCGGCCGGCGACCTCGCCGATGCGCATGCCGACACCCGTGCTGCCGGTGAACGACACCATGTCGACGTCGGGCGACTCGACCAGCGCCTCCCCGGTGGCGGGCGTGGAGCCGGTGACCACGTTGACGACACCAGCCGGGAACCCGACCTCGTGCATCAGGTTGACGAGCTCAACGACCGCGAGCGGGTCCTGTCCGGCCGGACGCACCACCACGGTGTTGCCCATGGCGAGCGCGGGGGCGATCTTGCCGACCATGTTGACGATCGGGAAGTTGTACGACGTGATGCAGGCGACCACCCCGACCGGCTGGCGCCGGGCGAGCGCACCGATGAGTCCGCCCGGGGCGAGCGCGGTGGCCGGCATCTCCTGGGGCGGGAGCGGGATGACGCTCGGCTCGAGCGCCCCGGCCGCGTAGCGCTCGAAGCGCGTCGCGGCCTGCGGGACCTGCATGGTCCGACCCACCGTGGCCGTGCAACCGGTCTCGGCAATCACGAGCGGGACGAACTCGGCCTGGCGCTCCCGGAGCCGATCGGCCGCGGCCTGCAGGAGGGCGGCGCGCTCCTTCGGGCTGGTCCGGGACCAGCCGTCGAACGCGTCGCGAGCGGCCGCGGCAGCGGCCTGCGCCTGCTCGACCGACCCCTCGGGCGCCGCACCGACGACCTCCTCGGTCGCCGGGTTGATGATGTCGTAGGTGCCGTCGCCGCCGGACTGGAACTCGCCGCCGATGAGCAGGCGGTACTCGGAGTCGCCGGAGAGGGTCGTGGTCACGGCCGGTCGGGTCCCTTCATGAGCGGAATCGGTGCCGCCGGGGCGGGAGGCCCCGGCCGGCGCAGGGAGGGCATCGTAGGACGCGGGCCAATCCCCTGCCGGGTCCGGCGCTTCCGTACGATCCGGCGCCATGGACCTCACACCGATCGGACTCTGGACCCACGCACTCGACCACCTGCCGATGGGCCGGGCCCGCGAGGTGGCGGCTGAGATCGAGGAACTCGGGTACGGCGCGATCTGGATCCCGGAGATGGCCGGCCGCGACCCGTTCGTGTCGGCCGCCCTGCTCCTCGAGGCCACCGAGCGCATCGTGCTGGCCACCGGAATCGCGAACATCTACTCCCGCGATCCTCTGTCGATGGCCTGCGCGCAGAACTCGGTGACCGAGGCGTTCCCCGAGCGGTTCCTGCTCGGGATCGGTGTGAGTCACCAGGCGGCGGTCGAAGGGCTGCGCGGCCAGACCTACGGTCCGCCGCTCGCCACGATGCGCGCCTACCTCGACGGCATGGACGTCGGGTTCTACCTGGCCACGCCGCCGACGACGCCGACGCACCGGGTGCTCGCCGCCCTCGGACCGAGGATGCTCGAACTCGCGGCGACCCGGGCCGAGGGCGCGCACCCGTACTTCGTCCCGGTGGAGCACACCGCCGTCGCACGCGCCGCGATGGGGCCGGACGCCGGTCTGTACGTGGAGCAGATGGCCGTCCTCGACACCGATCCGGCGTCCGCCCGCGCCACCGCACGCGGCGCCATGGCGATGTACCTCGGGCTCCCGAACTACACGAACAACCTGCTCCGGCTCGGCTGGTCCGAGGAGGACATCGCCGACGGGGGCTCCGACCGCCTGGTCGACGCCATCACGGTGTGGGGCGACGAGGCCACGATCGCGGACCGGGTGCGGGCCCACCGGGACGCCGGGGCCGACCACGTGTGCGTGCAGGTCCTCGAGCCGGAGTTCACGGGACTGCCGCTCGACGCGTGGCGCCGCCTCGCTCCCGCCCTCGTCGGCTGATCCGGGTCCGCCCGACGAGTCACGCCGTTCGGCGGCCCTACCGGTCGAAGGGGAGATCGAGCATGCGGATGGCGTTGCCGCGCACGATCTTGTAGATCGTCTCGTCGTCGAGTCCGGCGAGGATGTCCATGGCGACCTTGAGCGAGTGCGGCCAGGTCGAGTCGGAGTGCGGGTAATCGGTCTCGAACGTCACGTTGTCCACGCCGACCGCGTCGAGGTTCTTGATGCCGTGCGCGTCGTCGAAGAAGCAGCCGTAGATGTGCTCGCGGTAGTACTCGGACGGCGGACGCAGCACCTTGTCGGCGACACCGCCCCAGCCGCGGTTCTCCTCCCACACCTTGTCGGCGCGTTCGAGGATGTACGGGATCCACCCGATCTGCCCCTCGGAGTACGCGAGCTTGAGGTTGGGGAAGCGTTCGAACAGGCCGGACATCAGGTAGTCCGTCATCGACATCGCCGCGTTCATGTAGGTGAGCGTCGAACCGACGGCGGCCGGCGCGTCGGGGCTCGTCGAGGGCATCTTCGAGGACGACCCGATGTGCATGCACACGACGGTGCCCGTCTCGTCGCAGGCCCGGAAGAACGGGTCCCAGAACCCGCCCGGGTCATGGATCGACGGGAGTCCGAGGAACGCCGGGATCTCGGTGAAGGCCACGGCGCGCCCGCCCCGGGCCGCGTTGCGTCGCACCTCGGCGGCGGCAAGCTCGGCGTCCCACAACTGGATGATGGGCAGCGGGATGAGGCGCCCACCGGTGCCGGCACACCACTCGTCGAACATCCAGTCGTTGTACGCCTTCACGCACAGGTCGGCGAGGACCTTGTCCTCACGCTCCTTGAAGGTCTGGCCGCAGAAGCGAGGGAAGGTCGGGAAGCACAGCGACGCCTCGACGTGGTTCACGTCCATGTCGGCGAGGCGCGCGCTCTGGTTCCAGCAGCCCTCCCGCATGTCCTCCATCGTGATGGGGCTGATGGTCACCTCCTCCCGCGAGTACCCGGCGGCGGCCATGACCCGGGTCAGCGGGTACCGGAGGTCCTCCACGTACCACCAGTCGCACCAGGTGCCCTCCTCGTGCTCGGCGGCCTCGCGGTAGGAGAACACGCCCCCGACGAACTGCATGTCGGCGACCTTCTGCCGGACCATGCGCGGGCCGACCGACCGGTACTTCTCGGGGAGCCGGTCCTGCCACACGTTCGGCGGCTCCATGATGTGGTCGTCGACCGAGATGATCCTCGGGAAGGTGGTCTCGTCGTACATGGCGGGCTCCCTGATGGTCACAACGAGGACGAGCGCACCATACCTGACGGTCCGTCAGGAACCCTCAACCCCAGGCGGCGAGGAGCTCGGCCGTGGTGGTGACGGTGGTCACGAGCGACAGCGTGTGGTCCACGACCGCGGCGGCGTAATCCGCCGGCACCCCGGCGACCGCGTCCCGTGGCATGACGAACTGGTACCCGTGGTTCACCGCGGAGAACGCGAAGTCGGTCATGCCGATGTTCACGCTCACCCCGACCCCGACGATCGTCGTCACCCCGAGGTTGCGCAGGATGCTGTCGAGCTGGGTCCCCGTGATCGGGCCGAGCCCGTGGTAGCGGGGCAGCACGATGTCCTCGGGGGCCACGCCGATCTCGTCGGGCACCTGCACGGCCGCGGTCCCCGGCGACAACCGCACCGGCGCCTTCAGCACCCCCATGAAGAGTCGAGCGTTGCGGTTCGCCCCCCTGAGGTCCTCGCGGGTCTCGGCCGTGCAGTGGAGCACGGGGACGCCGACGGCGCGCGCCCGCGCCGCCAGCGCCGCGCAGTGACCCACGAGGTCCACGGCGCGGCAGGCCGCAGCCAGCGCCGGGAGCGCACTCGGCTCCCCGACCACACCGTTCTGGACCTCCTGGAGCACCAGGGCGGTGTGCGCCGGATCGACGAGCGTCGCGAGATCGAGGGGCACCTCAGTCCTCCTCGACGAAGTCGGATGCCGCGGCATCGGTGAGGACGTGCTTGAGCACCTTGCCGGTGGCGTTGCGCGGCAGCGGGTCGTTGCGGAACTCGAAGCGCGCCGGCACCTTGAAGTAGGCGAGCGCCTCGGCGCACCACGCCGTGAGCTCCTCGGCGTCGGTCTCCGCACCCGGGGCGACCACGCACACGGCGAGGACCTCCTGACCGAGGTCCTCGTGGGGCACCCCGACCACGGCGACCTCGAGGACCGCCGGGTGGTCCTCGAGGCGCTGCTCGATCTCGACCGGGTAGACGTTCTCGCCGCCGCGGATGATGAGGTCGCGCTTGCGCGTGGCGAGGTACAGGCGTCCGCCCTCGAGGCGGCCGACGTCACCCGTGCGCAACCAGCGACCGGGACCGATCGCCGCCGCGGTCTCCTCCGGCTTGTTCCAGTAGCCGAGCATGACGTTCGGTCCGCGCACGTGGATGTCACCCTCGTTCCCCTCCGGGAGCACCCGACCGTCGTCGTCGCGGATCTCGATCTGCACGGTGGGCAGGGGACGTCCCACCGCCGTCGGGAACGCGTCGAGCTCGGCCCCGCTGTTCAGCGACGCCAGCGCCGTGCACTCGGTGAGCCCGTAGCCCACACCCATGGAGGTCGACAGGCGGGGCATCGCGGCCTTGGCCGCCCGGATGAGGGCCGGGGAGAAGGTCGCTCCCCCACCGCCGCCGCTGCGGATGGACGACAGGTCGTAGGTGCCGAAGTCCGGGTGGGTGATGACCCGGTGGAGCATGGTCGGGGTGAAGGACCAGTGCGTCGCACGCTCGGCCTCGATGAGGCGCATGATGACGACCGGGTCGAACCTCCCCATCGTCCAGACGCTCTTGACCCCGCCGACGAGGAACGCCACCGCGCCGGTGTGCAAGCCCGACACGTGGAACAACGGGCTCGACACGAGTTGCACGCTCGGCCCCGCATCGGCCGGCGGCGGGTCGTTGAGGAGGTTCCGCAGGCCGTGGAAGAAGGTGAGGCCGAGGAGCGCGCCGACGTTGCGGTGGGTGTGGATGGCGCCCTTCGGGCGCCCCGTCGTCCCGCTCGTGTAGAGGATGATCGCCGGGTCGTCCTCGTCGATCCGGGCGTCCGGCAACGGGGCCTGCGGGTCGTGCTCCTCGAGTTCGGCGAACGAGTCCTCGATGACCACGACCGGCACCCCCGGATCGCGCCCCTCGAGGCGTTCCAGCCGACGCCGGTCCGCGATGAGCACCGTCGGCGCGCAGTCCGCGATCCCGTACTCGATCTCGGGACCGACCCACCAGCCGTTGAGCCCGACCGCCACGGCGCCCAGGCTCACCGTCGCCCAGAACGCGACGATCCACTCGGGACAGTTCGCAGCGAGGATCGCGACCCGATCCCCGGGACCGACCCCGTACCGGTCGCGCAGCGCGGCGGCGACCGAGGCGACGAGGCGTTCGTGCTCCCGGAACGTGATGCGGCGCTCGGTGGTGCCGTCGCTGAACACCAGGTACTCGGCGTCCCCGTGGTTGACGGATGCGGCCACGGCGTCGCGCAACGAGGTCAAGCGGTTCGCCATCGCCTGCATGGGTTCCCCGAGCACGACGACGTCCTCGAGGGCGAACATGCCGCCGGGCGCGAGCAGATCGGCCTCGATCCGCGCCAGCCCCTCGGGTACCCCGACTGCGTCCACCCGGCCTCCTCGCTCCACCCGCCGACCCGCGGTCGGGGCAGGCTACCGGCGGCACCGCCGAACCCCCCGCCGCCCCCCACCCGCACGGGATGCGTGATTCCGGGGAATCCGATCGGCTCTTGACGCATTCTTTCTCTCCGCGTTCCGTCATGGTCGGCTCTGGCCCGGTCACGATGGCGCCGTCCCGGGACGTTCCGCGGTTTCCCTGCCCGGTCCGCGGAACGCCCGGGACACCGCGACCGGCCCGGCGTTCAAGGCCGGGCCCATGCCCGGCCGATACCGGACCATGGCCATGCAGTCGCCCCGCGGTGCCGCCCTCCTCGTGAGCGGTCTCGCGCTCTGCGCGCTGACCTTCGTGGGCTGGACGGTGGAGACCACGATGCTGTCCCCCACCGCACTGCGCGACGCGTCCGCGGACCTGCTCGACCAACCCACGGCCCGTGCCGCCACCGAGTCCGCCGTCGACCGGGGCCTGGCGATCAGCCTCCCCGGTGTGGACGGGACCGTGCGGGCCGAGCTCTCGGCCGCCATCGTGGACCGCCCGGAGTTCGCCGCCGCGTTCGCGGACGCGGTCGTGACCGTGCGCGACCGCGTCGTGCGCGGCACTCCTCCCGACCATGCGGGCTCACCGCTCGGCGTGGACGCCGCCCCGGACACCCCGCGCGACGACGCACGCTTCACCATCGACGGCACCCGGGTCGACGCGGCGCTGCGCGCGGTGGCGAGCACCGATCCCCGCTTCGCGGGTCTGGCCGCTGCGAGCGTCGGACTCGTCGGCATTCCGGCCGATGCCGTTCCCGATCTCCACCGGGAGTTCCGCGCCACGCAGATGCTCCTGCGTCTGGCCGGCGTCGCCGGACTCATCCTCACGGTCCTCGGCGTCGCCGTCACCCGGCGACGCTCCGATGCGCTCGGGCGAATCGGTCGCTGGGCGCTCGGCACGGGTGCTGCGACCATGGCGGTCTACCTGGTGCTGCCCAACCTCCTCGCCGTGGGCGGCGGATGGTGGGGAGCCGGCGGCGCGCTGCTGCGCGCCGGCGGGGCCCTCACGTTCGTCTCGCTCGCCCTCGTGGCGCTGGGCGGACTCGCGATGCTCATCGCACGCGCGTGGGCCCGGCACGAACGGCGCGGCGTACTCGCGGCCGTACCCGTCGCACCCTCCGGTCGCGCTCGTCCACGCGACTGGCACCCGGCCGCCTGAGTCGGCCGGGCGCCCGGACCGTCAGCGCGTGCTGACGGTCGCGGTGTCGCGTCCCGAGCGCAGCACCGTGCCGGGCAGTGCGCCGGTCGCCTCGTTGGCCCGGACCGTCTCGACCCCGTTCACGAACACGTGCGCGATGCCCTCGGCCGCGGCGGTGAGGCGTGCGGTGCCGGCCGGCAGGTCCTCGACGAGCGTCGCCGGGGCGGAGCCGATGGTCTCCGGATCGAAGACGACGACGTCGGCGCAGTAGCCCTCGGCGAGCCGCCCCCGATCGCGCAGGCCGATGAGCCGTGCCGGATCGTCGGTGATCATCCGCACCGCGTGCTCGAGCGTCACCAGACGACGACCGCGCAGCATGTCGCCGAGGAACCGCGTCGTGTACGGCGCCCCACACATGCGATCGAGGTGCGCCCCTGCGTCGGAGCCGCCGATCATCGCCCGCTCGTCCTGCCAGACCTGGTGGCGCAGACCCCACGAGGCGTCGTCGTTGTCGGTCGCACTCGGCCACAGCACGGTCCGCAGGTCGTCCGCGATGACGATCTCGACCAGCGCCGCGAAGTCATCGATGCCCCGCTCCTCGGCGACGTCGCTCACCCGCCGGCCCTTGAGTCCCTCGTTGGCGTCCGAGAACGTGTCCCCGATCACGTACCCGCCCCAACCGGTGAGGCGCCGGAACACCCCGGCCTCCTCGCTCACCGCCCGTTCCTGCATCCACGCCCGCACGGCGGGGTCCCGGAGCTTGGCGATGCGTTCCGGCACCGGGAGGCCCAGCACCTGCTGCCAGTCCGGCATGAGGAACAGTGCGCAGTGGTTGAGGAACGACATGTTCATGGGGACGAGCACCGGCATCGTGAGGGCGACGATCCGACCCCCCTCGGCCGCGGCGCGTGTCGACGCCGAGAGTTGCCGCGGGATCCGGTCCGGCACCGAGGAGTCCACGGTGAGCACGTTCCAGTTGATCGGCCGGCCCGCCGCCGCCGTCATCCGCACGAGCAGATCGATCTCCTCGTCGGCGAACCGGTCGAGGCAGCCGTCGACGATCCCCTCGAGCTGGGTGCCCTCGTGCTCCCCGACCGCCCGGCAGAGCGCCAGCACCTCGTCCTCGCCGGCCCAGCGCGAAGCCACCGGCTCCCCGTCCCCGTCCGAGTGGGTGCGCGAGAGGGTGGTCGAGAACCCGAGGCCACCGGCCTCGAGCGAACGGTGGAGTTCGGCGACCATCGCATCGATCTCAGCGGGCGTCGCCTCCCGACCGATCGCCTCGGTCCCCATCACGTAGCGGCGCAGCGCGCAGTGGCCGACCATGAACGCCGCGTTCACGGCGACGCGACCGTCGAGGCCATCGAGGTACTCGCCGAAGGTCTCCCAGGTCCACGGCACGCCCTCGGCCAATGCGGCGAGCGGCATCCCCTCGACCCGAGCCAGCATCTCGGCGGTGTAGGTGCGATCCTCGGGCCGCACCGGGGCGAGGGTGAAGCCGCAGTTCCCGCCGATGATCGTGGTGACCCCGTGCACGTTCGAGGGCGTCGCCATCGGATCCCACCAGATCTGTGCGTCGTAGTGGGTGTGCAGGTCGACGAACCCGGGCGTGACGACGAGGCCCGCCGCGTCCACCGTGTGGTGCGCCTCCTCGGTCACCTCGCCGATGGTCACGATGCGACCGTCCCGGATGCCGAGGTCCGCGACACGCCCGGGCGCGCCCGTGCCGTCGACGACCTGACCGCCGCGGATCACCACATCGAGCATCGGAGCCTCCTCGTCGCCGACGGCCGGTCACCGCGGGCATGGGACCGGCATCTTCGCCCGCCGTCCCGCCGATCGCCAACGCGGACGCCCTCCGGCCGGCGCCGTGGCCCCGGGTAGCCTGCCGCGCACCGAGGGCGCCGGCGTGCGCGCCCGACGACCGGAGGCGACACATGACGGGGTTCCGAGCCGATCTCGAGTGGGGCACCACACCCCGCCTGCTGCGGAGCAGCGCCGAGCGGTTCGGGGACGCGATCGCCGTCGCCGACGGCACCACCTCCCTCTCGTTCACCGAGTTGCTCGCCGCATCGAACCGGGTCGCAGCCGCGCTGCTCTCGCTCGGCGTCGCACCCGGGGACCGGGTCGCCATCTGGGCCC
>Ga0075471_10002030_pt1 | contig 13455 bp, 20 predicted proteins | sample DEB19_08_DNA_2_FD_74787 | JGI IMG/M metagenome (GOLD analysis project Ga0075471, IMG submission 74787) | Aqueous microbial communities from the Delaware River and Bay under freshwater to marine salinity gradient to study organic matter... | ecosystem: Environmental > Aquatic > Marine > Coastal ... | reverse complement strand
AGGAGCACGAGCAGCAAGCAGCCGCCCACGCACACATCCGAGAGCAAGCGAAGGCGTGGCGGGCGTATAACGCCTTGGCTGCAATCGGCGCGGAGCCTTATTTGCAGGATATTGCCTATGCACGGGAGGCTGTGATGATAGCCGCAGCGGACGCCGCGCTTGGCGCGGATTGGGATAAGGAGGGCGCATGAAAAGCGTAGAAGAAACCGCGTGGTTGATTGAGCGATGGAATGGACGCGCCGAATGGTGGACGCCTATTCGCTGGACAGACGATTCACTTGAGGCGACCCGCTTTGCGCGCGAGCAAGACGCGCACGAACTAATCAGCGCGTTTGAGATTGACGGCGCGAAGGCCAGCGAGCATACGTGGGTTGATTTGCGAAAGGCAGAGCAGCAACTCGCCGCCATTATTCGCGCCAACCCATCCCCGCGCGAGCGGGAATTAGAGGTGGCGCTGAAACGGGCGAGGGAGATCACACCGATGCCGTTGCAATTCAGGGGCGACACGACTACGTATAACGCCGGATGGAATCACGCATTGGAGGAAGTATTCGCCACGCTCGGCTTCGACACGGAGAGCAAAAAGGAGTCCGCATGAACCTCTGGCAAAGCGTCAAGTGCATATTCGGTTTCCACACAGGAAACTCTCTAAACCCTCTCAAGCGTTATTGTGGCTACGCACTATGCACTCACTGTGGAAAGGTGTATAACCCATGAACCTCACGCCGGAAGAACGCGAGCGGTTGACGAAGTTATGCGCTGAGGTTGGCGCTGATGACACCGACTTGGTGGAGATAATGAAGTTGCATGAAGCGACGGACGCCCTCCCGCTCGCCCTCGCAGACCTCGCCGCGCTGGAGCAGCGTATCGCAGAACTTGAGAACTTGAATCGAGTGCTCTGCGAACAAAAGCCGGATGGACTTCAGTATCAGGATGTGCTAAAGCAGCTTAATGAGCGTCAAGAGCAACTCGCCACCGTGACCCGTGAAAGAGATAAATACATTAACGATTGGACCGCCGTGACCCGCGAGCGCGACGAATTGCAGCGCAAGTACGAGGACGAGTGCGGCACGAGCGGCGAACTGAAGGCTGAGCGCGACGAGTTGCAGCGGCGGACGGATGCGGCGATGGCGATTGAAGTAGGCGAATCAAGCCACGAAGACGAGACGGTTTACTGTGTAGTGCAAGGTGCAAACGCGATGCGCTCGCGCTTCCGCCAAACCCTCGCGCTGGACGTGAGCAACGCGCGAAAGGAGGACGCATGAGTTTTTGGCAGAGAATCAAATGCCTATTCGGATTCCACGCCGCCATGCCGTGCGCGCCAGTGGCCAGCGGGATAGCGTTATCTCCGCAAAAGCGACGGCACCCGCCGGAGTCAGCGGGTGCCGTCTATCGCGCGGCGCAAGGCGGGAGCCAGGTTAGGGCCGCCGCTGCGAATGTCGGGTTACGGTATCAGAAGCACGCCCACAGCAGCACGAGCCAGAGCCAGCCGAGGCCGACGCACAGCAGCGCGCACGCTACCTCGATTGCCATTTCGCGCGGGCCGAACTTGGGCGCGGGCGGGCGGCGCGCGTCCACCCATGCTTGCAGGCGGGCGAGTTCGCGGTCACGGTCGCGGGCGGTCATGCGCCCGCCTTGGCGAGCGCGGCTTCCGCGAGGTAATAGGCCGCAGTCTTGTCGCCGCCGTCGCTTTCCTCTTGCGCTAGTAGCGCCTTGCACGCCGCCACCAATCCCGCGTGCGCGTTGACGGCGCGGACGATGAGCGCGGCGTTGGCTGGCTTTTTGACGGTTGCGATAATTTCCGGCGCGCTGCCATCTTCGCGCTTGGGGCCGAATACTGTGTGTCCGGCGTCACCTACGCGCCAGCCTTGCGTGATAGTGTTATTTCCGTCCATTGCGATCTCCGTTTGCGCGGCCTATCCGCGCGGGCGAATGCGCCCAAGTCCGGGCCTGCGAACAGGCGCGGAGTTGGAAGCACTAGGCAAGGCGGGCGCTGATAAGGTGTTCGGCGTAATCCAGCGCGAATTTAGTGGCGCGCGCTTGTTCTACGAAAGCGCCGTCTGGACTAACGATACTACGCCCGAATGACCCCATTTCCCTTACCGTGTAACCGTTATTGACGGCGCGCTCGATCCATTCATGCCGCGACAAATAGCCGTAGCAGCATTTCGTGAGAGTTTCCAGCGATTTTCGGGCGCGGGCGCGTAGTTTCGGATCGGTTAGTGTTTCCAAGTATTCCAGCATGGTCTATCTCCCTTGCGCCTAACGCGCGTTGCGGGCTAATCCGCCCGGCAGCGCGCCCGAACCGTGAGGCCAGGCGCGCGCCCGGAGGGACTAGGCGTTGCGCGGTTCCAGTATCAGCCGCTGAATGTGATCGTATTTTTCGTACAGCGCCAATTCAGCCGCCTTGATATCCTCGCCCCAAACATGGGCGTGGATTGGGTAAAACGCGCCGATAGCGCCAACCTTGCGCCCGATGAATAGCGCCGAATACCAAAATTCCACCTTGACGGCCTTGCGCAACACTTCGCGCCCGTCCGGGCCGTCTGGATAGTGGTCGGAGACTTGGCCGAGGTAGTAGGCGCGTATTTCGGCCTCTGTGCCGTTGATATTTGTTGTTAGCGTATCACCATCGTCAAATGTGACTCGTATCGTTCTCATGCTGGCACCTGCGCGGCCTTTTCCGCCTTGTACGCTTCGATTGCGGCCCGGAATGCTGGCTCGTTGCGGTCTTCCGGCGCGAGCCACGACAGGCATATTGGATAGGCTTTAGAGCATCGGTCATGCTTAACGCTTGCCGTTTTCTGATTCACGCGCGTTACGGTGCCCGCTCCGTACATGGCATCGGTTACGCGCATTCCCTTGGCAATCCATTTGCGAGTAAAGGCGCGTTCTTTTTCGCGCGCGCGTTCCCTGTCGCCTTTGACGCAAACTGCGGAGCGGATAGCGTGCGCTTTGCTCTGCATTTCTTCCGCCTTTTTCAGTGAAGCAAAAGCGCGCTCGTCTGCCGCAATCATTCGCGCGCGTGCCGGGATATGTCCGGGCTGCGTGATAAAGGCCCAATCGTGACGCATTTCGGGGTGACTGTTAAGCGCGGCATTAGCGCGGGTTTCTCGCTTTTCGGCCCATTCTTCGAAACGCGCGGCCTTGCGATCTGCGCGCTCTTGCCGGTAGGCGCGGATTTCTTCGGGGTCGGTCGGTTGGCATCCGACGCAGAAAATGCCGGTATATTTCTCATACATGGCAGGCTGTCCGGGGGATAGCGTCGCCGCGCATTTGCGGCATTCCCCTGCGTACTTCGTTGCGATCTGTCTCATGTTGCGATCTCCTTGCCGCTCTACGCGGCTTTGCGGGCAATCCGCCCAAGTAACCCCTGCGCGCGGCAGGGGATAATTGGAGGGACTAGGCGCGGGCGGCCGCCCAGTATTCCGGCGAGTGGAGCACAGGCGCGCAGTAGGGGGAGAGTGAATGTTCGGGCGCATCAATCGTGCCGGTAGCGCCAGTCGCGCTGTAGCGGTAGCGTGGAAACAGGCGCATGTGCTCGAAACCGGCGGGATACGAGCAGGTATCGTGCACGAGGGTCGCGGACGTGATAACGAACTCGCCAGGAATGGTGGAGTGGATTACGGTATCGCCTGCGTTGAATTTCTGCATCGTTCGCTCCTCTGCGCGTTCCTACACGCGCTGTTATAGGCGCTAATGCGCCCTGTACCGCGCCCGCGTGAGCAGGCGCAGGCAGGGGGCACTAGCGGGGCAGCGCCGGGCGTATGACGTTACCGGCGCGGTCGTATATTGCCTTCGAGCGGTCGCCGTATACCGTGAAACGGCCAAGCGCATCCTCGATAATGCTCAGATGCGCTGTTTCGCCGGTATCCTCGTTATGAAACGGGATGACCTCGATTAGGCGTGCTTCCGAAATAGCGTTGCGTGTGTTCATGTGTGCATTTGCTCCCTTGCGCCTAACGCGCGTTACGGGCGTAATCTGCCCAAGTCTACCCCGCCTCGCGCGGGGCAGAATTGGATGGATTAGGCGCGCAGGGGCTGGCAATAGACCCCTATCAGCTTGTCAGCCTGGTATAGCCGTACATCACGATCGGGCCGCTGCTTTGCTATTTCCTGCGCAAGCGTAATGGCGGCTTGCGTGTCGGGCATGTGCCGTGTAAAGCCAAAGCCAGCGCCCACTACAATGCGGAATTTAATCGTGCGCTGTTCACTAGCAAGGCGGCGGTAAAGGCGGTACTGTCGGGCGTCTGGTTGCGTGGATGTTTCGGGGTTTATTCCGGCCTGCGCGCAGAGTTCGCGGTAAAACTCCACGATATTAGCCGCGCCGTGAATACCGTTATGGACTAATGTACTCATTTTCTGTCTCCTCTGCCGTTCTGCGCGGCGTTGTAGGCGTAATCCGCCCAAGTCTACCTGCTACGTGAGCAGGCAGAATTGGATGGACTAGGCGCGAACTGCCGACAAGGTTACGGTTTCCTCGCTGCCGTCATCATTCCAGCGAACGCGCGCGAAATTGCCGCCCGTTTGCGCGAGGATGGTCGCGGCGCGCAGTTCGCGCGGCGTGCCGTCTGCCTGGTAGCCGTCTGCGAACTGGCAAACCTCGCCAGGGTTCGCTGAAATGATGGCATCGCTGCCGACAGGCACCATGAAGTAGAGGCCATGGATGGCTGTCATCTTGTTGGTACGTGCAGCGAACGCGCGCGCGCCATCCAGCGAATAGCCAAGGTAGGCATCTGCGGCGTTCGGGCTGATCCATTCGCCGTTATTGCCTGCGCGCCCGGTATACCAGAACCGTTTGCCGTCTGCGGATACTGCCTGGATTGCGTATAGCATCGTTCGCTCCTCTGCGGCCCTACACCGCTGTTGACTACAACCAAAGCATAGCACGAATATGCGCGCGTGTCAAGCCCTTTTTATGACGGTGTAAGCCAAGCGTAGACAAGGCATTACGAGTGCCCGGCGAAAATAGTTTGCGACCTGCCCATTCAACAAACCGGCAAATTCGCGTCAATGCGCCGAAATGCCAGGTCGCCGCGACCGCGTCAGCATTGGCGATACGAGCGACACAATACTAGGCGTGCAGACAGCGCCCGCAGCATGCCCGCAGAACGCGCGCAAATGCCCGTAAACGAGCGATTAACTATATGGACTTGATAGACAGCGAAAACCGTGATACACTCGCGAGGCGAAACCCCTTAGCAATCCCCTCTTCGGCAAACTTCCAGCGATCCGCTTAGCTAAGAGTGTGCGCAGTTCACCAGCCTGGGCACAGTAGCCGCAGAGCACAAGCACAGCGCTCAGCAGACACCAGAGCAAACGACCAGTCGCAGCGTGCCCGACAGACGTATCCGATGCGCGCGCCTCCCTCGTGTGTACGCGCCAGAGTATAGCGTCGGTATAGGCCTGGTGCAGCGCCAGAACGTGAGCACACACTGTTGACGCAGTAAGCGCTAGGTGCACACGAGCACAAGCCTATGCGCCGCAACAGGTTAGCGCAGACAGGCGTGCGCACATAATCGAGGTTATCAGACGCTGGCGTGCGAAATGCGCGGAAAGCGAGCGCAAACGGGCGCGCGGCGCGGGCGTGCGCGCCGACGCGCTTCGACAAGTGCGCGCGCAGATCGTATCTACGTTCCCCCTCTGTAGTTTTTCCGCCCACGCGATTTTTGCCCTCGCGCGCGTTGACTGCGCTCGTCAACTTTGTGCTTGTGTACTCACGGCAGGTCGGTTACGATACGCGCGTGCCTTACACGGTGACTACGATAGCGGAAGCGGAAACGGCGATTAACGCGCTGGACACGCGGCTGTTGGCGGTGGAGGCGTCGCTGAGTACGTTGACGGGGACTACGGTGCCTGCGCTGCAATCGGCGGACACGAGTTTGGGTGGACGCCTTACGACGGCGGAGGCTGCGGTGGCTACGCTGGAGTCGTTGAAGCCGGTGGGTGCGGGTCGGCTGATACAGCTAAAGCGGCAGGGGCGTATCTGATGCCGCTGCCGATGGAGCGCCAGAACAAGGCGTTGGCCTTTCTCCAGAACGAATTGGACGTGCCCGACGACTTTTCTGCCAAGGACAGGGAGTTCGTGGCGCTGCTGCTGAAGAACAACCAGAACCTGGCGCGGTGCGCGGACGACATGGGCGTGTCGTACACGGCGGTGCGGCGGCGGATAAAAGACCCCGGCGTAGCCAAGCTGCTGAACGAGATACTGGCGGACTGGAACGAGCTGGTGCGGTACTCGTTGCCGCGCGTGTTTGGGCAGGTGGTCACGAACGCGACGATTGACCCGCGCCCGCTGATGAAGGCGGCAATGCAGGGGTCTGAGGCGTTTGAGGCCGCCATTGACGCGCTGAGCGTTGAGGAAGCGGCTGCCATCCAAGACTGGGGCTTCGACCGCGAAGGTAAGCCGTTTGTGAAGCTGGCGAACAAGGTGCAGAGCCTAGACTTGGCCTTGCGCTTCTTTGACCAGCAGCGCGAGCAGGCGCGCGAGCACGGGCGCGAAGCATTGGGCATCAGCGTGATTCTGCGGGCACCGGATGGCAGCACGACAGAGGTTAAGGCGCTGGCGACGCCGGAGAACCCGACGTTACACGTGGAACAGTCCGCTTGAGCCGCGTATTCGACTTCTCAGAAGCGCCCGTACTCAGCAGGTTCTTGCATTCCAATTCCAAGGTGCGGGTCGTCAAAGGGCCAGTCGGTTCCGGCAAAACGACCGCGTGCGTGCTGGAGCTAAAGATGCGCGCCGAGCGCCAGCAGGTCGCGGCTGACGGTTACAGGTACTTTCGAGCGGCTGTCGTGCGTAACACGGGGCCGGAATTGCACAGAACGACCATGCGCACGCTGCACGAGTTGTACCCGCCCGACGCGCCGTACACGAAGATGCGGTGGTCGCCGCCCGTATGCCAGACCATAGACATTCCGCCTTCCAAGGACACGCCTGGCCTAAAGGTCGAGTTCGACTTCTTTGCAATGGATGACGAGCGTGGACGGCGTTCGCTGCTGTCGTATGAAGGCACCATGATTTACTTCAACGAAGCCCGCGAGTTCGACAAGGGCACGTTTGACCGCGCCGTTGAACGTGTTGGCCGCTATCCCAAGGCGCACATGGGCCGACCGTCGTTCGCTGGCGTGATTGCGGACACCAACCCGCCCGACGACGACCACTGGATGCCGAAGCTGGAAGAAGAAATGTCCGATGGCGTCGAGTTCTTTCACCAGCCGCCCGCTGTCTTAGAGTGTGCCGAACGCAACGTCAATGACAAGCCGGTGTGGGTATGCACGGAAACCGGCTATACCGACCTGTTTACGGACAATCCTGAGCGGGTAATCCGCGCGGCGGGTACGTGGTGGATGGTCAATCCGCACGCCGAGAACATCAACAACGTGGGCTTGGTGACGGGCGCTGATCCGCTCGGCAAGAGCGGCTACTACTTGGCGAACTGCATCGGCAAAGACCGCGACGACATCCGCATCTACTTGCAGGGGTACTATGGCGCAACCCACGACGGCAAAGCGGTTATTCCTGAATTTAACCCCGATCTCCAAATCAAAGAGATTAACCCGATTGATTCGCTCCCTGTCTATGGAGGAATGGACGTTGGTGCAGGAACGCTCAATCCTGCTTGCGTGCTGGCTCAACGATCCCCACGGGGCAACTGGCTCATATTTGATGAGATTTGTCCGCCGGACGAAGGGGTCGGCCTCAACGAGTTCGTCAAGGAAATCCGGTTCCGCTTTGAAATGATGTTCCCCAAATGCAAGTTTGAGCGCGGTTGGGGCGACCCTGCGGGCGAAGTGCGCGACGGCGTGTACGAAACGACCGCCTATGAGTTCCTCCAACAAGCGGGCCTACGCTTCATGGCCGCGCCCACCAACGACGTGCGCCAACGCATACACGCCATCAAACAGCCCGTCATGCGGCTCACGGACGGCAAGCCGGGCCTGATTATTCACCCCCGCTGCAAGAACCTGATTAAAGGCTTGAAAGGCGGCTGGCAGTTCCGCCGCGTGCGCATGGGCGGTGCCGAAGCGCGCTACAAGGACATGCCCGACAAGAGCAAGTACAGCCACATCTGCGATGCGTTGGGGTATCTGCTGCTTGGCGCGGGCGAAGGCCGTCCCGTCCGCCAAGATGGGGGGAACGGCCCAAGGACGCCAGCGAGTTATGAACACTCTTTCTCCGTGCTGTGAGAACTGCCGGTACTCCGGTGCTGGCAAGATGTACGGCAGCGTCACCTGCCGCCGATACCCGCCGCAGTTGTTCCCCGGCTCCGGCGAAATGGGGCTGCAACCCCAGATGCACGGGCGCGACATCTGCGGCGAATGGATTGCGCGCCCCGTCATGCCCGACAAGGGCACGCCGCCGATTGCCGCTCCGAAGAAGAAAGCGACCGTCAAAGCTAATTGACGGATTCTGTGTTCGGTTGTAGCCTTGCCATCGGCGCGAGACTACTTACCTGAAGGAGCACACATGGCTATCCAGCAAACCCGCAGCGACTCTTACTTCATTGAAGGGTCGCTCACTGATATTTTCTACGCCAGCGACACGGACGCGCAAAACACCGCCGCGCCCATTATCCTGTTCAACGAACACCCGAACCTGCACATCAACCTGACCAACACCGGAGCGGCCCTGACAGACTTCGCGCTCTTGGGCCAGGTCTACAGCGGCGGCGACTGGCATACGCTGATTTCCGGCGCAACGTGGGGCACGGTCGCGGGTACGCTGAAAAAGTACATCGGCGCACTCAACACGCTGGCGTCCGGCAGTGCGGCGTATGCGTATGTGGACATCGGGCACCTGTACGCCATCAAGTTCCAAGGCAAAATCTCCAGCGGCGTCCGCAACAAGGGCACGCTCACGCTGGCGGCGAACGCCGTCGCGGATGAGACTGTCACCATCGGTAGCACGGTTTATACGTGGAAAGGCACGGTATCCACGACTGCTAATGAGGTTTTGGTTGGTGCATCGGCCACCGCATCCTGCAACAACTTGGTCGCAGCCATCAACGGCGCGGCGGGCGGCGGCAGCACTTACGGCAGCGCCACAGTCGCGCACACGCAGGTCACGGCGGTTCGTTCCAGCGATACTGTAGTGGTCACGGCCAACGACGGTATCACGGACGCCGTGGGCACGCTCATTGCCACCACGGAAACCATGACGCAAGGCTCGTGGGGCGCAACCACGCTGGCGGATGCGGTGATGACGGCGATTTCTGTTGGGGTGGTGGCGCACAAGTGAGGTACTTCATTGCGTTCGGACAATCATCTGAGCGCAATTATTGGGACGTGCTGAACAAGCGCGGGTTTGAACACTGTTTTGCGTGGCGTCCGGTGTCCGAGTTCCGGTGCGTGGGCGTCGAGTACAACAAGTTCGGGCTGCATTCCGAGTACCGGCAATGCTCCGCGCGCGCGCTGCTTGAGGAGGTGATCGCGCGTCCTGAGATTACGTGCGTCGTGGAAGTGGCGCGGCACGATGACGAGCGCGTGATGTACGCGGCTCGCGGGATACTGACATGCGTAACGACAGTAAAGGCGTTTCTCGGCCTCGGCGGGTGCATGGCATTAACGCCGCACCAGCTATACAAACGGCTTAAACGCGAAGGGGGAGTCACTTATCATGGGCGGGATGTTCAAGCCGCAGAGGAACAAGGGAATAGAGCAGGCGCAGAAGCAGCAAGCGTCGTTGCTCGCCAAGGAGAAGAACCGCGAGGAAGCCAGCGCCGCCGCGCGTAGGCGCTCCATCGCCGCCGCGCAGAGCGGACGCCAGCGCGGACTTCTGAGCGCGCTACAGGGCAGCGGGATTACCCGTAAACTCGGCGGCGGCTGATGGCTCACGATCCAGTACCGCGCATCATCGAACGCTCGCGCAAGGCGTGGGCGGAAAAAGACATGTGGATGGGCACGCTCCAAGATGCCTACCAGTACGCCTTTCCGGGGCGCAACTTGTACTTGGAAGCGTCGCCCGGACAGCTAAAGAGCGAAGTCACCTACGACTCCACGCTGGTCTCCAGCGCGCAGCGCGCCATCAACCAGTACCAGACCGAGCTATTCCCGCCCGGCGAGGATTGGGGGATGCTCGTGCCGGGGCGTCTGTGGAAGGCGCTCGCGGTGTCCGAGGATGAAGTCACGAAGATTCAGCGGATGCTCGACGATGTGAGCAAAATCTGCTTTGGGATGCTGCATTCGTCCAACTTCGACACCGCCATGAGCGAGTTTCTGGCCGACTGGCTGATTTCGATGGGCACGCTGCTGGCGAATCCCGGCCAAGGCGACCGCATGATTGACTTCTGCTGCGTGCCCCTGTACCAGTTGGCGTTTGAAAGCAACGCCTACGGGCACACGTGCGCGGTGTACCGCAATTTCAGCATGAAGATGCGCGACATCGAGCCGACGTACCGTAAGCTGGGATTCAAAGCGCCGGACGGGTTTGAGAAGCTGGAGAACGACAAGCCCGACGACCCGATTGCGATGATGGAAGTCACCTACCTCGACTACGAAACCGAGCGGTGGAACTACGAAGTCATCATCAAGGCGCATCTGCCGGGCGCGTCCAGCAACTTCTCGCGGGTTGTCGAGAAAGATTATAAGGTTTGCCCGTGGATTGTTACGCCCTACACCAAGGTGGCGGGTGAATCGCTTGGGCGCGGGCCTGTCATGCAGGCGCTACCCGACGCGCGCGTGCTGAACAAGACCAAGGAACTGACGCTGAAAGCCGCGTCGCTGGCGATTTTCCCGCCGATGATGGTTTTGGACGACGGCGTGATTAACTTCTCGACCGTGAAGCTGACGCCGGGCGCGACTATTCCCGTGGCGCGTAATGACGGCTCGCTTGGTCCGTCCATCAAGCCACTGGTGACGGGCGAAAACTTCAACGTGTCCGATTTGGTCATCAGCGACCACCAGGCGATTGTGCGCCGCACCATGAACGACGATGCGCTACCGCCCCAATCGGGCGCGGTGCGCTCAGCGACTGAGTACATGGCCCGTATGCGCGACGGAATGCGCAATTCCGCGCCGCGCGCACGGCTATTGACCGACTTTTTCAGGCCGTTGTTCCAGATTCTCGTCAATCGCGCCGAAGAGCTGGGGCTGCTTGGGCCGGTGATGCAAAAGCACGGCGTCAACGCCAGCACAATCAAGGTGGACGGCATGTTTACCGACATCGCCGTGACTTCGCCGCTGTTCCAGTCGCGCAATCTCGACCGGCTGGACGCCATCAGCGCCGCTCTGCAACTGACGCTTGGGCTTGGTATGGAAGTGACCGCGATTGGGCTGAAAGTCGAGGAAATTCCCAAGGAAGTGTGGGACTCGCTCGGCTTGCCGTCCAAATACGTGCGCACCGAGGAAGAACGCAACCAGATGCAGCAAGACGCCGCGCAGGTCATGGCCGCGCAGCAGCAACCGCAGCCCACAGGTGCGCCCGCTTGAGTAATCCGTTCACCGCTCACCACGAATTTCTGGACATTAAGCCGCAAGAACCGGACGCCCTTGTAGACGCGCTTGAACAGCAGCGGCAGGAGAACCGCAACGTCATCTGCCGCACGTTTGAGTCGCTGGACGGCGTTGCCGCGTTGCCGCTGTTGCGCAGACTGGCGGGCGCTACGCCGGAGCCGATTAACGTCGCGGACGCTGACAAAGCCACGCAAATGCTCTGGTGGCGCTCGGCGCGGCTGGCGCTGATTGACGAGATTGAGGCGATTATCGCCAAGGAGAAAAGCAAATGACGACGGAAGGCGGCACGGCAACACTCGATTCCAGTACGACGGCGGCAGTCACAGGTGCGGGCCTGCTCGACAGCAAGAACCAGCAGTCACTCAGCAAAGCCGCGCAGGTGGGCGACCCCGACCAGGGCGTGACCGACCAGCGCGTGCGCCCCGACTGGTGCCCGGAACCGTTCTACGACGCCAAGACCGGCGAAGTGCGCGCGGAAGCGGCCATCAAGTCGTGGCGCGAAATCACCGCGCAGCGCGACCAACTCAGCCAGCAACTCAAGAACGGAACCGACCCCGCGCCGGAGTCGCCCGACAAGTATTTTGCGCCGGAGTCGTTCAAGGACGGCAAGCTGGTGTTGGGAGAGGACGCCGCCGCGTGGGGCGAAATCACGCAGGACGACCCCATTTTGCAGGGGTTTGCGAAGGCGTGCCACGAGCAGGGCATTGGCGCGAAAAAGTTTGCGGCGCTGCTGCCGAAGGTACTGGAAACGCTGGCACCCGCGCTGCCGCAGCCCGTCAATCTTGAGTCGGAAATGGCGCTGCTCAACCAGTCCACGGGCGGCAAGGGCGAACAAGTGCTGGAAAGCATGGATCGCTGGATTGCGCGCAACGTCAGCACGCGTGAATGGACGGACGACGAGGCGGCACTCGCGCGACAGGTTGGCTCCACGGCGGTCGGTGTGAAATTCCTGTCCAAGCTGATGAACGCCAGCGGCACGCAGCCCATCCCCATCGGCAACTCGATTGCGGGCACCGCGCAGGGCGTCGAAGATTGGCGCATGATGATTGCGGACAAGCTGTACCAAGACCCCGGCCCGGCGGGCGACGCGCACCGCGCCAAGGTGCGGCAACTCGGCGCAAAACTGTTTCCCGGCACCGAAGGCGAACCGCAAGTCTTGAGGTATTGACAAAAAGGCTACTGTGCCAGAAGATACGCACGTAGCCCAACAAGGAACTACCGATAGTCAGTCGGCAATTCGGGGAAGTCCTCCTGAACCTGTCTGCGATTCGGTGGCAATCCCACGCGGGACAGTCACCCAATCAACGGCAATCAGGAGGATTTTCTAATGTCGTCAACGCTCTCGACCGCATTCGCTGCTGAGTTCAGCGAAATGGTCAAACTCCAGTATCAGGCTGGAGCTAAACTCAACGGCACCACGCGCGAAGTCAAGGGGGTGGTCGGCTCCACCTACCGCTTCGACAAGTACGCGAAGGTCGCCGCCAATCTGCGCATTTCCGGCGCGGAAGTGTCCCTCAGCAATCCCACGGTCGGCACCGCCACGGCGACGCTGGCTGACTACAACCTGTCCATCATCACGGACAAGTTCGACCAGGCCAAAGTGATTTGGTCGGAAGTCGAAGCGGCTGCCAAGGCGGTCGGTTACGGTCTTGGCCGTCGCACCGACCAGGTGCGTATCGCGGCGCTCGCGGCGTCCACGTTCAACACGACGGCGGGCACCGAAAACGACATCGCGTACAACATCACCGGCACGCCGAACAACGGCATGAACATCTTTAAGCTGCGCCTGATTAAGCAGTACATGGATCAGGCGGGCGTAGACCCGGACAACCGGCACATTGCCCTGACAGCGGCTGGCGTACAGCAGCTTCTCGGCACCACGCCGGTCGCGTCTATCGACTACGCGGGCGTCAAGGCGCTGGTCAACGGCGAACTCAATCAGTACATGGGCTTCAACTTCCATGTGATTGAAACGCGCTCGTCGGAAGGCGGCTTGGCCGT
>Ga0075471_10002029_pt1 | contig 13455 bp, 13 predicted proteins | sample DEB19_08_DNA_2_FD_74787 | JGI IMG/M metagenome (GOLD analysis project Ga0075471, IMG submission 74787) | Aqueous microbial communities from the Delaware River and Bay under freshwater to marine salinity gradient to study organic matter... | ecosystem: Environmental > Aquatic > Marine > Coastal ... | reverse complement strand
CGTATATTGCTATTTGGAGTTATATAATATCCTTTTTTAACATCATCTTTATCTAAAATCTCTACTATTCTATTATAAGGCTCCTTGAATTTAATAAATTCATTATTAAAATGAATTATAGCCTTGACATTATCATATAAACTTTGATTATGTAAAATAAATGTTATTAATCCATCCATAGTATTTAAATATCGTGCTGCTATGATTATAGCGATAGTAGTTAAAGTTGGTATATTGCTGACAAATAAAAGATTTACACCATATAGTAAAGAGTTTTTATAGTTATAATCTTTAATTTTTTCCTGATACTTTTTATATTTAGTTTTACATTTATCTTCGTTGGCGTATGTCTTTACAACAGATATATGCGATATCGTTTCGTGTGTATATGTATTAATTTCTTTATTTAAATCATCAATACCATTCATATAATATTTATCTAATCTTTCATATAAATTTGAAATTAGCAAATTTACAGGGATTAACAAAAATGCCACAAGTGTTAATTTCCATGATATATTTTTTAACAGCCATATAGTAGCTATAATATGTACTGAAGAGCGAGATATTACATTTATATTTAATGATATTAAATCTGATACAATTCTTACGTCATTATTAACATATTCTAATAAAGAATTTACAGGAGTTATTTGATAATATTTACTTTCTTGATTTAATATTTTTCCATAAACTATATTTTTTAATCTTACATTCATACATTTTTGAGCGTGAGAGAAGCATGTGCCTCTCAATGATGTTGTTATCATTGCTAATATATTCGCATATAGCAATTTAATTAACCTTTCGTTAGAAAAGTCTCCCTGCATAAGCCTACTTGTATGTTCGCTGGCAAAAACACTAAAATAAGAACCGGCACATCCACATAATAGACCTACTATACTAATTTTAACATCTTCGTCGCATAATTTAATATATCTTTTAACAATAGACATTTTATAATATAAATTATATTGTATTTTCTTAAATAAATATATTATGTTCTTATTGAAAATAATAAAAATTGATTCTATATTTTATTATTATATATAATACAAAATCTGATAGATAATGTTTTCTTACAACGCTTCGTCAATCCCCCTCAACTATGTTACCGGCGATTACAACATTTCTTTGAATATGACATTTGGAGAAGGGAAAGATTCTGAAATTGTTAAAAATGAAAGTGAGCGTAAAAATTTCAAAGAAAATTATAATATTGAAGTCTACGAAGTTTTTGACGGGGAAGATTATAAGAAGGGTTATCGTATTCTATGTAATGAAGGAGCATTTGTTGTTAAACTTAGTAATATTGAAATTCAAAAAACTAAAAATAATGAAAGAGATGATTATGAATATGCTATTGGTTTTGCTTTAGATAACGAAAAACCAGAATATTTTGGCGAAATGTCTACTATTCCTTATAATATTGAGAGGGATGGTACATTGTGGACTATTCCGGCTAACAAGGGTGGATGTTACAATTTTGACCAAAATCCTAAAGCAAAATATCAATGGGTAGCCAAGAGAGCACTAGATATTAATTATGAACCTACTGAAGAAGAGCGCGAGTTAGGAATGGAAAAAACAAATGAAAATACGGGGCTAATTTATTTGACTTTTATGGTATATAAAAAACCCAAAGAGCAAGAGCCTACACGTGGATTTACACGCGGTATTACTCGTGGGGCTACTCGTGGAGCTACTCGCAGTATTCATAGTGACGAAGAGCAACGAGAAAGTGATTCTGCGAGATTCGGTTATGGTAATGAAGCTTCATCTTCATCTGTTAAAAGCGAATATGAATATGTTCAAAATACTGAAAAATATACTTTGCCTATTCGCTTAAGAATCAATAAAAGTTCTGAAAAAAGTGCTATTAACTGCTCTAAAAATTTGTCTGGCGCAAATATTAACACTCTTAAGCGTCAAACTATGACAATTCCATTTTAATATAAATTACATAGAAGTTAGTTATAATATGTTATATGATTTATATTTTTTAATTTTGTAAAATACATAAGTATTATTTATATTATAATATAATAGGAATGGTATAAAATATGTCTATGAATCAATCTATAAAAAATATTACTAAAGTTTCCGAAGATTTATCTTGTTTCCTTATGAGAAAAAAAGCAATAATTATGGTTAAAAATTATAGAGATAGGCAAAGAATTGATAATAAAAAGTTATATATGCGAAAAATTACAAATGTATTGAAAAATAATAAGTTTTGTGCGGGATATTGTGAAAATCCCATAAATTGTACGTGTTTAATTAATAATTCAAATTAACACTTTTTTATGTATGGTTTCGAGTGCTCCTTCAATCCATGATTGTCTTTCACTATATGTTTCGCCCAATATATATATATCTTTTTTAATAAAAATATCATCAATTTGTTTAATTATATCTTTTGAATTAATTCCAACTTTCCAAAGGTGGTCTCCTGAACTCCAATAATGTAGTGATATCCATTCAGGTTCTTTAATATTTTTTTCTGGAAACATATCATTTAATATCCTTGTAATATGTTTTTTAATCGTTTTTTTATCATTAAAACTATTCCAAAAATCTGTATTATAACTATCGCTATAACTTATTTGTATTAAACCATTATCATAATCAATTGGTATAATAAATTGTAATTTATTATCAGTTAATATTTTAGGCATACCTTTAAACCACACATCTTTATATTTAGCATATATTCTTAAAAGTTTCCCTTCATTAACATTATTTAATATATTTTTGTATTTGTTAAAATATGGCATAGCTAAATAATCGCATTTCGTAATAGTTAAATATAGTTTTGAATATCTATAAGTTTCTTTATTTATAATATATGTTTTATTATCATCATTTATATCCATAAGGGTGGCATTAAATATAATTTTTACTTTTTTAAGCAATAAGTATTCATATAACTTATCACATAATATTTGAATACCATTTTTAAGAACAAAAAAGGATTTGTCTAAAATATCAAAATCTTTTTTTATTGTTACTATGGCATTTTTAGAATTCATATCATAAAACTCTGCTATATATCCAATTGATATTTTTAGCAATTCAACTTCATTAGAAGGTAAAAAAAGTGAAAAGTAATTATGTAGATTATATTTATTTTTATCAATATTCAATTTTTTATTTATAGCATATTCCCATAATTCATTTATACTTTTATAAGAAGATTTATGATATTTAAGCAACTCTTTTTCAGTCATATACTTCCCATTTACATAGTATAGATTATCTTTACCAATATCAATAATTTCATCTGTCAAATTTAAATCTCTAATTAAAGCCATAACGTATTTATGCTTTTTTCCTAATCTCCCAGCTCCAACTGAATATTTAAAGCCTTTATTATTATATGTATGTACACGCCCTCCTATGCGATTAAGTTTTTCATAAATTACAATATCATCTGGATTAACATTTTCAACTTTAATTAACTTATATGCTAAGTACAATCCAGATATTCCGGCACCAATAATAACATTTTTCATTCTTCTAAAAAGAGTACATAATTTTAATAAATCTTTAAAAAAGTAAAAAGTTATGAAAATCATTAAAAAATAAAATTATGTACTCTTTTTTTTAATATTATATAAAATCTAATGAATATAATATTACAATAAATGTATTATAAAAACGAAGAGGGATACGTAAATTTATTAAAAGATGTATTAACTAATGGTGAAATTAAAGATACGCGCAATGGAAAAGTATATTCCAATTTCGGTATCATGATATCATTTGATATGAATCATAATTCATTTCCATTATTAACGACTAAAAAAATGTTTTTTAGAGGAGTTGTAGAAGAACTTTTATGGTTTCTAAGAGGTTCTGTTAATGCTAACGAACTAAAAGAAAAAAATATCAATATATGGACTGGTAATTCAACGCGGCAATATTTAGATAGCATTGGTTTAACAAATTATAGCGAGGGTGAATTGGGGCCTGTTTATGGATGGCAATGGCGTAAATTTGGCAAAGATTATTCTAATAAGAGTAATGACAATATGGGAAAAGATCAAATTAGATATCTATTAGAGGAATTAATGAAACCCGATAATAGTCGACGTGCTGTTTTATCGGGATGGAATCCTGTTGATTTAGATAAAATGGCGTTACCTCCATGTCATATTCTATATATTTTTAATAAAACAAAAAAAGGTTTATCGTGTCATATGACATTGCGAAGTTCTGATTTATTTTTAGGGCTTCCATTTAATATAGCAAGTACAGGATTGTTAACAAAAATACTGGCTAAAGTTTTACATATGGAAACTTCAGAAGTATGTCTATCTATTTGTGACGCCCATATATATGAAGAACACACAGAACCTGTAAAAAAACAATTAAATAATGAAATATATAAAAACCCAGATATTATTATAAATAAAATAGCGCCAGCAATAGAAACCACTATTGATGAAAAAATTAATTGGATCGAATCACTAGTTTTTGAAGATTTTAAACTAATAAATTATAAGTCACATGATAAATTACCAGCGATTATGAAATGATAATATATAAAAACAATGTACATTTTATTAGTAAATGAAAATTCTATTTTACGGGTGGAATGGATGGATAGGTCGTCAATTTTGTAAATTTTTAGACGATAAAAATATAAAATACATAAAAGCTAAATCGCGAGCTGATAATGAAGAAGATGTTGAAAAAGAAATTATTGAAACTTGCCCCACGCATATCATATCGTTTATTGGAAGAACTTATGGAGGTGATTTTAACACTATTGATTATTTAGAACAACCTGGAAAACTTGTAGATAATTTAAGAGACAATTTATATTCTCCATTAGTATTATCTATTTTATCAAAAAAATATAATATACATTATACGTATTTGGGGACAGGTTGTATTTTTTCAGCAGATGATCCGCAATCTTCCTATATTAAAGACGATGAAAAACCCAATTTTTATGGTTCATCATATTCAATAGTAAAAGGTTATACTGATAGATTACAACAATTTTTTAATGATAATACATTAAACTTAAGAATACGAATGCCAATAGTTGGTTACGAGCATAATAGAAATTTTATTACTAAAATTCTAAAATATGAAAAGATATGCTCTATGTATAATTCAATGACAGTATTAGAAGATATGTATCCTATAATTTATGATATGATGATTAATAAAACGACTGGAACATTTAACATGGTAAATAAAGGTATCATCTCACATAATGAAATTTTAGAAATGTATAAAAAACATGTTGATAATTCATTTGAATGGAAGAATTTTTCAATCGAAGAGCAAAATAAAATATTATTATCTAAAAGGTCTAATATACAGCTATCAACAGATAAATTATATAAATTGTATCCAGATATTCCCGATATTAAGACATCTGTAGAAAATTGTATTAAAAAATATAATTGTATCAATGAATAATTGCTTCAAACTTATTGATATAATCTTTAATACTCCCATCATTAATTATTTCAATATCACATGGTATCTTCATATATTCTGTTTCGGAACTATGTAAATCGTTATTAATATTAGCGGGTCTAATGATCCTAATAAAAAAAACATCTAAATTTTTAATTTTTTCATATTCATGTAAAAATCGCAAATCAGTTATAACATAATATTTATCATTTTTAATTTTTGATAATAATATATTAGCAAAATAGTCTCTTTTGATACCAGGTATTAATTCTTGTATTTTATTTTGTAATACTTCCGTTCCAATAAATTGTAATGCTTTGCGAGGTGTTATTCCCCATCTATCATCTATAATATCTTTTTCTATACCATCATTATTATTAGAACATTCATCCAATCCAACTTGAATATCATTAAAATTAAAAATCAATTTAACAATTTCTTTTAAAGGCTCTGCGAAAGATATTTTTTCATAACCATATTTATTAATTATATGTTTTGCTAATAAATCCTTTCCACTTCTTTTAGCTCCACATATAGCTATTATTTTTTTCATAATATATCATATATATATTATATTTTTAAATAAATTATTTCTTACTTGTTCTCGTTTGTGTTTTTTTCTTAGGTTTATTTTCTTCAATTTCGGCAAATATATCCGATGGATCAATTACGGAACTTTTAGCTTCTGCTTTAGGGTCTTCTTTTGCTTCCGCTTTAGTGTCTTCTTTAGCTTCCGCTTTAGTGTCTTCTTTAGTGTCTTCTTTAGGGTCTTCTTTAGCATTTAGCTTTTGAGCATTCCAAAGTTTTGCTAATTCTTCAAAAATTTTAGTCTTATCCATTTCAGGATTTTGAGATTTAATTTCAGAATATTTATTTTTAATAAATAGGTTATAAGCATTGGGTGCTTTTTTCTCCTTTACATTTCCATTTTTATCTAATTTATTATTTTTTTTAGGTTCTTTAATATTATTTTTTTGTTCAATCCAGAAATTTTTACAGAAATCTGCTACTTCTTTTTTACTATTAAGAATATCGGGCATATCTTTAATATATGATTTGAAGAGAGCATTGGTAGTAGTCATGGTTAATAATATTAATAAAATATCGCAATCAATTTTTATTATTTTTTACTTATCAAATGCCGATTTTTGTATAATGTAATTTCAAAAAATAAAATACAAAAATATAAAAATATATATAACATATAATATCAATCAAAGGTTAGTTTATTCGTCTTCGTCACTATTTGCCTCGGGAGGTGGCGTATCCTTTTTCTTGATAGACTTGCGAACCGCCTTTTTCTTGGGCTTTACATCATCCTTAACTTCCTCAATTTCGCTAAAGTCTTCACTTGCTTTAATCTCAGCAACAGGCTCGGCAACAGGCTCAGCAACAGGCTCGGCAACAGGCTCGGCAACATCCTTCTTTTCTTGCTTGTGAATGTTCCAAAGCCGAGCCAATTCTTCAAAAATCTTGGTCTTGTCCATTTCTGGATTTTCCTCCTTGATTTCAGCGTACTTCTCTTTGACAAAGAGATTGTAAGCCGAGGGAGCTCTCTTTTCCTTGACATTGCCATCCTCATCAACCTTCTTATTTTTCTTAGGATTTTTGGCATCAGCCGCCTTAGCCGCTTTTTCAGCAGCTTTGGCTTCCTTGATCTTGTCCTTTTGCTCCTTCCAGAATTGTTTGCAGTACTCGTCGACTTCCTTTTTAGTGTTAAGAATTTCCGGCATAACCTCAACGTGAGCCTTGAAAAGAGTATTGATGGTGGTCATTATTCTTTCTTGGTTGATTGATAAGTTGCTTGGGAACTTCCTTCTTCTTAAAAGAGATTTCGCTGAGTTGTAGTATAAGCCTGTTGCTTAAAAGAATTATAATTAAGGTAAAATCATTTTTTATCAATTTTAGAACATTTTTATGCGTTTAATAATAAAATTAAAAATTGATATTTAAGAATTTAATTATTAATATAACTAACTAATTCTAATGTTTGAATCAAATAACTGCTGGGATATTCTTGATACTTATTATCAAAAAGGAGGTTCTCCTGAATCTTCAAACCCATTAGTAAAACATCAAATTGATAGTTACAATAAGTTTATTGATACTACATTAGGTCAAATTATTGCCGGTTTTAATCCTATTAAAATAAAGGTGACAAATCCCAAAAATGATCTAAATTCTGATAATACTTATTGTATTTCAATTAATATTTTACAACCCAGTGTTACAAAACCTTGCTATCAATTACCCGATGGAACGCAAAATATTATGACGCCTCATATTGCTAGAATGAATAACATGTCATATTCAAGTAGTGTATATGTTAACGTTCATATAATAACTGAGGTAACTAATAAAAACGGAATGACTGAAAAATTTGATAAAACTGTTAATAATATATATATTGGCAAAATCCCTATTATGGTTAAATCAAAATTATGTGTTTCAAGTCAAATTCCAGGATTATGTGAAGAAAATAATAATGAATGTATCTATGATTTTGGCGGTTATTTTATTATTAATGGTAATGAAAAAGTGTTGATTTCTCAAGATAGAATTAATGAGAATAAAACGCTTGTATTTCAACCTAATAATAATAGCGAAGGATTGTATGCCGAAATTAGGTCAATAAATGACGCTTCATATCTCCCTCCTAAAACAACCTGTTTAAATATGAGTGGTAAATTAAATCATATGGGTAGAATTATTCGCATCAATACTTCTTTCTTACGTTCTGAAGTTCCAGTATTTATAATATTTCGCGCTCTTGGTATTATTAGTGATAAAGAGATCATTTATCATATTGTATATGATATAGACCAAGAAAAAAATGAGCGAATTATTAATGAATTAATGGCGTGTTGTGAAGACTCATGTGATATTACTACACAAGAACAGGCTGAAAATGTTTTAATTAAAATTATGATTGGTGCTAATAAAAATAATGAACATTCTGAAAATAGAAAACTTCTACATAATAATTTAACAAATGATTTCTTACCACATGTAGGTAAATCTTACAGAAGAAAGGCATTATATGTAGGTTATATTATTCGCAAAATGATCAGAATATATTTAGGATATGATACTTATGATAATCGCGACTCTTATATCAATAAGCGCGTAGATACTCCCGGTATTTTAATGAGTAATTTATTCCGCCAATGTTATGGTAAAATGACAAAGGAACTAAAATCTGCTATAGAGAAGGAATTGGGATTATGGAGAGGCAACGCAAACACACCTATTTCAAACATTATATCAGAAATTAGTATTCATAGATTTTTCAAACAATCTTTGCTTGAATCGTGGATTAAATACTCTTTATCAACGGGAAATTGGGGAATTAAAAGCATGGGAACATTTCAAAATATTAAACAAGGTGTTTCACAAGTTCTTAATAGAATGTCTTATGCGAGCACCTTGTCGCATTTAAGAAGAATTAATACTGCTATGGAAAAGAATGGAAAATTAGTACAACCGCGCAAACTTGATAATTCGCAAATTGGAATGATATGTCCTGCGGAAACTCCAGAAGGTAGCTCGGTTGGTCTTGTAAAAAATATGGCTTTGAGTACAAGCATTTCTATTTCCATGAATAGCACCCATATTCGTAAGTTATTATTAGAATTCGGTGTTGTTATTTATGACGATACTTATGATTTTAATGGTAATAAATCGTCTATTGAATTCTTAAAAAATATGGGAGATATTAATAATGTTTATGTTATGGTTAATGGAGATATTATTGGATATTATAATAAACCTCAAGAATTGTATAACAAACTCAAGCATTATAAAAGAAGTGGTATTATTCATCCTATGACATCGGTTGTTTGGAATATTCAACGTTCTAATATCATTATTAGTACGGAAGCGGGAAGAATGTTTCGCCCTTTGTACATAGTAGATTATGATGCTAAAACTAATGAAAGAGTTTTGCGAATTACTAAAATTCTAAAAAGAAAACAAATTACATTTCAGGAATATATTAAAGATAAACATTTTGACTATTTTATAGTACCTAATGAAACTTCTAAATATCCAGATGATCCTGATAGTTATATTGACGAAGAAGGGTTTATAGAATATTTAGATTGTGACGAAATTAATAATGCTATGATAGCCACATTTCCTAGTGAATTGGAAGAAGGAATTAAAGGAACTGCTTTACCTCCTTGCTATACGCATTGTGAAATTCATCCAAGTCTTATTAATGGTATTTTAGGTGTTAATATTCCATTCAGTGACCATAATCAATCGCCGAGAAATTGTTATCAATGTGCGATGGGAAAGCAAGCATTAGGTATTTATGCGAGTAATTTCAATAAAAGAATAGATACTATGGGGAACATTTTAAATTATCCGCAAAAATCTCTTGTATGTACTAAATTATCAAAATATACTATGGCGCATAAATTGCCATCGGGCGTTAATGCTATAGTAGCAATCATGACTCATACCGGTTTCAATCAAGAAGATAGTATTATGGTTAATCAATCGGCGTTAGATAGAGGATTATTTACAAGCACATATTATAAAGCGGTTAGAGATGTTTGTAATAAAAATCATAGTACAGGAGAAGAGGAAATATTTACAAATCCTGAAAATAAATCTGTTCAAAAACCTTATTCTTATTCAAAATTAAATAGTGATGGATTTGTTCCTAAAAATACATATGTTAATGGTAATGATGTATTGGTAGGAAAAGTAATGCCTAAAAAAATTAATGGGGAGATAGTATATAATGACAATAGTTTAGTTATGAAAAATAATGACGATGGATACGTAGATATGAATTATAATGGAATTAATAGCGAAGGTTATAAATTTTGTAAAGTTCGTATTCGCAAAAATAGAAAGCCTGAAATTGGCGATAAATGCGCGAGTTGTAGTGCTCAAAAAGGTACTATTGGCATGACATATAATCACCAAGATATGCCTTTTACAAAAGATGGTATTGTTCCAGATATTATAATGAATCCGCATGCTATTCCATCGCGTATGACTATCGCGCAGCTTATGGAATGTATTATGGGAAAAGCCGGATGTCATATTGGTTCTTTCGGTGATTCAACGCCATATAATGATTGTTCCGTTGAAGATATTGCCAAAGTTTTAGAATTATCTGGAATGGAAAGATATGGAAATGAAATTTTATATAATGGGCGCACAGGTGAGCAAATTAGAACGGAGATATTTATCGGCCCCACATATTACCAAAGATTAAAACACATGGTAACTGATAAAATTCATTCGCGTGGTTCAAATGGTCCTATTGTTATGTTAACAAGACAACCAAGTGAAGGGAGAGCTCGCTCTGGAGGATTGAGATTGGGTGAAATGGAAAGAGATTGCTTTATCGCACACGGGACATCTAACTTTCTTGCGGAAAGAATGCTTCACGTATCGGATAATTATAGGGTATTTATTTGTAAATATTGTGGTATGCAGGCGAATGTAAATACTGATAAAAATATTTACAATTGTAAAAATTGTAAGAATAATACGGATATTGCTCAAGTGAGAATGCCGTATGCTTTTAAATTATTAAACCAAGAATTATATACTATGAATATTATGATGAGATATGTATGTAATTAATTTTGAAATACTATTTTATCAATCTCTTTATTAATATCTTTAATGTTTTTATTAGATAAATCTGTTATTTTTTCAATAAGTTTTTTAAAGAAAACGTCATTTTGATATTTTTTATTATATAATTCCGCTTCCTTTATTTTAATTAATTTATGTATCTCAAAATATTCTTTGTTATTAGCTAATATATCCTTGCTATTTTCATCATAATATGGTATATCGTATTTTTTAAACATTACTTGCATTTCGCTATTTTTTAACATTTTTTCGCCATATACATTAATTAAATTTTGATATATGTCTCTATATATAGTATTTTCATATACAGGACATACTATTTGTCTATTTTTATAAACAGTTGTATTATTTACTAAATCATCTATAAATACTATATTTTGACTTACATCTTCAGTTGTATTATATTTTTTTTTTATATGTTCTGTAATATAATTTAAACTCTTACCTTTATAAGGAATAGAATTTTCTCGCGTATAATATGGTTTACTGAACTTTATTTTTGTAGCCTTTTCTATTATTTTAATTAATACATTATTGGTCCATTCATAACTAGACATGGTATATATATAAAATTCGCATTTTTTAAATTTTTTTCTACAGAATTTTAGAAAATCTATAAAATATGGCCTCAATAATCCTTTTAGAAGATCCTTTTCAAAATCATATTTATAATTAATTTTTTTACTATTTATTAATTCTTTGTTCATATCAATAATATTTTTATTGAATTGATGTTCGCTTAAAATATAACCAACATCCCCTAAAATAGTTTTATCTATATCAAAAACAAAAATATAAGGTATTTTTCCCATTATTATCTATATATATAAAACATTAAACAATAATATATATTAAATGGAAAATGCTACATATTATAATACACCCAAATTTTCTTTCTCCAAAAAAGAATCTAAGTGTAAAATATTAGATATATATGATGGTGATACTATAACTATTGGGCTTTTTTTAGAAGGTTTCAATATAGTTAAAATAAATGTTCGTTTGGAAGGCATTGATACACCTGAATTAAAAGGAGAGCAAAAAAGTCTTGGCATAATAGCAAGAAATTATTTAATAAATATATTAACAAATATAGTAATCGATAATAATAAAGAATATACGCGTAAGGAAATAAGAGAATTAATATATAATTCAAATAATAATTATATAGATGTTAAATTTGGAGAATTTGATAAATATGGGAGGCCTCTTGCGATCCTTTATAAGGATGGTGTTAATATAAATGATATAATGGTGATAGAAGGATATGCTAATAAATACTATGGAGGTAAAAAAGAAGATTGGGGTGTTTAGGATAATTAAATGATATTATATAAAAATATTTAGATATTATAATTAAAACAAAATAATATGTATAATAACTTACATTCAATGTTTGGTTGTTATGACTATGTTGATTATTATTTTACTAATAATTTTTTATTACAAAAAGAGATTGATAAGTTAAAAAAAGAGGTAAAAAAAGAAAAAGAAAATAATAGTAAATTAAAAGAATGTTACTATAATAAACAATTAGATTTTTTAGAATTAAAATATAAATTTGATATTTTACAAGATAAATACAATAATCTAAATAACATGATGAGTGCGGATTGTCATGATAATGATGAAAGTAAAAGTGATTATGAAGAATATGAAAAGATATAAGAAATATTTTAATTAATAATATTAAAGTAATATGTATAAAGAATTATATAGTTATTATAATATGAGATTTTCATCTTTACTATATATTTTGGATAGTGATAAAAAATGTAAAAAAGAGGTTTTAAAATATGGTGGGACACAATATTGTATTAGCAATGATGTTGATACGATTGATAAATGGAGTGTGCCACATAATGAAAATGGAATCTCGCCAAATATTCCAATTAATTCAAGTGATACTCCTTACGGAGTTAATCAACAAAGACTGGAAGTTAGAGGATATTAATAAAATTATTCCTCGCTTGATGATGGTACTTCTTCGTCAACGTGATATTCTAACTTTATCTTATTTATTTCTTTTTGTGTTTGCCACATTTTTGCCAATGTGATAAGAACATCTGTGTTTTTCATATTAGGGTATTTAATTTTAACTTCTTCGTATTTTTCCTTAACGTATATGTTATAAGCTGACAATTGACGCTTTGCCTTAATATTTTTTTTGTTATTTATAATTTCTTTGTTCTCCGCCCAAAATTTCTTACAATAATCGTCAATATCTTTTTTACTATTAAGATCATGTGGAATATTATCAATATGAATCTTGAATAAAAAATTCATAGACTTCGTATCCACTTCGTATCCACTTCGTATCCACTTCGTATCCACTTCGTATCCACTTCGTATCCACTTCGTATCCACTTCGTATCCACTTCGTATCCACTTCGT
>Ga0075471_10002028_pt1 | contig 13458 bp, 13 predicted proteins | sample DEB19_08_DNA_2_FD_74787 | JGI IMG/M metagenome (GOLD analysis project Ga0075471, IMG submission 74787) | Aqueous microbial communities from the Delaware River and Bay under freshwater to marine salinity gradient to study organic matter... | ecosystem: Environmental > Aquatic > Marine > Coastal ... | reverse complement strand
CGGTCCGCCTGCCACCACCATTGGGCGCGAACACGGCGACCGGCCGCGTCCGTGACGACGCTGCGCACTGAGCGCGCCCCCATCTGCCGCGCAAACAAAGCCCCGAAGCCATCGCCCCCGTCGGAGATGGGCAGGAGGGTGAGTTCGTCTTCGGGGCGGGCACGACGCCAGCCGCGGGCCATGGCTTGGGCGGCCCCGCTGGCCGTGAGGGTTCCCTTGAATTTGTCGGGGGCAATGAGCACGCGCACGACGGGATCCTGCCAGAGCAAGGGAAACGGAACCAGTCTGCGGTCAAAACCGGGGGTTGCGGCGCGGCGATCCTGTGGCAGTATGAGCAAGGATTTTGAGACCATGAACAAACCCAAGATCATTGCTTATTTGAAACCGAGCTGCGGCTGGAGCAACGGCGTGCGCGCCATCATGCGCAAATACGACCTGCCCTACGAGGACCGCGACATCATCAACGATCCCCTGCAACGCCAGGAGATGATCATGAAGAGCGGCCAGATGCTGAGCCCGTGCGTGGAGGTCGACGGCCACATGCTGCCCGACATCAGCGGCGAGGAGGTCGAAGCCTGGATGCTGTCCAAGGGCTTGATCCAGCCGAACGAAGCCAAACCGGACGCGCCGACCAACCAGCCGTGTGCGCATGAAATGCCGCAGTCGTCGCCGCTGAACTTCCGCTAAAGCCAGTCCTTTGAACATCGGCAGCGCGGAGGAAAAATCCTCCGCGTTTTTTGTTTGGTGGATCAGAACTGCTGTGAGGGTCCGCCCGCTCATCGGATGGCGGTGGCAGTCTGTGCCAATCGTCGCGAAGCGTTTGGAGTGCGGTGTCTTCCAGCATCGCTCTTCGGAAGGCGACGTGTGGTGCAGATACTCAAAAGCGGCGCTGAAGACGCACGCAGTCCAGACGCTGGCGCGAGGTGCGAATGTCGAACTGCTGCCCGGACACGAGGACAAAGTTCACTCCGGCATTGCAACCGCGCCGAAATGCGCGAATGTTCGGCGCATGAGGAATCCGTTCGCTGCCAAGCCACTCACGCGAGGACGCATTGCGCTGGCGCTGGTCATCGCCGGCGCGACGGATGCGCTGATGATCGCCCTGGGGCCCATCGCCTGGCTGCCGGCGGATGAAATCTTGGACGTGATGGCGATGGTGGCGATCAGCCTGCTCATCGGTTTTCATCCGTTGCTGCTGCCAACCTTTGTGCTCGAGGTGCTGCCGCTTTCCGAATCGCTGCCCACCTGGACCGCCTGCGTCGGCGCGGTGCTCCTGTGGCGCAAGGGTTCGAACTCCATGGAAACAAAGCCGAGCCATGAGCCGCCCACGAAGACCGCCCAGCCCCCCAAGCCACCGGAGGCGAAGGGGCCGGTCATTGACGTGTGAAGGGGGCTTGGGGAAACGGGGTTTTGAGCAATGGAGCCCGGTGCCGGGGATCGTCCTCGTCCTCGAATCTCCGGTGCAACCGAGGACGGGAACGACGCGGATGAAGGGCTGATCCGGCGCATCCCTCCCCTCCTGCATCACGCCGACACTCCCTTTGGGGTCAACCGCGGCGTTTGAAGAGCGCGCTTGGGTCAGCCAGGTTGAGGACGGACAGATCAAGCCCCGCCGATGGATCGCGTTCTTGAGCGATTTGCATCTGCCTCGCGACCCCTTGGGCGGTGGCGGTGGCGAAATACTTCACCGCACCAACGCCCACGCCGGCGGGGAAAAGGACGAGCAGGAGGCAGTGTTCATCGACATCCTGGATGTAAACGCTGAAATTATCGCCCTGCTGGTAAGTGCTGTTGAAACCAGTCTCGTTCATCATGCCGGCGATGCTCTGGCTGGCCATGAACGCACCGGAGGCCAGGGCGGCGATCGAGGTCAGGTCGTAGTCCTCCTGGTTGCCCTGGCTGGTGATGAGGAATCCGCCCTTGTCAGCGATGAACGCGGTGGAGGCGTCGCTCTTCTGGAGCAGCTCATTCAGCGCGTCATTAACGAGGGCGATATCCTCTTCGATGAGTTGGGGCAAGGTGCCCATAAGCGTCAGGCGTATTGCGGCTGGCTTTGGTTGACGAACTTGTGGAGCAGCATGCGGGTGATCATGTTCAATGATTCGAACACCCCTTCGCACTTGTTGGCGCACGCCTCGAACGACGGCACCTGCACCTCACGGTTGTTCAACAGGAAATCCATGTATTCCACGGGCGCAACATTCGGCAGGTCGCGCTTGTTGTATTGGACCACGTAGGGAATCTCGTCGAGGTCGAGCTTGAGGCTCCGCAGGTTGTCCTGGAGGTTCTGGAAGCTCTCGACGTTTTCCGACATCTTGTCGTACTGCGAATCCGCCACGAACACGATGCCGTCCACGCCGCGCAGCACCAACTGGCGCGTGGTGTTGTAAATCACCTGGCCGGGCACGGTGTAGAGCTGGAACTTCGTCTTGAAGCCCTTGATGCTCATCGCCTCGATCGGCAGGAAGTCGAAGAACAGCGTGCGATCGGAGCTGGTCGCGAGCGACACGAGTTTGCCCTTGTTGCCCTGGGCGGTTTGGACGTGGTCATGAACTTGCACCAAGTTGGTGGTCTTGCCGCCCATCGCGGGGCCGTAGTAGACGACCTTGACCTGTAGTTCCCGAGTTGCCTGATTGATGATGGCCATAGGATTATTGAGTTTTTTTGTAGTCGAGTTCTGCCGCGAGTTCAGCGAGATGCGCGCTGGGCAACGGCTCCCCGGCGCAACCATAGGCAGCGAAGAAGATCCCGTTCACCCGGAAGATCTTCCACGGCACGTTACCCACGGTGAAATTCAAGTTGTTCAGTTCGCCCATGCGCAGCTCCTTGGTGCAACCGCTGAGCTTGGAATACATCTGCGGGATCAACGCCGCGATGGCGTCGCCATTCACGTCGGGGCTGAGCTTGGAGGCCACGAGCAAACCGTCGGGCAAAGCCACCATCGCGCCGTAAACGCCTTCGAGCAGGGAGGCCTTGGTCACGATATCATTGGGCGTCGCCTTGCGGCTGGCAAAGGTGGTGCCCGCCGAAGGGGCCGGGTCCTGGCCAGCCGGACGCGCCGGGGACGCAGAACCATCCGCCCGCATGCGAGCGGTGTCGCTCACATCGTCCCACACGAAGTAATTCGTTTCCGCCGGTTCCGGGGCGGGCAGGACGGGAATCTCGCGGCCAGCCGCTTCCGGCTCAGGAGCGGCAGCAGCGGGTCGCGGGAAGCCGAAGAACAAATTGGGGATCTGCTCGTCCACCTGCACCCGCTTTTGTTTCGGTGCGGAAGCGGCGGCTGACCTGCCCCCGTCCATAAACAACGGAGCAATCACCGACAAGGGCAGGTTCACAATCGATGCGTCCGCGGAGGAAACGATCTCCAACGGACCCGGTTTCACCCAACCACGGAGCTGCTTCCAGGTGAAGGAGACCTTGCCGCGCCTCAGACCGGCCTGAACCAGCTCGCGTGGCAGGTCAATGGTGGCATTGGAGAGATTGGCGTGCGCGAGCTGAACTTTGAGCGAATCGGGCAACGCATCGGCGAGCACACGAAACTCAATCGTAAGCGTGTCACCCGCCGCCGGCGCCGGCGCCGGTGCCGGCGCAGCCGGGGTCGGGGTCGGGCGATTGAACGGAATCGGCGCGCCGTTCTGGCTGGCCGGAGCCGGCGTCAGAGGCTTGGCGAAAGGATTCACCGGACGTGTTCCCGGCGAGACGGGAGGGATGGCTGCAGGAGTTTGAGCCGGCGGGGCGGGCACTTTTGAGAACGGAATCGGAGCCGAAGGTCCGGCCGGTGCCGCGGGTTTGACCGGACGGGCCGGTGCCGCCGGGAACGGATTCTTCGGGATCAGGCCGGTCCCGCCTGGCGCGGAGGGCGTGCGGACAGAAGTGACATTGCCGCGGGTGCGCGGATCCGCCAGAGGAGGAACAGGACTGGCAGATTGCGCGACCCGCGGGCGGGAAAGCAGCGAGGTGTCAGGGGTGCGGCCGGCAAGGCGATTGCCGAGGCTCAAGCCCTGGCCGCCGCCCGCGAACGGGCTGGCCACTTCGTCGGGCACTTCGATCCGCCGCCCCGCGCGGCGAGCCATCATGGCGGGACGCAGACGGCTGACCAGTTCACCGAGCGGCAAAACGACCTGTACGCCGTCACGGTCAGCGGTGGGGGCAAAAGCATGCGGAGCGCCCTGGCGAATCTCGCCGAAGGTCACGCGCACCTGTCCTTGAGGCAACTGGCTCATGATGCGTTCGAGGGGGAAAGCGACGTTCGCTTGACCCACATGCTCGGTGCGGACGCGTTGCTGAAGTTCGACGGGAAGCGAGGAGATCAGGGAGGCGAGCGGCAGCGCCATCGCGGAGCCGTCGAGTTCGACCCGGGCCTGGGACACGGGGGCCGGAGCCGGAGCAGGCTCGGGTTCCACCGCGCTCTCGACGGGCGCTGCAGAGGGAACTTCCTGCGCAAAGCTCCCTTCGTATTGGAGAACTTCTTCGGCCACCGGCTCCTCTTGGGCGGGGCGGCTGAAGATCCCTTTCATCAGGTTGAACAATTTCATGGCCGCGTGTTGCTTTCTTGGTTGTCGTTCGCGTCTGGCAGTCAACCCGGCGCCGGGGCCATCCCCGATGCCTTGCTGCTGATTGCCGGGATGTGGTTCTGCACGTTCCGTGCCAGCAAGCCCGGGATCCCCCCAAGTTGTGCGCACAGCCGCCGCGAGCCGTGTCCGCGGCGGTTCCGCGAGGATTCAAGCGCGCACGAGAATCATGGGTTGTCCCATCGGTGGACTGTTCCTGTCCAGATTGGGAGGCCCGAGGGAGCCAATCAGCATGGGCACGCTGGAATGGCCGGACCGCGCATCGACGAAAGCGGGCGATTCTCAAAAATTTTTAAGTTGTCCCGCGTTGGGAATGGGCCTTGCTAATGGAAGCGGGCCGGACCTCCCGTTCGAGGGTTGGATGCAGGGAGGTTCCGCCCAATCAAGACGAATGGATACAAAGCACAAGATTCTGCTGGTGGACGATGACGCTGATTTTCTTGATTTATATCGGGAGATCTTCAGGCAATTGCCGTGCGCGCCTGACATTCAAACGGCGAACTCAGGGGCCCGCGCCATCGCCCTGCTTGAGGCCGAGCCTTATCGGCTGCTGGTCACCGACCTAAAAATGCCGCGCATGGACGGGTTGCAACTGCTGGCCATCGTGCGCCGCAAGTTCCCCAACCTGCGCACCGTCGTCCTGACATCGGTGGTGGATGAACAGTTCCGCTCGCGCGTGTATTCGCAGGGCGTTGATCTTTACTGGCAGAAGCCCAGCGCCGAGCGCGAAATCGAGATGCTCAAGGATTGCGTGCAATCCCTGCTGGAGCGCAACGACAACGCCGGCTTCCGGGGCGTGCAGAGCAAGAGCCTCGTGGACATCATCCAAATCGAGTGCCTCTCGCAGAGCTCCTGCGTGTTGCGCATCAGCAACGGTCCGCTGATCGGACGGATCTGGATCAATCATGGCGAGCTGTTCGACGCCGAAGCGGGCGAGCGCAAAGGCGAGGAAGCGTTCGTCCACATCCTCTCCTGGAAATCCGGCAACTTTGAGATTCTCCCGGCCGAACCGCAGCGGGAGCAGACCATCCAAAAATCCTACAATGCGCTGCTGCTGGAAACGGTGCAGGCGTTCGACGAGTCCCAAGCCGGAGGGAAGGCGAGCGGCACCACGGCTGAGGGCGCACCCGCCGCCAAGGACCCGATTGACCAGCTGGAAGGACTGGAATTCTTCATCGCTCTGAAAGCGGGCGAGCCGAAGCCTGCGGATGCCCGGAAGATCGAGAATCCGGAGGGCATGACGACCTGGACGCGAGCCACGCTGAAACGCTTCCGCACCCTGGGCGACAAGCTTCAGGTCGGGGAACCCGACACCATCGTTGGGTTGAGCATGAAAGGACACGTCAGCCTTGCGCGAAACGAGCAGGTTGAGTTCTGTGCCGGCTGGCATCACACCCTCGACGCGCTCACCGTGCGGCGTTCGATCAAACAAGCGTCTGCGCTATGGGCCTCCTGAGTTTATTTTCCAAGCCTGAACCAACACTGGTGCGTCTGCCCTCCGGCAGCTTCACCGTGGACCGCTCCGGCCGCGTGGTCGTATCCACCCTGCCCTCGTCGTTCCCCGAGCACTTGACGGACGAGATCTCCCGGCACGTGCGGGAAGCGTTCCTGGACGCGAAAGAGGCGGGCATGAATCTGTCCGAGCTGGTCATCCATTATCCCGGCCTGAAAATCGTCGCCCGTGAGTTGCGAGGCGGCGCCCTCATCTTCCTAGTTCCCATCAGCCTCGCCAGCAACACCAGCTTCATCAAACGCTTATGAGCAACAAAGCCCTCGAAGAACTCGTCCAGCACATGGAAAACTACATTGAGTGCTGGAAGCAATTCAACCAGTTCATCGCCCTGGCCCGCGCCAAGAAGTTCGGCCCCGAGGACGAGAACCACTTCCTCGAAGTGCAGAGCGTCATCGTGCAGGAGCTGGAACTCATCCTCGCCGCGATGGAAATCGGCTCCCCCACCAAGGAGGAAGTCCACGCCCTCGTGGCCTCCGCGCCGTCCTTGCGCTACCTCGCCGACTCACAGGAAGGCGTCCTGCGCAACATCGAAACCCAATGGCACCGCATCTATCTCGGCTGGCACGCAATCCTTGGCCAGCTCAAAGTCCAACAACAGGCCGAAGAAGGAAAATCCCCGCTCGCGGCGTTGTTCGGCAAGAGGAGCAAGAAGTGATGACCCACCGCGACGCGGCAATGACACCCGACGAAAGCCGTTGAGCCGATGCCGCGGCGCCAGCCCCGGACGCCGCCAAAACATGCGCGGCTCCGCATGTCGCATCACCGCCTTGATCTGTTCCCGGAGGGTTCGCCGGCAGCGATGCTCGGGACATTTCGCACGGGCCGGCTTTTCCACGCCAAACAGGCACCGCTGCGGCCGAAGCGCGGCATGCCCCAAAAGTCCCGAACATTCCCAGCACAAACCCGCTTTGGTGCGATGCGTCCGATGGCAATGGATATGAATCAGCGCAGGAACCGTCTGCCATTCCCATTCGAGGCGGGATTTTCCCGCCCGGCTCGGAGCGGACCGGGAAATTGAACATTGGTGCGGACCTACCCACCCAGCGTGCACAAACGACGGAAAGGCCGCTTTGACCTGCGCCAACACCATCCCAGACCCGGCGCATGATCGAGGCCGGCTCAAAGCCCTGGAACGGAAGCGTTTACCCGGCAGTTGAGCAACTATGCGAGACCGGGGGCTGTGACGCACAGCCTGGCTGCAGTTGCATAGCGCGAGTCAAACAGCCACTCCGGCCCTATGAATGGAAAACTGACCGGCCATTTCTGGTCGTCCGCCTACTCTGAATCAAGAGCAAGGGTGGGGCAGAATCAGTCCGGGCGCGGACCACGGCATCATACCGGAGGCCAAGATATCCAAGAGTTCCGCCCCATTGGCCCAGGAAACACAAAGCCCACGGCTTACGCCGTGGGTTGCACCAACAAGACTCCGAAGCTTCCAAAACCGAATCTGCCACACCCTTACGGGGACGCGTCCGGCAAGAAATCAGGCGGCTCGGGGGTGCCAACAGTTTCGTCGTCCGCGGACGGGTCATCCGTCTTGGTCTGCAACAGCTCGCCCCGCTTCTTAAGCAACGAATCCAAGGTGTAACCCGGCACCCAGTAGGTCCATTTCTCGAGGGCCTTTTCAGCACTGAGTTTGTCGGAGAGTTTCTTCTGGGCGTCAGAAAATTCCTTGTCGAGACGGGTTTTGTCCCCGGCAGTTTCATTCTGACCCGCCTTGCGTTCCTTGGGTAAATCAGCCGTCACCGTAAATGACAGCGGGCGGTTGCCGTCAGCGTCCTCACCCACTTTGAAGCGGTAGGTGAAGCCATCAAACGTCTCGAGTTTGATGACGGTTGCCTGGTCGGCAGCCAGGGGACCAGGAACACTCGTCGCCACGTCGTTGAAGCTCGGCGAGGAGAGCGCCCAGCCGAATCCACTGGTCTTGGTGGAATCGAGCGTCTCGCCTTCATTCGCATCCGCCAGCGTCCAGTCAGTGCCCGTTTCGTTGGTGCGTGAGACAGACCACGAGTTGGTGGTCCCGGGATAACTCACTGCGATGGATGCAATGTTCTCCACTTTGATGAAGTCCTTGTTGAGCCAGCTGCCCGCCTCGGCCTTCAGGTTTGAAAGCGGATCAGACACCAACGCGACTTTATCCTTCGCGCCATCCACCATCACCCAGCGTCCGGCGGGATAACCGCCTCCGCCACCGAACTGCGACATCTGGGCGTCCTCACGCATCTGGGTCTTGCCCAGCAACAGCGAGGTAAGCACCTTGCCACCGGCATCGCGGAATTCCACGCTGGTGGCCGCATTGCTGCCCGCGCCCGGTGGCAGCAACTGCAATCGGCCCAACTGAGATTCGCCCACCTGCTCTGTCTGCACCGGCTTCAAGTCGCGCAGCTTGAGAACGGCGCTGCTGATCTCGCTGTAATTCGCGGGATAACCGCCGCGCTCCTCCACGCGCCATTTGTCATCCTGCTTGGCCAACGTCAAGGTATTGGTGCCTTCCTTGAGGGTGATCCTGGCGATGGCCTCGCCCACGGGCAGGTTCGGAACCAGTTTGCCGCTCTCCCCCGCTCCGCTGCTCCACGCGGCGCCCTGTTTTTTATGGATCACCAAGCCGCCGATGCCGACGGCTGCCACCAACACGATCAACAACAGAATCTGATTGGTCTTCATTTTGCCCCCGTTTTCTTGGTCTTCACCACGGCCAGCACGATGCCAAACGCGCTCACGAGCAGCGGCATCGCCAGGATGTTGACCCATTTCACGGTGTTCTTGAGTGAATCAATCTCCTTGTTCAATTCCTTGCGCACCTGCTTCAACTGCCTGCGCGCCTCGGCTTCCTGCTTCTGGAACTCCAGCAACTCCTTTTCCTGTTCCGGCGAGAGGATGAAGCGCTGGTTGGCATCCTGCTTCTGGGCCTGCAACTCGTTCAAACGCCGTTGCGTCTCCTGCAATTTCGCTTCCAGCTTGGCGATCTCCGCCTGGAAGCGGGCATTGGCCTCGGCCTCCTTCTGCTTCACGACTTCGAACGGACGATTCCGCACCGCGCGGCTGCGGACCTGGATGAGGTTCTGGTCGCCCGCCATCTGCTCGACGCAATTCTGGGCGAAGGTCAGGTTGGCGTTCATGGCCATGGCCATGGTGCCGAACGGACTTTCCATCTTACGCACGGAGAAGTTGTCGTAGAGCATGTCCGCGTCGCCGACGAGGATGACCGCGGTCTCCTGCTTGGATTCTTTGAGCGATTCCGCGGGAGCCGCGGGCGCATTGGTCTCGGCGGAGGCGCCGGGTTTGCCGTCGGGGAAAGCCGTCTTGAACCGGCCGCTCAAACGCAGCGCCAGGGTCTGTTCCTTGCCCGAAGGTTTGAAGTCCTTCAACACCTGCTCGGGCGCCATATTCGCCATGAAACCCTCCACCAACTGTGAATCCGCCGTGGTCTTGAAGAGAACCGTCTCCTTCAGACCTGTCGCCGGCGTGCCGCTGAACGAACCGACCATCGGGACCCACAGGTTGTCGATCTCGCTGGTGGTGACGTCGTCCTTATCGAGCTCGGTAGCGGTCAGGGAAAGCCACGTGGGCTGGCGCATCGGCTGGCCGCCGCGGCCGCCCAATTCCATGAGCAGGTTCACGTCGGCCACGACCTTGGAGGCATCAAACGTCAGCCCCCAGGCTTTGAGCAACTTCTCCAGATTGGAATTGCTACCCATGCTCATGCCACCGCCCATCATCGGGTTCTGGCTGCGACTGTCCACGACGCTGTAAGCGTCGAGGAAGGCGATCAATTTGCCGCCGCGCAACACGAACTGGTCGAGCGCGTATTGCGTCGCATCAGAAATGTCCTTGGGATGAAGGACGAGCAGCACGCTGAGATCGTCGTCAATCTTGTCCGCGGACATCTCCACGCGCCGCACATCGAAGTCGGCTTTCAGTTCATTGAGAATCACCCAAGGTTCACTGCCGCGCTGGCCCATCTGCATCATCATGGGATTGGCTTGTTCGCCCCAGATGGGCAACGCGCTCATCACGCCGAGAACGGGCTTGGTGGGATTCGCCACGCGGCTGATGGCGCGGGAGATCTCGTATTCCAACAGCCGCTCCTCACGCGGATCGAGGGTCACCGTCTGTTTCTCGTCGAGCATGTTGATGCTCAACCCGAGATAAAACGGCTCACCACTGCTGATCATGGACTGCTGGATGCCATCGAAGCGCGCCTTGTCCTCCGCATCGCTGTCGGGCTGCGGATCCAGCCTCTCGATGACCAGCTTGCCGCCCGCTGCCTGCTGAAACTCGGTGAGCAGGTCGTTGACGCGCGAAGCATAGCTCTTGAGAAAGACCGTCTCGGGGGTGGACTGGTCGCTCTGCGTGCAGTAGAAGCGAACCTTCGCCGTCGTATCGAGCCTGCCCAGAATGGCGCGCGTCCCGGCGGACAGCGTGTAGGCCTTCTCCTCCGTGAGATCGATGCGTTGCTTCACCGACGCGGTGATGATGTTAAACCCGATGAGGACGAGCGCCACCGCCGCCACACCGACCGTCGAATACAAAACTGTCTGGAGTCCTTTGCTCTTCATAGGTGCCCTTTCTCAGCCCGCGCGATGGCCGCGCAAAATGACGCCCGTCGTGAACAGCGAGAAGCCGATGACGGACAGGAAGAAAATCACGTCCCGTGAATCCAGCACGCCGCGCTGGAAGCCGTTGAAGTGGGTGATGAAACTGAACGACGCCACCAGGTCGACCAGCGCCGGTTTGCCCAGTCCCTCCAGCAGTTGAATGACCGGCCCGAAACCGCAGAGAATCAGGAACAGACAGGTCACCACCGCCACGATGAAGCTCACGACCTGATTGCGGGTGAACGCGGAGGTCAGCGAACTGATCGCGAGATACGCGCCCGCCATCAACCAGCTTCCCACATAGGCGGCAAAGATGACGCCGTTGTCCGGCGAACCAAGGAAGTTGACGCTGAGCACAATGGGGAAGGTCAGTGCGAGCGCCACCCCGAGGAAGACCCAGCTCGCGAGAAACTTGCCCACGATCGCCTGCCAGGCCGTGATGGGCATGGTCAGCAAGAGTTCGATGGTCCCCACGCGACGTTCCTCAGCCCAGAGCCGCATCCCGACGGCGGGCACGAGGAACAGATAGAACCACGGATGCCAGTCAAAGAACGGCGCGCTGAGCGACGCTTGACCACGCTCGAAGAACTGCCCCACGAAGAACGTGAAGAAACCGCAGAGCAGCAGGAAGATGACGATGAACACATACGCGACGGGCGAGGTGAAATAAGCCGCCAGTTCGCGCTTGGCGATGGTCTTGATGTTGGTCATGGCGTTCACTTGGCCACCTCCTTCGCGGTGTCCGGGAGGGTGATGTTGCGGAACACCTCGTCGAGGCGACCTTCTTCGCTGTGCAGCTCCTCCACCTGCGCGCCGGACAACGCGCCGGCGACCGCCCGGGCAAACTCACCGTTGACTGGAGCGGCTTTGGGAAACACCCGCACCGTGGCGGCCTTGGGATTTTCCTGAAGGATGACGCAGCGTTGCACACCGGAAACATTGTAGAGCTTTTGCGAAAGCGCGTTACCCGCCATGCCCGCGACGCGCACCGTCACCGCGCCAGCGAGTTCAGATTTCCTGCGCAACTCCGCGGGCGTGCCGTTGGCCACCACACGACCGCGATCGATGATGATGGCGCGGGAACAAACGGCGTCCACCTCCTCAAGAATGTGGGTAGAGAAGATGATGGCCTTCTTCTCACCCATGCGGCGGATGAGGTTCCGCACCTCATGCTTCTGGTTGGGATCGAGGCCGTCCGTCGGCTCGTCCATGATGAGCACCTCGGGATCGTGGATGATGGACTGGGCGAAGCAGGTGCGGTGGCGATAACCTTTGGAGAGCGTTTCCACGCTTTGATGGAGCACGTTCTCGAGGAAGCACATTTCCACCACGCGATGGACCGCCTTTTTGCGCCCATCGCCGGTGAAGCCACGAATCTCCGCACAGAAATTCAGGAAGCCATACACCGTCATGTCGGTATAGGCGGCGGCGTTCTCGGGCAGATAGCCGACCAGCCGCTTGGCGGCGATGGGGTTGTCCACGACATCGTGTCCGCCGACGGTGATGCGCCCCGAGTGAGGCGGAATGAAGCCGGTAATCATGCGCATGGTGGTGGACTTTCCGGCGCCATTCGGCCCCAGAAAGCCAAGCACCTCCCCGCGCTCCACGGTAAAGCTGACCCCGTCGACGGCGCGTTTGGTGCCGAAGACCTTGGTCAGTCGTTCAACATTGATCATGTTCGTTTGTGTTCGGTTAAAACTGCCCGGCGCAAGCCTTTTAATTCGTCGGGTCAGACTTACCCGGGAACCTTCGGCCGGCGTGACGATTGGATTGAGCCGGACAGAATATGTTCAAAATATTTTATAGCGGTTCCCGGCCGCCGTAGCCGGATTCCAAGTCGTGCCAGTATTCCACGTCGCCCTCGCCCGACTGCCAGCAGAGGAACACCTCCCGCCCGCCAATGATGGCCGGAAAATCGATGAGGCCGCGATCAGGATCCTTGATGAAAATTTCCCGGCGGCGGAATTCATCCAGCACATGCTGGATGTCAGCCATGGTGCGCACCCAGTCATTCACCGTCGGCCCGCCGCGGTCGGTGCCTGCGTCGAGAAGAGATTCGATGCGTTGATCGTGCTTGCGCAGGCTGGCGCGGAGGACATCGAGCTGCTGCAACCATTCCCGGACCTGCGGCAGCAGCGCCGTAGCCTCCTCGCGGGTGTAATGTCTGCTGAACTGGTTGGCCACGCTAATCCCCTTTCGCGTTGTCGAGTTTCTTCTGAATCTCAGGATCGGGCTTGAGCTTCAACGCTTCGATCCAAGCCTGCCTGGCGGCCGCATCATCACCCAGCGCCGCGTGAACATCTCCAAGATGGTCGAACAAGGTCGCGTCAGGTGTCCCGGCCTGCCCGGCCAGCCTGACGGCTTGCAACATGAAGGGCAACGCCTCGCGTGGCTTGCCCAGCTTGAAAAGCACCCACGCCATGCTGTCAAGATACGCATCACTCTCCGGCTCCACCCTGAGCGCGCGGGCGATCAATTCCCTGGCGCGCTCGAGATTCTCGCCGCGCTCGGCCCACATGTAGCCGAGATGGTTGGCGGACGGCGCGAAGTTCGAGTCCAACTCCAGCGACTTTTCGAGACACTTCACCGCCTCGGTGTAATCGCCCTTCCGCTCCAGCGTGGCGCCGAACTGATGATAGAACATCGCCGTGAGGCGATTGGTGTCGGAAGCGCGACCGATGATCTCCGCGGAGGTAAACCGCTCCACGGCCTCGTCCAACCTGTCCACGCGTGCATTGGCAAGAGCGAGCAGGAATTCAGAAATGAAATTCTGCCC